>JAABUS010000149.1_pt1 | contig 171044 bp, 63 predicted proteins | sample 5560161 | NCBI WGS metagenome assembly JAABUS01 (sample SAMN10711885, study PRJNA513376) | rock metagenome | isolation source: Antarctica rocks | place: Antarctica: Victoria Land, Trio Nunatak nord | collected 2016-01-04
AAGCTGTCCTAGTTATTGTATCTCTTCTTTTAAGCGTGAATTCTTTTTGGAAGTCAGACAAGTTAAAGCTAGTATGTATCTACACTACAGGCTGTGTCGAGTGTTGAACGGAGAAAAACGTAAAAAGGACAAGCCCAACGCGGGGATCGAACCCGCAACCTTGGGATCTACTCGTGTAGATAAGAGTCTAGAGGCAGTTAATATTAGTTCAACAAACGCTTTGATCAGCATATTTACCCCACGCTCTACCGATTGAGCTAGCCAGGCTTATTACATATTGAATCTGGCTTATTGATAAATCTAAACTATATTAATTGTGAGGCCTGGTCTGCTTGTAGTATGACCCTGCTAACAATGGTTTGAATCAATCATTCAGATTTCGCGCTATTTAATTTTTTGAGCCTCCCCTATATACATATAAAATGATTTCTGTATGCTACTCGCTCCGCTTGCAACAATAACCTTAAACACCCCTTGAATCTCCTGCCTGGGGGATTTTTTAAAGTTATTATAGAAACGCTCAGTGGAGATTATGCAATGTACTATTGTTCTATGAGCTCTAACGAGCAGTGTTGCGAGGCGAGACAGATGAAGGGCACATCCGACTTAATAACGCTACGCAGAGTGAGCTTACTCGCAATAATGACATGGGTGCCTTCTTGCTGGTGTCTTGGCAGCGGCGTTGGGGTTTATCCGTCACCGAAGGTGCAGCAGGCGAAGCTGAATATATCGATCAACAACGAGGCAGCTCAAGCCGATGTCGATGGAGCCGTTTCAGGCTCCTACTTGCTGCGCCCCTGCACTGCCCCCTTATGCTCCCTCTCGCTCCCCCTCGCTCCCCCTCGCTCCCCCATGCTCCCTTAGTGCTCCCTCTGAAGCGGCTATGCTCCCTTTCCTAAACGAAAACGGCAATCCCTAAACCTAAGTTCGGGGTGTATATAATATATATATAAACACACTAGCCGTGAGATATTCGATGGAAGACCCACAAGCAATTTTGCCTCAGCCCTCAGATCTAATGCCAAGAAAAATCTAGGATCTATATTAGTTTAGGATTATATAATTTTTTTCGTTATTAAGTTTGAGAACAATACCTCGTAATATAATCGAACGTGCAACTCTGTAGTATAAATTTTATACAACTTTTTGCAAATAATTTACGAAGTTATAATTTGCATGTTTATTATGCAACAACAATTTAATTATAAAGTTTTAAGTTAAACAAACTATATTTGTTGCTAAATTTTAATATATTTTATCTAATATTAAAAATAAAATATAGTAATAATATACAACACAATTGTATTAATATTAAAGCAAAAAAGTGTTAATTTTAGTCAAACTTTAATATATAACAACACAATAACAACTTGTTAATTGCTTGCTTTTGTTGCTTTTAAAACAAGCTATAATATAGAAAAAATAATAGTATTAATATTGCGTAATACTATTGTTGTATTGTTGTATTATTGTCTTAAAGATAGATTTTTAAGTAGACTAATTTTTGGATCGGATTTCAGTTTCAACGATTAAAATTAATTCGATCCGACAATTTTAATATTAGAAATCGATTTAAAATTCGATTTGATTTGCGCTAATTTAAAATCGATTTAATTCGATTCAAGTTAATATTCGATTTTAATATTAGAAATCGAATCGAATAATTAAGAAATCGAAAATAATATTATTATATTAAGAGTTACTATTTTAAAATCTATATAATTATAATATATTATCGAAATTATAGTTTGCTATATTATTAAATTATAATTGCTTGTTAATATAAAATCTTGTTTAATTTAATTTATATTTGTATTATTTTTTTGTATTATTGTTCTATTTTAAAAAAAAAATCTTTAAATTACTTAAAAAGATTATTTATATTATTCTCGATTGCAAAATATTTAATTCTTTAAAAACTTCTAGTTAATAGATGTCTTTATTTAAAGATAATTTTAGTAAATCTATTTTTTGCAATTTGTAATTTAGTATTTTATATCTTAATTAATTTGCAAATTAATTTAATTAAAATTTTAATTGTATATTTAATACTAGAAAAAGAAAATTTTAAAAAATATTAAAAAAAAATTTAAAAAATTTCTTATTACTTAAACTAAGAGACAAGAACAAGTATATTAAATAAAATACAAATACTAAGATTTAATTTAAAAAATAGTAATTATATACTACAATTAATAAAAATATCTTATATAAGACTCAAAATAGATTTGTTTATTTATATTAAATTAAAAAGATTAATACTAAAATACAATTTAAGTTTTAAAACAAATATATTTAAATAATCTTAATTATTAATAATTTGTCAAAAATTGTTAAAAAAATTGTTAAAAAATATTGAATTATTCTATTGTATACAATTATTTAAATATATCGAATATAAAAAAATATCTTTAATTTGTATTTTGTTTAAAACAAAAAAAATCTCAATTATAATTAGTAATCGATCTAATCTTTATTTGCGTAAACTATTGTTAATAATACAAATAAATAATACAAAACTAACGTATTAATAGAAGAAAAACTATATTAATTTGTTATTTTTTAATTAAAATAATTAAAAAGATTAACTATATAAGATATTTATTAATTTAAATCTATTTTTTTTAAATTATTAATAATTCGAATTTTCGAAAGTTACTAAAAATACTTTAATTAAATCTAGTATTTTTAGATTGTATTAAACTATCGAAATTTATTTTTATAAATTTCGATTAAATTTGTAACAAAATTAAATTAGATTTAAAAAAAAAAAAAAATTTATTGTTTCAAATATATAGTTTAGTTTTTAAAGAGTTGTCTATCTTAAAGTATTAATATATTAAATTAATATTATATTTTAATATTGCAAATATTTTATTAAATTTATTTCTTTTAATATCGAATATATAGATCGACAATTAATATTAAAGCTTATAAAAATTTTAAAAAATTTAAAAATTAAGAACAAATTTTTTGAAATTGTTACTAATAATACAAGCAATAACAATATTTTTAAAAAAAGATTTAATAGAGTTTTAAATTAACAAAATTCTTAATAGAATAGATAACAAAATTTTATTTTTTATTTAATTTATATTATTAATTTGATAACTTAAGATTTTATTATAACTCTTAAATTAGAAACAATTGTTAATAATATTGTTTTTTAATTAAAAAATAAATAATTTTAAAATATTGCAAGAAATATAGACTTGTTTATTATAATTAAAAAGATATTTGTTTATATAATAATATAAAGAGATAATATATTTGCTAAATTTTATTTAGATTTGTGCTCTTATTATTGCTATTAATAACTTGTTTTAATATTTAATTTATTTTAGAGTTTTTTAAGAGCAAAAGAGTAAAAAATCTTAAAAATTAATATAAAATATTTGTATTTATTAAAATTCTATTTATTTAATATTTTGTTGTATATATTAACTACGCAATTATATTAATCTTTAAATAGAGAAATATTTAAAAGATTAAAATATTTAATATATTTAATTAAATAAAAGCAAGTAATAACTAATTTAATTGCTTAATAATATATTAAATTTTTTCTATAAATATATTTTTATAGTTTCTTAAACAATTAATACTAATATTTATTTAAAATTTCGAATATTTAATATAGTATTTAATTATCTTAATTATTTAAAAAAAACTATAACAAATTATAGTTATTTTTTAAGAGAGATTATACTAAAAGTTTGTAAAAAAGTTTTAACAAAACTTATTAAATATTATTCGAAAATAGAAAAACTTAATAAAATATTATATAATTTTGTTAATATTTTAAATTCTACGCAAAAATCAAGTTTTTACAAAATATAAAACAAAAATAATAATAATAATTTTATAAATTATAAAACAAAATATTAAACAAAATTTAAAGTCTATTTTTAATATTATTATAATTTAGCTGCTATTTTAAAAGCAAAAATACAAAAAGCAAAAATTGTTAAAAAGATAATACAATATAGTAATATATTTAATTTTTAATTAACTTTTTTTATAGTTTAATACAAATATTATAAGATTCTTACTTTAACAATTTTAATACTTTTATTTAATTTAAGACAAAAACAATCAATATCTTTATATTAATATTATAGAGAATAAATATTTAATATAGAAATATTGAAAAAATAATACTTTAAACTATCTTAAGTTAATACAAATAATTAGAGATATTTTTTCTTATTTAATATTATTAGTAAATATTAAACAATTTTTTAGTCTTACTTAAAAAGTATATTAATAAAATTAATTTTAAATAAGTTTGCAAACAATTAAGCAAATTATAATAATTAAATATTATAATTATATTATGGATTTAAATTTAGAAAAAATTATTGTTAAATTATAAAATATATATTGCAAAGTATAAAATAATAATTAGTAAATTAATAGAAATAAGAATTTTTTTCAAATAAAGTTTGAAATTATTTTAAGTAAAATTTATTTATAGCTAGATTATTGTACAAAAGATTTTATATTTATAATATTGTTATAAATAAACAAATATTATTAGCAATAATATAGATAGATTATATATTTAAAACAACTAAATACTTAATATTGTATTAAATTAATATTTTTAACTTTTTAAGAATTATATTATCTCTAATTTTAAAGATATTTAAATTAAATAAAATTAAATAATTAAGTTTTAATAACTTAGTGGTAGTATATTTAGTTTTTTATAATAATAATATACAATCTATAATATTGTTTAAAATAATATTATAGTACTATCTAAAATTGTATTGTAAATTGTATATTATTAGTATAAGAAATTAAAAAAACAAAGATTCGAATTTCTTTTAAAATACAATAATTTTCTTTTTGTGCAATCTTCTATAAAATTATATAGAACAAAATTATTAAGCTCTTTAATTAAAAATATTAAGTTGATAATTTAACTTTAATTATTTAGATAATCTAAATATATAATTATAATATACTTTTTAATTATTATATTTAATAGAAAAAAATACAAAAAATATATATAATAAAACAATACGCTTAATAGATAATATAACAAAATAATACAAATAATAAAGTACAATAAATAGAATAGTTTGAACTCTTAATTGTTTACTAACTATTTTAAATTTTAATATAACAAAGATATTTAAATATTAATTTTATTACTACTTATTATAGTAAAGTTTTAGATTTTGTATTAATTGCTTTAACAATTGCAAATTCTTAAACTTAATAATTTTGCAATTAATATAAATAGCAAGAAGATTGCTATCTAAATATATAAAGCAGAATATTAATATATATTGTATAAAAACAATAGTAATACAAATAAATAATATATCTACTAGAGAAAAAGTCGATTGTAAAATTTTCAATAATTTTCTAAAAAACTAATAAGATTAATATTTAAATTCGATATTTTTTATTGTTTTTTTTGTTAACAACTTTATTTTGCAAGATTTTTCGAATTAATTTTGCAAAAAATATCTTCGAAATTAATAAATTATTAGTTTTCTAATATTTGCAAATTTTATATAAAGCTATCGTTTTAAGTTTGTATTTAAATTTCTTCTATATTATAAATACTTAATTAATAATAATTTAATATATTATTTTTTTGTATTATTTTTTGTATATTAGAAGCTATTTTAATTAATTTTTTTTGGTTATAATTAATTTGCGTTGCTATATTTTTTTGCAATTCTTTGTCTGCTATCTTATAAGCTAAATTAAGTATATTAGCAATATATAATATATTAAATATATTATTTAAATATATTATTAACTTGTTTAATTTAAGCTATTAGAATTTTAAGACAAAATATATTGCTAAGCTAAAAAAATTTAATACTAAATAAAAGAATTAACAATATAGAATATAAGAATTAATAAGTTTTGCAATTAAGTATTTAATAGATAATATAATAGAATAATATGCAACAAATATATATACTTGTATTTAATTTTAATAGTTAAAAAATATATACTATACAATAATTAATATAATAGATATAATAATTTTTAATTGTAATAATATTAAATAAAAGTAATATTTAAACTCTAATTCTAATATTAAGCGCATAAATCTATTTTATAATTGCAATAACTTTTTTGTTTAAATATTATATATTAATTAATATATTTAATATTGTTTATTGTTTTAATTTATATAGTTAATATACAAATTTGTTTTGTATTATCTATATATATTATTATTAAAACTAATTAAAAAAATAGACTTTTTAAAATTAAATTTTTTTAATTTAGAAATTCGAATATTGCTAAGTAGCTAATATTATACTATTAAGTAAGAGACTTGCTTTGTATTATTTATATATATTATTTTTAAAACTAATCTAAAGTGCAAAATATCTATTTTATTAATCTTTTTGCAAATTAATGTTAGTAGAAATTGTACTACAATATAGATCGAAAATAAAAAACTATTTTACAAAAAACAAAATATTAATTGTATAATATTTTACAAATATTTAATTAAGTTGCAAGTAACAACTATCTTTAAAAAAGTCTTTAAACAAATTTAAATTAATATAAAAAAAAACATCAAAAATATAATAACTAATAAAAGAGTAGAAAAAGAATTGCATAGTAATATATTTAAGTAATATATATATATTTAAAAAACTAATTATATTGTAGCCCAATACTTTAAAATCAAACTAATAAAGAAAATAAAAAATAAAAATATTGCAAAATAGACTAAAGTTAATACAATTGTTATACAAACAATTTTAGAGAGTAAAGATATAAATATAATACAATTTCTTAATATTTAAATATATATAGAGTCTAATATAAATAAAATAACTAACTTATATATTAGTTTGATTTTAATTAATTCGAATTAAGCAAAAATATAATTAAATATATAATATTAATTATCGAAATAATTTAATAACGTATTCTATATTATAGAGAATTTAATAAGTTAAAGAAAGCGTATAATTTAAATACAATTAACAAATTTAAAAAATTTAAAAATACTTTTGCAAACAATAAAAATGCTACAAATTGCAAAATATCTAATTCTTTAAAATTAATAAATTATTAAAAGATATAGCGAACAACGTAGTAGATTATTAGTATTCTAGAGAATAATTATATACAAAGAGCAAAGATTGCAAGATATATCGTAGTTCTTAAACTAGTCTCAATTGAGTCTAGCTTATCTAGATTAAGTTAATTTAGATTTGAATTAGCTTGCTAAGCAAATTAATTAAGATTAGATAAGTAGCTCTTTAAGCTACTTATTTAATACTATCTTAATTTATAGACTTTAAATATATTGCTATCGTATTGCGCAATACTTTTACTCAATAATAACGTACTTATTAGCTTTTACTAATTTTCTAATCTATTAATCTAAGTTATCTAATAAAGATCTTAAACTTATTTTTGAACAATAACTTTGTTAGTCTATCTACTATTATATTTGTGTTTCGAACAAAATTAATACAAATACGATTACTCTTGTAGAGATCTCTAATTTATAATAAAGTATTATATTAATATACTTTGATCTATTATTAATATAAGCGTTCTTAATAAATGCTAGAGTTGCTTAATTATCGTTTATTAATTGTATAAAAAATACAAATTTTTATATTTTGTTTTCGACAATATCTATACAATTTAATAAATTTTTAAGATATTTTGTATAATTAATGTCTCTTAGAACTTGTATAATCTATAGATTCTTTTTAATATATATAAATAGAGTTATATACTTAGTTTTAATAATAAATATTGTTATTAACTTTTGCTTGCGTAATATTTATATAATCGATTCTTCGTCTATTATAAATATATATTTAAGAATTGACTTTTAATTTAATCTATTAGATACGTAGTCTAAGTTAAAGTATATTATTAAATATAAACTTTTATTGCTACTATATATTAGTCTTTTGTTAACAATAAAGCAAAGATATTAAAACAATATCTTTAAGGTCTAATTATAATACTTTGCTAGATCGACAAAATATTAATTTAGATATTCTATTGCAAAAGCAATATCTAAACAAGTATAAATAACTATATATATAATATTTTCGATTGTATATTAATAATCTCTTTAATTAATTTGTTTGTCTTTGGATTTAATAAGTTAAAGAGAATTGTATTTATTTATAAGTAGTTTAGTTAAATTGCTTTTGTCAATAGATATTTGTAGTTTATTAAGTATTTTGTTAACATAATAAAATTAATCTATGCGTAGAATTTTAGCTTTTCGATTGCAAATAATTCTAATGTTAAGAATTCTTTTTATTTTCTCTAGTTTCTTTATCTTAAATACTTTTTGAAATTTGTGTTTGAATTAATTAACGTTATTTATTAATTGTGCAACAATAACAATATTGTCGATATAAATTAAAAGTATAATGCGTTGTTAAGAATGCAACAAAAGATAAAGATTAATTTTGTATTATTTAAAGTCTAGTTTAACAAACTCTCTAATACAATATTTATGCTAGTTGCAAACAATTTGTTTTAAACTATAAAAACTTCGAAGAATACGCAAGTATTGTTCTAAAGATATATTTACTTTAAGTAAAGATACTATATAGATTTTTTTTTAAAAAAAGATTTAATAAAGATGTTATTAATATCTATCTAATAGCATTCTAGATTTTTTAGCATAATAGTAATAAGAAATAATTATAAGATATTAAATTTAACAATTAAAACAAAAGTATCTTTGTAGTTAATTTCGAAAATTTGTGTAAAGTTTTTTGCAATTAATTTTGCTTTAAGTTTTTCTAGTATTCTATTTATATATATCTTTGCTTTAAATACTTATTTACTTGTTATAATATTAATATTTCGAAAAGAAGTAACAATTTTTTATATATTATTAGTAGCAAGAGCAAGTAATTTCTTTTATATAGTATCTTTTTATAGTTTCTTTTAGACAAAATTGTTTACAATCTTGTTTACAATCTTTAATACAAATATAATAAGCTTGCTAGTATTATTATCTTTCTTATTAATAATTACAAAGTTGTACTTCGAATTTATAGTCTTATTAGTTATACTTTAAGCTATAAAAATTATTATAGCGCAAACAATTTTGCTTCGATGTTCTTTTAAGTTCTCTATATTATTATTAACTTGTTTTTTCTTTAAAATAACAATATATAACAATATCTATATATAATATTTAAATAAAACAAGATTATCTAAAGTTATCTTAAAATAATTTAAAATAATTTAAACAAAGTTTGAATTATTTTAAACAAAATTTAAGTTAATATAGATAAAATCTAAATTAATACAAGTAAGATCTAAGTTAATATAGATAAGATCTAAATTAATATAAGCGAAATCTAAACTAATATAAATAAGATTTAAGTTAGATTTATTTTTAATTGTATTTTTGCAAAATTTGTTTATTAATTGTCTTTTTAACAAAATATTAATAATCTTAATATATATTTTAAGATTAATATATTTTTTCTTTTTGTTTTCGATATATTTAACAATATTATATCTAATAATTTTACTTAAGTTTAATACTTATATTTTGACAAATATATTTGTTTTGTTAATATATTTAAGAAATATTCTTATTTGTTCTTTATTTATAAACTTATTTTTTTTATCTTTAACAAAAAGAGATTTAAAGTTTATATAAAAATAGTATTTGCAATTCTATATATACAAATAATTAATAAATAGTTTAATATTAATAAATATTTTTATAAAAATTATAAACTTATTGTTAATAAGCAATTTAATTGCTATACAATTTTGCAAATATATATTTGTCTATATAACTTTTAGTTAAAATTTAATAGAAAGTTTTGTCTCTTTAATTATAATTTTTATAAAGTTTTCGATAATTTCTATATTTTGTTTAGCAATATTATTTTAAAAAGAATTGTATAACAAAATATAGTTAAGTATAATATTAAAGAATAAATATTACTTATTAAGTGCTAACTTAAGCTCTATATTGTTGTTGCTATAAATTGCAAGTACTTTAATTTTATTTTAAAACTTTATTTGCATTTGTTATTAACAAAAAATATCTACAATTTGTTTTTGTTTAATTATTGTTAATATCTATATTTTATAAAAGTAATTGTTGATAATTTTAAGAAAATACTTGTATTTAAGTTTTAAAACTAATAGTAATTTGCAAATATTAATTAAAATAAAAGCTAAAATAATTGTTTTATATTTATTGATATAATAATTTTTTTTATTGTAAAACTTAATTAATGCATATATTTTACAAGAATTTTCTATATCTTTAATAATAAAAACAAGTTTTAAGAGTATAGTAATCTTATATAGCTTTTGCAATTTAATTGTATCTAAGTAAACAAATTAATAATATTAAAAACTATACAACTTTGCTTTGAAATTGCTAATAATTGCTTTATTAATATTAATTTGTATTTAATTCTCTTAATTAAATATACTATTAATTGCTAGAAATGCTATAAGAGATTTCTATTATATAGTAGCAATAAAACTAAATTTATTTAAGTTCAATACTATTTTGCTTACTATATATATGTCTTTTTGCTAATTTGCAATAAAAATATATCTTTTTTGTTTGTTTAATATTTATATACTATATTTGTTAAAATCTTTATATAGATCTTTCTAATATATATATTTATTAAACAAGAGATTAACTTTAAGATCTAAAACAAAAAAAAATTATTAAATATATTTTGTTTTTGTTTTTTATATATATTGTTGCTTTTTTCTATTAATTTAAAAACAATTTTCTCTCTTCAATTTTAACAATATATTTAAAAATAATAATAAGAAGACTTCTAAAATATTAAAGTTAATTAGTTATATATAAGAAAACGCTAGTATTAATAACTTATTTGTTGTTAAAATTTTTACTAATATTTTTTTTAAACAATATTGCAAGTTTCTTATTAATATTTTTCTTAATATCGAAGTTGCTATTATTAAGTAAAGATTTTTTTAATAAATTATTGTTTTTAGTATTGTAAACACAATATTTTTTGTAAAATTTTTGCTTATTATTTTTAGTAATTTTTGTCTTTTTTATTTTTTTTTAAATATATTTGCAAATATCGATACAAAAGAAATACTCTTTAACAAGATATTTAAAACTTTAACAAAGATAGCAATAATATATATTTCTATTAATTTTTTGATTAAAGAAGCCAGATTTTCGATAAAAATTTAAGTTCGATTTTAAAAAAAAAGCTTTAATATTAATATCGAGATTTCGAACAACTAACTTTGCGTTTAACTTATATAGCAATTTTATTAACTTTAAACAATATCTTTTTTTCTTGTAACTTTTGAAAAATTATATTGATATCAAATTTTTTTTAAATATTAAGAGTATTTTAAGTTGCAATATATTTTAAAAATAAAAAAACTAACAATATCTAAATTAGTCTATTGTTGCAATATAGTTTCTTTACATTAAATTAAATTTTAGCAATTTTTTGTTCTAGTTTTTTAAAATATGTTTATATTTTATTAATATTTTATTAATACTTTAATTGAGAGACTTTTTGTAGTTTATATAGTTTGTTAAGTATTGTCTTTTAATAATTTGAAGCTTCTTTTTATATTTATATATTAAGAATCTTTATATCTTATATGCAATAGTTATAACAATTACGTTTTTTTTTGTTTTTTTTGTTTAGATAAAGTTAAATATAAAGAGTAATCTTAATATTTGTTTTTACATTTTTAGATTGAGAAATTATTAATAATATTAAATTAGTTTTGTTTGTAGAAATAAAAAATACAATAAAGTCTAAAAATTAAATTACATTTTAAAGATTTTTTGCTATAAAATAAATTTTTATTTGACAAAACTATTATTTATTTGTAATTTGACTAAGTATATTAATTGTCTTGCATATATTGTTTTTAATAATATATAGAAATAAATAAAGTAAAATTAACAAAAGAATAAAAGAGTAGATAAAGTAATACTTGTTAAGTAACAATAAAGAGATTTGATATATTAATTTTTTATCAATTTAGTACAAAGATTGTAATTATATTGTTGTTTTAACAATATTTTTATAATATTGTATTTGCTTTTTTTAAAACAATTTAGTTTGCTCTTTTTAAAGTGTTAATTAGCTCTCTTTTAAGCAATATAGTTTTTTTCAAAGCATTAATTAGCTTTCTTTTAAATATATAAATTAATCTTTTTTATTGTTGTTTGTTCTTTGTAAAACTTGTAATTAAACAAAATTAATTTGTTTGCGCAAAAATCTTTTGTGCAACTCGAAACTATATATCGATTTCTATCTATTAATAATAATATCTTTTGTTCTTTATAGAATGCAATCGAAATTGTCGCAATAATAGTATTAAAAGTTATCGAATTAAAAGTCTTCGCAAACTTGAACTTATAATCTATTAAAAAATATAACAAACAATATAGTAAATTATTAGTACTTTAGAGAATAATTATATACAAAGAGCAAAGATTACAAGATATATTGTAGTTTCTAAGCTAGTTTTAATTGAATTTGGTTTATCTAGATTGGATTGACTTAAATCTAGACTAGCTCGCTAAGCAAATTAATTAGAATTAGATGAACAACTCTTTAGATTGCTTATCTAATACTATCTCGATCTATAGACTTTAGATATGTTGTCGTCGTATTGCGCAACATAAATAACAATTCTAAAGATTTAATTAAAATTAATAATAATAAAGTAAAAATAAGATAGAAGAAGACAAAAAATAATACAAAAATAATAGATAACAAGTATAAAAATATAGAATACAAAGACAATAATAATAATAATAAGAGTAAAAACAATAATAATAATGCTAAGAATAAAGTTAATTAATAAGATTGTAGAAATCTTGAACTATTTAATAGTATTAATAAGTTTAAGTATATTATCTAAATATATTATTATATATTTTTTAATAAAATATAAAATCGAAGTTTATTAAGAGACTATAATAGTTGTAATCTATTTACTATATAAATATTAAATAGTTTATATATATTACTTTACTATATTACTATAGAATATTTAGATAAAAGAATAATAAAATTTAAAATCTAATTTATATTTATTAAATTTATTATTAAATAACTTTATCTCTTAACAATTTAAATCGATTTTTTTAAATTGATTTTCGATTTTAATTCTAGAAATTAACTCGATTTAACTTAATTTTCGATTTTAATTTTAGAAATCGATTTGTCAAGACTTTCGAATTAAGTTAACTCGAATTATTAAAATTCGAATCGATTAATTAACTTAAACTCGATTAATCGATCCGACGCAATTAGTTTATTTTTAAGTAGAAAAATATATTGTTTGTTTAAATATATATAGTTAATATATAATACAATATTTTAATATAAAAGAGTATTAAAAATAATAGATATAAATTAATCTTTAATTAAGTTATTAAGTTATCAAGTTGTATATTAAGTTGTTAAGTTGTTAAATTAGTAAATTGTTAAATTGTTAAGTTATTAAAGTATTACAAGCTTATTAAAGCTATATTAATAGTTTAGATTCTATACTTTAGAGTAAATCTATTATTATGCTTGCTATATTCGACAAGCAAACAATCTAAGTATAATATTCGATATATTAGACAAATAAATATTGCGAGCAACTATACTTACTATACTTAATAAACAAACAAAACAAACAATTTATATTTTCTTAATATATAGATGTTACGTTGCTATCTAGACGACTAGAGTATTAGGATAAGTTAATATTGTTAGAGAGATTTGTAGACGTCTTTAGGCAATGCAAGCAATCTTTTGGTAACAAGGGTTTGTAGCTTGTATCTATGATAGAGAATAACTTAATAAATAAGTTGAACACGATTTATAAGAGAATCGCATTTAGAAGTTTATATACATGATAAATTAATTAAATCGATGAATTAGTGCTTTTAATCTCAATGATTTATTAATTTTCTAAATTAGTGATCTTAATGAATTAGTATCATTGATTTTACTAATTTATTGATCTAGTCACATGATACTTTCTTGACAAATTGTGCCCTACATATTGTGAAAAGCTTTGCGTCGTAATTAGTAGAATTAAGTACGCAACTCGTAACATTATCTTCTCTTTCAAAGTTTTCGTTTTAAAAAACATTATAATTCATTCTTTCTATTATTATGTTTAATGATTTAAAAAAGTTTCAACAACGTTACGAACTTTATCGAAGATTGCTTCAAATAAACGTTATTATATCTTAATGTTTTCGTTGTGTTCGTCGTAACTTTCTTTGTAAAATAAAGAAAAAGTTTAGTCGTTGTGTTAAATGCGTGAAATTCTTGATCAAATGCGATTGTCGTAATTTCTTCGATATTAAATGACAATTTTTGAAGCAATAAAAGAATGTTTTAGAAGAAAGAATGCGATTAATGGTCGTTCGTGCGAATAAATTTCATCAAGAGTTTCGTAAATAATATGGGCGTATAAAGAGACTACGCAAACAAAAAAAAAATTTGAAAAAACGTAATAGTGAAATGCTTCGTTGCGAAATTTAAAGTTTAAATGAATTAAATGCTTTAAAGAACTTGATTAATTTTTATTTAAATCAAAAGATAATCGTTGCTTCTTCTAGTAATAATTTGTTTCAAAAGTTGTCTTTTATTTTTTAGAAAAGCGTTTTTTTTCTTAAAATTCCTTTAGTAATTTTTGGCATCGTCGAAGATTCTTAAAAGATTTTCACGTGTTTTTGAAGATAAAGTATTTTTTTCACTTAATAAGATACTTTTGATTTTCTTGTTTTAGAATTTTCTTAATCTCGAACTATTTCTTTTTTTGTAAATAAAAATAAAAGATGTTTTGTAAAGGCGTAATTAAGTTTATTGACTTCAACAATAAGATATAAAATACTAAAAATATTTTGACATTTTAAGATAAGTCGAGTTCGTAATTAATTAGTCTCTTAACTTTTTTAACGAAAAACGATTCAACTTTGACATAATTTAATTTCTTGTTTAACTTTCTTATCTTAAGATTTTTTGTAAAAAAATATATTTTATTTCTCTCTTTTAGTTAAGATGTCGTTTTTCGTTTTTTGTTTTAATATTTGATCGATCTTTTTTGCATTTTCGAGATGTTGTCGTATATCTTTTTTAATGTCGTTATTCTTTTAATAACTAATTGCGCAAACAAATGCGTACGTTCTTTTTTAAAGAGATTTAATTCTTTGTTATAATTGACGAAGAATAAAGTTATTTTAATAATATTTAAAATCTTTGTATTAAGTGTTAATTGTGTCATAGATAAAAGTAATACTTAATTACTATAAGTATTGTTAATATAATGTCTTAGATATTGCTTAAAACTTTAGTTTATTTTTTTTATTTAATTATTTGTAATTAAGTAGTAGACAATAGACATTTAAAGTCTTGTATCTAACATTAAAAAAAGCGTCTTCTAATAGTTAGACATGAAGAGTTTGTCTTTGTTACTAATTAGTTTTTTAAATATATCGTAGTATCTTATAAGTCGATTTAATATAATGTATCTTAATTGTTTTGCGATAAACTTCTCTTTGCATGCGATAATATATAAGTACTTAATAAACTTATTAATCATTATTAGTATCGAATTATATTTATCTCTAGTTGCTAGATTCGTCGACTTTAACAACTTAATAATAAAGTTTATCGTAACTTCATTTTATAACGATTCAAATAATTTTTAATATTAAATTTCGTTATAGTTCGCATGCGTATTATGTTTGTTTTATTAATAATTAAAATATCGTTTAATGTATGTCTTGACAACTTGTTTCATTTGTAAGAACTAACAATGTTAACGTAAAAACTAAAGAATTTTTGTCACTTTTAAATGCTTTTGCAATGATTCGTTATAATGCTCTTTTATATATTTGTCGATTTTGTTAATAAATATCTAGAGTTTTTCTTTTTTTATTAAAAATTCTTTTGTGTTATTTTAAAATATTCGTAATGTAACATTTAGCTCGTATTTGTTTATTAATAATGATTCGTTTTTATTAATCTTAAGTATGTTGTAATTAAACGATTTCTTCGTTTTTATATAATTATTTCTTTTGCTAAATGCGTCTACTTTGTCATTATCTATATCTAAAATATATTATATTTTAAACTTGTATTGTTTAAGTCTTTCTAATTATCGCATTTGCTTTCTATTAAGCTATTTAATAATAATGAAATGCACAAGATTTTTATAATTTGTAAGAATCGTAAGTTTTAGCGATTTTTTTATGTATACTTTTTATAACTTTAAGAAAACTACTATAGCGAGTAGTTTTTTATTGTAAACATTATAGTTTTGTTCGATTAACGAGAGTTTTCTCAAAAGATATGTTATTAAATGTTATATATCTTTATGTCTTTAATTAAAGCATGCATCGATAACTAGATTTAATGCGTTAATTTCAAATCTATTTAGCAATTGCGAATCGTACATCTTTAATATTAATTTTTTCAAGCATTTTAGCTTAAGAATTTAAAATGATTTCTTTTCTATAAGTTCTCATAATTATAACGTATTTTTTTTCGTAAAATTCGTTAATAATATCGCGTTTATTAAGTAATTTTTGATGAATTTCTTGTTGTAATTTATAAAATCTAAAAAGAATTATACTTCTTTAACATTTGTTAATGATTTTTATTCTTTAATTGCTCGTAGCTTCTTAAGATTTATACGTACTTTATGTCGTTTAACGACAAATTTAAGAAAGTTAACTTTCTTTTAATAAAATTCGCATTTCTTTAACTTAAAATGTAAGTTTTTTATGTTTAAACATTTTAATACTTTAAAAACATAACTAACATACTTTTTTAAAATTTTTAAATAAATTATGATGTTGTTTAAGTATATTATGACAAATCGATCTAAATATTGTCGTAGTGCATCATTAATTATTTTTTGATACATTATTGAAACGTTTGTGAGTTCAAACGACATTATTATGTATTCGTATAATTTATATCGTATGCGAAAAGTTATTTTTCACTCTTCTCTTGTTTTTATTCTAATTTAGTTGTACGCTTCTCGTAAATCTAGTTTAATAAAGTACTTTACTTTAAATAATTAATTTTGAAGCTCGCTAATATTAGATAATAAATATTAATTCTTAATCGTAATATTGTTTAGCTTTTAATAATTAATACATAGACGAAGAGTTTTATTCTTCTTTAATACAAAGAGAATTAAGTATTCTATCTATAATTGAGATTTTTTAATAAATTTTTTTTTTTTTCATTTTTTGCTAGATATTTGCGAAGTACTTTGAGCTTTTTCTTAAATAGAGCATATATAAGTTTAAACGTAAATTGCTTGTTTAGTTCAAGTTTAATTTCGTAATTTTACGATTAATGTTTAGAAAAAATCTTTATTGTTTTTTTTTTCTTGAAATAAATGCTCTTAATTGTTATATATTTGTGATACGTACTTTAGCGATTTCTTCGTTATATTAAATAGTTCAAGACTTCTAGAAGATTCGTAATTTTCTTCACTTACATTAACTTTATAATTCGACTAATTTTTACTAGTGCTTGTTAAGTTAAACTTTGTTAAATCGTTTTTTTTTTCAAAAATGCAAGTTCGTTGCTTGCGATCAATTTTCGATTCGTTTTTTTATCTATTATTGAACGTTGTTAATGCTTAAATTAGATGTAAATTACGTGATTACATTGTGCGAATTTAAGTACTTGTATATTTTAGTTAACTTCTAAATTGTGTTGCTTCAATTAAGACATTTCTAAAACGATATCGTAAATAACTATTTTCACTATATTAAAAATTAGTTTCTCGTAATGTTGCTAAATAGCTATTAATAATAATTTCGTTTCTTTGTTTACTTTTTCATTCTCGTTAAATAATGAATTTCTATCTACAACTATTAGGTTGTATGCGTTAAACTTCTTTTAAGTAAAGTATTCTTCTCTTTTAATAAAAGCTTTAGTCATAAAATTACTTATCGCATTAGAATCGATCATTGCGATAAATTAATAATTATTAATCTTAATTAATGTAATAAAACATTATACGTATATTGTTAAATTTAGTTGTTATTATTAGACTAACATATTGCATTTCTTTAATATGCTTTTTACTAAAAAATTTAAACTTTTCCTTGTTCTTGTGTTGCGACTTCTACTTCGAACGTCTACTTGCGCTAAGCTTTCTTTCTATGCTAAATTAATAATTTTGGCTTTCTAGAAAATTAGTTGACTCCTTTTTTGTTTTCTAGATAAGTTTAGTATAAGTCGTTATAGCATTTTGTTTAACTAAATGTCGTATATTTCTTTACTTTCTTTATCGCTTATTTAAATAAACTAATATTGCTCAATTGTTATTTAATTTCTTTAGAAATTTCTCTTTTTATAGTGGCGTCGCTTTTTAGCGCTTCCTCACATTTATTTATAGTCTAATTTATCTATTATTTCTTCGATAAATTAACTAAAGTCTTAAGATGTTTCGTAATGTTATTTAGACATTCGTGAAAAAAATTTTAATCGTATTTGTCGTCTAAGTTTGTTGCTAAATAAGAATATGACGTTTTTGATCGTTTCGCTCTTATAGTTTTATTAAGTATTTAATTAACTTTTTGCGTAAATGCGAATGCCTTGTTTAATAATATTTCATCTAAAACTTTCTATAATTAATTTGGATTTTCTATCAAATAGTAGTTGTCGTTCGATCTAGTTTTGAGGATGTTCGCCTTTGTGTTAGTTTGCTTCTTAATATCGTTTTAACTATTAAATATCTCTCTTAACATAGCATTGATTTGTTGGCGATTCATTAAGTTTCGTGATCGATAATTTCTTACAAAATGACTTAATTTGTCACATGAATAGCACGTTTTTTAGAATTTATTATTTTGCTTTTCTTTAAAATTCTTCTTTTTACGTTGTTAAATAAAATTCAATTTCATAAATGCAAGTTCACAATAATTAGAATTATTGTACTTTTAGTTAAAACGAGATTCTCTTTGCTAATATTCGATCGCTAGTTCAAAGAAGATTTTTGTTCTTTTTTAAAATTAATTATATTTTTTTTTCATAGCTCTTTTGTATAGCTTGTCGTTGAAATCGATAATTATTTTAATAAGATTAAACATATCGTTAAGAATTTTTTCATCATACATAATTTCGTCTTTTAGATTGTTCTTTAAATTTCGTCGAAACATTGTTATAAATGCGACATCGTTTCATTTAATTAAATTAATATATTCTTGAAATTTAGCGACGTAGTTTGCTATAAAGATTCGTTAAATTAAATGTTAAATCATTCTTTTTGCGATTTGTTTTTCGTTAAATGTTTTAAAAATTCTTCGAAGCTCTCTTTTAAAGTTATTGAAGTCTATGAACATTGTACGAGAATTTTCGCTATTGTTTTTCAAATATTTTCGTAAATTTGACTTAAGTTAATGTTAAGCTCTTTCTTTAAAAAATGTCGATGCAAAAATCGTCTTTTAATTCGCTAAAACAAAATAGAAGATAAAATAGATATTTATTTACATAAGTTAATTCTTTAAATCAATACGATCTTTATAATAGATATTAAGTTTATTAATCTTGATTTTGTCGTTTCTTATAATTGATGATCGACGTAATGCTAATGAGCTAGTGCTTAAGATAGAGACGCATTGATCTAATATAGACATTCTTAGAGTGTTCAAAGTGTTACGTTGCTATTTAGACAACTAAAGTATTAAAATAAATTAATATTGTTAAAGAGATTTGTAGACGTCTTCAAACAATGTAAGCAATCTTTTGATAACAAGAGTTTGTAGCTTGTATCTATGATAGAGAACAACTTAATAAATGAATTAAATACGATTTATAAGGAAATTGCGTTTAGAAGTTTATATACATGATAAATTAATTGAATCGATGAATCAATGCTTCTAATTCCAATAATTCATTAATCTTCTAAATCAATGACCTTAGTGAATCGATGTCGTTGATCTCACTAATTCATTGATCTAGTTACATAATACTTTCTTGGCAAGCTGTGCCCTACATACTATGAAGAGCTTTGCGTCGTAGTTAGTAGAACTAAGTACGTGACTCGTAACAATAGAGACTAGAAACACAACTCTTTTATAGATTGTATTTAATTTATTTTAAGTTTTTACTTATTATTATTCTAATTTATTAAACTATCTATAAAGATTTATTTACTATAAGACTATCTATTACTATATATCTTAATTATCAAATAATTGCTTGTATAGTAAAGATATCTACAAATTTTTTCGACAATAGAATTCTTTCTAATACTTTTTACAAAAGTATTAGCGTAATACTTTAAATACTTTAAGAATATTTGTATCAAATTAATATATTTTTATTCTAAATACTAATTTATTAGTATTACGTCAACTATTAATTATAAGAGATAACAAAATTAAAATTAACAAATTCGATATCTATTATAGAGATTGTATCGATCTAAAAAACTAATTTATACAAATAGATATCTATTTTATCTTCTACTCTATTTTAGCAAATTAAAAAACAATTTTTGTATTAATATCTTTGATTCGTTAACAATCTATTAAGTTTTATAATTAATAATCTCTTGCAAAGTAATTTAATTTGCTATATAAATAGCATATTTTCTAAATTTTATTATTTTACTTTTCTCTAGAGTTTTTTCTTTTATATTGTTAAATAAAATCTAGTTTTATAGATATAGACTTACAATAGTTTGAGTTATTAAATTTTTAATTAGAACAAAATTCTCTCTACTAATATTCGATTGCTAATTTAAAGAAAATTTTTGCTCTTTTATAAAGTTGATTGTATTTTTTTTATAACTCTTTTATATAGCTTGTTGTCGAGATCGATAGTTACTTCAATAAAATCAAATATATTGCTAAGAATTCTTTTATTATATATAATTTTGTTCTTGAGATTGTTTTTAAATTTTTGTCGAAATATTATTATAAGTGCAATATTGTTTTATTTAATAAGATTAATATACTTCTAAAATCTAGTTGCGTAATCTATTGCAAAGATTTTTTAAATTAAATATTAAATTACTTTTTTTGTAATTTGTCTTTTGTTAGATATTTCGAAGATTCTTCGAAGCTCTTTTTTGAAATTGTTGAAGTCGATAAATTTTGCACGAGAATTTTTGCTCTTGTTTTTCAAATACTTGTATAAGTTTAACTTAAGTTAATATTAAGTTCTTTCTCTAATACTATATTAAGAAAGATATTCGATAGTTAAAACAATCTTAAAAAACAAGTTAATACAAAGACAAATATTTTCAAATCTAAATTAAATAATAACTACTATCTAATAGAAAATTTAAATTAATTATAGAAAGTTCTAGATAGAATATTATTAGACAAAGTATTTGTATCTACGCAAAAAGTTAATTAAGTATTTCAAAAAACTATTAAATTTTATAGCTTAGCTATCGACTTAAACAAAAAATACAATTAAAAGAACTTCTACAATTATCGAAAAGATATTATAAATTATCTTGATACTTTAGTTAATTTATCGAAGATTATAAATAAATACAAGAAGAAACTAAAAAGCAATACTACTATAGAAAAAAATATATTTAATCTTATTATAGAACAACTAAATTTTATTACAATATACAATTAAACAAAAATATCTATATTTAAGTATAAAGATACTACTATTAAAGCAATATACAACTTATACTTAAATCTAGACTAATTGTTAAGTTGGATTTCGATTCCGACTTTTGGAATCGATTCAAATTGCCAAGAAACCAAATGGAATCGAATTACTATATATAGTATACTAGTATACTAAATAAATATCAAATTACGCAATTCGATTTCAACTTTTTGCCAAGAAATCGAATTTTGGCAAAATTATATAATATATTCGGTTTTAAACAATTAGTTTACTTAAATCTTAATTAAACAACTTGCTATAACAACTTATATTAAACTTATTTAAAAAATAAAAAATAAAAAATAAATTAACTAATTCTTTAAAAAGTTAAAGCTATTAATTTAATATAGAAAGAAAGTTTAGCGCAAATAGATGTTCGAAGCAGAAATTATAGCACAAAAGCAAAAAAAAAATCAAATTTCTTAATAAAGAGTATATTAAAGAAATACAATATATTAGCTTAATAGTAGCAATTAAACTTAACAACATATATACAATATTTTATTATATTAATTAAAATTAATAGTTATCGATTTATTGCAATAGTTAAATCTTAATACAATAAATAATTTTATAATTAGAGCTTTTGTAGAGAGAGAAGAGTATTCTACTTAAAAAAAATCTAATACTTACAATCTAGTAATTGTAGATAAAAGTCTATTATCTACAAAGAATAAAATAATAGATAGAGAAACAAAACTACTATTAATAGCTATTTAGCAATACTACAAAGAACTAATCTTTAATATAGTAGAAATAGCTATTTACAATATTGTACTAGAAATATCTTAATTAAAGCAACACAATTTAGAAGTTAACTTAAATATACAAATACTTAGATTTGTGCAATATAATTACGCAATTTATATTTAATCTATATATTAATAGTATTTGATAATAGATAAGAAATTAAGTTAAAAACAAATAGCAAATAACAAATTTGTATTTTTGCAAAAAAATAATCTATTAAGTTCGACTTAACAAATATCGATACAAATTAGTTAGACTACAAAATCAAAATAAATAAAGAGAATTGTAAATTTTCTAAAAGTCTTGAACTATCTAATATAGTAAAAGAATTGCTAAAATATATATTACAAATATACAATAATTAAGAGTATCTATTTTAAAAAAAAGAAAACAACAAAGATTTTCTCTAAATATTAAATATAGAATTACAAAATTAAACTTAAATTAGATAAGCAATCTATATTTGAATCTATATATATTTTATTCGAAAAAAAGCTCGAAACACTTCGCAAATATCTAGCAAAAAACAAAAAAAAATTATTGGAAAATTTCAATTATAAACAAAATATTTAATTCTTTTTATATTTAAGAAAAACAATTTTTTTTATCTATATATTAATTATCGAAAGCTAAACAATATTATAATTAAGAATTAATATCTATTACTAGACTAATTGCGTCGGATCGAGTTATCAAGTTTAAATCGAATATTCGATTCGATTTCTAATATTAAAACTATCGAGTCGAGTTAATTTCTAATATTGAAATCGAAAATCGAATTATATAAATAGTAATTTCTTAAAAATGCAATCTTTTGACAAAAGTAATATATATATATAATGTATATTAGTAGTTATTGTAATAAGTAAATAAAATAGTTTAAAATATAATAAAATAGTTTAAAATATATTAAAACTAGTTAATTTTAATTAATTTTTAGTTTTTTTTAACATTGATTCGATTTTAAAAGTTAGAATCGAAATTCGAATTAATTCGATTCGATTCAATTTCAAAAAAAATCGATATTTGAGTCGATTTCTAATATTGGAATTGTTGAATTAAGTCGATTTTAAAAGTTGAAATCAAAACCCGATCCAATAGTTAGTCTATCTATTACTTAATATTAATAAGCTTCAAAATCGATTATTCGAAGCAAATTATTTTATTAAACTAAATCTACAAAAAGTGTACAATTAAATTAGAATAAAGACAAAAAAAAAGTAGAAAACAATTTTCTATATACAATATAGATTATATAAATATATAGTTATACTATTCGAACTTACAAATATCTTGACAATATATTAGAAAATAATCAATAATATACTATAACAATATCTAAATCAATTTGTTATAATATATTTAGACAATATTATAATTTACTCAAGTATTTTAAAAAAAATATTAACTATATTTTTAAAGTATTAAAATATCTAAATAAAAGAAACTTATATCTTAAATTAAAAAAACACAAATTTTATCGAAAAAAAGTTAACTTTCTTTAATTTGTTGTTAAACAATATAGAATATATATAGATTTCAAGAAGTTACAAGCAATTAAAGAATAGAAATTATCTATTAATATTGAAAAAGTTTAATTTTTTCTAGATTTTATAAACTATAACAAGAAGTTTATTAAAGACTATTCTATAAATATAATATTAATAACAAATTTTACAAAGAAAAATATATTATAGATATAAAGATTAGCAAAAAAGAAATTATTTTAAATTTTTAAGCTAGAATACTTGAAGAAGTTAATATTAAAAACATATAATCTATAGTTATTAAATAGAATTAAAATAAATATATTAAATCTAGCTATCGATATATATTTCAATTAAGAGCATAAAAATATATAGCATTTAATAGTATATATTTTGAGAAAAATTTCGTTAATCGAATAGAATTATAATATTTATAACAAAAAGCTATTTGCTATTGTAGTTTTTTTAAAATTATAAAAAGTATATATCGAAGAATTATTAGAGTTTACAATTTTTACAAACTATAGAAATTTTATATACTTTACTACTATTAAGTAGCTTAACAAAAGACAAATACAATAATTAAAGCAATTTGAATAATACAAGTTTAAAATACAATATATTTTAGACAAAAATACTAATAGAGTAGACGTACTTAGCAAAAAAAGTAATTATATAGAAACAAAAAAATTGTTTAACTACAATATATTTAAAATTAACAATAACAAATTACTATTAGCAAATAAATATAAGTTAAATACTATTTTACAAATACTTAAAGATAATACAAAGAAATTTTTAATAAAGAAAGAAAAACTTTAGATATCTATCGACAAAATCGACAAATATATAAAAGGGAATACTATAATAAATTATTGCAAAAGTATTTAAAAATAATTAAAATTCTTTAGCTTTTATATTAATATTGTTAATTTCTATAGATAAGATAAGTTGTCAAAATATATATTAAACAATATTTTAGCTATTAGTAAAACAAATATAGTATATATACAAATTATAGCAAAATCTAATATTAGAAACTATCTAAATTGCTATAGAATAAAGTTACAATAAATTTTATTATTAAGTTGTTGAAATCGATAGATTTAGCAACTAGAAATAGATATAATTTAATACTAATAATAGTTAACAAACTTATTAAGTACTTATATATTATTATATATAAAAAAAAGTTTATAGCAAAACAACTAAAATATATTATATTAAATCGACTTATATAATATTATAGTATATTTAAAAAACTAATTAATAATAGAGATAAGCTCTTTATATTTAACTATTAAAAAACACTTCTTTTATTGTTTGCTATAAATTTGTTTTATTAAAATAGACAAAATTGCTAAATTACAATTACAATTAGATTGCATATATTCTATAGATTTTTCGAAACTATTATCTATATAATAGATTTTGTTAAATATTGCGCAATTGCAACAAAAATATATTGCTAAGAATAGAAGTTCTAGAATATTAAGAAAATCTTTTTTACAAAAGAAGAAATTTCTAATATTAATTTTTCTAGAAGATATTGTAGAAAGAGCATTGTATTTTAGAACAAAAACTCTAAAAAAAAAGAATAATATTACAAGCTTATTAAAGCTATATTAGTAGTTTAGATTTTATATTTTAAAATAAATTTGTTATTATATTTGTTATATTCGACAAGCAAGCAATCTAAATATAATATTTGCTATATTCGACAAGTAAACAAAACAAGCAATTTATATTTTCTTAGTATATAGAAACTAGAAACACAATTCTCTTATAGATTGTATTTAACTTATTTTAAGTTTTTATTTATTGTTACTCTAATTTATTGAGCTATCTATAAAGATTTATTAAATATAAGACTATCTATTACTGTATATTTTAATTACTAAGTAATTGCTTGTATTGTCTAAAGATGTCTATAGATCTCTCCGACAGTATAATTCTCTTAGACTGACTGTTGGATCGGATTTTGATTCCAACTATTGAAATCGATTCGATTCGACAGTTTTAATATTAGAAATCGAATTAAAATTCGAGTTAATTTTTATTTTTTTAAAATTGATTTGATTCGATTTAAGTCGATTTTCGATTTCAATATTAGAAATTGAATTAAATTGTTAAGGAATCGAAAATTATATTATTATATTAAGAATTACTATTTTAACATCTATGTAATTATAATATATTATCGAAGTTATAGTTCGCTATATTATTATATTATAATTACTTGTTAATATAAAATTTTGTTTGATTTATTTTATACTTGTATTACTCTTTTGTATTATTGTTCTACTTTAGAAATTTTTTCTTTAAACTATTCAAAAATATTATTTATACTATTTTTGATTGCAAAATATTTGATTCTTTAAAAATTTCTAGTTAACAATTGTTTTTATTTAAAAATAATTCTAATAAATCTATTTTTTACAATTTGCTATTTAGTACTTTATATTTCAATTAATTTGCAAATTAATTCGATTAAAATTTTAATTATATATTTAATATTAGAAAAAAAGAGTTTTAAAAAATATTAAATAAGATTTTAAGTAATTTTCTATTATTTAAACTAAGAGATAAAAACAAATATATCGAATAAAATACAAATACTAAAATTTAGTTTAAAAAATAGTAGTTATATATTACAATTAATAAAAGTATCTTGCATAAAATTTAAAATAGACTTGTTTATTTATATTAAATTAAAAAAATTAATATTAAAGTACAATTTAAGCTTTAAAACAAATATATTTAAATAGTCTTAACTATTGATAATTTGTCAAAAATTGTTTGCAAAAGTTGTTAAAAAATATTGAATTATTCTACTATATACAGTTATTTAAATATATTAAATATAAAAAAATATCTTTAATTTGTATTTTGTTTAAAACAAAAAAAATCTCAATTATAATTAGTAATCGATCTAATCTTTATTTGCGTAAACTATTGTTAATAATACAAATAAATAATACAATTCTAACGTATTAATAGAAGAAAAACTATATTAATTTGTTATTTTTTAATTAAGATAATTGAAAAAATTAACTATACAAAATATTTGTTAATTTAAATCTACTTTTTCGAACTATTAATAATTCGAATTTTCGAAAATTATTAAAAATACTTTAATTGAATTTAGTACTTCTAGATTATATTAAATTATCAAAATTAATTTTTATAGATTTCGATTAAATTTAAAAGAATTTTAATATATTTTTATTGTTTTAAATATATAGTTTAGTTTTTAAAAAACTGTTTATCTTAAAATATTAATATATTAAATCGATATTATATTTTAATATCGCAAATATTTTATTAAATTTACTTTTTTTAATATTAAATATATAGATCAACAATTAATATTAATATTTATAAGAATATTGAAATTTTTTAAAATTAAAAACAAATTTTTTAAAGTTGTTATTAATAATACAAGCAATAACAATACTTTTAAAACAAATTTAACAAAGTTTTAAATCGACAAAAATCTTAATAAAATAAACAACAAAATTCTATTTTTTGTTTAATCTATATTATTAATTTGATAATTTAAAACTTTATTGCAACTCTTAAATTAAAAACAATTATTAACAATATTGTTTTTCAATTAAAGAATAAACAAGTTCAAAATATTGCAAAAAGTATAAACTTGTCTATTATAATTAAAAAGATACTTGTTTGTATAATAATACAAAAATATAATATATTTGCTAAATCTTATTTAGATTTGCACTTTTATTGTTGCTATTAATAATTTGTCTTAATACTTAATTTGTTTTAAAGTCTTTTAAAAACAAAAAAATAAAAAATCTCAAAAACTAATACAAAATATTTATATTTGTTGAAGTTTTATCTATCTAATACTTTGTTATATATATTAACTATATAACTATATTAATTTTTAAATAGAAAAATATTTAAAAAATCAAAAAATTTAGCATATTCGACTAGACAAAAGCAAGTAGCAATTAATTTAATTATTTAACAATATATTAAATTCTTTTTATAAATATATTTTTATAGTTTCTTGAACAACTAATACTAATATTTATTTGAAATTTCAAGTATTCGATACAATATTTAATTATTTTAATTATTTAAAGAAAACTATAACAAATTATAGTTGTTTTTTAAGAGAAATTATATTAAAAGTTTGTAAAAAAGTTTTAACAAAACTTGTTAAATATTATTTAAAAACAAAAAAACTTAATAAAATATTATACAATCTTGTTAATATTTTGAATTCTATATAGAAATTAAGTCTTTACAAAATATAAAACAAAAAAAATAATAATAATTTTGTAAATTATAAAACAAAATATTAGACAAAATTTAAAATCTATTTTCGATATTTCTATAATCTAGCTATTGCTTTAAAAATAAAAATACAAAAAACAAATATTATTAAAAAGATAATACAATATAGTAATATATTTAATTTTTAGTTAAATTTTTTTATAGTTTGACACAAATATTGTAAAATTTTTATTTTGATAATCTTAATATTTTTGTTTAATTTAAGACAAAAACAATCGATGTCTTTGCGCTAATATTATAGAGAATAAATATTTAATATAAAAATATTAAAAAGATAATATTTCGAACTATTTTAAGTTAATATAAATAATTAAAGATATTTTTTCTTGTTTAGTATTATTAGTAGATATTAAACAAATTTTTAATTTTGTTTAAAAAATATATTAATAGAATTGATCTTAAATAAATTTGTAAACAATTAAGCAAATTATAATAATTAAGTACTATAATTGTACTATAAATTTAAATTTAAAAAAAATTATTATTAAATTGTAAAATATATATTGCAAAGTATAAAATAATAATTAATAAATTAATAAAAGTAAGAATTTTTTTCGAATAAAATTCGAGATTGTTTTAAATAAAATTTATTTATAGCTAAATTATTGTATAGAAGATTTTATATTTATAATATTATTATAAACAAATAAATGTTATTAGTAATAATACAAATAAATAATATATTTAAAATAACTAGATACTTAATATTGTATTAAATTAATATTTTTAATTTTTTAAGAATTATATTATCTCTAATTTTAATATATATTTAAATATAATAAGAATAAATAATTAAGTTTCGATAATTTAATAATAGTATATTTAGTTTTTTGTAATAATAATACGCAATCTATAATATTGTTTAAAATAGTATTATAGTACTATTTGAGATTATACTATAGATTGCATATTATTAGCATAAAAAATTAAAAAAACAAGAATTTAAATTTCTTTTAAAATACAATAATTTTTTTTGTGCAATCTTTTATAAAATTATATAGAACAAAATTGTTAAACTCTTTAATTAAAAATATTAAATCAATAATTTAATTCTAATTATCTAGATAATTTAAATATATAATTATAATATACTTTTTAATTATTATATTTAATAGAAAAGAATACAAAAAATATATATAGTAAAACAATATATTTAATAGATAATATAACAAAATAATACAAATAATAAAGTACAATAAATAAAATAGTTTAAATTTTTTATTTTTTGCTAACTATTTCGAATTTCGATATAACAAATTTTTTTAAATATCAATTTTATTACTATTTACTATAGTAAAGTTTCAAATTCTATATCAATTGTTTTAACAACTACAAATTCTTAAATTTAATAATCTTGCAATTAATATAAATAGCAAGAAGATTGCTATCTAAATATATAAAGTAGAATATTAATATATATTGTATAAAAACAATAATAATACAAATAAATAATATATTTATTAGAAAAGAAATCAATTATAAAATTCTTAATAATTTTTTAAAAAACTAATAAAATCGATATTTAAATTCGATATTCTTTATTGTTTTCTTTGCTAACAACTTTATTTTGCAAGATTTTTCGAATTAATTTTGCAAAAAATATTTTCGAAATTAATAAATTATTAGTTTTCTAATATTTGCAAATTTTATATAGAGCTATTGTTTCAAATTTATATTTGTGTTTTTTCTATATTATAAATATTTAACTAATAATAGTTTGATATATTATTTCTTTGTATTATCTTTTATATATTAGAAATTATTTTAATCAATTTCTTTTTTCTGTTATAATTAACTTGTATTGCTATATTTTTTTGCAATTTTTTATCTACTATTTTACGAGCTAAATTAAGTATATTAGCAATGTATAATATATTAAATATATTATTCGAATATATTATTAATTTATTTAATTTAAGTTATTAGAGTTTTAGAGCAAAATATATTGTTAAGTTAAAAAAATTTAATACTAAATAAAAGAATTAATAATATAGAATACAAGAATTGACGAGTTTTGCAGTTAAAAATTTAATAAATAATATAATAGAATAATGCGTAGTAGATATGTATACTTATATTTAATTTTAATAGTTAAAAAATATATATTATGCAATAATTAATATAATAGAAATAATAATTTTCAATTGTAATAATATTAAATAAAAGTAATATTTAAACTCTAATTCTAATATTAAATGCGTAAATTTATTTTATAATTGCAACAAATTTTTTGTTTAAATACTATATATTAATTAATATATTTAATACTATTTATTGTCTTAATTTATATAGTCGATATATAGATTTGTTTTGTATTATCTACATATATTATTATTAAAACTAATTAAAAAAATAGACTTTTTAAAATCGAATTTTTTTTTACTTAGAAATTCGAATATTGCTAAGTAGCTAATATTATATTATTAAATAAAAGATTTGTTATATATTATCTATATATATTATTTTTAAAATTAATTTAAAATGCAAAATATCTATCTTATTAATTTTTTTGCAAACTATCGTTAATAGAAATTGTACTACAATATAGATTAAAAATAAAAAGCTATTTTACAAAAAATAAAATATTAATTGTATAATATTTTACAAGTATCTAATTAAGTTGCAAGTAACAACTATTTTTAAGAAAGTCTTTAAACAAATTCAAATCAATATAAAAAAAACGTCAAAAATATAGTAACTAATAAAAAAATAAAAAAATAATTGCATAATAATATATTTAAATAATATATATATATTTAAAGAGCTAATTATATTGTAGCGCAATATTTTAAGATCGAACTAATAAAAAAAATTAGAGACAAAAATATTGCAAAACAAATTAAAATTAATACAATTGTTATACAAATAATTTTAAAAAGTAAAAATATAAATACAATATAATCTCTTAATATTTAAATATATATAAAGTCTAATATAAATAAAATAACTAATCTATATATTAATCTAATTTTAATTACTTCGAATTAAACAAAAATGTAATTAAATATATAATATTAATTATCGAAATAATTTAACAACGCATTCTACATTATAAAGAATTTAATAAATTAAAAAAAGCATACAATTTAGATACAATTAACAAATTTAAAAGATTTAAAGACACTTTTGCAAACAATAAAAATGTTGCAAATTGCAAAATATCTAATTCTTTAAAATCGACAAATAACAATACTAAAGACTTAATTAAGATTAATAATAATAAAATAAAAATAAAATAAAAAAAGATAAAGAATAATACAAAAATAATAGATATAGAATATAAAGATATAGAATACAAAAACAATAAAAATAAAAATAAAAATAAAAATAAAAACAATAATAATAATGTTACATATCTAGCTAGTAGATTGCTTTACTCGACAAGTTTCACTCGACAAGCTGCGCTAGTCTCTAAGAGAACTAGCTCGACGAGTAAAGATAAATTTGCGCATAGCTAGATAGATTATTAATTCAACTATCTATTAAAACTCGTCTAATACTTGTTTTGTATATTTCTTGCTCTACTTTTGTAACAAATAGTAGCTTTAATTAATATACAAAGTACTTTTTTATTGCTAACTTATTGCATTAGTTGATCGACAAACTGTATCAATTATTTTGTTTTTTGCTAAATTTAATATATTAGTTTATCAATTATTTTAATTACTTGTTAAGCGAATCTTTGTATCGAAAACAATTTATTTTTGCTTAATACTTGTTAAGTTACGCAATTGATTTGCAAAGCAACTTGTCGACATTAACTAACTTATTTATTTTTCAACTTATTTACAAATTTTATTCAAATTTCGTATTTGTCAAATACGCAATATTTATCTTTTATTAGCTCTTATCTTAAGCTAGCTTTATATACAAAGAAAAAAGTATCTATATTAGTTTATCAATTTTTTGTTTTTCTATTTATTGGTTATTAATACTTAGTTTATCTTTTACTCTTTACTTAACAAGTTGCTATTAAGATTGTTAAATAAACTTTTTTTTTTTTTTTTTTTTTTGTTTAATTAACTTGCAAATATAGAATTTATTTAGTAGAAAAGTTTTGCATTTAATTTGCGAAATAAACTACTAATAAGTTTTTTTTTAAACGAATTGTCAAAAGATTCGAAACAACTATTTAAGATTTTAAATTATCGAAAATTCGATTTGTTTAATATATTGATTTTATTGTTTTGTTAACTTTCGAAAACTTGTTAACAATTTTGAAATTCTTAAATAAGCACAAGAATTCTAAGCTTGTTGCTCTAGCTTATTCTATCGAATTGATCAATTTAATTGTTATTATTTTATTTAATAGTTTGTATTCGAGCAATTTATCTTCTTCTATTAAATTGATCGATTTGATTGCTATTAGTCTATTAGATAGCTTGTATTTGTATAATTAGTCTATTATAAGCAATAAGTTTTACAATTAATTTAGAGATTTAAACAACAACTTTCTTAACAAATTAATAAATTGTTTTAAATCGAATACTTGTTATTAAGTATTCTTTGTTTTATATAAAGATTGCAACAATTACAATAAAATAATAGATTTGTTTAGTAATTTTTTTAGAATTTGTAAATAACAAGAGTTTGCGTTTATTTATAAGAACAACTTGTTATATATAAAAGTATTAAACTATATTGCAACAATAGAAGAAATTACATTAATAAAACAAGTCGATACTTTAAAAATCGCAATCATCAAATAGTCTCTTTCTTCAAATATACAAAGTTATTTTGTTCTTAATATTTAAAACATGTTTATTGTTCAAAATTTATAAAGTTAATTTGCTCTATTTATTTAGAACTTCTTTACTTAGTTTTTTAGTTATTAAATATCGAACAAATAGTACAACTTTAAACAATCTAATTTTGCTCAATAGATATCGAGCAACTAACATAACTTTAATTAGAACGCTTTCGACAATCAAATATTGTTTGCGTTTAAATATTTAATTAGTTTTGCTATTTATCTATATATCTATAGCAATACTATCTATAATCAATTGAATCAATCGAGAAATTCAAAAACTTGTTAAGAAGACAAAGTATTTACGTCTTAAATAATAAAACAACTACGTAAGTTAATGCGTTAAGAAATTTAACAATTTAATTAAGTTAACAAGAATTTTTAAAAATATTGTTATTTAAATAGAAGCAATAATTAAAATAATCTAGTTACTTTAATCAATTACTTTAGAGCAACAAATCTAGAATTTTTTTATTTCGATATTTCAAAAAATTATAAATTAAGTAATATTGTTTTCGCAAATAAAAAGACAATTTATTGAGAGATTTTTATATTTGTCGAACAAATAAAAAATTATATCTATATAATTAACAAAATCGCAATAAAGAAGAATCTATTATTGTATTTTTGTAATATTGCTATAATTTAATATTTAAAGAAGATTAAAGAATTTAAGCGCAAGATATTTAGAAGTCTTTTATTTATTAATTTTATTAACAAATTAAAGACGCAATTTAAAATAAAAATTAATAAAATTTTTAACAAATTTATTTCGAAGATCTTTATAATCAAAAATGCGCAAAATAATCGCAAAATAAGTAGTTTTCTTTAAAATATTATTTTGTACTTTTAATTAATTAATATTTTTAATTTACAAAGTTAATTTATATAAATCTAGAATCAACTTAATTTAGAGTTGCGTTTAATAGTTATTATATTAACAATTTATACAATTGTTTAAAACTTTATTAAGAAACTAGATGCAAAAAAAAACTATAAAAAACAATAATAAATATTTGTCAATTATTAACTTAAAATTGCGATTGCATTTAAAAATTTAAAAAGCGCAACAACAATTTTAGAAATAGCAATTAACAATAATAGATTTGTTAACTATTTGTGTTTTATTAATTATATTTTTCTTATACTTTGCGTTCTATTTACTTTAATTTATATTAATTGTTTATAAACTATTAGATTTGTCTATTTTTGCAAAATACGTCTAATTTTAATACTTAATATTGTTTTGCTATATTGCTATCTTTTTTTTCTAAATATCTTGTTATTATTGTTGTTAACATTAAGACGCAATCGAATAATAAAAATAAAAATTTGTTTCTTTTTAAAGCAAGTAATTGCTATATTAAAAGTAGAGATTAACAAAATTATAATAGTTATTAATCTTACAAATATTAGTTGTTTTATTAATTGTTAATATATTAGCAATTATTTTATTAGTAAACTAGATATTAATTTTTTGTTTTGTCGACGTATTAACTAGTTGTTGTATCGATTTATTATATAGATTTTTTGTTATATAATAATTGTATTATTCGATTTAGTTTTACAACGTTTTTGCGTACTACTTAAAAATCTCGCAAGACAATATCTATTACATTAAAGAAAATTATTAAAGAAAGACTTTATCAAAAGAATAAAGCAAGAATTTGTCAATAACTATTGATGTCTTTTATATTAATTTGAAGATAAAACTTCTATTATTTAAACAACTTATTTGCACAAAATATTATTGTATTTTTTTAATTAACTAACAAGCTTTTTTAATATATTAAGAAAAAATACAATTTTAAATGTCAAACAAGATAAGTATTTATTAAGATTTTTTATATTGACAAAGCAATAATAAAATTAGATTAAATTATTAATAATTTAAAACTAATTAAATTTAATATTAAAGCAATAATCGATATAGACTTGATTTTTTGTTTATATTATTACGTTACTATTTTGCTAAAATTTGTTTAGCAAAACTTGTCGTATATTATATATATAAATACTAAATATATTATAACTTTTATCAATTGTAAGTTTCTTAAGAATTTTGTATTAAATTTTTTTATTAAAAAGATACAAATATTTATCTCTATTTGTAATGTCGATATTGCGAGATACTTAATCAATAACTATCTTGTACTAAATATATATATTAAAGACTATATATGTAACAAAAAGTCTATTGCGTATATTTGTCGAAAGATATATATTGTTGATAATTTTAAAATTAAATTGTTACTTAATATAAATATTATAGTTTTTGAACAAATAATTATTAATTTTAATATTAAACAATTTATTTTAAATAATTGTTAAAAATTAATCACTAGTCTTAATATTATAGTATAAAATAATATTAAAATTTGTCGAGTCTTAAAACTAGAATACAAAATAGTTGTTAACGCAAACAATATTGTTAAAATATTTGTTCGAATTAATTAGTTTTTATTAAATTGTAATTTCTTGTTTAAATTAAATTTTATTAATATTTATATATACGTAATAGATATTTTATCGTTAATAATCTATATACGCAACAAGAGTTTTTTGTCAATTATTGTTTATAAATTAACAAATATTAATTGTTTAATTAAGTTCAAAAAGCAAAATTGCTATTAAATTAACTTTAATAAATATAATTAAATTGTTAAAAGTAATATAAAAGTAGAAATGTTATTAAACAAATATTAAACAATTCTATTTAATAATATATATATTTGTAATTTATTAATTAAGATAATTAAACTTTGCACTTTTGTTAATAAATTCGCTATTTTTTGAAAAAACAATAGTAGAATTATTAAGTTAATAAAAGATAATTAAATAATTGTTTTACTAAAATACAATTAAAACTTTACAATAGTTTTTAAAATAATACAAAAAGTCTATTTGTTAAACAAACAAAACAAAAAAGTAATTAATAAGAAATTCGACAAACTTTATTAGTAAAAGAAGATAAAATAATCTATTGTTACGCTATTACTTCCTAAGAAGTCTTAGAGAATATTAGAGAGAGTTGTATTGTTAAAGAGATTTATAGACGTCTTTAAACAATGTGAGCAATTATTTAATAACAAGAATTGCAACTAGATGTAGCGATAACAATAAATAAAAATTTATCTTAAGTTAAATACGATTTATAAAAGAGTCGTATTTAAGAATCTATATATTAAATAAAATTCTTTTTGCTCTTTTTGCTTTTTTGTAGAGCAAAAAAAGTAAATCTTTATGTTTTTGTTACTTTTTTAAGAAACAAAGAAAGCAATGTTTCTAATATTTTCTCGTAAAGTTGTAAGAGCATATGTAGCTATTCGTTTCTAATGTTATATATTGTGCGTAGACTATATATTGACGTAGATTCGTAACACTATTTTTTTTCTTTTTAGACTTTCGTTTTAAAAGCAAACTTTAACATGTCTCGTATTAAGTTCAAAGTTTCTTTTTATTAACGTTGTCTTATTTAAGTTGCAAAATTTAGTATTTTTTGTGTTGCAATGCGTTTTTATCATTAATATGTTCGCTTAAGTAAGCAATGTTATGTTGCAAAGAATTTTAATAAATGTGTGAAATGTCTTCGCGATAGTTATTCGTGCGACTTAACGTTTCTAGATATCGTTCGATGACGTCGTCTTAAAAAATAGCGTCAAAAATTAAAAAAAGAGCTTCGTGAAACGAATGCGAAGCAACAATGACTACTTCGTCAACTTAATTATCTAGAAGAAAAACAACAAACAATAATAAATAGCGAGCTAAAAAATCTAAAAAAAATGATTTTATTAAGCTCTTTCGCCAATTCTTCTCTTTTAAGTTCTTTAATTAATGTGATTTTAAAACAAGTTGTCTTTTCTAATATTATAAAAGAATGATCGTTTACTTTTTTGATCTTTTTTGACGAAATTGTTGCAAACGATGTTAGCAATGCTTCAAATTCTTAATAGATTTTTAAGTGTTTTTAAAGATAAAATATCTCTTTTACTTAACAAAATATTTTTAATCTTTTTGTTATAGAATTTTTTCGATTTTAAATTATTTTTTCTTTTATTAATGAAAATGAAAAATGTTTTGTAAAGACGTAATTGAATTTATTAATTTCAACAATAATATATAAAATACTAGAAATACTTTGACGTTCTTAAGTAAATTAAGTTTGTAATTAATTAATCTTTTAGTCTTTTTAACGAAAAACAATTTAACTTTGACATGATTCAATTTCTTGCTTAGCTTTTTTGTCTTAAAATTTTTTGTAAAAAGATATATTTTATTTTTCTCTTTTAGTTAAGATGTCGTTTTTCGTTTTTTGTTTTAATATTTAATTGATCTTTCTTGCATTTTTAAGATGTTGTCGTATATCTTTTTTAACGTTGCTACTCTTTTGATAATTAATTGCGTTAATAGATGCGTACGCTCTTTCTTAAAGAGGTTTGATTTCTTGTTATAATTGACGAAAAATAAAGTTATCTTAGTAGTATTTAAAATCTTTGCATTGAATGCTAGTTGTATTATAGATAAAAGTGATACTCAATTGCTATAAGTATTGTTGATGTAATATCTTAAATATTGCTTAAGACTTTAGTTTGTTCTCTCTATTTAACTATTTGTGATCAAATGATAGACAATAGACATTTGGAGTCTCGTATCTAGCATTGAGAGAAGCGTCTTTCAATAGTTAGACGTGAAGAGCTTGTCTTTATCACTAATTAGTTTCTTAAGTATATTGTAATATTATATAAGTCGATTTAATACAATGTATCTTAATTGTTTTGCGATAAACTTCTTTTTGCATGCGATAATATATTAGTATTTAATAAGCTTATTAATCATTATTAATATCAAATTATATTTATCTTTAATTGCTAAGTTCATCGACTTAAGCAACTTAATAATAAAGTTTATCGTAACTTCATTTTATAACGATTTAAATAATTCCTAATATTAAATTTCGTTATAACTCGCATATGTATCATGTTTGTTTTACTAACAATTAAGACATCGTTTAATGTATGCTTTAACAACTTGTCTTATCTATAAAAACTAACAATGTTAGCGTAAAAGCTAAAGAATTTTCGTCACTTCTAGATGCTTTTGTAGTGATTCGTCATAATGCTCTTTTATATATTCGTTAATCTTATTAGTAAATATTTGAAGTTTTTTCTTCTTTATTAAAAACTCTTTTGTATTATCTTGAAGTATTCGTAGTGTAACATTTAGCTCGTATTTGTTTGCTAATAATGATTCGTTTTTATTAATTTTAAATATGTTGTAATTAAACGATTTCTTCGTTTTTATATAATTACTTTTTCTATTAAGTGCGTTTGCTCTATCATTATTTTTATCTAAAATATATTGTATTCTAAACTTGTATTGTTTAAATTTTTCTAATTATCGCACTTATCTTCTATTAAATTGCTTAATAATAATAAAGTGCACAAAATTCTTATAATTTGTAAAAATCGTAAATTCGAGTAATTTTTTCGTATATACTTTTCATGATTTTAAGAAAACTACTATAGCGAGTAGTTTCTTATCGTGAACATTATAGTTCTATTTAATTAACAAGAATTTTCTCGAAAGATATATTATTAGATGTTACATGTCTTCATGCCTTTGATTAAAGCATGCATTAATAACTAGATTTAATGCGTCGATTTTAATTCTACTTAATAATCGCGAATTGTATATCTTTAATACTAATTTCTTTAAACATTTTAACTTAAGATTCTAAAATAATTTCTCTTTTGCGAATTCTTATAATTATGACGTATTCTTCTTCGTAAAATTCGTTAATAATATCGCATTTATTAAGTAGTTTTTAATAAATTTTTTGTTGTAGTTTATAAAATTTAAAAAGAATTGTACTTTTTTAACATTTGTTAATAATTTTTATTCTTTAATTGTTTGTAGCTTCTTAAGATTTATGCGTACTTCGTATCGTTCAACAACAAATTTAAAAAAATCAACTTTCTCTTAATGAAATTCGCATTTTTTTAACTTAAAATGTAAGTTTTTTATGTTTAAACATTCTAATACTTTAAAGATATAATTAACATGCTTTTTCAAAATTTTTAAATAAATTATGATGTCGTCTAAGTATGCTATAACAAATTGATTTAAATATTGTCGTAATATATTATTGATTATTTCTTAATACGTTGTTAAAACATTTATAAGTTCAAACGACATTATTGTATATTTGTATAATTTATATCGTATACAAAAAGCTATCTTTTACTCTTTCTTTATTTTTATTCTAATTTAATTGTACGCTTCTTATAAGTTTAGTTTAATAAAATACTTTGTTTTAAATAATTAATTCTAAAGTTCGTTAATATTAAATAGTGAATATTAATTCTTAATTGTAATATTATTTAGCTTTCGATAATCGACACATATACGAAAAGTTTTATTCTTTTTTAATACAAAGAGAATCGAGTATCTTGTCTATAATTGAGATTTTCTAATAAATTCTTTTTTTTTCGTTTTTTGCTAGGTATTCGCAAAGTACTTCGAGCTTTTTCTTAAATAGAGTATATATAAATTTAAACGTAAGTTGCTTGCTTAATTTAAGTCTAATTTCGTAATTTTACAATTAATATTTAGGGAAAGTCTTTATTGTTTTCTTTTTTTAAAATAAATGCTTTCAACTGTTATATATTCGTGATACGTACTTTAGCGATTTCTTCGTTGTATTAAATAGTTTAAGACTTTCAAAAAATTCGTAATTTCTTTCACTTACTTTAACTTTATAATTTAATTAATTTTTATTAATGTCTATTAAATTAAACTTTGTTAAATCGTTTTTTTGCAAAAATGTAAACTCGCTATTTGCGATCGATTTTTAATTCGTTCTTTTATCTATTATTGAACGTTGTTAATGCGTAGATTAAATGTGAATTACGTAATTATATTGCACAAATCTAAGTACTTGTATATTCTAATTAACTTTTAGATTGTGTTGCTTCAATTAAAGCATTTCTAAAACGATATTATAAATGACTATTTTCACTATATTAAAGATTAGTTTCTCGTAATGTTGCTAAATAGTTATCAATAATAATATTGTCTCTTTATTTACTTTTTTATTTTCGTTAAATAATAAGTTTTTATCTATAACTATTAGATTGTATGCGTTAAACTTCTTTTAAGTAAAGTATTCTTCTCTCTTAACAAAAGCTTTGATCATAAAATTATTTATCGCACTAGAATCGATCATTATAATGAATCGACAATTATTAATCTTAATTAATGTGATAAAACATCGTGCGTATACTATTAAGTTTAGTTGCTATTATTAAGCTAACATATTACATTTCTTTAATATGCTCTTTATTAAAGAATTTAAACTTTTTCTTGCTTTAATGCTAAGACTTCTACTTCGAACGCTTGTTTACGTTAAGCTTTCTTCTTGTGCTAGATTAATGACTTTGATTTTTTAGAAAATCAATTAATTTTTTCTTTGTCTTCTAGGTGAGTCTAGCATGAGTCGTTATAGCATTTTATTCAACTAAGTGTCGCATATTTCTTTGCTTTCTTTATCTTCTTTTAGAATAAATTAACATTGCTTAGTTGTTGTTCGATTTTCTCAAAAATATCTTTTTTTATAGTGGCGTCGCTTTCTAGCGCTTCCTCGCATTTATTTACGATTTAATTTATCTTTCTCTTCTTTAATAAGTTAGTTAAAGCGTTAAGATAATTCGTGATGTTATCTAAGCATTCGTGAAAGTTCTTTTAGTTGTATTTGTCGTTTAAGTTTGTTACTAAATGAAGATATAACGTTCTTAATCGTTGTGCTCTTATAGCTTCATTAAGTATTTAATTAACTTTTTGCGTAAATGCGAATGCCTTGTTTAATGATGTTTCATCTAGAACTTTCTATAATTAATTTAGATTTTTTATCAAATAGTAGTCGTCGTTTAATTTAGTCTTGAAGATGTTCGTCTTTGTGTCAATTTGCTTCTTAATGTCGTTCTAGCTATTAAATATCTCTTTTAACATAGCATTAATTTGTCAACGATTCATTAAGTTTCGTGATCGATAATCTCTTGCGAAGTGATTTAATTTGTCACATAAATAGTACGTTTTTTAGAATTTGTTATTTTGCTTTCTTCTAAAGTTTTTTTCTTTACGTTGCTAAATAAAATTTAGTTTCATAAATATAGATTTACGATAATTAGAATTACTATACTTTTGATTAGAACGAAATTCTTTTTATTAATATTTAATCGTTAATTCAAAAAAGATTTTTGCTCTTTTTCGAAATTAATTGTATCTTTTTTTTATAGCTCTTTTATATAGTTTGTCGTTGAAATCGATAACTACTTCGATGAGATTAAATATGTCATTAAGAATTTTTTCATCACGCATAATTTCGTTCTTTAGATTGTTCTTAAAATTTCGTCGAAACATTGTTATAAGTGCGACATCGTTTTATTTGATTAAATTAACATACTTTTAAAATCTAGCTACGTAGTCTATTGCAAAAATTCGTTAAATTAAGTGTTAAATTACTCTTTTCGCAATTTGTTTCTCGTTAGATGTTTCAAAAATTCTTCGAAGCTTTCTTTTGAAATTATTGAAGTCTATGAACATCGCACGAGAGTTTTCGTCATAATTTTTTTAATATTTTCGTAAATTTAATTTAAGCTAATGTTAGACTCTTTCTTTAAGAAATGTTGATGCAAAAATCGTTTTTTAATTCGCTAAAACAAAATAGAAGATAAAATAGATATTTACTTGCATAAGCTAGTTCTTCAAGTCAATATAATCTTCATAATAGATATTGAGCTTATTAATTCTAATTTTGTCGTCTTTTATGATCGATGATCGACGTGATGCTAATAAGTTAGTGTTTAAAATAAAGGCGCGTTGATCTAATACAAACATTCTTAGAGTGTTCAAAGTGTTACGCTACTACTTTCTAAGAAATCTTAAAGAATATTAAAGAGAGTTGTATTATTAAAGAGATTTATAAACGTCTTTAAACAATGTAAATAATCATTTAATAACAAGGGTTGCAATTAGATGTAACGATAATAATAAATAAAAACTTATCTTAAGTTAAACACGATTCATAAGAAAGTCGTGCTTAAGAATCTATATACTAAATAAGATTCTTCTTGCTCTTTTTGCTCTCTCGTAGAGCAAAGAAAGCAAGTCTTTATATTTTTGTTGCTTCTTTAAGAAGCAAAGAGAGCAATGCTTCTAGTACTCTCTCGCAAAGCTATAAGAGCATATGTAGCTACTCGTTTCTAGTGCTACATATTGTGCGTAGACTATATACTGGCGTAGACTCGTAACATCTATATAATTAATTTCTTTTAATTTTTTAATCTTTGTTATTTGACGTACAATTAACAACTTTAATAATTAATTTACTAAAAAATATTAAGTAGTTACAAATATTAAAGATTTAAATAAATTAATAATTATTAATAATTACTTAATACTTATATAGAGCAATATTATAGCGTAGTTAAAGAGTTGTAGTTATATAAGTTTAATAAATAGTTTTGCTTTCTTTTTTTAATTTGTAGTAGTTAAACAAAATTGTTACAAGTTTTTGTTTATTATTTATCGAAACAAAAAACAACTTAATATTGTTGCTATAAAATTCAAAAATTTCTTAATTTATATATAGTAAATAATAGATAAACAATTGTAACTTCTACGCGAGTTTTGCAAAATATATATCAATAATATTGTTATTTTCTCTAAATTTTTTATAGATTATTTTGATTATTTACAAAATCTCTTTATTAAATTTGTTAAGTTTTAAATTATATTAAGTTTTAAAAAAATTTATCTTAACTATTCTAATATTATTTTGCTTAAACAAAAAATTAATATCTTCGATTTATCTATTATTAAGAAACAAATTGTTGCAATTAAAATTATTTAATTTTTCAAAAATTTTAAAGCGTTAAAAATATATTTGAATCTCGTCAATTATTAATATAACAAAATTATTTAATATATACAATATATTAACTTGTTATAACAAAAAAAAATACAATTGTTTAAAAGTTTGTTTGCGCAAAACAATTAAAAACGTAAAACGTATTTTCGAAATATTTCTATTAAGCAATTATTAAATTTATTAAGCTTTTTTTATTAGTTTTAATATATTTTTACAATATCGAATTTTCTTATTTATTTTAATATTAGTTGTTGTCTATTTGTAAAACTTAACACAACAAAAGAACAAAAATATCAAATTAAAATCTATTATATTAAAGACAATTTTATCGACAATAATTTTCAAAAATCTAATATTTAATATATATTGTTTTTGTTTAAAATATTAAGTATTGTTAAGTCTTACTCTTAATCAATAAAACTAAAGATTGCTTGCTTGATTTAAACAATCAAAAAAACAAAATATCTAATTAAGATTTCTAAGTAATCAATTATTGTCTATATAAATTACTTGACTACGCTTAATATTATTAAATAAACAATTTTGTTATTATTTGTTACAAACAAGCTTAATTTTAAATTTATACACATATTACAATATCTTTTGCAATTTAGTTTTAATATTTAACACAAAATAGATTGTCTAAATACAATATCTAATATTCTATTTCGATTGTTAATATTAATCGATAAAAAGAAAGCAAATAATATTGAAGAGTTTAACAAAATTAGCGTTTTTATATTTGAGATCAAAGTTTTAAAAATAAACAAACTTGTCAAACACATTTTTAAAAAAAAGAAAAATTTAATTGTACAAATATTTTTTGATAAAGCGATGTTTTTTTATGTTTGCTTAATAGAAATAAATGCTAATTTTAAAAAACAATTGCTTGACATCTATATTAAATTTGTTAAATAGATAAAAATTATAAATATTGTTTAGAAATTCGTTATATTGTTGAGTATACAATTTTTTGTAAAAAATAAATTACTATACTACACAAACTATATTAATTAAAAGAGACTTTATTTATTAAAGAAATTTAAGAAAAAGATTTTTACTTAAATATATAACAAAAATTATTACGTCAACTTTACTCGTTTATATAAGACAATTTTTATCAATTTTTACTTTTGCAAGTTAAATAATTGTCTACAATATTATATAATATACTGTTAAGAATACAATCTTTATTAAATAAAGCGTTATTAATTGTACAACATTTTAAATTTTATTACTAGTTTTTTAGTGCTTTTTTACACAATAAGTTTCGATTTTATATTAATTTTATTAAATAAACAAAATATAAATGTTGCACTTATCGCAATATGTAAATTTTTCAAAAAAGTAATAATTATAATTAATAAAAATATATATATTGCTAAAAACTAAATTAATGTAATAATAAACAAACTTGCAAACTAAAGAATATTAAAGACTTTTATACACAATTATAATAAAAAGTTCTTGTTCGAGTTCTAACGCGTCGTATTTAAGAAACTCGACGTTAATTTTTTAGTTTTTGCTATATATTATTTTTAGGTTAATAGTTAAAGCGAAAGAATTAATTAAACAATAGAGTTTGTTCTTTGTTATATAATAGCAAACAATTTTGAACTTAACTAAATATTTATTTTTTAATTTTTCAAATATAATTGAACAATTTATCTAGTTTCTTTATTGATCTTTCGTCAAATAAAATAGTTATAAAATTTAAAATTTAAGATTCTTTAACTTTTCTTAAATTCGATAAGCAAAAAAAAAATTAACTCGAAAAAAAATTAATAAATGCAACAAAAACTAAGATTGCAATTGTTTAAATCAATATAATAACAAAGAATCTTTACAATAAATATTATTAATTTTTGACTTTTTAAGTAAACAATTAAGTTTTTCTTTGTTTGTACAAGAATTATAGTTTATTTTTTGTAAAGTTAACAAAATTAACTATTTAGCAAATTAATCTCTTTATAGTTTTTGAACAAAAAAATAATCTAATTTACAAACTTGATTTGCTTATTAATAAAATTATTTAATTATTTTTATTATTAATTTAGAGTCGATCTTTAAAGAAGACAATTTTTATAATTGTTTGCAATCTAATTACTCTAAATCAATTACAAAATTTAATAACAAGTAACATATCTACAAAATTGAATTTTTTGTTAATTATCGACTTTGTCGTTACGATCGCAAGAAATCTATCTCGAAATATCTAATTTGTTAAAAAGATTATAGATTTAAGTTCGATTGTTAATACAACAAAAATTTGCTAGATAAAGTCAAAGATTTTGTCAAAGAATACAAGATAAAGTATAACATTTCTATTAATAATGTTATACGACGTTTCAATAAAATTACATCTACAATATTGTAGCATTTTTCAATTAACAAAGTTAAGAAGATTTTACGACAAGATTGCAATTGTTTTCGAAAATTATAAAACAAATATCTTTGTCAAATTAAGACATTAAACAAACAAACTATTATTAATCGAACAACTTTTAACTTTATTAGTATAATTTAGATTGCAACTTATAACAAGCTATTGTATTATAACTTTTAAATTTTTAAGCAATATTAGACGAGCAATTTTTGCAACATTATATTAGTAGTAACACAAAGTATAAATATTAATCGACGTTCTTATTAATATACTTGTAAAATCAAATAACAAAATTCTATTTATTAGACACGTAATTTTAATAACTATTAATATTTATTTAATAATTTTTTTTCAAAATTAACAACTTATCTAACTTTACAACTTAACAAATTGCGAAAATTATATTTGCTTGCGCGTTGTCTATTATCTTTATCAATTATTTAAGTTGTTAAGTATTATATTGTTATTATAAGACTCTTCGAGTTCGCTAATATATCTATAATTGTTACTTAGAAAATTGTAGCAACTTGTTAAGTTAAAAAATACAAACAACAACTTATTATTTAAAAAAATATAACAATTAAAAAAGTTAAAAAACAAATTATTTCTATTAATTTTAAGCAAAGAGACGTTGAACACAACATTATCGAAAACAAAAACAACAAAAATTACAATAATAACAATAGCGCAAGCTTGCTCAACTATAATTGTTTAAACATTTAAGCTCTTTAAACATTTATTAAAAACAAAATTAAGAATCGCAACAATTCTCTTATTATCGAAATATACGTTCGCTATACTATTATAAAAGAACTGAAATTTTTTATTTTTAAAAATAAAATATTTGAGATAACAATTAAAAACAATTATTTAGCTCTAAATTAATTTAAGTCTAATATTAAATTTGCTAAATTAATTGATAACAACAATAAAACAATCTAATTTTAAACTTTTATTGCGCTAATTAATTTTAATATTGTTTATATAGTTTTTGTCGAAATTAAGATTAACAAAAGAGATTGATTATAATTAGTAATCTTTGATATCAATAACAATTTATATATATTTCGCAAATTACTCGATATCTTTGCGATTATAAAATATAAAAAATTGCTTTATATATTGATTTATAAACAAAAATATTAACTATACAACAAAAATATTAATATTACGTCTATTGTATTAAACATTAATTATTGTACTACAAAGATCGATCATGTAATTATAAATCTAATAAAAAGCAAAATCTATATAGCGACAAAATTTGTATTAATTTTATTTACAATCAAGAAATTTCTACAAATTTATATACAAAATATTGTAAATTAAATAAATCTAATAAGCTATAACAATCTTTATATCGATTTCGCTTATATTAAGTTTGTTAAATCTAAACTTAAAACTATTAAAAATAAATTTTAATTCAAAAAAATTATTGATTAAATTAAACAAAAGTTACAAAAAGTATCTAGCGCATTTATATTAATTAAAATGTACGCAAGAAAAAAGACAATATATATTTTAGACTTTAATTATCGATTAATTAAATATTACAAACTTGTTGACTTATTTAATAACAAAATCAAAATTAATTGTTCTAATAAATTAGTACATATATTGCGTTCGCAAAATAATGCAAAGAATAACAAGTTTTTTTCGAAATGCAAAGCAAATATCTCTTCAATAGACAACAAAAAGAGATTGCGAAAATAAATTTTTGTTTTGTTGTTTTTTTTGCACAATACGCTAGCAAACAATGCAAAAACTACAATCTTTATTCGCTCTAATTTTATAGAAATTAAAACTATAAAAATCTTCAAAACTATTAATACTTTAATCGACAAATTATACGACAAGTTTTAAGAGATTAACGCAAAATTCGAAACTATTGCAATAAGTGCTTTAACAATATAAAACAATAATATTACAAAAATATACAAAGATGTTGTTCTAAATAGTATTGCTAAATTTGTTTAAGAGTTGTCGAATTTGCTAGTTTTAATTCTTAGAAAAAAACAAATTGTACAAAGTAATATGTATTTTATTAATTAATATATATACAACGCATATACTAAAGTTTTCGAAAAAAAAATTTAAAAAAAATTTTTTAACTTCTACAATTCGCTAACTATTATAGAAGATTAATTTGTCGCATTTAATAAATACAACAAAAGAAAAATTTAAAAAAATAAAAATGCAAGTAACAATAGCAATACGAAAATAAGTTGTTTGCTATTTAAAAAATTACAATATATAATTCGATAAGTATTTGTCGATAGATAAGTTAATCTTGTTTTAATTGTTGTTTGATTAATATACTACTACAAGTTTGTTTAATATCGATAGATAATAAATACTATTGATCGACTAATTTGTAAATAGATTAAGAATTAAGAATTTGAAAATTAATTGTTTTTTTTTTTTTTCGCGATTTGCTCTAGTTGTCTTATAAATGTATTATTACAAATCTACTTAACAAGTGTTTTTGTTAATTATTATTAGCAAGAGCGTTGTCTTCTTTTTTCGAAAGAGACATTTGTTATATATCTAGCTAGCAAATTGCTTTATTCGACAAGTTTTACTCGACGAGTTGCGCTAGTTTCTAAGAGAACTAGTTCGACAAGTAAAGATAGATTTGCGCATAGCTAGATAGATTATTAATTCAACTATTTATCAAAACTTGTCTAATGCTCGCTTTGTGTGTTTCTCGTCCTGCTTTCGTAACAAATAATATTAAAAATAAAATTAATTATAAAATTGTAGAAATCTCGAACTAGTTAATAGTATCAATAAGTTTAAGTATATTATCTAAATATATTATTATGTATTTTTCGATAAAATATAGAATCGAAGTTTATCAAAAAACTATAATAGTTGTAATCTATTTATTACATAAATATTAAATAATTTATATATATTACTTTACTACATTATTATAGAACATTTAGATAAAAAAATAAAAAAATCTAAAATCTAATTTTTGTTTATTAAATTTGTTACTAAATAACTTTATCTCTTAACAATTTGAGTCGATTTTTTTGAATCAATTTTCGATTCTAATTCTAGAAATCGATTCGACTCGATTCGATTTTCGATTTCAATTTTAGAAATCGATTTGTCAAGACTTTCGAATCGAATTAATTCGAATCGCCAAGATTCGAATCGATTAATCGACTCGAACTCGATTAATCGACCCGACGCGATTAGTCTAAATTCTCTCTAATATCTCTTACGAAAGTATTAGCGTAATATAAAGATGTTAAATTGTATTGCGTTCGAGCAAAGTTTTTGATTACACGTCGAGTTTTACGCTAAATGTTATAAACGTTGCTCCCATATTAAGCGAAGCGATTTTGACGCTAATTTGAGCTTGTTTGACTTTTTGTTGCAATTTCGTTCGTATTATTGAGTTTTGCTTTTAGACCATATGAAAGATTTTCGTTCCCTTAGCACCTAAGAAAACGAAATTTCTTCCCATGGGTCTAAGTACTAAGGCAACAAGCAATTACCAATTTTCAAATTGACGAGCCGAAGTCACGGAAGTCAAGCCGTCAGCATCCCTGGCCCCTTGATTATCGTATAATCGCAACTTTTCCCGTTGCGCGCAGTTCTCTTCTCTAATTTGTGTACGATCTTGTAGACATGGTCGAGTCACCTAGGTACTTGACAGGCGATAAGAAAGGTATCCGTGAATTCATTGATAGATTTGATGTAAGTGTCGAGTGTTACTTTTCTTGATTGGTACCCATACGAGTCTATTTCCATGCCAGGTCTCTGCTTCGAATTTTCCATCGTTGCTGGGTTCGCAGTGAAGGTAACTTTTTTTCCGCCGAAAAGCCAGGCTTCTAACCATATATTATCCAGGTGTTCCTGTTCGACTGTGATGGTGAGTCCCCTCAGAGTCAATAGGTTGGAGATGCGAAGACAAGGGCAAACAATCCATGTGGATGAGACCAGGAAAACATGGCTCAATAGAGAAGAAGGATAGGCGTCCTATGGTCTGGAGACCATCTCTTCGAGGGGACGGTCGAGACGTTAGAGATGCTGCGGAGTAAAGGTATGGAGTGAGATACAATCTCCTCATCGCGCACATCTGATTAGAGGCTACACCAGGCAAACAGATCATCTTCGTTACGAATAACAGCACCAAATCCAGAGCGGATTACAAGAAGAAGCTCGAAAGCATGGGTATTCCAGCCAAAGTGGTATGTTCTATCATCTCCTCCAAGAATCTCCCCCCCTCGGCCCTATTTCTAGTCTCTCAGTCTTTCACTGTCCAACAAGCAAGCCTGCGTTTGACACTTTGTCCCCATACCTCTCTGACCCTCCTCGCCTCCAGGACGAAGTCTTCGGCTCCTCCTACTCCGCCGCAATCTACATCTCCCGCATTCTCTCTCTCCCACCCAACAAGCGCACCGTCTTCGTCCTCGGCGAATCCGGCATCGAAACCGAGCTGGCCTCCGAAAATATCCCCTATATCGGCGGCACCGACCCCTCCCTCCGCCGCGACCCCACACCCTCAGACTACACCTCCATCGCCGACGGCAGCGCGCTCGACCCCTCCGTCGGCGTCGTGCTATCTGGCCTCGACTTCCACCTCAGCTACCTCAAGTACATGCACGCGTTCCACTATCTGCAGCGGGGGGCCGTGTTCCTCGTCACCAACCAGGACACCACGCTGCCGTCCGCGGGGGCGCTGTTCCCGGGGGGAGGGGCGTGCGCGGCGCCGTTGGCGGCGATGGTGGGGAGGGAGCCAGTGGCGCTGGGGAAGCCGAGTCAGGCGATGATGGATGCGATTGAGGGGAAGTTTCGGTTTGAGAGGGGGAGGGCGTGTATGGTGGGGGATCGGGTGGATACGGATATCAGATTTGGGATTGAGGGCGGGTTGGGCGGGACATTGGCGGTGTTGACGGGGGTGAGTGGGAAGGAGGATTGGGAGGAGAAGGGGAAGGAGGGGGTGAGACCGATGGCGTTTGTGGATCGGTTGGGGGATTTGAGGGAGGGGGCTTGAGCGCCAGGGAGGGAGCATGACGAGGTCGAGTGGAGGACGCGAAGCATACAGTCATAGATTGCGGTCTTTAATGGGTTGCGTATCCTCCACCTATGTTCATGCGTAAAAGTCTCATCCCAGCCCTCCATCGACGCAGAAGTCGACCCTGTTCCTGACAATGCGAGATCCTCCACTATTGCTCACAACGCCAGTACATTACCCGATCTCTTACAATTCATACCTTTGGTATGACGATAACTTAGCAACCAAGCAAAATGGAAGCGTTTCGTTGACTACTAATATGAACCTTCGATCTCCATGCTGCCCAACTGAAAATCTTGACACTGCCTCATGTCTGTCAATACCTCATCGAGCAATGCTCCGACCTCCGTTGTGACCCGCACCCTATTCCAATCGCCTCTTGTCTTCCAGATATGGTCCATGAGCGCACAGTATATCTGCTCCAACTGCTCCACACTGCATCCGCTGGTTCGCACAACAAGAGTGTCGAGCAGCTGCTGTGTGAGTCTGTAATCTACGGAAGGTTGGGGAGGTGAAGTATTGTCGTCATTGTTGAGTAATGCGTTTATATTCGAAGGACGGTGGAAAGCAGGGACTTGAGGGGTCTGGGATGGTTGCGATTGTTGCGATGGGTTGGACTGCGATGATGGTGCAGACCCTTGGGAGTCTATCCTCACGTCAGCAGTCCAGTCCCAAGAAAGAGACAAAGAAGAAGGCGCACTCTGTGTGTCTGGTAGTTGTGAATTCGATGGAGCTGGTTCGGGGATCATGGACATATCTGGGCCATCAGGCTTGCCATGGGAGCTCTGCGTGTTTTGCGTATTGCCTTGTGTAGTATTGAGGGGACCCGAAGAACCCGACTCCTTCTTTCCAGACGAAGTCGTAGAGGCATAGTTAGTATAGTCATTTGGGTTTGAGCCCTCCACCATAGGAGTGATCGCGCTCCTCTGCGAGAGACTGCCCGGATACGACCTTCGCTGCTCGAGAGAAGCAGGGCCTCCTGTGTGATGGTGGAAGGGCCTAGTTTGAGCAGAGGGTCCGAAGGAGCTGCTTTGGGTATCCTTGTCGGGAGACTGATTTTCCTGACTATTACTGAATTGGGTGCCTTCGCTACGAGAGGGTATAGAGGTACCATTGCTGTGTGGCCGATTTCGCAAGTCGCTTAGGTCTGATAGAACATTCGAAAACCCATTGGTCAGTTGGCTGGGCTGGGAAGGATTCGATGGAGTATGTGGATGATGAGTGACGCCATTCGCGATAGGTTGTCCAAGCACGATAGGGCCAGATTGCTGCTCGGTCGAGCTGCCTAGGCCTTCATGAGATGATTCTGATGGCATGATCGCGAGCCTATGGTCCTCTTCTGTAGCTGCCTGCTTTGCTTTCTCAATCATATCCTTCTCGCGCTTCATTTCGCGTGCCCAGACCTGCTCGAGGTCGGCCAAGAAAGTCGGCTCTTGATAATCGTAAGTGCTCATATCGACCTCCACATTAGCCTGAAGTTCGTTCGCCTTCAAAAGCCTGTCTGTATCCCCAAGAGTTTTCGCGTCTTTGGTTAGTTTCTTGATGTCCGCAAGGAAATCCTTTGGTCTTTTGTAGTACCCATTCGACAAGCGCTTCTCAATTGTCACAGTCTCTAAGTTGTAGAAGAATTTTCCAGTCGATTGTTCCACGAGACCAGGTTCACCATGAGCATCGAAGCCTTTCTCGTACGGCCGAAACTGGGCCCCACGACGCTGTTCAGCTGGTAAGTCCGACGTGACAATCGAAGGGTCGTCTTCATCGTAGAGGTATCTGATCTGGCTTTCATCAACTACACCGGTCCTAAACTTCTTGTGCTTTAGCTTAATTTGCTCCATCACCGGCTGTATGCGCAGTTTCAGAACGTTCAAGAGATGGCGATCCTTTTTCTTCTGCTCCTTGAGCTGTGCTTTGGACATTACCTCAAGGCTTTTGGATGGTTCTGCTGGTACTGGCGCAAGGACCTCGAGCTTGCGCTTCTTGCGATTCGCAGGTTCTGGGAAGTCGGTAGGAGATAGGTTCAGATGATTAGTCACAAATCTAAAATACTCTTCGCGTGACGCCTTTGGCGATCGCTGCACAAGATACTGGTTCTTCAATGAGTATCCAAAGAGCTTTTTGATCATCTCCGGATCCACATCTTGGTCCTCGCCTTCATGTATGCCTAGTAGCAACACAGGATCTGTCGGCGCTAACGTTCGTAACAATCCGACGAAGGTCGACTTGGCCGCATCGGTCATTGTTTGATACCATATATCGACATTTGGTATGTAAATCACACTAGGCTTGTGCCGCCGAACTTCGGTAAAGAGCTGGATCATTGTTGCCTCCGGGGACCGGGTCGAGTCACTTAGCAAAGTCGGAAGATCAAATGCCTGCACGTGAAGACCTTCGAAATGATTCAAGAGCGCACCAGCCAGGTACTGCTGGCCCATGCCAGGCAAGCCTCTAACCAGAAGTCTTGGGCGAAATATTCGTGAACGTTCGAAATCCTGTTGCATCTGCTCGGCTTTCATTCCTTTGTCGTCTTCCGCATCTTCAAACTCGGCTTCTTCCAAAGCCGTAAGTCGTTTCTTTTGAGGAAGTATGCTGGCAAGGGCGTCTTTCAGCTCGCCGAGAGGTCTTCGCAGCAAAGGCTCAATGCTCAAGGGTAGAGGTGCTGCACCTGAAGTTGATGATCTCTCGGATGATGGCACCATCTTCTTTACAGAGATCATGAAGTCTTTCGCAGTAACGCTGATCGTCTCAGGATGTATTAAGAGCTTTTCGTTCGACTTGTAGATTTGAGGATATCTTCTTTGCACTGCGTTCAAGGCTGCCTCAGTACAAAGCGCTCGGAGATCAGCGCCTCCGTAGCCTTTCGTGAGGAGGGCAAGCTCATTCTTGAAATGGGTCTCTAGGGGCGGTTCCCAGCCCTTGGTGTGTATGTCGAGAATGGCCCTTCTCGCTTCAGTGTTAGGCAACGGGAAGTAGAACTCCCTGTCAAACCGACCAGGACGTCGTAGGGCAGGATCTATGGTATCCGGTCGATTGGTCGCTCCTATGACAATCACTTGACCACGCCCATCCATTCCGTCCATCAAAGCCAGCAATGTAGAGACGATGGAGGAATGTATCTGTTCCTGCTTGCTGGATCTTACAGGAGCAAGGCCTGACAGAGAATTAGTAGCTGACTTCCAGCAGAGTATATAAATACATACCATCTATTTCATCAAAGAAGATTATGCTCGGCTGCGTCTTCCGGGCCTCTTCAAAGAGAAGCCGCAGCTGACGTTCCGCCTCACCAACCCATTTGCTCAATGCATCTGCGCCTTTTCGCATGTAAAATGTAACTTTTCTGCCTTGTGTACTGACACTGGAAGCCAAGGCACGAGCCATCAGTGTTTTACCAGTTCCAGGTGGACCATGGAACAAGACTCCTCTTGGAGGTGTGACATGAAACCTCTGAAAGACTTCTGGATAAAGTAATGGTAGGGCAACCATTTCCTTCAATTGATCGATATACCCTTGCAAGCCACCTATACTGTCAAAATTGACATTCTGATCGACGCCAAGTGGATCTGTATCCGCCAAAGCTTGCTTCTCTTTTACTTTTCCAAGGTTGGCAGGCGTCCCAGAAGTTGTCTGCAGAGCGTCGGCTCCATGAGCTTGAGCAGGTGGAAACGCACCGAAACCGGGAGGGACGGCAGAAGAGGGTGTCATGCCGACTGTCCCACCAACGCCTGATGCACGCGGACGTTGCATTAGCTCATCCTCGCTGCTATCCGAGTCTGCGCCAGCGACAGCTCCAAGACCACCTGGGCCGCCGAAGACTGGAGTCGGGCCACCAGCGCCACCAAAGGGCCCATAAGTAGAGTATAGGCTTCGTTGCCATCCTCCCGCACCTCTAGCTCGTTTAGAAGGAGTGGTGGCCGAAGGAGGACCATCATCGTCGAGTTGCAAAGCCAGGTCAGGCCGCAGAATACGGTAATCGACCTGCTTTCGCGCTCGTCTCTTGGGTTTGTCGTCGAAAAGGATCGCTGCTCTGGCGGTTCGGCGCGGTCGACCAGTTTGGAGATCTTGCAATTCTTCTGCGAGCTCCTCTGCCTCTTCGCTATCATGTTCGTCAGACGATGGCCCTCTGCGGCTACGAGATCGACCTTTTCCGCCTCCCCTGGCTCTCCCACGAGAGCTGGCGTTACTATCGTCGTTCTGGCTGGCCTTGCGCGGTGATCCAGTTAGAGCTTCGGAGTCCGAGACATTTTCTTCCTGGCCGTCGTCAACCCCAGGCTCGAAGTCACTGCTTTCTTGCTGGGCACCCTTCTGCGAGTTCCGCGTTCGTCGTTGCTCTCGACCTGTACGAAGAGAGCGGCGCCGCTTCCGATCACCGGTTCGGACTTCTTCAACAGTCATTTCGCTATGCCTGCGCTTGTTACGTCGGGTGGCGCGGCCAGGCTGGCTTATTGGGTCTTCGTCATCATCGTCCCCTTCTTGGAGTGCCTCATCACCTGACTCCGGTATAACGGCGACTTCATCCATATCAAGATGCCGGACTGTTGACGTATCTCCTAGAGCGACGTCTTGAGCTCCTACATTGGCAGCTGCTTGCAACTCTTCAGCAAGATCATCAAACCCATTGTGACTGGCGGCGACTTCGGCCTGGTCTGCTTCTTCTATCGACTGTCTTGTGTTCCCAGAGCTCTCTTCCTCCTCATAGACCACGCTCGTAGGTAACGACTTCACACTCTTGCCGCCTATTCTCGGTCTTTCAGGACCAAGCTCAGGACTTTTGGTGCCCGGACGAACCACATCCGCGTGGCGACCTGAATCGGTCAGAGCCACCATAGCTTCGGTTTCATCATGAGCGATGCGGCTGCTTCGGCGTGTCCCTAAGTGTATTTCCGAGGATGTGGGTCGCGTGCCGACACTGCCGCTTCGAGCTCTCGTGCTGCGTCTTGTAGTCGGTCCAGGTGTTGGCTGAGGCGTCCGGACATTGAGCGTCACCATCAAAGATTGCTTGCCAGGCTTCCGCTTTGGTGTCTTTACTTCCTCATCTGATTCCTCCACAAGCGATTCCTCACTTTCCTGATACGTCGGACGCTTTTGGGTAGTTTTGCGCTTGGGCCGTCCAGTTTTCGGGTCCAGCTCAGGCTCTTCGTCCTCCTGCCCCGATCCACGCGAAGCTTCGCTAATCTCACTTGCATCGCTCAGCTCTTCCGAGTCATCGCCGTCATATTGTCTTCGCTGTCTCTTGCGAGCTGGTTTGGCTTTTTGGCTCTTGGAAGGCTTTGACCGTCCAGGCCTTGCGCCCGAAACACCATAAGTGGAATCATCAGAGTCGGATTTGGTGGGATCGAAGTCCTCAGCCTTGCGCTTCGATCTGGTGGGCATGCTGATAAATAGACAGGGCGACAGCTGCAGTCCGGTATCGTCAAAGACTGGGTGCTCGCCGAGCAAAAGTCAGAGACGGTGTACGGCTATCATACCATGGAGTCGGCCATGCAAGCACTTCTGCGAAAGCTCGGAGGGTTGCGATTAGTCAAGCTTGTAGTCAGTGTTGGCACTGGTGAGCTGTAGCGGTAGAAAAGCCTTTCGCGATCATTTATTCACATCTTCTTCCCAAAGGACGACCGTGATGCATGTTCCATCTTGAAACGGGCGAAAGCGTGAAAAGAGGAGGGCTGAGGATAGGGAAGGATGAAGTTCATATTGAAGGTGATGTGGGTTGGGACTGGGGATTCGAAGGCGGGCCTGGTAACCCTGGTTTCTCTGGGAGACGATCGACACTAACGCTAGTCCGCCCGTTAGCGGCAACGTCAGCCAATCACACATGACTCTGTCTGCCTATGCGCTTGGATCTGTCTTGCGCCAGTTCTCGTCGTCGTTACGATTCACAAGAACTTGTCCATCATGTCACGAACAGCTTGAAGGAAAAGCCTGCCCAGATCACATTATATTGTAACTGCCGCGTATCGCTCGAAAGGGTTTTCTAGACCCGATTTCCACCCACATTTTCACGGCCTCCAGCACTTTCAATTGGTGTCGGAAATACATGCAATAATGACTCGAGGAGAGTAGAAACATGTCTACGTCGAAGTCACTAAGGTACGCATGCAGCTGTCAACAACTGCGGCTTAAAAGCTTATCGCTGCCTTGCCCGTCGCCATATCTCTGGCGAACATCACGTGATAACGTGTCATCCTCGGAAGAGTACTCTATGTGGGCTGGCCGGCAGGGAACCTGGCACGCCCCAACATGGCTTCGATGAATCTCTGCATTGGATACTGACGATGGACCGTCGCTGTGATGCATAAGGACTGTCAATGCGTTGAATCAAAGTCATATCAATCATGTGTCCCTTAACCGTGTGTATCGCTCCGGGGTTCGCATGTGCTTAGGGCGTCCTACTCTCCTAAACAAATGAAACGTAATTATCATAGGTGTTCTGCGCAAAGTGCTTCGAGAGCTACAGACCAGCAGCTTCTTCCGATGAATGGGCAAAGAGCGGCTACGAAAGGACATAGCGAGCAGTGATATCCTGTATAATCACCCGTGCCATGCGAACGGTCCTGCCCCCTGGATTGAAGTAATATCTCACATAGTTGTCGCTCGATAAGGTACAGGCGTTGTGAATGTCCAGGAAAAGCCGACTGTAATAGCTGTGACCGTGGGAGATGTGTATTTGTGAAGGCGGGTGGTGAAAGTGGGTTCAATCCCGCAAAAGTCGAAGTGGTTGGCATCGCCGGCGTCATGTGTATAAAGACCAATGGTAGCTGGCTGCTTTCTATATTCAGCCTTTACTGGCATTGATGATAATAATGATGGGTAGGACGGACTATGTTCTTTGAAGTGGTGGAAAAAGGTGGAGATGGCGCTGGGAGCGTCAAAGGTTCTCGGCAATTGCGACCGCGCTTCTCCGTCCTCCAATTTAACTTGCATCTACCCAATTTCTTGATTTGCGACGAGTGCGAACGTGGTTGTCACTCCTTCTCTTCTCCTTCTCTAGATCTGTCTGCCTTCATCACAGGTTTCAGCATCGTTTCGACCGTCTGAGTGGCAGTGTGAGGGGTATTTCGGATCGAAACAACCGTTTGAAGGACCAATTTAGAGGCTGTGCTCAAGCCCCAATGTTGCAACACACGCCCAGCATCCGACATGGAATCTGTTATCGACCATGACTCCCCTCTGGCCCATTACCTCGAAGGTACAGTGACTCATTCCTCTTTGAACCTACTGCCCATTATTTCACTAATCCCTCGGAAAGGCGCTGGAGAAGCTGACACACTCAACGAACACCCATTGTCAACAACCGATGACGCCCCAACTTCGCCAAAAGCAAAGACTTCTTTCGCTCCTCAAGGACAGCCTGTACTACAATCAAAGAGCCGGAGGAAGCCCCCTCAACTCCGCAATCTGGACATCTTCGCCCCAACCAGTACGGTCGCTCGGCTTCACAAGTCCTGCTCGGTATGCTTGCGAAGCCATTCCCCCCAATATCAAAAGATGGCACTCACCATTGTTGTGAATCAGAGTACCATAAATTCTAGAATCGGCTGGGCCGAGAATACACATTTCCTTGAACAATTCCGCTATACACTTGTCGCTTCCCAACTACTCAATGAGCACCCGAATCCTACGACATGCCGACGCCATGATCTTCCCTCGCCAGCGGCTGATACCGCCGTCCAGCCAGATGCTGTCAATTTCAGCCTCTATGGGTTATCGGTGACAACTACAGCGGCGTTCGCCATAGCCTGGGCAATCAATTCGCTATGCAGGACGGGCTTGGAGGCCATCGGCTACAGGAGAACCTATCTAGCTTCTATTATACTATTGCTCTTTGTAGTGGGGCTTTACTGCTATTTTCGGCGGCAGTGGCTCAAGTACTTGCGAAGCCAGGCTATACGCAATGCTTCCGTGTTGGTAGCAAATGCTCAAGGCTTCGACACAGCGGCGTCGTCCGCAATCACCTTTATTCAAGAAGTCGAGCTGGTCTCGAGAGGATATAGAATGTACGCAGAATCGTAATCTCTTGATGGGCAGTACTGATGGGTTGGCAGAAGTAATCCACTTTCTCCCGCTACCCGCCTTGAGGAAGCGAGCCAGACCAGGAAGTGCGGACGGTTACGCCGCACTGTGCAACGGTCACTTCTCCCCTTGGTCTCCTCATATTACAAAGCTTTCGAAGTTGCAAGACCACTAGCAGTTGAGGGTGATTTGGAGAAGTACTACGATATCTATGAGATCAGCAGATCAGATATACAGGAGGGGGAAGACGTTCCTGTCCTCCTGACCGAAGACGACGATACCGAGACCCTCAAAGCGCTTAAGCTAGCTTTCCAAAAGCTTCATATGAATCGGAAGCTCTACCTCTGCAGTCTTCTGGCATTAAGCGCAGATGGATCGAGGTCAGACTTCCGAACGTGGTCAGCTGCAAGCGAGTCGTTGGAACATATAGCATCAGAGACCGCGAGGATGGCTGTCAACATTGACGAGATATTGGGCGAAGAAGAAGGTAGGCTGGCTGAATCAGCATATAATCGTATCCCACTGACCTTTCGTGCAAGGCTTTAACGTACCGCCAACCCCCAAGGTACCCCTGACACCAGGTAAAGAGCGTATGAGAACTCAAATGAGAAAGCTGGGATCTCTAACTCAAGGCATTCGCGGTCTTCAGGCCAAGATGCATTTATTGCGAGAGGAGTCTGATAGAGTCCTCGACGAGTCAAGCGATGCCTCCGAGCTTGGTGCGAGTATGCTCATCCAGTACGATTCTATTGGAGAAGACCTCAAAGTGCTTATGAGGGAGTGGGAAGACGGCCGTACAGCGTTAGCCACCAACATTGGCAAGAACGAGCATCGACTATCCCTGCCGCCAAATGGAATGCTAGCACCCATGTCGCCCACATCAAGTCTCGGTGGCTTGACGGCTGTAGGAGGTAGTCCACCAGACGCATTAAAGGCCCTCAACAGCTATCCGAGGTCTCCCCGGTCACGCTCCCGTACTACAAGCACCAGCTCAGGCGAGGAGATATTTGAGGCAGTGGCTCTTCCGCGTCAAAGGAGTTCATTGACAAGAGATGAAAGGATTGCGAAAATGAAAGAGGATCGTATACGGCAAGCGATCGCTAAAGAGAAGGTGGATGCAGGCACGCATATGCTTAAGGAATTAGAGACGGTAATAAAGTTACGGCCCCGAGGACGAACGACTGGACGAATGACCTCGGTTTGATGATCTGCATTCATGATACTTGAGACCTTTGGTATTTTGGTGGGCATCTCTTAGCGCAGCGAGTGATGGCGTACATATTTCTGGTCGTAGTTTCAGGATGCACGTTATCGGTCAGCACATGGATGAAGGGAAGGATGTACAAAAGCATCAATAGAATTGTGAAACAACGACATAGACTCTGTAATATATGTATCTTTCAAAGGCATAGTAATGACGCACTTTATTGGCCATTCGAGCAGCTGAGAATCAAGTAAGGTGGCAATCCAGGTACAGCTCGATCCGACCTCTTTCAGAGATAGTCTCCCACGAAAAGAAGCGTTGACTTGGCTATGAAAATCTGTAGAGCTGAATAACATCCTGGAGGGAAAGTAGCAGCATCAGGTGACCTGAGCGCGAAAAGTCGCGTAATCTACGCGATCTAGAGGTTATCCACCACCTGCTCCGAACTGCCTACCACACTCTGTCAAGCAACAGACGTGTGCCAAAGGCCTTCCCTATACTCAGATCATACAACAATTCACAGCAAGCCAAGAGTAAGTGTAGTAACATGCGGGAGATACCTTGGTACACAGTGCTGAATCAGATGCTCAGTGCTCGAAGCGCGATTAGAGCAGGCCAACCTGCTGAAGAAGGTATAATCGTGCTTCTGTAGATACTGTCAGCAAGCTAAGACCGTCTACAGGTTGTTGACGCCATCAAAGATCTGGTCCAAGATTGCAACTTCGACTGCAATGACTCCGGCATTGCTCTTCAGGCCATGGACAATTCCCACGTTGCGTTAGTCTCCATGATGCTGAAAGCCGAGTCCTTTTCGCCATTCCGCTGCGACCGCAATATTGCACTGGGCATCAACCTCAGCTCGCTCATGAAAGTTCTACGATGTGCACAAAACGAGGATATCTTGACGCTGAAGGCCGACGACGCGCCCGATGTGGTCAATCTGGTGTTCGAAAGCAGCGACAGCGATCGGCTCAGCGAGTACGATATCAAGCTTATGGATATCGACCAAGAGCATCTGGGCATTCCAGAAACGGAATACGCAGCTACCATCTCAATGCCTTCAAGCGAATTCCAAAAAATATGCAGAGACCTGATGGCACTATCAGAATCTGGTATGAACAACCCGCTATCTTCTACAATTCCAGTGTTGACAGATCGTGCAGTTGCTATCGAAGCTACAAAGGAGGGCGTTAAGTTCTCCTGTTCAGGTGATATTGGTAACGGAGCAGTCACACTGCGAAGCCACACCAATGTTGAGAAGCCAGAATTGAACGTGGACATAAGTCTTTCGGAGCCTGTTGCTCTCACATTCTCTCTCAAATATCTCGTCAATTTCTGCAAAGCGAGCGGTCTCTCTAGCACAGTCAAACTATGCCTATCGAATGAGGTACCGCTACTCGTGGAGTATGCACTGGCATCCAACAGCTATCTCAGGTTCTACTTGGCGCCAAAGGTACATAACTCCGCTGTTCTTTCCCCGACTCTGGTGCAGCTTTCATCTACTGACGTACAATACAGATTGGTGACGAAGAGTAGGCTAGCGGAAAACAAAGCTTAATAGCGGACCACTGAAATGATCGTCAGCATTGAGGAAGGCTCACGACCAGGATACGGGCTACATGTTATCAGTGTATGTTTCCAAGCGAAGAATTCCTTCTTAATGAACCATCGACATGTTTTACCAAAAGGTGTATGACAAGCCTCTTATGCTGCCTCGGTGCTTGTCTACGTCATAAGCGAAGCTCCAGAACTTGCCAACTTAGTTCTTAAATCTCACGGATTGAATTATACACATTATTTCCTATAGTCTACGCACAATGTCAATAAATCTTCTAGTACCCGAAACGAGGGTTCTGGCCATTGCTAGCCATGTAGGGTCACACGCACCGCGGTACGCCCTCAGTGAGAATGGCTGACACGATGACAAGGTTGTCTATGGGTGAGTCAATAATCACGAGGAGGCCAGCGCGAAGCTAGACGGTCCATTGCGCTTACTCCTGAAGGACCGTAGACATGTGGGCAACACGATGGCAGTTTTCGTTATGCAGACTCTTGGTTGTGATGTTGCGGCTCTCAATACAGTGCACTTCAGTACGCATGCTATCTTCTTGAATATAGCTTACCCTCAGAGCAAACGACGTCTTAAAATGCGATCGCTGAACAAGTGCAGGCAATCATACTGGCTACAAGCAATTCAAGGGCACCAAGACATCAGCGGAGGAAATCACCGACATCTACAATGGGCTAAAGCAAAGCTATCTGACTGATTTCGACGTCCTTCTATCTGGCTATGCGCCGAGTGCAGAAGCTGTCGACGCTATTGGTTCTATCGCTAGAGATCTCAAGTTGAAAGCGTCTACTAAAGCTGGCTCTTTCTTCTGGGGTAGGCCTAGCTGGATTCCTTTGCTGGTGGAGGGTGGCTGATCAGTTTCCAGTACTCGACCCTGTAATGGGCGACGAAGGTCGGCTGTACGTCAGCGAGGACGTCGTGCCAGCCTACAAAAACCTTCTGCGCGACGCCGACCTCGTTCTGCCCAATCAGTTCGAAGCAGAGTAAGCAAGCAGCAGCGGCTCGCCATTCTCATCTTGCGCGCTTCAGCTTACCAATGCTAGACTGCTCTCCGAGACCACAATCGACTCAATGGCTACCTTAGGCGATGCTATTGCCAAATTACACAAAAGGCACCGCCTTCCACACATTATAGTAACGTCCGTCCGTTTCGATCCATCATCACCTACCATCTCGATCGTAGGCTCCACCATGCGCACGGATTGTTCGCCTCGATTATTCAAGATCGATGTCCCAGCCATCGATTGTTTCTTCAGCGGTACCGGTGACATGTTTGCTGCACTGACAGTGGTGCGCCTACGCGAAGCTACTTCGAGAAACAACCTGGTTAGTACGAAGTCGTGGGTGTCGCCAGATGACGTCGAAGCCATAAATCTTCCTTTGGCCAAAGCTGCCGAGAAAGTCTTGGGAAGTATTCAAGCCGTTCTAGAGAAAACGAAGAATGCGAGGGATGAGGTACTTGAAGGCATGAGTAGTCCAATGAGAGATATGCAAAAGGACAGCGAGAAAAGATTACATCTAAGGAAGACGAAGGCCGCAGAGGTGATGATAGTGAGGAACCAGGACGATCTGAGAGATCCACAAGTACTATACCGAGCAGAACCTTTGAGCTCTGGAGATACAGTCAGCAACGAGACTGAACACAGTTCTAGCGATTTCAAGGATCAAGTGGACGAAGGGGAGGACGAGAACAGCTCGCAAGCTCTCAGGAACAAGGCCAACGTCGTGGAGCTTGGATGATGGGCCCGTAGAAGGGGGCCATCTTCACGGCTAGACTTACATTGAGTACCCTGAGCGTGTGAATCAATCTCTTGGAGGGCTTCGAAGCGAATTGCGTTCTTGGCTATCATTACCTATCCCGTGCTTCCAAAACCACCCGCGCCTCTCACGCTTTCCTCCAGCTCTTCGACCACCTGTATCTCAGGCGTATATATCTACGCGGAAGTCAGCAATCGCTTGAAGCTACGATATTCAATCCCGCGCTGGTTTACCCTTTCAATCACCAACTGCGCAATGCGATCGCCCTCCTTGACTATCGGCCAACGAAGTCAGCCTTTCTCTTGATCGATTACTCCGATAACGGTGTACCTTCGAAGTCCGTCTCCGCATGGTTGAACAGCAGCACCCTGTCGATAGTTCCCAAATCAGCCTTACCAATCCTCCAGAGCCACGCCACAGATCCATCAATTTGAAGCTCCCAAAAGCCTATCGCGAAGCTCTCGCCAATGCTCCGAACCACAAAAACCTACTTCACCTCCCCCCTATAATCACAATCAATCACCCCCGCCCCCGTATCAATGAAGTTCTTAACCGCCAGCCCCGACCGCGGCGCAACCCTCCCGTCTACCACCCAACGTCAGCCCATCATCCTCATCCCACACGGACCTCCTCCCCCACTCTTTCCCTCTCAACCCATATAAATCCAAAACTCACAGCACCCCGCACTAATAGCCATCTGCAACCCCGTCCCCACCAGCCCCTTCCCTCTTGCAGCTATCGTCGCCGCTTCCGAGGCGTAGAGGTCGTAGCCGGCCGCAAAGGCGCTGCCGCGTGTGGGTGTACGCGCCGTGGGCGAGAATTTTTTGATGAGGAGGGGCGGGGAAGCGGAGAGGGGGGGTTTGGAGTCGGTGGTGGACATGGTCTTTGGGCGTTTGGGGAGGGGCGAGGTTGGTAGTGAGGGAGGTTGGTGAGCGGTGCTTGATGATGGGGGTGGTGGTGGTGTATTGGACATGGTGATTGGGTTGAAGGGTCCTTTGGGGGGACGCGTCGCGTGTCAGAGGCAAATAGGAAGAATTGTCTTAGGGTTGAGCGAGCGCGACGCCCAATTTATGGAGGCAGTTTCGAATTCGAAGAATCCGATTACGGTCTGGGAGTTCATTTCTTACTTTTCGCGATTGTTTCAGAGCAGTTGAATGGGACGAGTAATCAGGGCAGAGCTGTATACATGGCTGAATCTGCATTGCTGCGATAGTAATACGAACTGTGATTTGATGCACGGCTAATATATGACCACGACCCCTGAGCAACCGCCAAAGCCTCTGATAAAAGCCTCTCCGATGCTTCTAATACTCCCAGCGGTCCTATAATTTACCAAGAAGAGTTGCACTCTATCTTCTCATGTGCCAACAGCCCCTGAAAAGTGCCCCGTGCTGAAGCATACAGTATTAACCGGGTCCAAGAACTGTCTCCACCATCGACAACAGTAGTCTCAGCGCGACCCATGTTTGCACTCCGCGGCGCCAACATGTCCTTGATCTTGTCGACGCTGCACCAGGTTTCCTCTGGAAAAGGCAGTCCTTGGCCATGCCAAGGAAGCATCGCTCTCGACTCCACTCAACAAAGAGCGTAGGTGTGAGCATCGGGATATTTTGACACGAATCTGTAGAAGCGCCTGGCCCTATGTCTTCAGCGCGCCTTTCGGCTTTATCGTCTTGTTGGTAAGATTTTTCAATGAAACGTCGATACTCGTAGCACCGTGGGCGTTGCAACTTGCTGGGCCGCCGCTTAAATGACATCAGGATTCTGAGCCGTCAGGCTGTGGATCGTATACGCCCAGTTCGAAAGGTACTACCCGCCAGCGTAGCTGTTGTTAAGCCCCATAACCGAAGGGTTCTCAACAGTGTCTGGAAGGGCAGTGCATTCCATGGATTCGAGCACGGAGCAATCACCATAAGTACCGGCTACACGGAGCAGCCTGTGGGAGAAGGGCTCGGTGTCGGATGAAAAACCCTGAGCGATGTTGGAAAATTGGTCGATCTGATTTGATGTTTTGACAGTGTCCCAGAAAAAGGCGAAGACATCGGATTAGAGATTTTTGCATTCTAGTACCCCTCGAAGATCGATTGAGGAGGCAGAGGTTGAGTGGTATAACGCGTCTTTAGGAATCAAGCGATTGTCCAGCGAATGATCATGAAAGAAGTCTTCGAATTTGACCAATCTTTATATGGATCCGTAGTTGCTAGATCTGAAAGTTGCGGTTTGAGACGTGACGCTACAAGCATCAGGGATCCCCTTTGACGGCTTGTCTGCACTGTATTGCTTTACCAAGAGTGAGAGAAACGGATTTTGGTCAAAATTAGCCTTTTCAGTACCCTGTGATAGTAACCCTAGAGTCTGACACGATGACAAGGGCGGGAGGATACTTTCTTTTCTTTTCATGTCCATGCTTATACAAGTGCTCTTCAAATTAGATAGTATCTTCTGTCCCGGACTTCGTTCGCACTTTATTGACGAAAGCATGCCAGCAATTGACTCTCCGGCCATAATCGTAGCTAGGTTTTTGAGAGCGAATGGTTTTGACGAGGTACGCACGGGCACAGGAGTCGGATTTGGCGATTTCACAACAGCACGTTCTGGGGTAACCAGTCTACCTTTGAACCGACATGTTGATGACTGCAAGATCAAGCGGCACGATGGTTGTTTCTTGCGATTTTGGCCAGCTTTGGTATGGAGAGTCTGCACAAAGACTGACCAAAGACCCATGCAACTAGACGTTCGATGCATTTGTCAAAGAGGCTGGACTTTCGCCCGACGCGGGTGTGACAGAGGATGGTGATTTAACCATCGAGAAGATCCTGGAGGAAAAGAAAATCTTCGACCTCAGTGTGAACTTTGAGAGACTCGGAACTAACGAAGGCAAAACAGGGTGGAGTAATCGAGGTACAGCATTCTGGCTCCCAGACTTCCGCCCCTTCCTTGTTCAATCCATGTTTTTCTTCTGACTACTCCAAACCCCTATTGGTCTTTCATACATCATTTTCGTTCTGATATCTGAATTGTCAATTGCAGCGCCCTCATGTCCGGTCCTTGTCCGTAGTCTGCCAGCCTCGTCGAACCTGTTGTATGTGTCGATCGAACCCTGGAGAGATGTGGACTCCGATGATTCGTACCAGGTCTTGTTAGCCACGACGGCAGATCGAAGAATGAGCATGCTACGGCTGGACTCCGATTTCACCCTCCTCAGCTCAGATAGTGGTCTCCAGGATTCTCCAATTCTGTCTCATGCAACCATCGGTGATGAAATTCCATTCAGCATTTTTGCAGGTATGTCCGGGTCGGTCATTGTATATGACCACAGGACAGCCACAATTATCGAAGAACGCCGAGATCACAACAAGTACGTGGTCAAGGTCGCCGTATGCGGAGCGGGAAGATACTTGGCAACAGCCGGATGGGATGGGAAGATCTTCCTCTATGCTTTGAGTTTCAACGACGAAAAGCCGCTACTGGGAGACCCTTTGGCCTTCCTTAATCTGCCCACAAATCCCGAGACGATAACACCGATAAAGGACCGCAGTGGCACGGAAGACCTCTTAATGGTCACCCGCCACGATTCAACATCGTTGTACTTCTATCGCTTTCCAGATGCCGATAAATCTGGGCCACGCCCTTATGAAATGAGACTTTCTGGTAGCCAAAATCTTGCTCCATATTCCAACGCTTGGATTAGTTTCTCTCCGTCCGCTGTGGCGATTTGTCCGACGGATCCGACTTCGTTAGCTGTGGCGACGTCCTCCATACCTCACATGAGGCTTATAATCGTTCGTCTACTCATGCCCAACGTCGAAGAGCCCCACACACGAAGCCCCGAATCTGCCACGCAAGCGGCACAAACCCGCAACAACCTCGCCCTCCAGGACAGGGAAGACGCGGCAATACTCACCAGTGTTTCCACACTGGCTCCACAAACGCCGTATTCAACTCCTCAAGTTTGTTGGCGTCCAGATGGCTCGGGGGTATGGGTGAATGGGGACGATGGTATCATACGTGGAATCGAAGCGAAGAGTGGGAAGGTTGTGGCTACGCTCAGGGATGGTAGGTAATATCGGAGCGTTGATATCCCATTCTAGCAATGCTGACACCGAAAAGGTCACGAAGCCGGGAGCAAGATCAGGACCATCTGGGCTGGCATGGTGGATACAATGCGAGGAAAAGAAGAATGGGTGGCTAGTGGCGGGTTTGATAAGAGGTTGCTCGTCTGGAAGCCTGAAGAATAGAACAAGAATGCTGGACTTACCCTCCTTGGTAGATGTATTGTTATAGCAATTGGCTTGAGCACTAGCTCGCTCTGTGTACCGATTCAGAGTAGTGGAAAGAGAGTCTCACAGCAGAGATAGTATAGCCCAGTCTCCATGCACCCTCACCCCACATGTAGAAGGAGGGTGTTTGGTAATGAAAGGGCCTGGAAGTGTTTCTAGGCACGTCGAAATGAAATCCTTCAGCGGCCGGGCATGGGGAAGCCAGCGGTGCTGTACACACATATGCCTTGTTTTCTATGTGCGGAGATGGTGTACGGACACAGCGCGATCGTCATTGTTGCTCTGCGACCGCCGCTTCATGACCCTTGCGACTCACGTACGATTGTAAGCAATAGACTTAACCGGATGGCTTCGTATGCTCATAGAAACAGTTGGTCTGCTGTCTGTAGAGCATATACTGGACCACTCCTCGCATGAGCTTTCGAAAGGCAATCGACCCAGCACCTCCCCCCATGGCTACGCAGCATCTCTCTTGCCCTCTTTGACCTCTTTCTGTTCAGCCATCAGTTTCAAAGCCTCCCACGGAGATCTTGCCCCTCTACGAAGTACATACCAACGCCTTCATCGTCCCGTGCAGCGCATGCCTATGGTTCCTCCGGAACTTGGGGTCTGTGCCGTTGAGGGAGGGGTAGCGGTGGGTTTTTGGCTTCTTGATACTGCAGAGGCGCGAGCGAGTCAGCGCAGCCGGATAGATGTGGTGGAGAGCCTGGTATAGAGATGATAGGTGTCGGGAAATGGGTGATGTTACCCGTTGCGGTGAGCTTTCTTGCTCTGATTGTGCTGAGACGAGTTCTTGGATTCTATGGAGGGCGCACGTTAGCTACAACGATAAGATCAAGATTTGCACGCGATAATCACTTACTGGCCATTGCGAGAGTTTATCAATGGAATGCCTTGGACCGAACCGATATCTCATGGGTTTGAAGATGTATGTGGTGTCAAGCTCGCTTAAATTATTCTGCGCTAGCTACTTCCAGAAGGCCCATCAAGCGGACGAGGTTCATGGGCCGTTCAGGCGATTACAGCTACACCTAAGGTACTCCTCAGTCCTTCTTGGGCTTTCTGCAGGATTGCTCCGAAACCTGGGCTCAAATGCGAGAGATTGAAGCGAAAGGAATGGAATGCTTGACGCTGGAACTATTCTGCCTGAGACGCAAAAATACGACCCATATGAACACACATCATAAGCCCATCATATGCCCCTAGAATTTCCATATATACAACCTAGCTTTCCCAAGAATGGAGCTTGATCACTTAGCAATCGCCGGCATCGACTGTCTTGCCTGTGCAGCGGCCTGTCTGGCTTGTGACGCGACAGCTTCAGCAAGTCTCTGGATCTTCTCCGATCTGACTTTGCGAAGATAGGCGAACAAGACAATGAACAGAACCTCCATCCTGTTTGAAGCGAGTGAGTAGCCTTATTTCCCAATTTGAGGGGCAGAGGACGCACCTTTCCTTGGTCATCATGAGCAACCCCTGGACAAGAACGCCTTTCGTGATCTGCGGTGAGAGACCCTTGAAGAGTGCTAATGGACCTTCATGGTCGACAATATATTCCATCACCTCGATGAAACTTTTGAATGGCTTTCCTTGTCTCGCGGGCGGCGGTCGTGACTGAAGGCCAACCTTGGCAACAATCAGAGGCTGTGTGACTAAGGTTGCGATGGCCTTGGACACGGCGCCGAGAACTAGAGGTGTAAGCTGATGGCTGAAAGGACTCCAGAATCACTGACAGAACGATTCCCATGGTCTCAGGGCGACCTTTCCAGGGAAGAATACCACCCTCAACCTCTGATATGCACCATAAGTAATTGAAGGATTGGCTACCAGCACCAGACTAGCTTTCAATCCCCTCCACAGTCCAGTCCACCCGTCCTCGCTCCGAACCACCTCTCGCCCGGTGTCTATGAGACCCTTCCTGTCTCCTTTTGGTTGTGTTTGCTGTCGGGTAGTCACGACGGACACGGGTATAGTGAATACCTGAGCAACAGCGCCTGCAAGAGCGCCTATCGAAAGCTCCGTTGCAGTACCTGGGGGCGTAGGAATCCTCTGAGAGTTGAGATAGAGACTCCGGACAGTTGAATACCAGTAGAAATATGCGAAGTTGGTGGAGACGACGCCGATCAGTGATCCATTGATGCCGGAATATAAACCTAAAAGACCCTCGTCTTTGAAAATCTTGCGGACGCCATCGATCGTAGAAGCATAGTGTGCGTCGTTAGTCGTCAATGCTTCGTCAGATGGCTTTCGCTTGACTTGGACTTGTATCCGGGTCTTCACGCTGCAGTAAATGTCAGTGCCAGCCAGGTTCCCCAATCCAACACTCACATATCCAGGGGGTAGACTATGGCATTAGCCAGAAGTGCACCAGTCGCTCCAGCCAGTGCATTTCCCCATGGTGGCAGCGGTGCTTGACAGGCTTTTGAAGCCATCGGACGTAGGAAGCCCTTCGCCTTAGGCTTGTTCGTGCCTTGTCAGCCCGCAGAAGTTCAACTCGCTGGGCATGGGAAAGACTCAAATGTTGCAACGCCTTTGCGGTGACCCGAAAATCCGTCGATGATCAGATAAGCAATGCTGGAGAAAACTTAGCTGGATACTGAGAAAGAGGATTCTAGATCTACGTAATGTTGGCCAAGAGCTGCCCGCATCTGGAGCCTCAGGTGAGCCGAGGTCCACATCTGAGCACCGACGACCCCTGAACTCAAACAACATGAACCTAACCTGGAAGGTAGGAGCATGCCCCCACTATCACAGCTAAGGGAGGTAAGTTCCAGAATTTCTGTGCAGGCACAATAGTGGAATTGAGCAACGCGAACAGGCAACAGAGGCACGTGCTCTGTCATCCCGGTCGAAGAAAGGATCCCTCACAGCGACTCTTGATGCGGCCGAGCTATGTATGCGGGCCCTGGATTCAACATCCGACCAGACAGAGAAGCGAAACATAGAGAAAAATTGCCATCAATTACTCCATCAAGCGGAGCGTCTGAGAAGCGGCAACAGATCTTCCGCTTCAGCAGAGCCAAGCAACGAAGTCGTCTCAGCGAAAACAAACCAATCCGGATTGAAACTCCCCGTTCCAAGTCGTCAACTCACAACTCGGGAGCACATTATTCTACTCAAAGGCTCCAAGCTCCATGGATCGGTTTTCCCACCCTGGAAGTCTGATCCAGAACCGTGTGAGTTCGATTTACTGGGTGGAAATTCCCAATATATGTACGGTAAAGCCGTAGCATTCTGAAAGAATCCATAGATGCCTAGCGGGATTATTAGATCGATCCTGACCTTTTTAGTGACGAGGTCGATCTGCCACTATCCGAGGGCCAACTAGAAGTCTTCAACGGGTGGCGCCGACCTGATGAACTGTTTTCAGCTGCGAGCGCTACCGGTGGTGGAACAGCTTTAACGTGTAGCCTGCCATCTATGACCGCGCATGAGAGTGTCGACCTCATCCAGGATGTTACCACCGACTGCTCGTTTGTTGCAAGTCTTTGCGCTGGTACTGCCCGAGCGGAGCGTGGACATTCGAAAGTAAGCCTTTCTCCAGACTGCATACCTCTCTGAAATTCTCAAGCATGCCTAGATACTCTCATCAATCATGCATCCTTATGATCACCGGGCGATGAAGCCTGCTCTGTCCCGCAACGGCAAATACATTTTCAAGCTACATTTCAATGGCTGTTTCCGAAAGGTCATCATCGATGACCGTTTGCCGAGTTCACGGACATCACGGTCACTGTGGGTTATTGATCGCCAGAATCCGAATTTGCTCTGGCCAGCGCTAATGGAGAAGGCATATCTAAAGGTCAGAGGTGGCTATGATCTGCCCGGAAGCAATTCAGGAACAGATATCTGGGTCCTCACGAGCTGGATTCCGGAGCAGCTATTCCTGCAAAGGTAAGAAGTAGTTTAAAATATCAATGTAAAGTCTGGAAGCTAAAAGTGCTTGAACCAGTGATGATCTCGTGCGTCAATCGCTTTGGGACAGACTATATAAGGCATTCAAATACGGCGATGTACTTATCACAATGGGTACCGGGAAGCTTACCCAGACCGAAGAAGACTGTATGGGGTTAGCAGGAGAGCATGATTACGCAGTCCTTGCTGTGAAAGAGTCTGGGGATCGGAAATTGATGCTCATCAAGAACCCATGGGCTGAGGGTACGGTATGGAAAGGCGATGTGAATTATGGCCAGCCCTCGGGATTTTCGATTGACCTCCAGCACACAGTTGATACGAACGGCAAGCTTGCCCAAGCCCAGTCTCTAAACCCTGGAACCTTTTGGATGGATCTGAATGATATCTTCCAGAGCTTCGAGTCCATATATCTCAGTTGGAACCCCGGGCTCTTCTCTCATAGAGAAGATTTTCATTTCTCCTGGGACCTTACCGGGACGCACAACTATGCGGGTTCCTTCAGGGCCAACCCGCAGTACAAGGTGTTCAGCAGCGCAGGTGGCGTCGTCTGGGTGCTGTTAAGCAGGCATTTCAAGTCCCGTGACCAGGCGAAGGGGAGGGAAGTGGGAGGAGTAATTGACCGAGGATACATCAGTCTGTATGCCCACGTAAGCAACGGGGAAAGAGTTTTCAGGAGCGACGGAGCCTTCCTACGAGGTCATTACGTTGATTCGCCAAACACGCTTGTGAAGCTGGACATCCCCGTCAACACAGCATACACTATAGTCGTTTCAGAACAGGCTCTTCCACGATCGACCTTCGATTTCACGTTGTCAGCATTCTCCATGAAGCCTCTACTCATAGAAGAAGCAAAAGAAAGGTATAAACACCATGTATCTCAGCAGGGCGCTTGGACACATTCAACCTCTGGCGGCAACGCCAGGAGCGCCATCTACTATATTAACCCCCAATATAGTGTTCGACTGCTAGAGCGGTCAGACCTTTCGCTGTTGCTGGAATCAGAGAACGAAAACCTCCCTGTACATGTTAAGCTAGTATGGTCTCAAGGGAAGTCGATAACGTCAATCAAAACGCGCGACATCGTCGGCGACAGTGGAGAATACCAGAGCGGGTACGCGTTCACGGAGCTTCGCAACGTCGAGGCTGGCGTCTACACCATTGTCTGTTCCACATTTGATCCTCGGCAGCTTGGCAAGTTCAGTGTGCGCGTTGGCAGTATGTCGAAGTGTATTGTCGACCGTGTGCTTCCTCCTGAAGCTGGACGTCTAGCTTACAAAGTCGAACCGGCAATTTTCTGCGACGGCAACGATCGTCTCCTAGCCCCGCTGACACTTGGACGTATTACCCGCCTATTCACGACTGCATTATGGAACTCGGAGTCGAGGGTCAGGAATGGTCCTCGTTCCCTTCTGAAGCTGGCACTTGAGTATGGCCGGGGGCCGAACAAGCAAGTTCTCGCAGTCAGCTGTGACGACGAATTCGTTGATACGCACATTGGCGTTCGAACTCCAGATGTCGACGTCCAGCCGAGCATGTGTCACAGCAGGGGATTGTGGATCGTCATCGAGAGGTTGGGGCGGACAGGATTGCAGACAGACGTTGAGAGAATCGATGTTGAAGTGCTCAGCGACGCTCCAATCGAACTTGGTAAGTGGGTAGCTGGGTGTGAGTGAAGAAAGCCTCAGGAGGCTATACCAACCAGGAACTGGGTAACGGGGCCCAAGGACTTCTGGCGGCGACTTCCGACCACCTGATCTGTCGTTTCCACTCAAGCGATCCCAGTGTTTCAAGGCGGAACTAGATATGTAAGGCGCCCCACTGCGCAGCGGGTAATTTCATTGATCGTGGCCCCTTTTCAGAAATTCCACACTAATGAATCTGTTTCAGAGTCTATGACTCTGGGGGGCCAACCGAACCCTTCGACCTCCACACTCCACAGTCTACTTCAAAGTTCGGAATAGGCTCAGATTAGAGTAGGGCTTAGCATTACGCTGGCGGCGCCCTCACAGCCTCACCTTGGAGCTTAGAAATTACCATTCTCTCGTGTGTATCTGTAAAAGTTGGAGCTTAGTGCTCGTAGCCGGACAGTAGTCATTGACCTTGCTGCGGTCCTGGACAATTTATGCGTTGATGTAAGTTGTTGGGAGCGTGGAAGTTTTTTTGGTCGCGTGGCTTCCAGCCGCATTAAATAAGTAGAGAGTAATGTAGCCCAGCGGCTGAGTCATGAGTGTAAGAGCGGCATTCTTCATCGTCTAAGCCACCCGAGGACAAGGACAGGCGGGCCACAGAATCACCGTCACTCCAATCGTGGAACCTGAGGCATAGGACACGGTGGACTGAAGGGGAACAACTTGATGCGTGATTGGTCGGTCATGTTCAGCTTCGGAAGGTAGCCCGAAGTCACTATCGTAGAGTACCTTTCTGCAAACGGTCCTATCACCTATTTCTGCACTCTTCAAGCTACCTCACTTTCACCACCCTAGCAGTATCATAGAACACCATCTAACCGCGCCCCACCATCCATTACCATCCCCCAAGATTACTCGATCTTGGCCTGACTGCGGCGCTTCTTGCCGCTTCGAGCCTTCCGAGCCCCTGCAGGTAGGACCTCTATACCTGAGGCACGCTATACTTCCCATCAAGGCACCATTCCAAGCAGCGAGTCGCTCATGGTTTAGCACCCGTCTGGAGTCGCTCATCGCACGGAAGATGGACGAGCTACGGTTGAAGATGTAAGTCGGACAGGTAGAAACTCAAGTCTGATTGGACTATATGTCTACGACCTCACGCGCTGCCTTTTGGCTAGTACAGTTGCGCAATCTTCGGGAACTCAATGCTTGCTCCATTGCACGATACCCTTTTCAAAGTGTGACTTTTGGGATTTGTTCCTAGAGAAGTTCGGCCTCAGATGCCTACCTCAGGAACACAACTGACGGACTGTGCTCACATCGACACTGCACACGTACGACACCCTGAATAACCAAGTTTACCGCCAAACCAGATCTCAAAGATGGCTTGATGGCTTGATAGCTTGTAATACTCCCATGGCACTTTGGTGTCCGAAGAACCAGCGAATGTTGTTTCTTTGAGGCGTGGATCGGGGCTATCTTTGTAGACACTCGGCCAGTGGCTGAGTTTGCTGTGAAACGCCCCTTCTTCAGAAGCAGATAAGGTCGAGCTGCGCCCTCTCACCTATCATTCCAACCCTCTTGTCTGAATCGAACGCTGTTCTGACCTCTGTACCTGTCTGAGGCTATGTGAGCTTAAACCTTACTTGTTTCCCCCCCTTGACATGATGACCTTACTTTAAGGGCGCCTGGGGGTTTTTACAAACGCTTTTCGTATTATCTTTTGTCGCCAATTAGTATGGAGAGCCTCTTATTGATAGAGACACACCCGGTAGACATATCAATGCTCTATAAATCTACGCATACACCTTGTTATAAAAAGATCTACTTGTTTTCAAAGCCTAAGAATAGTATATTGTAATAAAAATATTTTGAAATTTGGCGATATCGTGAAGCTCTCGCTTCTAAAAATAAATAGTACCTCGCAATAGTCGACTCGGTAGTTGCACCATTGTATACACATCAACGCTTTGTTAATTGTGATTGCAGATATGGACGTTTTACGCAAAGTTTAGTTTAGTTAGAGCATAATCGCACAACACATGTGGATGGTGTGGTCGTGATAGTGTGATCGTAATAGTGTAGTCGTCGCTTCTCTACCCTTGTTGCCTCAGTTCTCATACGTGTCGCGCCAAGCCCCTTCGGGTTGGCGGCTAACAAGCAGCCTTCCAGCGACACGTCTGAGCCCAAAACTCTGTTTTTTAGATCAAATCGTGTTAATTTGGTGCGTTTACATACAACTTCGAGTTACAAAGCCAAAATTTCTACAATATGTACAAACGAGCATTACGCCAATATCACAACAACGTAGTTTGATTGATATTTTGGGCATCGTTGCTAGTTTAATGTAAAATCTAGCGTCGAGCGAAGCCTATATGTACAAAAGTTGACGTTGTGTTGTTGTGCCAACATCAAACGTAAAAAGTGGCAAAAACAACAAAATTTTGATCGCGTGCGCAAGCGACGCCAGAATTGTCTTTGTCGAGATTTTCTCAAATATACTCTTAATTATAGTGCTTAACACATGTGTTTAATAAAAAATAAGAAAATCAAACGCGTTGTGTTGATAATAAGAAAAGAGAGCTTTTTACGTATCGTGCAAGTAATGTTGAAAAAGAGAAGTTTCTGCGACGAGCACGAAAGCTATTAAGATTATTTCAAAAACGCCAAGATAACACGTTTATAACACGCTAAACTTTAAATTTGTGCCAAGAATGCATTTTCTACGTACTCTATCAAATGTTACGCAGTTTGAGCCCATAATCAAGGATTTTGAGCTCAGACGTAAAAGCGCTCCTGATGTTAGTCAGCGACTTAGCATGCCAACCCGCCAGGGGCTTGGCAACTTCACTCTGAGAACTGAGGCAATACCCCTGGTATCGTATAATACAGCTGACTCAGCCTCTTGACTTCAAAATATCGCGTGTTCAACGATATTTTAAAGAATAAAAATCCTCTAACTAGATCTTGATAAAACATTATGGTTATTTCGAAGTGATCAGGGGTTCGTGTCGAGAGCCTTATTTATTGCTAACATTTGTTTATGCAATGACTCCTAATACACTACTAGGATGATTACAAAAACCCCCCAGGCGCCCTTAAAGTATGGGTACCCATCGCCGGAGCTAGGACACCATTGGAAAAGCACGGCCTTCTGATTGGATCATCCTCCAACCGTCAAGCAGAGACTTCAGCCCTAGCATTGAAGACTTACTGGGACTGGAGTACGTACGAAGGATGACAATCTGCCCTTCAGCAGACAGGGTTCATTGGAGGCCCAAAGTCAGATTCCCGGGGATCATTGCAAGATATTCTTGTACTGCGAAAGGTGACTCCGTCTTCATTCAGCTGTATCCTCAGGATACCATAGACAGAGATCGAATTTGCAAGTATATTATTTATTTAGATTTATTGCCGCTATCCAAAATCTCTTTTTCCATCGATGCCTTCTTCCTCTTCTTCTTATCAATATTTGCATTCTGGGGCAGCATCATCGAGTGTCTATCCCTTTTGGTCCGCGAGTCCTCAGAAACTTTTGCGACCCTCCATATTATATCAGTATAGGTGAACCATGTCCGGTTTCCTTTCATCAGAAGCGGAACAAGCTCTGCAAGCGGAAGAGGCTGAAGCTCAGCGACTGTTCTACGAGGCCATGATGCATGACCAGCAGCAGGCTCGACGCCAGTACCCTCAAAGCCCCAGCAGTTCATACCCTCCAAGAAGTCGAGTAGGTGTACCTTATATCCAACAGCCTGCGTGGTCATCGACGTACACTCCATCCACAATGCCGACTTACCCAGCGATGCAGCACACACCGATCGTGCCGTCATCCCCTTACTTAGGAACATCTTCAGCCGATCCCGATGAATGGCCTGCTAGTTCCTGGGATGCGCTACATCCGGAGGGATACCAAGGATCACGATCTCGAGCAGCATCCGGCTCGGATTATTCCCGCTCGTCCTCTCCAAACCCGGCAGAGCTTCGAAAATTTGGCCATCCGCTTCCCGATGGCCGAAGCTGGCGCTGCGCTCATCCAGGGTGCACCTCTCAAGCAGTCTTTACCAGAGGATGCGATCTGCGCAAGCACTTCCGTCGACATACGAAATCCCTCTTCTGTCGTCATGAGCACTGCCGCCAGTCTACCGATGGTTTCTCGAGCAAGAAAGACCGAGATCGGCACGAAGCGAAGCACAAGCCTGGCGTGGTTTGTCAGTACCAGGGCTGCGAAAGGGTGTTTAGTCGAGTCGACAATATGAAGGATCATATGCGGAGGATACATCACAAATCTGGGTAATCAACTACCGTTCCACTTCTGCGCGTAAAGGCCTCGACTACTTCAGCATAGCTGCAGGCGTTCGTCATTGCATCTATTAATTTCCTTTATCTTGCCCTTCTCTCCTGTCTCTATTTGCTTCCATTTGTATTGCATCTTCCCTGGCGGGCATTATGTTTTGGTAAACAGACTGCGTCTGAAAATAATGTAGACTACTTTCAATTCGTTCTCTTCTCGAAGCACAGCTGATTGTAAACGATAGTGAGGTTTTCCCATGAGCTAGAAGCGCACAGGCCTGGTCTTCCATCCAGGAACATCTGAGCGAGCTGAAAGGCTCTGGAACACAATTGGGGAAGGTCAGGAACATGTGAAGCCGTTGGTGAGTGCCCAAGGACCCCTGACACCCATACTTCGGGAAAAGGCTGAATAGATTTGAGAATAGGCCGAGTGCACGAAATCCTCATCGATCCGTCAGATTCACAGAACGCCCTGACCTCAGCGCCACGGCAAGACGCTGGAGGTCTTCCCAAGAAACCAATGCTGTGGATGCCCTTGTATTACAACAGAAAGCCGAAGTCCATAGCAATCGGGTATCGCCATCGCGTCGCGTCTCCCCGCTCACTGCCACCACGAAAGCTTGGTGATATTTTCTATCGCAGAGTTGCTAGGATCGGACCCATGATGGACCACATCAACAGCTTCTACCGTTGACTCTTTCCATGGCCCAAGTATCCCAATTGCCAGCCAGCTAGATGATTGAGGAGGAGGTTCTGAATCATCTTTTTTAGTGAGTTACAGTGCCCCCAAGGACCGATTGGGGCATATACAGGTGCTGATTGGCATTGCAGAAACGAGGACAACCAGTTGATGGACTGCAATCGCTCTACCTAGAAATTGGAGGAACAGACGAGAAGCATTGGGTCATGCGAAGCCCAATAGAAGCCAAAGTCTGCCATCTATTCAGGATAGCCGGTCCACTGTTGGTCCAAACTATTTGCTACCGCAAGGAAGAGTTGCGATGGCTCATCGACGCGAGCTCTGTCATTTTCCATGAAGAACATCAGAGATGAGCAGTTGTTATAGCAGCTACCTCGACAGATTCAAATGACATGGTGGCCGCAAGCAATGTCGGAACCCTCATTGAGTTGCCGACATTTTCTTTGCGCGCAGTGCCGCTTGGTATCTCACATAACACGGGAGAACGTATTGACGGTATCACAATTGGTCAGAGACCCGTAAGGTAGCTGTGAGTCCGTGACTGTCAAAGCGTTTGTCTTGCCCGATTCAACCAGCCAATAGAAGGGTCCGGAGAAGGCGTTGGCTATACTTCGATTCGAGCAACCCCTGAAAAGTGCACCATGCCACTGGAAGGGATAACTCCCTGGGCGTCAGAACGTCAATCGCGCCAGGGCAGATTTGAGATCGGGAGCGTACAGTCCTCGACCTGCTGTCCAGTGCTTCTTTCGGATGAAACAAGGTCAAAGGATCGAGATACCGAACAGACGGTTCACCCACGAGGGAGGAAAAAGGGGTACCCATGGACGGAAAGGCCATCATCCATTGTCGTCCTTACTTTGATAGCCTCTACCGCAGTAGAACGGTAGGATGATTGGCAGAGCATATAGATGCAACGAAGATTCCTCATCTTTTCGATGATCATGTTATCCTTCGACGTTGGTCTCCGCGCAGGCACTGCTACGGGCTGGCTCAGGCAGAGTTCCCGCCCTCTACTGGTGTGGTGCAAAATAAATCTCCATTCCCTGGCCCCCTTAGGCGTCTATAGCATGTTACAAATTCGGTAAGCAGAGTCGTCTTCCCGTCTATTGTCTCGACACGTCTCTTTTGACAGCTTCGAAGGATACATTACCTCCATACTTCATCCCATCCCGAATCGGCACGTGACCGGCACCGCTTTCCCAAGAGGAAATAGGCGAGCATCACGCGACGACGGGCCCCCCAAGAGGCCAGCCGGCTCAGCCCCTCTGCAATTCAAACACACAGTTTCCAACGCCGCACTGCACATCATCATTATTACCATCATAATTCTTCAGGTACCCGGCACAAGCCTAGGCGTCCCTTTGACCACGTCTTCCAAATCTCGGTAACAAGGAACCCAAGACTCGGCTGAAACAAAGCTCCTACCAGTTTCTGTGAATAAAGAAAGCCGATTCCTGGTAACCACCAATCTCTCCATGCCTGCGCCTCGCCCGGCCCTTTGCCGCATGTGGGCATTGCTGAAGAAAGTCCCAACATCGCGGAAGAAAGAAAGAAGACGCCCATCCTTTCAGCCCCAAGAACACCCTCCTAGGTTGAAGTAGCACTTGCGATCTTGACCGGGTACCTGAGTTTAGGGACGCGAAGGCTATGCAAGCACGATCGCGTGGCATCTTGACCGGGTACCTGATTTTAAAGAGGCGAAGGCTTTGCCAGCAGGATCCCAGCGCGTCGGGGTACGGTAGCTTAAATCCACTGAGCTCTGATGTTGGATCGAGCCGCCTCTTGCTGGGGAGGAAAGGTTGCGCTCTTCGGTCTCACTCAGAGCTATGGAACGATGAGTCTAATGTTGCTCGATGTCAGATCCGGAGATGGAGACTTGGCTGACGGGTGATGGGTAACGACGAAGGAACGAAGGAACGAAGGCGATATGACTGATTTGCGCCTGGTTGACACCGCCTCGTTGTCGCTGCGAAGGAAAACAACTCACTGCTAGATTTTACCATCACGGTTGTGTACGAGTACGAAAAGCCTGGGTCTTGCGACCATAGCTGGCGGTTCGAGAGGCTTGGTGGTCCGTGGCGACCAACATTCGATGAGTGTAGTATCTCTGTTTTCCATCGCATCACAGCAGAGCCAGCTACAACGGGTTCGCGAATACTACTCCTCAACGTCAAATGGTAGATTGGTAGACTCTCCAGATTATGACGTAGCGCAAGGAAGGGCCGTCCGAAGTGCCAATGACAAAATTCAGCCATGGCAGACCCAGCCCAATGATCGGACGCAACATCTTAAGATTGTAGCGTTGAATTCCTACACATCCCTACAAGCGCTTATATGCTCTTTTCGCCATAGTCCTCCTCGGGTATCTCCTCGTTATTTATGTAAATCTAGAGGTAAGTATGCGCTATTTTTGCGTTGAAGCATGACAATGCTCCTTCCCAAGTCTCCCGTCAGCGCGTTTTATTGCAGTGCTGACTGGTTTGACTAAGAAGGTATCATGGGTTCCACGCGCGCCTTCGGCGGCTCCGGCTACCGCCCTCGGTTCGCTGGTCCAGGACTTCTCGGAGAAGGGAATCGTTCATGTCTCGGTCGGTGTGGTTGACTCGGACGTGTCTAGAGCGGTCTCTTAGTCAGATGGACGAAGACACCCTCAACGTTCTCTTCTGAAAAGAAGGAAGTCCAAGCCCACCTCTGTAAATTATCCGGACGAGGGTACTTGTGCTCCCGTTCCGGGCAGAACGGGCATATGTACCCTGGCGATCGGTGCACCAGCCCATGCCGGATCATCTCGTTCTTCCGCTTGAAGCCCTTGCCGCCTTCGGATCGACCGCAGTCTTTCACCGGGCAATAGTGCGGTCGGTTCTGGGAGTGCACGTTTGCGTGAGAGCTGCTTCGATCAGATATAGTCATTGACTCGGAAATCCGAAGAGGAGACCCACTTCAATAGATACTGAGTCTGGAATGGCACTGCTGTGCAGCCCGGAAAGTCGCATTGAAACACCCCACCCACATATGGTCCGCTCACCAGGGGAGGCAGAATAGGCCGAGGTCCATCGGCGCTCAAATTTTCCGTACTCAGCGGCGTATCTAAGCTGCCGGCGGTGCTCTTGTAGCTTTCCGATGATGCCGGCGTCAGCTCGTCAGTCTGTGGTGTTCGCCCGCTGGAATAGAAATGTCGCTCGGGCTTCCCCGGCGGAGACATGCTTGTCGCATCCACGCTAAGGCGGTACGCGTCTCTCGGAGATGTTTCGCTATAGGTACTTGCGGGTGAAGGCTGGGCTGAAGGATAAGGCTGGAAGTGGCCGTTCATCCGGGTTTGTGGACTTGGGAATGTTGCGCGTGATGTCAATGGGCCTGTGGAAGGCGATTGCATGGGGAAGGTATGGCGTTGGCTCATGCCGAGAGACCGAAGGTCATTGTCTTTGGGTGACCGGGCGTCGAGCGGAAGGGCGAGGTGCTGGAGTGAAGGCAGACTTGGCTGATTGCTAGGGGATTTCCCAGAAGATAGATTTGGTGACTGTTGTATGGCGGGCAGCGTCTCCATTGGTGAGCCTTCTGACAGTGCTATTGTGTGTTTGCGTAGCGCAGGGGAAAACATTGTGCTATACGACCCATTCCGGCCAAGCGGAGAGTCTCCCTGAGCTGATGAGTGAGAATTGGTATGAGGAGGCTTCTTCTCGAAAGTCCCAGGGTGCGGAACATTGGCGGGCAGATTTTGAGGTGATGATCGTCGCTGCGCATTATTGCCCTTTTCTTTGACCGTAGCAAGACCAGAAGGGCCAGGCCGACGCAACTGGGCGTCTAATGCGCGTGTCTGAAGCTTCGGAGGTCGCACTCGTCGCACACTATCTGGTCTTGGACTGCAGCTTCGACTCTGGGCCTCTTCATGCCCACCGACCTGAATCGCATCTTGAGCTACCTGAGCGAGAAGGTTCCTCCCGGCCACTGCTCCTCCCTCCTCCACCTCCTCCATGGCCACGTCGCTGTCCTCAATTTCCGATTGCGAGGCCGAGTTTAGTGGGGATTCCGCAGCACGATTCGCTATGTCTGGATTATTCAGACCGCCCAGAACACTGATCAGGACACCGTCGCTCTGGGAAGGTTGCGTTCGACGCCTCCGCCCTCGCCGCTTCGCTGTGTTTGAGGGTTCCGGGCTCGGAGACCTCGGTGGAGGCGTCGGGTATTCAGGGGATGGCGAGGGCTGTAATTTCACTTCACGTCTGACGAGTGGAGGAGTACGGCTGGGAGCGGCGTCGTCCGAGTCATACAGTTCTGTCGCCAGCTTCACTGTCGTTGGCGTAGGAAGGACCTAAGTCCTCCCAGCCCGCAACAGCGGCGCAACAGTGTTCTCGGCCTTGAAGGCGACACAGCTTCCCAGGTATCCTTGCGACTGGGGCAGAGGTTTCCAACGTAAGAGAGCCGCTTCAGCACCGTCAGACACGATCAAGCGCAGTGATCGAGAGCGTAAGATCTTGCGAACAGAACAACAAATGGAATTAAAAAGAAATCTAGAACGACGGGCGAAACGACTGTAACTGTCATGCCCGTGCTAGCCCCGGAGCAGTACGAAGGGGTGGGGGATCGCATTGGTATGAGATCAGTCGGGACAAAAGCATAGACGAAGCGTTGGACCTAGTTCGGGAAGGGATCCGATCATGTAGCAGCTGAGCTTGGGTAAACCGGGGAGGTCTTTGCGAGCGGGCAAATGAAAGCAGGCTGGAGGCTGCCTCATCTTGGCGAGTGCCAAGCGAGGTGCTGGCTGTGCTCGAGAGGGCAGGAGGATTACGGATACAACATCATCGACGATGAAACGCTGACCGTTCAAGGATTGTGTTGGACGGCACAACAGGCATGAACGATGCGAGTATGAAATGTTGATGCTCACTTGACAGAGGCAAAGGGGTCCTGATGCTCGACGGACGACCGTCGAAGCTAGCCGGGGAGCCTCTTGAGGCTTAGAAGTCTATTTGCGCGTTGGAGATCTTCCAACGTGAGAATCGATGGTGCGCCAGAGAGAGCATACGCGCTGCACGGAGTGAGTAATGTCGACGAAGAGAATGACTGGGGATGCGACGACGACGGCGACGACTCGCGACCGGACGGATTGAGGATGGATGCGATGGGTTAGGATGAGTTCTGGTTGGGAAAGCAGCGATGGGGCGGTGTTGGCTTTAAAATCGTCCGCTGACTCGGCGCTCTTTCGCACGCGAGGCACGCTCTGCTCTCGTAAAGGTAGACGCGGCCTTGGACGGGAAGGATGCTTATGGACTGCGCTGCGGCTGACAAGGTTCCCTCTTCACTTTTCACTCTTCATCGGGCTTCACTCTTCACTCTTCAGGCTTGGGTGCCTCCGTAGTAGTGCTGAGATATACTCGTGCCCGTAAGGATGCCGGACATGCTAGCAACGAACCTGGCCAACGACCATGCGGGAACTGTCCTGCGACGATGATGAATGATGGCGTGCGCTGTAGCAGTACCTTCGTCGATGGCGTCTAGGTGCCTGAACCCTTGACTTCGGATGAACGTAACGACGAGATGATGTGAAAGGAAGGAGGAAGCCTGAAGCTGCGTCTTCCATCCTTCTCCCCTCCGAGAGTACCTTACGGCCGGCATGTTCCTGTTGGGCCTCACTCCGTCCAGAGAATCCGCCTTCCCCACCAGGCGAACGAGAACTCCTGGCTGCCCGGCACCTGTCCAGTCAGCAGTAGGTGGTCGTGACTCGCTGCGGCTTAAAGTGTGGTGGGCTGCCTTGATGCTCTAGCTGCAGACCGTTGATTGGCCTTTCGGTGCAAGGACTAGGAGTGACCTGGCCCTGGCGCCTCACCTTCGCTTGTCACGCTGGCCTTCGATGGAAAGTAGGAGTAAGCCTTCATCTTTTCTCATCAACACTTGCCAACAGTATATACCCTGAGCCTGATTCCTACTCGCCGACCACCGAAAGCAACATGTCTGCTTCTGCTGCCTCAATATGCAAAGCTTGCGCATCACCAGGCGAGTGATACGAACATTCGTTGGAGAGTGGAGACATGCAAAGAGCTCGGCCGATATGGCAGCGTCGCTCTGCAGTGCGACCTCTTGCTTCCAAATCACCCACCGCACAGGATCGTCCCATCGCAAAAGCGGCATGATGCCGCCGCTGCATGCACACTTGGCAGCCTCGCAAGATGTAGCTACCTTGGGATTGATATACACATAGTACCCATAACCCCCTTCGCACATTGACTTACAACCGGGCTCGGTCCACTGCGGACTGTCCGCCCTTGAGGTCTTGCAATAACCTCCAGGCGAAGTCTCCAAAGGGTGACATTTGCGCTGCGTACTCTTTGGCCTTCTCACTGCTCGCTTGCCGCAACGCCCATCTGGCCGCGATCCCCTGCATGATGACACTGTTGCGAAAGACTCCGAATGAATCGCCCCAACGCGATTCCTGGTGCGGTCTCCACCGCGCTTCCTCGGCGTACCAATCTATGCATCGTGAGCGAGTGGGGAGACCTAGCGTAGACGCTGAGGAGGCGAAAGCGGGATTGGTTCGGGGTTCGAGATCACTAGTTGGGAGGTGTAGAGCGAACGTGAATGGAGAGAGAAGGTTGGAAAGATCGGAGAGAGGATGTCCAAGTGTCGACATTTCCCAGCTGCAGTGGCATAGATTGGTGAGCAAGATACATTCATGTCCAAGAACAGGGGCTCCTGGAGGCACTTACTCTAGGATACCAATCACTCTGGGCTTTGTCCGATGGAACACGAGGTTGTCGATCTTGTAGTCGCCGTGGATCACGCATGTCCTGTCGACAGGCTGCGTTGCTGGGTCTCGAAAGAACTCGACCATCTCGTCGAAATGAGGGATCTTGCCAACAGCAACGTTCGATTCCACGTCCACTGCCTGGGCTTGCGACGCAGAGATCGTACTTAATGTCTTGACCTGGCGGCTGTAGAAACCATTCGGCTTCCCGAAGTCGGAGAGGCCATGCTCATCTGCATCAACATTATGAAGTTTTCCCAGCGTTCGAATAGCCTCATGCCACCTGAGATACATCAAGATGAAGCTCGAGCTAAGGGCTGTGGGCTTACATCTCCGTTCGGTCATCGGCGGTGACACTAGGGAGAGATGGATCTTCGAAAATCCGGCCATCAAGAAACTCCATAATGTAGAATGACGTTCCTACAATCCGAGCGTCCTCGCAGAGACAATAAGTTTTGGGCACTGGCACGTCGGTATTTTGTAACCCATGGATGACCCGATACTCTCGCTCCACCTGATGGGCCGTCTTGGATAGCAGCTTTCCGGGAGGCTTTTTCCGCAGTACGTATCGACCTCCATCACTGCCGGTGATTTGGTACGTTGGATTTGACTGTCCATAGCCAAACTAGACCTCCATAAGCACGATCTGATTGATTGGTGTGACTGGCCTCGAGCCATACCTGCTTGACGGCGATGGGTAGCTTGATATCAGTCACGGTTCTCCCAACGTACTTGGACAGAGCATCAACATCAATGGGCTGCCGGACAGCACCAGCCATCGTCGGCTCTTTCTCAGTATCGAGGATGTAGCGCTGTCCTCCATTCTGGCGGTTGCTCGAGGTCATCATCGTGGAGAGCCGAGGTTGCGGACCAAATGACCCCACCGTCATTGCGGGCCGAAATCGCCCTGAGCTTCCAAGCAACATGAACTTTGGGAGCTCCAAACTCACTACCTCACTCGCACTTCAGATGTCTCCTGACTAGACTATCGCGCGCTCAGGGTTCATCCCGATAGGAGCATTGAACGAGGGTATTCAACAGATCATGGGAATGAAATTGCCATGGTGTCATTAGTGCTGATGTGCTACCTATGCCAATGCCCCTTTCCAACTCCAGTGCCAAATCGATACCGGTTCTCAGGCCAGCGCCAAAATCAATGCTAGTATGGGTGCTCGCGTGAAGCACAATGAGTGTGCCCCGTGGAGTAGTAGATATTGTAGCGGTCCGTCTAGTGGAACATGTCTGCCGCCCGATTCCTCCGCCCACCTCGACCCTGCAACTGCTCAGCGAACAGTTCCTTTCCCGAATTCGACCCCGTCTTATCGGGGAAAAGTTCCTTGATAACGCCAACACGTGTACCGTCAGCGGCAACGCCACGTATGGTGAAGCCAGTGTCCTGTTTCGAAGCGCCGCGAATGTTGAGCTCATCCGCCAAGTCCATCTCCGAATCGACATTGAGCCGCCCGAAGGAGGAGGCGGCCTTGGTAGCTTCGCCAGCCGCACAAGCGTTCGTGAATGCAAGGCGGTTTGCGAACAGGTCGGCTGTCGCATCAGCAGCATCGAAAGCATCGGAGCGGCGGTGATGGATGGTGGGAGATCTGTTTGGAAAGAGCTCCTTCTTGAGGTTCGCTGCAAGCTTTTTGTTCGGGAATAGCTCGTGCTTTTGACCACCGGTAAGTGCTGTGCCCATTGCTGGTTTTGAAGGGAAGAGTTCCTTGCCGGAATTCTGTAATAGTACTTGAGTGGATTTATCAGAGTCGCGCAGAGGTGTTGTTCTTCGTCTTCGTCTTCGACCGGCAGTGTCTTGGGTATCCTCATCAGGCTCCATGCATGGCGATGCGCTTCGGTCTCGTGGCCTGAAGTAGTCGCCCCGGCGCCGTGAGCGCCGATCCTCCGGACTGATGGCTTCTTCTGAAGAAACGACTAAGGAGGGGGTGCGCCTTGTTGTAGACTGCCCCTTCAAGGTCATAGATACATGCGCGCCATCATCATACATTGAAGCATCGAAGCCTTGCTCTCGATCGTTCCTCCTCCTTCGCCTCTGTTCGTCGTGATCATACCTACGTCTGCGGTAGTCGCTAGCCCCGCCGTTGAGTTTCGCCCTGCGACTCTGTTCTCTGGGGTCGAGATCAGGGTGCATCATATAGAACCTGGATGCCTCGTAGGCTCGGGGGCGCTTTTGGTCCGTTGTCAGTGCCAGCCTGACTTCAAGGTTGGATTCAGGTCGTATTGAGTATGGCTTCGCAGCGCGAAGCTGCAAATCTGAGAGAGTCATGTTGTTGTGATTTGGTGATGTGAGCTGCTCAAGCGCCTTGAGTGCAAGAGCCGATGTGGGGAAAACCATGTTGGCGGAGGTATCATCAATCCATTCAATGCGTGAATGCGACAGTGACGGAAGATGCTCGGCAAGGAATGATGTGATATCTTTCGTACTGAGATCATCCAGACCTCGAATGTAAAGTTTGTGGGCCGTGACATTGTCAGAGTTCAGCTCAGAACGTGCAGAAAGTGCAACGCTGTGTTCGTAAATTGCTCGAGTGTTGAGGGTCGTCTGCTCAAGTCCCTGTTAAGATTGTAAGCGATACTCGGCACTCCATTCGTGTATCTGAAAGGCCACTTACGGACTGGAGGGTCTCGCCTTCTTCAATTGGATCCAAGTCACTATCGATATCGATATCCATTTCATCTGCGGCCATGGCTGCTACGTGGTGATCCAGATCTGCGTTCACAGGTAAACCCGGAGGGTACGCGACTTCCATAGCTGAGAGTATAATGGAAAACTGGATGGTAAAGAGTGTGAATCATCGAAATGAAAGAAGATGTGAAACAAATACTAATCTTTGCTGTGAAATGTCCGCTAAGCAATATTCGCCAAGCCGCCGCTAGGATAGAACTCCTAAACTCCGGAGGCGCCAAGAAAGTACGAAGTATGTTCAGAGAGGGCTAGGTTCGACGTCTTATAATCAGCGGTTCATCGTCACCGCTCGAGTCGGTCGAGTCGCGCTTTCGTTTGGGGGACTGCTCGCGACAGTGGCCGTTATTGTCAGTATTGGAAGAAAGACCTTTTGACTTCTTGTTTGCGTCGCGACGTTTCTTTCTATCTTCTGGGTTTTGAACAGACGTGACCATCTTTTCAGGTTTCGCAACAATACGCTCGTCGATGCTGAACGTTGCTCGGCCTTTTCTCTGCCAGTAGTTCTTGACGGAATTAGCTGTACGTTCACAACCATGGATTTTCCGAAGGCGATCGGCCAAGAGCTGCCATTTGTGATCGGTTCCCTTCACTTTTACATCTTCTGGATCCGAGCTTTCTAGCATTGCCTTCATGAGATCAGCAAGCCCCTGCAATTCGATTGGATTTTTCCATTTGAGCTTCTCGACTTTCTTATGATCTGTCACTTTCAAGATTGTTTGAGTCGACGTCTTGCTCTGAACCGAAGGAGTAATTCGCTGCTTCATCGTCGTTGCTGTTGCAAGAGTGGACGCAGAGTCGGTGCTGTTTCCATCCTCTGATACGGTGGCAAGATCCTGCCTCTTGACCGGTTCAATTACCGTAGAGGATACCACAATGCAGTCGGCAGATTCCACAGGACGTCTTTTTCTCTTAACTCGGTCCAAGATAGATTCGACGTAAACATCGGCCTTGGAGAGGTCAGTATTGGGGAAGGATAGTTCGGCCCATCGTGCTTTCTTTGGTGTTTTACGAGTCGGCTTGCTCTGTGTCTTCGATGTGTCTCCACTCTCGAGAGGCAACGCAGGACGTAATGGCTGTGGCCATGGTACTTTCAACAGAGAAATACCTTTCCCTCCAGTAGAAGGTCTTCCAGCCACAGGAGCAAATTCGCTACGAGGTCTGCATACTGAACAGAACCAATCGCCATAATCCCGGAACGGCGGCTCCCAATCTAGACCAACACAAGCGTAATGAAAATATCCTCCGACCCCTTCGTGCATGGATCCACAACACTGTATGATTCCGACAAAATCCGGATTATCGCAGGCTTGGCAATGGAACCAAGGCTCCTTTCGGTCAGGCTGGCTGTCTGCAAGCACTTTCAAAACTGGTGTGGAAGCGGCGTCGACGCTCGAGTCATCTAGATTCTGAGAAGATTCTCCCGAGATGGACTCATCTTCGTACCACGATTCGACATCGGTATCGTTGGTGTGGAGACTCTGATCGTCATCTTCTCTAATATCATCGATCGGTGACAGACTTGTATTAGAGGTATGACTTGTCATGTCCGAGTAGTTCGTGGCGCTATCGCTCTCCGTGACGTAATCGCTATCCAGGTTGCTGTCATAGTCGCTGCTGTCGCCAAAGTAGTCCATTTTCGAACTGGCGAAGGTTGGTCGTTGTGTCTCTATGTCGACATTAGCAATTCGTACTGCTTCCGTTGATTGGCCACTGCCCGATTGAGCCCAACTTACGTCGAGTATTGTGTACACTTTCTACGGATAAGTACCTCACACAGACTTGACGGCCGGCTTGCGGGAGCCAGGTATCCTAGGCAATTCCAGCTTGCTGGGGGCAGTGGTGTACAGTGGGAATAGTTTGTTAAATGGGTATTGGCTTGAAATGATGTACGCAAGGCAAGGCCGGATTGCTAGGCCAAGGTACAAAAGATATACTGTATGTAATGCAATACCAGATTGCCAGATGATAGATGATTTTCCAAGAATGCCAGAACGTAAGCTGTCCAAAGGCGACAAAAGAGAAACACAGAGAAGAGAAGGAAGGAGGAGGAGGAGGAGGAGGAGGAGGAAGGGAGAAGGAAAGCAAGATGGGAGATGCATGGGAGCTAGACCCTCTAATGGGGACAAAGAAATCATTCATCATGTTTCCGAAAGGTTGAGATAAGACCAATGTGGAGAAGTTGACAAATCTTTCGTGTTTCAGCCGAAGGTGCCTGCTCCACGCTCTCGCCGACGTCACCGAATTCGTGGAGAAGACGAAGCATTCACCAACAGCGCTATTGTAGGGACAAAGAAAATCACGAAGTCCTTTGTTCTCAAAACTTGGCGAATGCTAGCGCAGAAATCGAGACTCTAATTATAGCGATAAGTGAATCATGCTCGTGATGCTACCGACACCCAATGCTCGGCTGGAGTCCGCACGTAGCCAAATGCTTTCGGAGGGGTCGCATACACTACAGCATCCTTTGCTCAACCATAAGAATATAGCTGCGATTGTGTGTGGATCTGTTGATAATCGTGGTGAGGTGGGTTTGTGTGCCTTGAGGATTAGGGCTTACCCGCGCTAAGCTCGCTTGTGTAACGGCTAGTGGTTCTTATTGGAAGAATATCCATAGGACATGGATTGAGATGAAACATGATATTCTCTGTTCACAACGTTACAAAACATTGACCCACCCATGTTGCAAAACCGCTATATCTTCGTATTTCAGTAACGGTATTGACGTTCGCTACTAGCCTAAGGGGCTGAATCCATACCATTGGCACTTTGCGCGAATTTGAGAAGATTGTATCCCATACTCTATCTTGAATCGATCCACAGCAACGCTTCCCTAATTTTCCCGATTTCAGCCGACTCACCACAGAACGCGAATCACTGGCATCGAAGAAACGTCAGCTAAAAAGCCAAGGGCGTAGCGATCCGAGATGTTTGCAAGCCATCCGTAGCGCCTCCCGCAACTCCTGGACTCGGCCATGGTTGACCCATCGAGCTGGATCTCTTTGCCTTACAAGGCTAGACGGAATGAAGGTTCTCGCAACCGCAAAGCATATAATCTAGTCAAAGCTGAAGCCTCGGGCCTTTTCTGTCGACTTTTCTTCCATATTATGTCAAGCTCTCTTGTGCCCAGCTGGCTTTCCACGACATTAGATCTACCTTGTCAGGAAACAATAAGTAGGAAACCTCTTGGCAAATTCTGGGTGTCCGACCACTGTGCGAGTGCGGGAATCGTGATGTTGCGGAGACCATATGTTCGCAACTGTTAAAGTCAGCAGCCTCAGCTCGTGGATCCTCGGCGTTCCGGTCCTCTGCATACTTTCAGCGGACCCCAAGATAGAGCATCAAGGTTCCCGAACCTTATTCCTACTTCCAACAGCGCATCACCCGGATCACATCGGCCTGAAGTCCAGCGGCAATGGCGTCCAACGGGACATCACCAGTGACACGTCGCAAATGTCATGCCAGTTCTACGTAGGCTCGTTCAGATACTGCAGGTTAGGTTCGAGTCTGATCGCGCTGGTCCAGTGATGGGGTTGTTCTAATTCCCCACGCCCAAGCTAAGACTCTCTGCAGCAAAGCAACATTGGGTCTTGGAGGCTTTGGGAGGCGTCAGCCCAAAGCTTAACCTATCGACGAAAAGTCATGGTACTCATCGGGGTAATCGGCGGCGGCAGTTATTGCGTCTCTCGCCGCTGGACTTGCCGACTCACGCGGGAAACGAGAGCTCAACGTGTCGGCATAACGCGTAGCTTTGCGATCCGCGCATTCAATGACCTCCAGTCTGTGGTTGTGGCGTTTGTGGTGGGGAATAGGGGAGATCTCCCACACCAACTTGACTCCTCGGAGACCTATTGCGGTGGAAGCAGGAACCGGGCTCCAGAGGACACGTAACTCTCAATGCCTGTTCTTAGCGACGTGCTGCATGGCCAAACGTTGGTCACAAACGTTGGACGGCGTTCTGAAAGTATCGCTCTTTGGAGCACTCCTGTCAACGAACTCCGTAGTTCGAGAAGATTCTGTAGCTGAGAGCTGGTGCAACGTAGGTGGAGACGACGATGCTTTCGGGATTGCAAGCGTTCTGTCCTATCGTGTCCGATGTAGTAGCGGATGTCATGTAGCTGGATCTATGATCATATCAACAAAGTCATGGATGATGATCACTCTAGAGCATTTCTACAGGAACAGATGGTTATGTGGAATTGTGCAACCCAAGCCGGGAGAACTCCCTAGGACATAGAACGCTAGCTTGCCTGTATGGGTTGTAGCAGGGTACCATATACACAGGCGAACATTAGAAATCACGTCAGAAGGAATAAATTGACGTAATCGAACTCGATGGCGCGGGGAACGAAACCAAGGACGGCAGATTTAGAGAGAGGGATGACACTGATCTTGTAGTGGAATTGTCTACCTACGCAATAATGTATTGGCAGAGGCAAAGCAACGGGCGACATCCCATGGCGGTCGAAGCCAGCTTGCAAAACAGTTACCAAGACCTTGAACCCTAGCACATTGCCTTCCTTGGGTAGCACATGTCATCTGCCCAAGCAGGGATTGAAACGTGAGTGAGAACGGCGCGAAGGCGAATGTCAAAGCGCTTGCCGTTAGGCCAGCGCAACAGCAGAACAGCAGCAAAGGGTATCGCTCGCGGAATGGTATCATGTGGAAAGAAGTGTTGAGATGGAAACAGAATTTTGGATGATATCGTACAGGTCGTAAATGCGTTATAACCCACGAGGTGGCACATTACACTTCTCGTGTGTCTTCCCGGACCGTCCTGTTGGGCGTTCAATCAACCGAGGCAGATGCTATGACGGTTTGCCCGTTCAGCTGTAGGTCTTCATTGGTCGTTCATCCCATCGTAAAGGCGTCAATAGGTTGATTCAAGGAGCGGCAAGAAACAGTGCCATATTTCTTGCCACTTGATGGGATACCAGGGAAGGCATCCTTTCTCCGTCGAATTAGTCTAATGCTCGAGAATATTGACTAGCTTCATCCGGTCCTTTGCGGTACGTTCGCTTCCGCCTGGAGTTGCCGGAAGTGACCGCGGCGATAGATAGGGAACATATCGACGGGGCTGGCGGGCCCTCCGAGAGGCTGCAGCCTGTAGTGGAGGAGAAGGTGACTGTCGTCTTCTACAAGAGCGATCTAACGAGACCCTTTGCTCCAGGTGGGAGAAGGCTGTCTGTCTGCTTGATGATAGGGTTTGGAAGTGGGCTAACGAACCCGAGTGAATTTGCAGTGATAACGGGTTATCGTGTCGAGAAGAAGGCCCGGAGGATTGAGAATATCTTTCCTGTCGCTGTGGCTCATGAGTGGGGTGATGGTGATTGGGCAGATGTCCGTCAAGGTAACGGTTCGTTCCCAATGTCAGCTGACTCGGTAGAGGTGCAACGGGTGGAATGTTACTTGGCATACGGGATGAAATCCCAAGGCTAGTGTGAGGAACCGCAGTGCACAATGGCGGCAGGAGAAGTCTTGAGGAGTTCTCATCCCACGCGGAAAGAATACTACCTGCGAGATTAGGCTGCACTGGATAAGCAGCAATCGGCGATGGTGGAACGCCGGAGCTCGTCGAGCTGGCATCGGAGATCAGTGAAGGCGCCTCGGAGATCTGTGATGCTGTGGGAGACAGCTTCGACTGATAATCAATGCTCCGTCGAGAGTATGGATTCGTATAGCCTCGCTGATGAAGCAGCTGCGCATCGACAGGCCTTACGGCTGATAGCGATTGCTGAACAGTCGCACCATGAAGCATGGACTGACAACTGTGAGCACTCATCTTCGTTCGCCGGTTCTTCTGGCCGTTATACCAGTTCTTGACCTGGTTATCACTTCGACCGCCGAGTGCTCGAGCTATTTCAGCCCACTTTGGACCCTTTTCGGCGTGATATCGTTCGATGGCCACGCCCTCTTCCGGTGTGATGGGGCCCCTATTGATCGACGACTTCAGATTCTGGTGATAGCGCTCCCTGCACTGCTTGGCATTCCTGCTGCCATGTTCTTTCGAGATGTCCATCCACGACTCTGCCCCGTGATAATATACAAGATCGAGAAGCCTTTTGTCCTCCATCTCTGACCACGGACCTTTCTTCACACGGGGCAGAGGATTCGAAGGAGCAAAAAGTGCCATGTCCGATGCCTCGGTCGCTCACCTGAAGTGGGAGTCTGACCGAAGGGTACAGAGCCAGGATTCAACCGAATTCGGGGTCGCTGCGATGCAGAAACCGATACAGACAGAGGACATGTATCGTCCACATGAGCTTCGAGATCGGTATTCAAACCAACTGATGAGATATTGCGGTCTGGGACTGTCCGATTGTTTATGAACCACGTACGCGGGGTTTCGAACCTGGCTGTTATATTATGCTTTCGAAGTAGGATGCGGCTGCTCCTTGGTCTCGCCGGATAAGTGCACGCCGCGAATCGATGGGCCCAGCCAAGAGTTATCAGGCGGTTGTCTTAGCAAGTGGATAATCTTTGACAGTGATCTCGACCCACAGAGCGGTAAGATATGGTTCAAGGTCAGGGTGTGAAGCTTTTGAAGGGCAAAAGTAACGGCAGCGGATTACTGGGTGCTTTTGGAGGTTGAAAAGGCTTCGGTGCGAATGATGGAACCCAGGGGCTCAGGGCACGGTTTGCGGACAAGCTTAGCTTGAAAGAGCTGATTGACACCTTTGCAACCGGTGCAACGAGCGTAGATTGCTGCTAGTTTCGGAAGGGCGATTTCCTGATTGCACGAATTCAGTAAAGGCAGAAGTGGACCCACGAAAGCAGACTAGGGCGGAAAGGTGCGGAGGTGGGGGAATATGAAGTAGAACAAGTGGGACCATGGGGCCACAAAGAAGGGACGAAGCTAATAGCGGTCATAGTGCTGTATGAATGGAATGGGAACACAAATACCTGCCCACCGCAATATTACTTGGACCCAATACCCGAATGGTAAATTATGTGTATCAAGGTCCCAGAACCAATAGAGCATGCAATTGGTGTCGGACTATGCCCGACTTGATCGCAAGAGTCCAAACGTAAGGGAACAAGCAAAAGATAGACGAGAACGAAATGCGGGGAAGACTTGTCAACTGGGGTGAGGTTGAGGATGATGAGATGAGAGGATGAGAATCATACTGATTCTAGTATTGAGAAGACAGGAATGGGTTGCGGCACACGCGTCCCTTGATGTTGGACAGCCAGTCGCTCTTTCGGTCCTACTCCCACCCCAGGAAAGGAGATATGAGGACATGAAGGGCAACATGGCTGTTCGTAGTGCTGCCGTGAGAGCGTCCAATTAATGCCGCTAGGCTAGGAGCATGTGGTCAGGCTATTAGTAGAGCAGTAACATTAAGTAGCATAGGTAGCCTGTCGCGGTGGACGTGAGAGGCTCAAGTCGAAGGCAATTCCGTGTATTGAATGATGGTAACGCCAATCCCGAAGAAGGCAAGGTTGTTGAAGGTACCGAGCCAAAAATGACGAAGGTGTCTGACGCAAGTATCAGCCAGCCATCAGCCAGCCAGTAGAAGTCGCCATCGTTGCGGTCTAGTCAACTGCCCATCAGCTGCAAAGTGCCACGAATGGCGCCTCACAAACCCTGGCGCTGGGTCGAATCGACCGCGTTCTAGGCCCGCATGCCCTGGTTAAGAGGTTGCGTCGACACAGGCGCGTTGGGACTTCGCTTCATGAATCACGATCTCTGATCTCTGTCCCAACTGCTTGCGACTGCCGGCAGCTCTGTCTACGTCTAACTCTTCCCCGCCCCCTGACATGAACGTCTCCCTGGCAAGCTGGCCATTTCCCATGGCACATGCAGCATTATCACCGGACCAAGCGTAACGCGTTCTTTCGTCATCGCTGCCATCATCGGTGACTGCTCCGTTCCAACCTGAGACCACGCATGCATGTGGTTCGTAAGAAGCGAGATGACACTGCGCTGCTCTTGATCATCAATCGTACACCATTGTATATGACCTTTGTGTCAAACTGAGGCCAAGGGCAACCGTGCGCGGACAGGGAAGGCATAGGCCACCTTACGTCCGTTAGGTTTCGGTTGCCTCGAATAAGCTCGGATTGCATCTGACACGCGGGAGGACACTAGTGACAACGGTCAAGGGTCTACCGTTGTCATGCGTCTTTTGATCGAACAGGATGGAGCCGTCTGATTACGGAGAGACGAGTGGAGGATGCCGAGCGTACAAGGGTCCATGGAGATATGCGAGGTGCATGAGATGGTGCATGAAGAGAAAGTCCCAAAGGAACATGCGCAAGCCATCACCGAGCATCTGCGAAATTCCCGATTGCACGCAGACGAGCTCGCTAACGCGTCCGCTTCAGCCGGAGCTTGTCGTATGCCGCCTAGTCATAGTGAAGGCCTTGTCAACGGGGCCGCACTTGGTGCGGAATGATCGTTTCGACGCGGGCATGCCGTCTGGGACTAGTGCCGTTGAACCAGGTGGGAGTGTGGGTTGAGCATATAGAAGTAGAAGTACGGAGATCCGTATTCCGTAGATGTCATTTGACTCCGATTAGGTTCGATCGACCACGTTGGCCCGAGAGACGTTTTTGCTCAAGCGCCGTTGTTGCATCCTCTTGCTTTTAGCTCACCACGCTAAGATCGGACGGCGGATCGTACAAGACAGGGGGCGCCATATCTGAACCGTGCTGTAGGGATTCTCAGTCTGAGCAGGGTTTGTTGATCCCTCCCCCAACATCCCAAAGTAGCCCCGCGAATCGCACCAGTCCATAGTCGTTGTCGTCAAGTGAAACGGGCATGCCGGCCAATGAAGCCCTATCACGCCTCGTTCATGGGATCCACACACTGTTACTGCATGCTCTTGACGAAGCTTTGCCACCTTGCCGCGCCGATAGCACGTATAACCGGCGAACCCCGAGCTGAATGGAAAAGATAAAATATCCCGGCCGATTGGCGACGATGGTGCTTTGGCCCTCGCGCCATGAGGCCAGGTCGACCCAAACCTAGCGACCAACACAGGGCGATTCTGATTTGCAGATCAATCTGAGTACATGAACCGTTGCACCATGCTTGAACTATCTGCACGGACCAGATCCAATACTCAACCGTTTCCCGCTCATTTCGCAATCTCCGACTCCTGTACGAAATCGTCGATGATTATGACATTAATATGCGTGGAGGCTTGGTTGACGCCGATGCTAGGTCCATTGAACGCGCGTGTAGGATCGGCGCATCCAGGCATGTATCAACGAACAGAATAATGTCGAAGAAAAGAGGTCTATTTGCTTGCCATCCCTCCTTGCGGTTGTTTGCTGTTAGCCATTTGATGGCTGACTTTGTCCCCTGCTGTGCGGCCAGCGAACAGCAGCTGGGCGAGAGCTGTAGCTTTTTCCTGTCGTGGTCAAGCTTCGACCGCTCCAGGCAATATTGTCGAGTACTTTAGACTGCACCAGTGCCCATGCCACGCTTCGGGGATTAAGGTCTTCAACGGTCTCACGGTCTTACCCCAAGCAACAGCAGTGCCGAGCCAGCGTGAGCACGATGACCAGTCCGAAGTGGAAGTATTCCTGGTAGCTCCCACAGCCGCCGGAACCGCTGAAACTGATGAGCATCCATCACCCATGGGCCATGGGCCATGGCCGGCTTCGCTGGAATTTGGAATCATCGACCAAGCGCCAAAGCGCCAATGCGTGCGCACGTGTCCCAACTCCTAACCCTTGCCGCTTTCCGTGTCTAGGGTTGGACACGAGATAAGGTACCCGGGTCGAATACGAGCAGCTATCAGCTACTAGCGAGTAGACAACAGGCCTAGATGTCGCCAGCGCCGATTGTTCTCCAGAGCCCCACCTGGCCATACCTCGTACCGACCCTATCGACGGTGTGTTGGAGCAAGCATTGGCTTCCGACATCTGACTAAGGTACCAATTACCGCAAAGTCAAAAGGACCGGCAGTCTTAGGGGCGATCGGACTGGATGAGGTTGGCGATCGGACTGGATGAGGTTGGCGATACCCTAAATGAGATGCTGGCGGGAAACAAACACCCGCATCAGACCCACTTTCGAGACTCGGATCTCTCTGCTGATCATGAGCAGGGAGACACAGTTCATAAGTCTCCAATCAACAGGGACCATCCAGTCATCTTCGCGATCCGCCAGATGCCCCAAGGAATCGCCAATGACGCTACAACCTTAAAGTATGGCAGATGAATCACATGATTAGACTCGGAAGAGAAGACCTTCAGGAGCTGCCTCTGGTGGGTGCTCCACAGGGCCAAGAGCCTCACACTGTCCCATTAAAATTGCTCCTTGTGACATCGCCATTGATCCACGCAAGCCCGTTCCGGCCGTTCCGGTAGGGATTAGCTCGTCTGAAGAGCTTGTTGGAGTATTGTGATGTTGAGCATCAACGTGAATATTGTATTGGGTGAGATGTCTGGAAAGAAAGGAGCACTGGAACTTGACCCTTCGACGGAAGATTGTTCTGAGGAGTCAAGGATCCGCTGTTCAACTAGTGAAAGCCAACATCTGGAGATATAAATCATGAAAGTCATCTACAAACTCGGTGAGTGGGCCCATGAGGAGGTCCTGAATGGCGAATTGCACACTGAGGTTGACTCAAGGAACCACTGAGGGGTGCACCATGACTGCGCATGGGTTGGAATCGCTTCCTTTAGTCCTTTGAACAACATGAATCGTTATATCCTCCGATAAGTGCATCGCACGGGGCCCTGGGATGTAGAGTTAATCTACGTAGCATTCTCCGTAGCATTTTCCGTTTCCGTGGATTATCGCGGTTCCAGAATGGAAGTCTTCAGTGCTTCCTGAAACCTCGTACCTGAATCTCCGCCAATTGAATGCGGTTACTCCAATTGAGCAGCGATGTTTCTTGGTATCGGAATGGATGGCGAGAAATGCAAATCTAGTAAAGAAGCCAACTTGAGGAGGTAGGTTTAGTTGTCCGATTACAGCTGAGCACAAGTATCAGATAAACAATGACGATATAGCCACTTACCCATGCCCGGCCTCTGATGCTTCGTTGTGAATGCCTCAAACACTGCCACCGTAACATCAATTCATGCGCCGATATCACACCCAAGATTCAACCCCATCCAATCTGCCCAGAACGACCATACCTTCCAATATCCCGACACGCTGTCTTCAAGCAGATAACTATTGGCAAAGCGAGCACTTCGCTTTGTCAATTTCTCCTTACCAGATCCAAATCCAAACTTCGATCCATTATATGGTCGAGATAACTCCCTTAGCCCAAATCCATCGCCATCGCTGGGTATCTTTGTTCTCCATGCATCAATAGCACGCCGATGTGAATGTCGTTCCACAACCACGTCCCAAAATCGCAATGTAACATCACAGCCAAATGTCCCCCCCTTTACCCTCCACCCACCGACGCCACGCCTCGTCGTACGCATCCTCGAGATCCCGCACCCATCTTCGCGTGTCGAATAGGGCACTCGACCCACGGCTTTCGTACAACAACTTCCGCAGCTCTACCAGCCTTCCTGTTCCAAAACCCACCATACCAGTCCCAGTTGGATAAGCCAGCCCGGCGCCAAGTTCCACTGCGTGGTCCTCGTACTCTTCGTCACTTCTGGCTATCAGCTCTCTGGCTGCTCGCTGGCCCTGCGGATTTCTGGGTAGTGCCCCCGTTAGTATCGACGCCGCCATGCGGGAGCACATCTTGTACTCGTAACGCGGAAATGTGAGTAACGGTGTACCACTCCACAGCACATCGGCGGCTGTGGTATGGGCGTTGCACTCCGGCGTGTCGAGAAAGAGATCGCAGACACGGGCACGAGCGATGTGATGGGATTTGGGAGCGACATCGGTGAAAACGATACGAGAAGCCACTTCTGAGCCTACCCACCGGAGAGCCGTTTGCCTGAGGTTGGTTTCGCCGATGTCAGGGAAACGGAGAAGCCAGAGTATCGCTTTAGGGAGGCGAGAAAGGATGCGAAGCCAGGTTCGAAAGGTCGTGGGTTCAATCTTGGATCTCGGTGAGCTGCAAAAAACGCGGTATAGGGTAGTGGTACATACCTTGTAAAGCTGATTGAAATTACCGAGTATAACAGTATCATCCGAAATGTCTGGAAACAACTCTTTGCGCATCCTCCATCGCCTCTTTTGCTCTTGTTGCCAGCTGAGCGGCACACCCTGTGCGTCAGGAGCGCTTTGCCGATGATCACAGCAGAAGAATGTGTCCCTCGCGAATATAATGTTCTCTCCATACACCCAGTCTTCCTGGTCATCATCGTTGTTACCATCCCTCGTTTGGTCTATCACATCCACATTACGTCGATTGGGCCTGAGAGTCCTGCCGGGTATGGCGATCTTGTCCGCGAGTAGGTAGTCGCACCACTCTGCTCCGAGCGTGCCGGCAAAGCCCATGAAAGACATCTGCACAGGCGCTGGACGAGCTGCGAAAACCTCGTTTCGTGCGCCCCTGGTGTAGCCATTGAGGTTGATCAGGACATGGATACCGTCACTGACAATCTGCGTTGTCAATCGATCAATGGACCACGAAGACACGTCTTCGAATACTGGTGCTTCACGTTCGATCTGCTGACGGTGAATGGATCCATCACTGGCAGTCGTTGCGTAGCAGAAGGCTTTCACTCGCTGTCTGTCATGAAAACCGAAGACTGACTGCATGAGATGGGCAAGAGGGTGGTTGTTGAAATCCGAAGAGACGTAACCTACGTTAAGATGAGGCTTCGGCGGCGCTGGGGCTTCGTATATGCATGTTGGGAGCCACGGGGCGCGCAGAGTTGAACAAGAGATTCTAAGTCCGTTACGCTGGGATATTCGACGTATTTGCTTGGCGGTCAACGGGCAGGTAAAGGTATGAAATGGTAGAACTGTCGGCGCACTCGGTATGGCCAAGGCCGACGGGAGCTGTGGTCGGGGATACTTCGCTGTTCGAGAAGGCTTGCGATAAATATACTTGTTACGATAGAACTGCCATGTGAGTCTCTTCGTAGCGCGCTCAATGAGCCGCACTAACTTTGCTCCTTCCCAGGGCTGCTCAGCCCACGCATGCAACATTCTTCCCACCAGGGTGACTTCTTGATGCCAATTCCTGCGGGAGCTACTAGGGGAGTCTGATGGTTCCAAAAGGTGCTCGACATCGAAACTGGAGAGGATGCCTTTTCCCCAGCACTCGCCTTCTCGAAGTTGCTTGTCTACGATGGCAACTACGCGACCTATCCATCCGGAACTGCCGACCTGGGCGTGCCTAGCATCGTATAGCATACCCTGATCGTCCACATGCCAGCGGTCCTTGGAGGCTCCTGGGAACAAGATCCCACCTCGACCACTCCAATTGCATACGGAGTGGAGCGCATTCGCCAAGCCGCACACTGCTTCAGCAAACTCCGGATTTAAAGCGACGGCTTTCCTGTAATAAGAAATAGCGTCACTTATCTTTCCCCGATCTTTGACCGCATTTGCGAGGTTGGCAAGAGCAATGTCAAATTTGCCGTCACACTCGACTGCTTTCTCGTACATCTTGATGGCAGCATCGAGCTGGCCAATATCTTTGTATAGGCTGCCTAAATTTGTGTATAGATGGGCGTGACGCGAGTCAAGTTCTAACCCGTGATGGTAATATGCGAGTGCTAGCGCGATGCCGCTACCTGAAATCACACCAGGGACCGTTGAGCCTCCAGCGTCATTCATGCCTCCGCCCCTCGGCGAGGGTACCGCTTGTTGGACGCTAGCCAAGAGAATGCCGACGTTGTTCGCTGTGGACGGACTAGGTTGCAGTGAAAGTGACAAATAGTAGAGGGCCAGGATATCCTTAACCCCAGACGTCGCCCTTGGGCTGGTAGCTGTAGCTGAACTCGAAGACATTCCATCTTGGTAGATCTTGGCTAAAGATAGAAGTGAATTGCTGATGATAGAAATAGCCGCTTTCTCTGGGATGCCACAGGTGACTTCTGCGAAACCCGGAAGCTGACCGTGCGGTGGAAATACCAGCGTTGCTGTTTTCAAAGCCACGTCGGGCATTAACAGGATAGGGTGATCTAGTGTGGGACTTGCTTCAGCTGTCTGTCTGGGAGTGCCAGCATCATCTGCGAATACTCTCAATACTTTTCGTATTAGCCCACGGATGCCGAGATGCCGCTGGCCAGAGCCGATTAGAATAGCATCCTCGAAAGCTTTCGCGGCTCCGGCATTGTTTCCCAGAGCATACAGCATATTTCCTTTACCGTGGATCAATGCGAGCATCCTTCCGTTGTCACGTGGTGAGATGGCATATCCACTCAGGCCATCGACAGGGCGTCGAGGCTGCAGGTGTATTGACTTGCGATCCCCATAGAATTCACGATCGGAGGCCTCGAAGTCTGACCTTTCCGAAAACTTAGTCTCGGGCGATAGGCTGCCCTCACTAGCTGAGACGACGCTGTACCCGGATGACCCGAGCGCCGCGATTTCTGGTGTAGCCCGAAGAGCCTGCTGTACGAACTCGATGGTCTTCACAGCTTCCCTTCCCCTGCGATCCTCGCAGAAAAGGCCCACAAGATGTTCGACAGCCTCGAAGTAATCGGGTCTAAGGGCTACCGACCGTCGCCAATGACGTTCGGCTTCTTCTCTTCTATTCAAGGAAAGGAATGTAGCGGCTAGATTCGAGAGAGCTTCCACGTTGCTAACACCAGATTAGCAATCTTGAACATCACTTCTTTGAGGCTGACCTGCCTGGGGTCACACGCTAATACTCTCGAATACCATTTCATCGCCCTGTCGTGATCGCCCAAGCCATATGCTAGACAGCCTCCTAGAAGCATACCATCGGTCCATTCCCAGCCACTTTCGTGACAGAGCCTACCAAGTATTTCCAAGGCGGACAGTGCCGCCGTCGTGGGGTTAGCGGCATCGTGATGTGACGGTGATAGGTTAGGATCGCCTAGAACGCTTTGAAAGCCATGCCCTTGACGCTGCGTAGATTGTGCAATTCGATTATGCTGCTTTCGGTTATGCCATTTGCGGTCTGAACGTCGATTCCAGAGACCATGCGGTTGGTAACAAAAGGGGCCGTTAGCTTGCACGCCTTTTCGACTGCGGAAAGGTGTCAGATATTGAAAATCTCCGAGGGCAGTTGTATCCTTCGTATCTGAAGCTTGCACAGCGTTGCGGTGCTCCCACAGCGGCTCAGGATCGGACGCAGTGACTGGGGAAAATGACGGCTGCCCTGGAGGATTTGGGAATATATTCGACGGCGGTTGCCGCTCTCCCTGGAAACTCCCGAAAGATCCACGACGTCGTGAATGATGTATAGAAGCCACTAAGCTAACATAGATTCGGTGAGCCCAAGCCAAGACTTTCTCTTTGAAATGGACGTTACCACTATGGTATTCTACGTCGTACACTTTCCTGGCGGGTGCGTCAGGTGCGTGCGTTGAATCAAGTCCGTCGAAACCGTTGCCAAAGCCTCCACCAGTGCCGTGGTTTGGTATCTCTGCCTGGCACAATGCTTGAGCCTGATGAGGCCATCGGGACGCACGGCGCTCATCGCTAGTAGGGTTACTGATCGCTTGAAATGCCAGTGGGTTCACGTATCCATGGTCTGGTTCATATTCGTTTGGTAGCTGCTGGGGAGGGGAGCCCTGGTTTGCATGCCTCCTAAGCGAAAATTGCTCGATGTTTGTCAAGCCGGGCCCAAGAGGAAAGGCAAAGTCCGAAGGCCCCCCTAATAATGAATGGTCATAACGCGGATCTCGGAGCGCGGCAGGGCGATATGGCTCGAATGCACCATCTGGCCAGTACGGTCCGTACGGCCCATTATGGTTCGTTGAGGTGAAACCCAGACACGGGGGCCACATCGGTTGCAGGACTGTGGGAATCTGGTGAACATGTCCATATAGCTGATCATGCTGCGGAGTGAGGCCTTGATTGAGGAGCGAGTCCATTCCAGTCCCATAGTAGGGTAGAGGCGGTCTATCACATGCTGTTTCTTGATCTTTGTCCCATCTCCCAGCGTGGACGTGACCGTGCACAGAATGGACGGCTGTCCTATGGTATTGGTGATGCTGGTCGTGGCGAGTCTGCGTCGAACAATCTTGGCCGAATGGTGCGACGAGATGTTGATCTGTTGAGCTTACCCCAGGATAGGTGGGGCGCTCCACAGCACTGGTTGCAAGCATGAGGATGTGCTTCGCAGCGTGCGGCCTTGCAGCTGTCTCATCCGACCTGCCATCATATCCCACCGCCAATGTGCCATTCGGTGTTTTCCGACGAAGCATGTGCTCCGCATCGACCGCGTCGGGATTGTCAAAATTCCGATTCAACGTCTGGATAGGTACTGATGGAGGTAATGGATGGGGGGCGTATTGCTGAGGTTGTTGTAGCCTCTGTCGGAAGCTCGCATTTCGCATGCAATAGAGGGGTTCAGACTGGGCCATGCCTTGCGTCGATAGATCTGGGGAGGCATTGTAATGTCCATTATTACAAAGCTGGTGTACTGAAGTGGGCAAACGGTGTGGCTGTTGAATGCGAAGGACATCTGTATACATGGCTAGAGTAGGCCGTTTCGCAGCCGTAGCCCTGGTTCCAGACTGGCGGACCACCGAGTACCGTTGGCCTCAGCAAGGGCCTCAGGAATCTCACCAAGGAACACGATAGCCGTTCATGGCCGACTCCACAACGTTGTCCTGTGGTTGATGATGATACGTCCCAATGCCTTTGCGACTTTTGACCCGGCTCTTTTTGCTTCTCATACTTTCAATGTGCAAAAGCAGTAAATCTGTGGCTGTGCGATGGCGAAGGCGATGTTCTGCTGCTATGAAGAAGTCTACCGGGGTCGAGCTGCTCGTGATCATAAGAACCGTCGTAAGTAAGGCGACAAGGCGGCCACTCTTATGGTGAGTGCAGCTCGAGGCGATAGATGAAAGGTCTTGTTCCGAGTAAGCTATCTTGAAGCCGGGATCAAGGTTGATTGACTGAAAATTGACAAGACATATGGTAGGCGATTGGTAGCGCTCGAAGGACCGGGGGGGGGCTGACAGTGACGGGTCAAGGCTTTCATCCCTAATATTAATATAAGGCTGCGAACTAATCCAAAGAAGTCGGGGCCCGGATACCTAGCCTAGCCGTTGACAATCAGACGATCTTCACCGGATCCAGAAGCGTGATTCTGGTGATTGTGTCGACTGTCTACTGCGACACTGCGGTGGGAAGACAGTAGGGTCTGCGGCTGGGTCTCGTCGTTGACATCGAGTCCACAGAAATCTACGCGCGGGTTGTCATTGTCAACGGGGCCATGGCATGGAAATAGCAGGCTACGTGACTCGTGCTTGAGGGAGACGTGAGAGAGGGAAGAAGGACGGCTTTGAGGGCAGTGGTGATGGAGACGGCCACAGAAGATGGACGGCACGCTCTCTTGGCCTGCCTTGTCATCTGTACGTGATACATCGTACGGCGGATGTAAGCGCCAAATGGGAACTGGATGGCTGCATGGTGCTTTTAGTTGCATATCGTCTTGCATCTGGGATGTCTGCTTCCAGTGGACTGGTAAAAGGCCATCCACACTACTGCTGCAACTTGCACAGCCTGGTGGTGTGTGAATCAATCATGCTGCTTGAAATTGCCTGAAGAGCATCCTGGCCGTTGGAGACTCCGAACACACCTCCTCAGTGCCCCGACTGTTGGCGCTAGCCGGCATGACTTGCACCAATGCTCCTGGTAGCTCACCTTCCTCTCCGTCATGGGTTGTTCGCTGCTGGTCAAGATCATTTTCGTGGGGATTCGTTGTAAGCCGGTCATTGGCTTGTGCCAGGTGGCCGAGAAAAGTGTCTCGTAGGGTTCCGTGAGTCCGCGACTGGGAACAAGGCACTCTGACCTCTAGGAAACCACGGTCAACGGTTCGACATCACACCGATGGCTCAGCATCGGCCGGATTGGGCCCTGCCGGAGCTTAATCCTTGTTGAATGCAGCTCTAGTCTCGGCAGCTTGCTCCATCTGATCCTGGGCCCTGACGTCGACCTCTTTGCGAGCACGCCTGGTCCGCTGCCATTCGATGGCACAACTCGCCGCACTGATAGCCGCACTGATAGAGCATAGTACTCTCCGATATCGAAATATTCTGTGCTCATTCACTGTGCGATGACATTGCAATTTGTCGAGATATCCACGATAACCAGAAATCAATGCCCAGCCCCCATGAATCACAAGAGCGATACTGACCGCATCGCAGTACTCGAGCTATGCCAAAGACCCCTGAACAATATTGAAATCGTACCCCTTTATATCTGTCCAGCCACTGAAAACACGAGGCGTGTTGCTACTTCACAAGGGCGGCACCAACAACTAGTCAGGGAAAGTGATATACTTCGAGATGGAAGAATACATGCGGTTTCATAAGGGCTACGTGGACAAGCAACCGGCCGTGGACTCCTGGGTCGCAGAAGCCGATCGTCAGATCACTAAGAATCAGTGTAGCGATTGCAGGGTTAAGCGCTCTATAATGAGTCTATAGGTCCCATAGCCGTGTCCATCTGCTGTTAAGGCAAGTAACCGCTGGCACATGCCCTTAAGAGAATGTATCTCAGAGCATAGTGCAGCCACTGATTGTAGACCTAAGATGATGGACCATCGCATCCACGCCCAAAGGACAGGGTGCCACGGTGAGTAGTTGGCCTCTCAACGAGTATCATCTTCTTTGCACCAAAATAGGCCCGAACCATGGATTTATCCGATCCTCGAGGGAAAGGGGTAAGGGCCAGAGTGTTGGCAAAGTGATTGGGGACTGTGCGGGGAGGAAAGTCGAGGGCGACACCTGATGATGTTGGACCCAGGTCAAATCGGACGAAGTATACACTGCTCGGCACATTACTTTTCGGTGTAGTACTAAGCTAGGCTAAGCTTTATGGTAAGAAGTAGCAGCTGATCTGCCCAGGGCATGTTCATGACTCTGGAACTGTGATGATATTAGCGCCGCTTTATACCACTCGAAGTAACATACTCTCGATCTCTCCGTTTGTCACGTCATCGCTGACATCCTTTGGTGACCTCCCATCGACCTGGCAGCCTACGCTGTAGCATGTACCCAGTATCTCCTTCACTGTCCCAGATAGATCCTTCGCAAGTGACTTGAAGCGCATGGTCCGCGCGATGTTGATTATCTCATCGAGTGGGATGGATTTACTGTGCTTGATGTTCTTCTCTTTCTTGCGATCTCTCGGCGGTTCTTTGAGAGCTTTGATTACCAGTGACGAGGCGGAGGGTACAACTGAGACGGCGGCTTGACGGTTCTGGATGGTGAGCTTTACGGTGACGCGAAGGCCTTTCTAGATTCAATCGTAATTATATGTCCAGCCTCTCGCTGCAATGATTGCAACATACCCAGTCGCCGGTAGCTTTGGCAATATCTTCTCCGACCTTCTTCGGGGACAATCCGAGGGGCCTAGGTAAATTGCGGGGTCAGCTTCCCTTCTTCAACCTAGGGGATGGAAGTATGAGGTATGTAGACTTGTCTCATAAACCATCATAGCAAGGTCAGAGATGCTCAGAGGTTTACTTACCCGATTTTGGGAGCTAGAGCTGAGGACGCACCGACTTCACCTCCAGTAGCTCTTAGTGTACTGGAGAGGCCAAGACGTCAGCTCGGATGTTGCTTGCATAGGCTTATGGAACCCACATCACTTTAATTTCCTAAGTAGACTTCGATCTCAGCATGGCTTGATGGAGTCAAGGGAATTCGTGATATGGGGAGTCTCACGTCGGGATTGATCTTGCTTCTTAGCATTAGCATTCAACAGGAGGGTACTCGAGGACATGGCTTACGGAGGCATGGCGGGTGATACAGGAGGTATTGCTAGCTGGGTGGTTGATCGAAAGCTGGTAGCATAAGTCAAAGAAGTGACAAGTAAGTTGTTTGTGGGTATGCCAAGCCTAGGACTTAACTAGTGCCGCCGCCAAATACGGCAGACCATAAGGTAAGGTAAGTACTAATTGTCTAGGTATTGATCTGGTACTGCCCAGTAACACGAGTTGTGAGCATCCATACTCCGTAGCACCCTCCGAAAAAAACACTATACCTCAACGACCTCTATCAATTTACCAACGTCTACCACAAGGTAAAGCGATTAGAGATGGTGCACCGCAGAACGATTCAACGAGATGGTGATGGACTAATTAACCACTGAAGGTCCATAGCTAAAGAGGCAAATTGTCAAAAGCATTCCACTTGCACGGGTAAATTACCTGGATGAAGCGTCTGCACAATAACGCAAGCTGTATATTGCGTATCTACTTATATTACGCGATTGACCGGGGACCCCTGAAAAGTGTAGCATGCCAGGCCATAGGCTAGAGAGAATTTGCTATGCTCCGGGTATCTAATTCATGTAGGGTCTGGTTAGTAGATAAAGAGTACCAATGAAGGCTCCTTATATCTACTCCAGTAGTGCACTTTGCGCATTTGGAGGTACGCTTGTACCACAGGATAAGGAATCTACCATAGCTATGTGAGGTGATAACTATGCCCATGCTGTGTTTGGTCTGGAAACCCGTCTACTGCTTTGAATTTAAATTGAATCGGCGCCATTATGTCCTACCTAGCTTGTCCCTGACACAGCCAACCTGAAGAGTGTATTAGACTTGGGATTCATGCATGGATAGAGAACTTACTTCATTAGATGGTCCATGAACGTCTGCAAGGAAACATCGTCGGTGAAGATTGTCTGGGCAGACTGCGATGCGCCGCCGTAGGCGCTTGTCGTATGCGTGGTGGACGGATTCAGCTTCGAAAGGAGGAAGCGGGCTTGGGAACCTCCTGCGTCGCAAATGATGAATCTGGGGAGTGGAAATCGATCTTGTACAAGTTCCTATCGCACGTCAAAACGGGAAGCCAGACCAGCATAGAGCCTGGAATTTGATCCGAGCAACTTACTCTTGCATCTTCTTTGGGCTGGTCGAGTATGCCTTTGAAGTGTTCATAGCCTTCTTGATCCTGATATCCTGCCTTTCTCCACTCGGCCATGGTTTCTCCATGGAAAATGAGAATCTGGAAGAACGTGTCGAGAAGTAGGATGTGTGTCGGTTGTATTGATGCAGAGTCGAGGAGCACCGGAACACTCCCTTCTTGGTCGAAGGTGTAAGAGTCCAACGTTGGCTGTATCATGACTAGCGAGTCCCCTACATATTCGTGATTCAGGACATGTCTGTAGAAAGCGGTCTCGTCTGGTGAATTGTTGAACACCTGAAGGAACTGGCTTCGTCGAAGGTGAAACATGAATTGTGGATATAGGGTGAAGTTCTTTTCCAGTCGGAACGATGATGGGTCATCCTTCCGATACTCGGCAAACCTGGAACAGAGCCGGATGAGCATCCTATCAACCCATCGAAGCACATCTGGACCATCATCTACTTCGGCTTTGAAGACTGCGATGCGCGACATCAGAACCGCCGCAGCCTCCTGGTCGAATGATTGAGCGATCGCAGGGTCTCCGGTAGGTCCGCTCAAATTCCGTGCTACCGTTGTCACGCGAAGATGGAACTGCCCTGAGGAGTGCTGGTAGTAGGTCAGGAATTGCAGCATTCCCTTCTGCGGCCCCTGTTGATGTTGTACTGGCCCACCCTGATTTGCAATCTCAAAATAGATGCCATAACTCGAAGTAGGATTGATGCCGCACATTTTCCAGGAACAAGTATTGCCAATGCCACATTCAGTCTCCCCAACGGAATTTGACTTCTTATTAAGCGAGACGGCATGACCTATAAGACCTGTGACTTTCAATTCCTTGGTAGTCAAGACCTCCAAAGAAGCATTAAAGCCCATCAGCATGTCGTCGTTTGGATCTTTGTCAAAGACTCGAACGAAAGATTGTTTGAATTGAGATGATGTGAAGCTGTCCGTAAGAATCATGTGTCCACCCGTGGAGTTCGCCAGGCCCTTCATCTCAAGGAGACCCACTTGGTCCAGACAACCGGCGAAGATATCAATTATGTGGCCATTATGAGCCACGCGCTTCGCGAGGTTATCGTAGAACTGCGTCCGTCAGTGACCATCGACGAAAGCAGCGGTACCACTTTGAGCTTACCTTCAAGGCTTTCTTATAATATTTTATGTTATCGCGGTCGATGTCATGATGTGATCTGATGGGCTCACGCAACTCCGGGCCTACCACGATACCGGGTCCCTCAGTTGCTGGGCCTCCAGCAAAAAGCATGATCCTGCCTCCTGCGTTCTGGAACGACGTTTCCAAGAGGCCAACGGCTACGCTCAATGCGACACCAGTACATCTCAAGGAGCGCTTATCGTTTGCTACGGGCCAAGGGTCCTTCTGAAGCTGCTCAAGGGCGTTCGTGAGCTGAAACTCGCATTGATTGACAGGGAGAAGGAATCTCGCAGCTGATCCCATCATCGGAGGTGGTCGGCCGGGTTGTTGGGGCATGTTGGGGCGTGCGGCGGACATGGAAAGTCCAAGCATCTCCTGTACCTGCTTCGCGTTGTAATCCTTGCTTCCCCTGAATACATACGATTTGGCACATTCTGTGTATCCGAGTTCGTGGACTTGTACCTACAGCTTGATTAGAGCATGAGCACCGGCACACCCGAACATGACGCTCACCATCGTGCCATAGGTGATCAGGCCTACAAGGGCGTCTTGGGGTAGAAGGCTAAGGTTCATCACTAGCGAGCTTTTCAGTGCTTTCAAGCTATCCTCTTCCTGGCACGTGTCGACAACATAGAGAAAGATTGGTGGTGCGGGCGCTGACCGAGATAGACGATACTCGATTGTTGTGCTATGAGGATGTAATTCAGGAGGTATTGCATCCTGCGTTATATCCTTATAGTGGGCAGGTAGACCATTACGTGATAGACAAAAGGGGCATATCCACAGACGTGCCCTTATATCCACTTGCCTATGCCATTTAGCTCTTCGTTGTGGGTTCCGACGGCAGATTCCTTACGCAAATGGATTCAGCACAGCTCGACAGGGCGCTTTGCAGGCTACAGGCTCGTATTGCAAAAGAGGGGTGTCCGGTTTCTCCTTTAGGGGTGTATAGAGAGCGCCAATGGGTACGACAAGTCGTGAGGCTTCCTGGACCGAAGGTAAGCCCAGCAACAAGGAGTGTGTTTTATCGGAAAGCCACCATTCGCGAGCTGGGGAACGTATTCCAGCTAAGCCTGATACCATCTCTGTCCTCCACATCGCTCCACTGATCTTTCAACGTCTCGTATTCCATCCTGGGTAGGGCATTCGAAGAGCGCAAAACGCAGCCACAAGCAGCCCACGGAGCCCTTTCAGTAGGTTATTAGAGGGCAACTGCAGGTGCTGGCCGCTCCTAATGGTCTTTCTTCCGGTCAAATTCTCGAGACAACAAGAACGGCATACAGCACCAGGGTTGAAGAAAGCCGTTTCTTGTCGTGGTCCTGTACTTCTGCGTGCAGAGTAAATCAGCTGTACATTTGGAGTACTTCAAGCTGCCTGTTACTAGCCTACATTGAGCCTAGCTTCCTCCGAGCATTCCTGAATCGTGCTTCTTATTTCTTCTTCTCCCAAAATCATATATCGCCAGTTATAGTACATTACATACGACGGCTCAGACCTGTCGATGTCTGGGTCGCTTTCGCGCTGAGCGTATAATCAAGCTACCTATGGGCTGGGCGCCTGGCTTCAAGGGATCGTTTCGATTCGAATGAGAGGTCTGGGAATCAGCAAGAGGTTATATACAAGAAATATATTATCGTACGTCAGCCCCTGCTTTCCTGCACATAGGATTCGTATGTTAGGATTCCCAAGGCGTTGGTGTTCAAGTCAGGTGAACCTACCTTACAAGAGGCTCGTTCCGCGCAGAGTAGCGTAGTAGCGGTACACTGCTACAATTACAGTACATCATCACCATAGCACCGATATGATAAGTATTTCGCTTCTTTGTGCGTAACTCTCGCTCACTGAAATTCGTTTCAGATAATTAGCCATGCTCTGGTCAGCCGGCGCGCCTTTTCGTGATCTCCAGCCGTCGCCCACAGCCCCTGTAGCGCCACAGCAGCCTCTCTCGAGAAGTCGTCCGTACCCTTCTGCATCTGATCTCCTTGGGCTGCGTCGCTTAGATCAAGGCAACGCTTGTAGTAAGTGATTGCCGAGTGTGTTAATCCTAGGAGGTGATAGGCGCGCGCGATGTTATATTCAGCTTCTTGTTGTCCACAGGCGTCACCTGAAGCGCTGCGAATATCGTAATATCTCGATAGAAAGGCGAACCCTTGCATAACATGATGATGTCGGTTGTCAGCCTGGCGCTTCACCGCATGTTGGACGTAGGACAAGGCTATCAAGAGATTTATCATGGGATTGTCCGGCTCGAGAGCGTAGGCACGGAAGAAGTAATCTGACTGAGCGTTAGTAATATTGCCTAATCTGACGCTCTGGGCTCTTACTGAGTGCGAAGGTGAAGTTTCTTCCTGCGTAGAGAATCTGACCATAAAGCATGAGGAGCGCAACATCCATATCGGTAGCGAATATCTCATTACCGATACTGTCCCTATTGAAACCTGCTCGATCTTGGAAAATTGATGGTTTGCTATGAGTATCGCGTATCAAAGAATAGTCTACAGCTTTGATTTGTCGAAGAACAAATTTTTGGGATGGGGAACTGTTGAACCACTCATTGTCCGTGTCGCAGAGGCGGTTCAATGCACCAAAGAGACGATAACTATCAGTAACGAACTGGTACTCTCTCATAAACCACCTGGAAACGGTGCATAAGGTTGGCTCATCGTTCTGAAGAAGTGCGCAAGCTGCATCAACGGGTCAGTTATGAGACCAATGTGGGATATATAGCCACGACCTACAAAACCAGCAAATATAGATAAGCAGTAACGAGTCTGGTGAGTGATAGAAGACATTGGCGTCACGGGCCCCTGCAATCACATCGTATGAAAAGGCCAGATTCCCGTCCTCCGCTAAAAAGAGGGCATACTCTAAGAAGATGTCGAGCCAGGTCTGGAAGGGTATGCCGTGATAATCCTGAGGTACGGGTGCAGAGTCTATGTTGACTTGGCACCCGTAAGCAATGCCCTGCGCTTTATCGTCGAGTGGAGAATCTACTTACTTGACAGGTTTTCCATGTCATCATCGCTGTGTTGCGTCTCTGTGCTTAATTGACTTGGCTTGGCTGCGGCCGACCTTGCGCGCGCTTCAGTTGTGTAGCCTAAAAACCTCATGTATCTGTCCGTAGGATAGAAAATGCTGTTCGACCTAAAGTCTTGAATCAATATCTTGGCAGTAGACATCCACTCGAGCCTTGCAGCTTCTTCGCCGAATCGAGACTTATCGGCTGACGCTTGCAGGCGGAGAAATTGTCCGTATATCCTGCTCTCTCGGTCCCGTTCAAGTTGCTCCTGTTCTAATAGACGTTTAGCTCGTCCCAGCGTGTTTGTTTTGGACAGAGCTATAGGACGCGGAGCAAGCATCGTGGTAGACGAATTACTTGCATTCACCGCTCGGTCATCTTCAACTGCAGCACTATCTACCCCAGATTGCTTGAAACGCTCATTTGCTGCAACGGAGAATTGTCGGAGAAGTTCCTTAGACCGATCTGTCATGCTGTGCTCTTTGCACATTGCAATGAGCTGTGGTCGTATATCGACGCTATAATCCCCGCTGTCCACGATCGTTTGATAACAGTCTTCGGCTTCTTCCTTCAGGCCCGCTTCTCGGTAACAGAAAGCCATGTCGCTCAAGTACGACGCGTTCACATAGTCCGCAACTTCTTGAAGGGGCTCGTAGAATCTCAAAGCCTCATCGTAGAGTGCAGCAACGCGAAGAGCGTCCGCCGCCTCACGGAAGAGATCTGTATAGTCGAAGAGCTTGGCGTCTAGCCCGTAATCCTCAGGATCCAGCCACTCGAGATGATTCTAGATTTCCTATTAGTGAACTAAGCGAGTAGTTGACATAGAGTTACATAGCCCTACCAACGCCTCCGCAGAGTCACCCAGGCATAGCCGAAAAACACCCAGTTTTACGCGTAGTTCAAGAGGTAGCCCCTCACCATAGGCGTGAGCTGGGAAAACTCCAGAGACAAACCCAGTGACCGTAACACGCCGTGGTTGGTCCTCCAGATCCCATTCTCTATCATCCCCTTCAAAGGTCTCCCACAGGCTATCTTTCTTCCGCCCGAGCAGCCACCTTGAGAGGGACTTAAGCTTTTTGACACCTAGCTTGTACTGATCCTGGTAGCCATAGAGCTCCGTATAGACGTTCACGTCCGACCATGAGAAACTTGTCACCATAGTGGGCTCCTTTGACTGGTGGTACACAATGCCATCGTCAAAGTGCTGAAGCGCAATGTCAACTTCACCCAATTCGATGTATATTTCTGCCAGTTGCCGTAGTACCTCAGTATCGTGTGGCAGGTATTTTAACAGCTGCTCGTATTCATTGGCGGCTCTCCCGTTGTAACCCAAGACGCGATTCAGTGAGGCTCGCTGATAACGAGCTTCGACGTTGTCCTGCTGGATATTAATGACTCGGCTGAGACAGTAAATGGCATCAGGGAGGGCAGATTTTCTGTCTTCCACTTCACGCTCTAGAATCGAATGTGCCACTCTATGCCATACTTGAGCATCTCCGGGTCTCGTGTGTGCGCCATTGAATAGTGCTGTTAGAGCTTTCTCCCCATTTCCTCGCGCCATGTGTACTTCGGAAAGGAGAGAGTGAGCGGCAAACATCTCAGGATTGACGTTGATTGCTCTCAGGGCTAGAAGTTCAGCCTCCTCGTAGTCATTCGCAATGAAAGCCGTGGTGGCCTGAGAAAGGAGCGCTTTAAACTCTATGTTTGGTTCTAGGGGCTTGCGAGGCCCCCGTTTTATGCCTTTCCCACCTCGGCCTCTGTGCAAATTCTTACCTCCACGGCCTCTCTTGCTCGCACTATGCCTCTCCTGGAAGCGAACTCCACCTGGCCTACCACGTCCTCTGCCGTTGATTTTCGCTATTGCCTGCTGAGATCTGGAACTAGCTCTAGACAGGAAGTCGTCGCTGCTACGTTTCGTTAGACGCTAGAAAAGCACTGTACCGACTTGAACATACCCTACGCTGGCGTCGGAGAATTGGAAGTCAGGGTCAACCAAAGGATCGTTGGGATCTCTTCTTGCCGGCAAACGGGCGTCATCGGTCATCTCTACCTCGCTGTCATCCTCAAAATCAATGGGCGGATCTTGCGGCCATAGCGTTTGGCTTGTCGAAGGCCTTTGTTGAAGAACACGTTCTGATGGTTCAGCTCCCAACCACGGATACGTTGGCATATCATCCGGGTCTGGGTATATGTTCGCATGGGCCGAGTGAGGAGAATGAATACCCAGAACAGGCGCATGATTGAGTCCGTACACCGCGTCTATCCCGTAACCGTCGCTGTTACCGCTGACATCGATCATTATCACAAGAAAGGGTTTCTTTGTAGGCGCGCAGCTCAGGTTTGCAAAAAGCAGGGCTATTTTCAGCGAACGTGTCGGTGTTGTCCAAATGCCAAGGGTGCTCCCATTGTGTCGTTGGGGTGATGGCCACGACGTGAATTCCTTCCGAACCCACCTCTTCGGTTGAAGCTGTGAGTGGTCTTTACAAGTTCCGGTTTTGGACGGCAAAAGTCTTCTCTCGTTCTCAGATTTGCAACTTAATCGATCAAGGCGAATTAAGAACGGGATCAGTATAAAATTTATACTTTCCGAGTTGACCATTCAAGGTTTGTTCTTGCTTTCACTTTAATACCAGAACACAATCCGCTGTCACTGATGCGACTCGGAAGCTGGATTTAAGAAAATTCCACCGTCTCATTCGCCACGTTAGTATTCCTCCGACCGGCGACACCTCTGTGATGGCTGACGAGCGTTTCGAGCGGCCATTGATGAATCTATTTTTAGACCCGCTAGGCCGCGTCTAGAAGACCTCGCTTCACCTTGGCTTGCACCCAATCATCATCCGTGGCTGCCGTAATTGTCATTACTTTATTCAGCTCCTCGCCCCAACCCACTTGGAGCTTCATTGTTCACATCAGAACCAGTTCACCGACATCTTCGATTCCCTCGTCCCTCTTCCCTCATCCATCTCTGTTCATTTCTTGACTTCAGGTCACTGCTTCTCTATCACGCCTATGTCTTTGTAATCTGCCTGTCCACACTTCCGCTGCGTATCTCGTACGCTACCTACTTGACCGGTCCCGTGCCGTTTCAACATTCCCCCATCTGGCTCACCTGGCTTGCCTGTTTGTCTGGTTGATCTGACATCAGTCGCTGTTTTTGTCATCGCCACAGGATTGGCAACGAGCTAGACCACCGAACTCAGCTGGCCTTGCCATTCGAGCCGTGTCTGGTTCTCGACTCGATGCTTCGGTGTTACGCTCAGTAAACAGTTCACCTTCCAGAGCGGAGCTCCTTTGAGGTCAGCAGGTACTGCAGGAGTTTCTCCACGCCAATAGCACCCAGAGATTGCCACCAACCCCCTACTAGGTCTATCTACCACTCAAGGCCTTTTCAAATACCGAAAACGATTTACCATCCTTACGACATGTCCGGAAATCATATCATCGGCAATCGTAACAGCACGCCCGAGGCGTCAAACTCTTCCCTTCGGCCGCCTACATCCCGCAATGTGGGAAGCGGACATCACCTGCGAGCTTCTGCGGACATGGCGGCTTTCTCGCCTTCGCCTTTATCTGCGCGAAGCATCAGACCGTCGTCCGAAGTCTACTACAACAAAACCCAGCAGTCCCACAATCAGAGTAATGCGGACGACGTTATGGACAAGGCTGCGCAGCAGTGGATTGCGGACATCGATCAGTACGAGACCACCTTGGAAGAGATGGCAGCTGCTACTCTAGATCAGGATTTCAAGGATGAGCTTAGCGCAATCGAGCAATGGTTCAAGGTCTTGAGCGAAGCCGAGCGCACCGCTGCCTTGTACGCGCTTCTGCAGCAAACAACGCAGGTCCAGATCCGATTTTTCATTCAGGTCCTGCAACAGATGGCTAAGAGCCACCCTATGTCTGGTGTTCTTTCACCTGCCAACTTTGGCGAAAAAGGTAAGTCCCCAACGCTCAGGCGCTACCGAACTTCCTACGCTTACAATATCCAGACGCTATGTCAAACCGGTTGAGTGATGCGATGGGTAAGCTCAATGTCGAGGGTTCTCGCAACTCAATGGGCCGACCTCCGCCTTCGCCGGCAGGCAACAAACGCAATTCCGGCATGGATCCTCAAATCATCAATGCGATGTTCCCAGATGCTGCAGCTGCCATTGCGAAGAAGAAAGCAGAGTATACTCAACAAACCGGGATCGCTCCCACATCCAATCGCAATAGTGCCGCACTCGGCGACCGTACATCCTTGGTCACACCGACCATTTCAGCCCCTCCGGAGGGTAATGGCAACAAAGAAGCTATAGGCCAGCCCTCTTCAACGCCATGGGGTCAACGTCACACTGAAAACCGTCCCAAATCTTCATCCGGTCAACAGCCTATGGGCCACTTCAGCCAGCCAGCTCCCTCCGCTGGGCTGCGCTCGCCACGGCCACTTCAGCTCTCCGGCAACACTAATCTGCAGAATGTAAGCGTTAATGCAGCTGACAACAACGCCGGTCAGGACTTACCCGCGCTTTCGCCCTACAACATGGGCAACGCCAGCTGGGCTTCGATGTCGAATACGCCTATGGTCCCCAACTTTGGGACTCAGCAAGCAGCGACTCAAGCCGACATGGTAGCTAATGCAACTGCGATGAAGCTTGCTGCCTTGTCAACTGTCAACAACCGGATAGCTCTGGACGATGTTCGAAAATATCGACGCGCTCGGTCCAATGACGGCGATCAGCCTTTGTCCCCAGGTCTTGCTGGCACAAATGTCTTGGTCGTCAATGAGAATGGCCAGATTCTGGGTAACCAACCAGTGAGTGCTCAGCAACTCGCTGCGCTACAGGCTCAACAGCAAGCGCAAGCGTTCGCACATCGATCGAGGCCCAACTCACCGGGTCTTGCTTTGCAAGCCGGCAATTACAGCGGCATTGGATTTGCGGCTCCTCAGTCTAATGGCTATCTAGCAGCTTACGACGGGGGCGTGGGCATGAACGCTGGCATGAACCCGCTAAATTTTGGTCAATTCGGTATCGGGCACGGTGGTGGCCACGAAGATTATATCTCCGACCATTCCGAGATGCGAGGCAGATCACCGAGGGGTAGACGTGGGACTTCTAAGCCTCCTGAGGATCCGATAGACCCTACGCTATTACAGGATATCCCTAGCTGGCTTAGGAGTTTGAGGCTGCACAAGTATACGGATAATTTGAAAGACATGAAATGGACCGAGCTGGTAGAATTGGACGACAGAGGATTGGAAGATCGGGGTGTGAATGCGCTCGGTGCTCGGCGGAAAATGCTCAAGGTCAGTCGTACCCTTCTAGCAGTATGTAAGTCTTATGCTCAAATTATCCTAGGTCTTTGAGCAAGTAAAAGATGCCAAATCCGAGGGCAAGCTGTGAACCGTTGGTACACCGCCTACTCTCTGACATCCATTGCCATACATCAACATCAACATAACCGCTTGTACATGAACTACGTCGGCCTGGGCAGCATCTTCGTGTTGGGCATGGCTGCCGAGATATGGACGATAGGTCTTGAAGCCATGCTGAGACTTCCCTTCTTTCGGAACAAAACTGTTAGAAACCTCATGACCGGGCCATAGTCGCAATAGTATAGCATTAGGCTGGTTTTGGATGGTTTAGGTAGCTTGATAATGTACAACACTAGCTCTTATCTACTAAAGTCGAATACATCAGTATTTTAAGCCGTGTCATGATCTCAGGCTGTTGCGAGCCGTGTGTTCGTTAGATTACTCCCAATATACTTTCGGGGTCGGACAACAGCGCGCAGATTTCCAACGCGCGAAAGTTGGTTGCCCCGCGCAACCGAACAAATTCTTCAGGATAACTAAGACATATATCTCGAGGAGCTGCGAACAACCTTGCGCAATATGTTGAGATACCCGGACTCCACGCCATGTCCTCTTCAATCGATCTTCTCACCGCTCAACCCTCTCACGAAGCCCACCCCTACTGGAGATACCGAAGACATTGAAAAAGACACGACTCAAATCCAGGCGCAAATACGACGAGCAGACCCTCGGCGGACAAGGACCCAAAGGCAAAGGAGCGGTCCCATATCCATATACGAGGATGCTGGAGAGAATCCTGGTTCGCCAGCGCACCGGAGCAATCAGAGTGATCAAGCAGGGCCGCAAAACCCGTTACAGAGGGGCGCGAAGCTTGGTGGAGTTACGGGAAGATCCTTTCAGCAGAGTTTACCCACCCCAGCGCACAAGAAGCGTGTCTTCGCATCATCTAGGGAAGAGTGCGCGCGCTTACAGACAGCGCTTGGACGAAGCAAGGTCGACGGGCATGCACCCAGCAACGGAGCACCGGCGCACCACGATTTACAATTGCGCAGAAACCCTAGACGCAGAACGATCTATATACCCTCAGATGATACGAGTGTGCTCACCATCCACCCAGGATGGCATAAAACGAATGACTCGAATGCACTCGAGTCTCTAGATGCGCAAATGAATCAAGGTTTGGGTTTGGCAGTTCCAGACGTGTCTCGTGGCTTGCGAAAGCGATGGCGAAAGCCAACGCCGACTTCCTCGAGACGGGTCGCACTGCAACCGACACCCTGCTCGCTGCAGGAGTTCAATGACCAGCCTGATAGGCCAGGATCAGGTCCAGGAAAAGAGAATTTGCCGCCAGGCTTCTATCTTTGTTCCAAAGAGAGCAACAGAGAGAGGAAAGACTCTAGAGATGCCTCTATTAGACGATTGTGCACACAAATTACCAAGAAGAAAACGTCTAGCATATCAGTGAACGAGAGGAGCTTGCAGCTGAATGGCTCACACCACTCAATGCGACCCAGTGGGAGGACTGAGAGTGAAAGATTTCGGCAAACCCGGAACAACTTGCGCCATGCGCTTGTCCTACAGCGAGTTTCCGATCTGCGAAGCTCCAATGAGCAGCGAGACACGAATCCAACCGCTGGCTTTCCTGATTCTCAGCACACATCGCCACGAGAAACAGCACTAGGAGCTTTATCGAGACATTCGCCCTTCTCAGAGGGCCGTTATCCTATACTTCAAGAGGACATAGTTCGACCCGAAATGTATGATGAGGAGTGGCTGGAGCATCGAGAGTCTGCGCTTCGGCGACTTGTCAATCACATCTTCGCAGTGTCCGACGAGAGAAAGTTGTGTCTCGAAGCCGAGGCTACATATTACGAAGGGAGAAAGCGCCTGCTTCAGTACTATCAGAACGAGTCAAATCTTTCCCTTTACAGAAGAGTTCAGGCATCCCTACACTCCGGTAATTTGAGAGCACCACAAGCAGCTCATGAGAGTATGAGTCGGCTGCGGGAGGACCTAGGGTTCCAACGACTCTTCACCAATCTGTGGCTGGATACCTATAATTTGCTAGCTTTGACAGCCACGGTAGAGGTTGTTTTGGGGAGAGATTTGAGGACAACCGTGCTTCCTTTACTTGCCCTTCATAGCGCTCAAGCCAAGCGCAAACTCCGCAACACCCTGACGGAATTCATCCTTGCCTGCCTCCTGCGCAATCCGGCTCAAGAGGAACCTGGGCGTCCTGGCTCAGCAAAATTGCGATCAGAGCACCTGGACCCACATTCGCAACATACTATGCTCAAGAGCCTTATGATTGTCTATCTCTTAGACAAATCTAATGACCTGATCACACCATCAAACACTTTATTCCTCAGATCTTCGGGCATGAAGTCTAGTCAAGAAGTCTTGACAAAGCTAGGCGCCCTGCTTTTACCGGCAGCCAGCGATATTAAACGCTCGCTGGGCCAGCTTGGATATCATGTGTCTCAGATACAGCACCCGCTTGATGACTATGACTACCTTGTGGGAAACCTAGCGGTCGACCTACGCGATGGAGTGCGGCTTACACGACTGATCGAGCTTCTTCTGTATCAACCTCCGAGTTGGGAGGTCGAACGCCGAGCGAGAACGACTGTTCTACCACATGGCGAAATTTTGGCTCCTTCACAATATGTTAAGCGACATGGAGTGCTTTCCCAAAAACTACTGTTCCCTGCGATAGGAAGAGCGCAGAAAACCTACAACGTAGAATTAGCTTTGTGCGCCTTGCGTCGCGTCCAAAGATTCGAACAACTGCTAGAGGGTCTCCAAGCCGAGGACATAGTTAATGGCCATCGTGAAAGGACTTTGAAGCTGCTACGGATGATATTGGGCCAGGAAGGAGGCTCGGGCTCGCTTGCGTCTACCGATCTTGCATCAGCATAAGAAACCTTCAGAACTACAAACCAGATGTCAAGATTCCTTCGCCTTACGCCAGCATGCATTGACAGCCATGGAGATCTCAACAAGCATTTAACGGAGTCGACCAAAACGATCCGACAGGACACACTCTCGCACGGCAAGCGCCAGAAGGTCAAGCCTTGAGAACAGTACAAGACCTCATAGAAGGTTGGCTATTATTCGACTGAAGATAAGGAAAGAGCATCATTGGTTTTCTCACACGCGCTTCACCCTGTCCTATGTTTGGCAGCGTGAATGTATTTGAGGGAAAACCAAGGCGCATGGGAGAGGCGATGAATATCTTCTAGGTATAGCATTCCGTCGAGTAGGCTTGCCGCTAAATGTGAATACACAATAACGATGAACTTGACGGTGCTCATCGCGCTTCATCCTCTGATATGCTTGGTTGCATACTGACATCTGCTCAACAAGTGTTACCCAGGAAGTCCAATCAGAAGAGGGACAAGCAATTACTGTTGCATCATTTCGACTGAAAACTTGAATTCGGAACCGGGAAGTGAATTCTGACTTCGTCGCTCTGGTTGATGCGGATGCTTTGGGCGAAAAGATAGCAATATTGCGGCGTGAGTGTGAGATGCCGCGTTCGCCATACTTGGGACCTCAGTGCTCCTTTCAAGCACCTGACATCTCACGCTTTCGTGTCTAAAGTAGGTGGTTTTCTAGGGCACGTGATATGATGACGTCACACGACCAAAGGTGCATCTACTTTACCTCGGAACGTTGAGCCGGCCTGTCACACGAGGCGCTAGCGAGCCAAGAACCGCTTTGCCGGGATTTCTGCCATGTGGACGTTGGACCAATCTAGGAATAGAACATTGACTATCCACACCTACGAAGTACTTCTACTTCGTTTTCCCAACTTCTACATCTCCGGGTGGGCCTTTGGATGAACCCGGTCGTCGGCGGTGCACGTCCGACTGGACCCGCCCTCTTTCCGACAAGAGAATTCCAATCTCATGCCAGAATGATGCCTCGCCCATCTCTTTCCCATACTTTTCCCAGATACCTTGACGCCACTTCCATTCTTTATACCCGGAAATTTGAAAACCGCCTAAAGCGCGAGGCGCAGACGACCACATGCTCTTTCCCACCCGGGCGGACATATTCAACCTACAGCCGGCAAAATCTGCGCTTCCTCCATACTTAGTGGTGTGACAAGAGCGTCAATCTCCCTCCGTACTGGGTGGGTCACGGATGATCTGGATTCATGGCGTCTGAGATTCGATCACCCTACAGGGGTTGCAAGCTCCACCGACCGTACCATCGCTCCAAACGAGGCCCATTGCCGGTCGGCATGACTGTTTGCTTCAACACGTCAAATGCCGTTCACAGTGCAGAGTGATGGTGGATAAGAATGAGTGTTGGCCCTCGGATGCTATTGCCCGGGAGAGTGACCCAGATCGTCTTCTTACTACATCGCAGAGCTGTCTGAAGTACTGCTATACCCTTGATACGGCAGCTGTCCTCTTGAGTCCTACACCATCATGGCATCGTTTGCCGCCTTGCCTGCTGAGCTCGTTCGCGACATCCTTGGATATCTGCCTGTTAGCTCCCTCCATGCTTTTGGCCTTACTTCCAAGCAACACCATGCCCTCCAAGCCTCGTCGTTGTCAATACTCCACATTGGCGTCTTTCATTCGCGGATATCCGGCATGATGTCTGCCTTGGATGCCCCAGCCGACACGGCAGGGACTCACCGTGTCCAAGTGGTCCTGCCTAGAAGCGACTCAAGGAATCTACAGGTGATTGTCAGAAACCAAAATGCGATAATCAGCGACGTTGTCGACAAACACAAGCACGTGCTCAGAGAGCTCGAAGTTGCGTTATGGGACCTTCAAGAACGGACCACAAAGAGCATTGCTCAAATCAAGAACCTAAAGCATCTTTCGATCAGGCTAGATCACAGCCATACCAGACATCCCCAATTAGACCGCAACTTCTGGGACTCTTCGCCCGGCTCAACGGTGTGGAACTTCCTTTGCGCGAAGCACAACAAGAAAGGCGCATTGGGCCGTCTCCGATCGCTTAATCTGGAACGAGCAGGTATTACGGACTATCAGTTGCAACAGATCCTAGAGAGCAACCTTGGTATCCTGACCCTGCGCTTGCAACGATGTTTGAATATTACGAAAGAGCTTTTCGAGTATCTAGCTCAGAGTCGTGTCGGTAGCAGGTTGAGGACATTCCATTTTACGAAAAGCAAGAACGAGAGCATCAATGACGATGTATTGAAATACATCGCTAAGCTACCGAACCTGAAGGTAATGGACGCCTGCTACTCTGGAGTTAAGTGCTGACAATAGTTTGGGAAGTCTCTGTCCCTACATGGCTGCCACAACATCGACACCGAGCTCGTCAAGCAGCTGAACGCTGACATTTGGCATATTCCTGACTTGGTCGGTCCCTATGGAACAGGTAGCCCCAGGGAAGTCGTCGGCACTATCGAGATTGACCCAAGTTTCAAATGATAGTTTCACGAGGCAAACTACACACAAATATAGGTCTCATATTGTATGCATGTAAGCATGGCGTTCGGCAAGAGGGAAACGGCCTGAGACGAGTGTGTGGTGTCGGTCTAGATTTGAGTCTATAGGTGTAGACCAAGTCTCCAAGAGGCCTGTTTGTGCTTGTCGTACTCCCTAGCAATACAATATTAAAATGCAAGAACATCCCACGCGCCGTCAAGACACAGTCTCTAAGAATCGCCCGGTTGCTTAATACCCCTGAGAAGGGTGTTCAGAGAACCACGGTGGCTCTCGATCGGCCAGAGATATCCCATTGCAAAGGAGCAACAGTCGAAGTCCGTTGACTGACTTCGTTGCCATGTTCACATGGAAAGAACGTTGTGGGAGCAAGGTTTCCGTGACGGTCAGAGCCTTGGTAACTTGTGCGTGCACTTTTCAGTGTTCATCCAAAATAATTTAGAAGTGTGTAGAGCTTCGCTTGAACCAGGCCAACCGTTGATATGTGAAAGGACCTAAACTCTTCCACTTCATACGCGCTTGTTGCGGCTAGCGGCTTCGCCAAGACATTCAATGCACTTCAATGCTGGAGGGATGTTTCAATACTCGGTATTGCGGCCCAAGGTAGGTAACAAGCGCAGAATGGTAGCAATTATGAGTCCAGCTCCGCTCAAGAGGGCCAGGATGCATGTGGATTGGAGATCAGGGCTGCAGTTGCTGGGCACTCCATATGTGATGCTCGATCAACAGTATGGAAAAGGGGCTTACCTCTCAACATCATGTGCAAGACACGTGCTGGAATGCCGATATCGTGAGCTGCTAGCTCAGCCGCATTCATTCGCCACCGGTGCGGCGATAGCCGAGCTGGGCATCGTGGTCCTGGTTTTGGATTGACATTGTCGACAGTGTACAACAACAGAAGTTGTGCCATTGCGCCCCGGTATCCCACGATTGGAAAGCAGAGTAGACTTGAAAGACACTCACACTGCCCCGAAACTCCTTAAGTCGAGCGATCGTAGTCAATTCAAGCTCCCGCGGGGTGTTGAGTACTCTGCTTTTGTTCTGTGAATGAATGAACTTGGCCGACTAGCGCCCACCATGAGTGGATCCATTGCCAGCCCTTATCTGCCATGAACACAAATCGGCCGAGAAAATTTTCCTGACCCACTGTCACTCTTCAACATCAGTTCCTCTCTGGCTGCCATGGCTTACATCGACAGCACTACTTACTGAACAGCTGGTCAATTGCAATCTGCTTCGTGGAGACGTTACTTGTGCGTTTCGTCCGAAAGTGTGCTTCTTTATATCTCTTTGCAGCCCCTGCCAGGCTTTCGGATAGTCCTTGAACAATTCGGAACCCCACTCAAACCCACAACCCATCCACACAAGATATAATCACCATCTCATCGCTCAATCAAGACCACTTCCTACCAATGGCTTTTTCTGGCTCGATTGAAAAGCGTGTGGTTGGAAAGATCCCCGGACCACGGCCCCCCGGAGTGAAGCCCCACTACTCTTTTGCCGGTAAGTCCTGCCCTCTCTCCATCTATGATGGCAATGGCGCAGCGTGCTTGTTGCGCTTTTCGATGGTTTTCACTGTGGTCAATCAATGTTAACTGGCCATGACGCTGATTGCGGTGGTTGCTCAGGGGCTCTTGAAGTTCTAGAAAAGATCCAGCATCCCGAGGGCAAGATTGCCTGTCAGCTACGCCTCATTGCGGTCCAGCTTTACAAAGCGAGCAAGGTGATCGCTCCAAACGTAGGGCCTTCCGCTTGTGACTGATACGAATGTACTGACCAAGTGCATAGAAGCTCTCCTGGGGACCGAACGACGTTATCTTCTACGTTCTTCGCGGTACTCATGTTTTCACCAAGGAATGGCGTCTCATCAACATGGCCGATCTCGGCGAGCTCGAGGACTTGTACTATGCCACTTGCGCTAAGCTCAAGGAACGACTTGACGATGTTGAAATTCGCTTGTCAAATGGATTCATCAGATCCGAGGATGATTACTTCGTGTACAAGAGTGAGGGTTTCGGTATCACTGATCCCGTAACCGCTGGCGCCTGGAAGTCCACCTTGCTTGCTCATGCAACGTTCTTGTACGATCCGCTCGTGGAAGGAATCATGAATAGGGCAGTCTTCCTGAAGCACAAGCGTGTCAAAGAAGCCGAGACTGCCGGACGTCTTCCGCTTAATGGGAAGTTCCCAGGTCTTCGCGACGTCCGCAACATGTCCAGTGGCATGATCTTCGGCAGCTTGTCTGAGAAATACCGGATTACCGTCCAAAAGGAAGAATTTGAGAAAGCCCAGGCAGCACAACTCCGCGAGACGACCCTTCGGGCCACTGCTAAGCAGCTGCCGTGTGGAAAAGCAACGGGAGATCGAGTCAGCGCTGTGACAATCCCACTTGTGCACTCGAACGATTCTAAAGACAAGGCGAGACGTGTGAACAAACATGGCAACAGCAACAAGGCAAAGGCCCTGAACTGCGAGGATAACGAAGTCGTGCGCGGAAACAAATCTTACCACAACAAGATGCCCAAAACATCCAAGTACGAAAAGATGGCAAACACACCTCAACGATACATCAGCCCCTACAATCTTGACGAGCGTGCCAAGAAGCTGAACCAACCGGGTGGCCCAGAGATGCCATGCATCTGCGACCCTGAATGCATTTGTGTCCCGTTATGCGCTTCCGATCCAACACGGAATTGCTTCTGCGAAGAGAACGCCTTGTTCTGCCGTGTGACTGAGGGCATGGACATTGATGATCTCTCTTATCCAACCAAAGCTGTTGAAGAGCAGGAGGCAGAGAGAGCCGGCAAGGAGTACATGGCACAGCTGATGGCTATGGACGACTCTAACAATGAGACACTGGAGAAGCCTTCCGCGATCGCGGCCTACCCTACCATCGATCAGTGTTCCACTACGGACGCATACTCCACCACTGACGCATACTCCACCACCGAGGCCTACTCTACCATCGACCAGTATTCCACCGATGAGCCCTACTCTACGTTGGAGCCATTGGACACCCTATCCACACCGTTCGATAGTATGGACATCGATCACCCTACCCAGCCGACCCCGGAGCCATTGCCAACCTTGTTGAATGGTCAAACGGATTTCGCTGCAATCTTGAGGAACAACCACTTTGGAGGTAGCCTATCCATTTGGGCAAAAGAATCACCGAACGGCGGTGGGCGCTACCGCGACCTCAGCTGCCATTGGCACGACGAGATGAGAGCTGATATAGAAGCCCATCGACGGGAGGTTGGACCTGACCCTGACTTCGACTATCCCCATTCCAGTTCGAATGGCCGGCTCAACCTCCAGCGCATTCATGCGCAATTGCCAACACCCGGCCAACGTCTTCTCCGCTTAACTCGTGGGAGTTTCCGAGTGAATAAGGGTCAGTCCAAGAGTTTCAACGCCTTCAGCTCTCCGCAGAGCAACAAGGAGAGCTCTGCGACCATAGCGAAGCAAGGAAAATCAGAATCAAAGACAAGCCTTTTCGCAAGTCGATTAATTGGCCGCTCTCATCAAGCTACCTCCTCTCCGCCAAAGGCTCACTTGGTGAATGCCAGTCAAGGCAACTTCAACCCACTAGATACTTCAAAGGCATTGCCTCGCCTTCCCAAATGAAGGAGCTTCAGCATAACAGATCACGACGTATAGCTACATCACCCGGCTCGGATTATCCGACAGAATGCGAGTAATGCGGTAGCGCTGGCCCCACGAGCTCAACATTGCCAGCACATGGCTAGCATTCTTGCACCCTGACTTTCATGTCGATTACCCATCCAATTTTCTCTTAGGTTGTGCCAGCAGAGCGACTGCATGAGGGAGGGATATCTCACTGAATGAGGGTCATCATGGCCAGGGATATTGCTATTGGCCAAAAGTCTCCGTGCCATTGGAGAAATTATCGATGCTTTCTAGTGTAGAGGATGGACAGTCCATTTGACTACAGCAGTAGAGAAGACAATGGGCGCCACCTTGTACACTCGCCTCAGCAGACCTATCCATGTAAAATAGACAGACCGTACGTGGAGATAGGAAAAAAATTGTCATGTTGTATGTCTGTATGCAAGTAAGGTGTCCACTCCAACTAGTGTCGGCATCAGAGGATCGATATCCCTCGAAATTTCGTCAATTCTGAAACAACAGACAGCGTAGACAATAAGCATGAATACAACATGGTAGTCGATATTTCCTTGGCATGAAGTCGTATCGACTGCCAACCGAAAGAAGCAATCTACGCGCTTTTGCCGCGCTCTTAAATCGCCACAACGTTTCAGTAACAAGCCGTGCCAAATTTCCTTCAGGACTATACACATCACTTTCTGAGACCATGAGCTAAGTAATTATGTCTGCGAGGCTGGCCTCGCCGTTCTTGCATCGGATTTCATATGAGACTACATTCATTGATTTGTGTCGAACAAGACATCCCCGCTTCGGAACTCGGAAGGCCGTTGATTATGTGAAAATATGCGAACATGGCAGGATATACTTTTGTGTGCATTCCCTTCCAAGAGGAGCGAGCATTCTCAATTGCTACTCAGCACATCACAGGACTCCCTTGTTCCAGGCAGTACGGAGTCGGGGTGCTCGTGTATTTGACAGTAGTGAAGCACAACGTAGCCCTCGGCGTCCGTTAGTCCAGGTAGGAACTCGTAGCTCTTAGATTCAGGAGAGAAAGCCCCCACTGTTATAGCGGCCTGAGATGCGATTTCTGGCGTCTGAGACTCGGGAAAGCGTTTGCCGTCATGGGTCGTAATGATTCTACAAGGGATACATTTTTAGATTGAAGATATCTCGAAAATTGAGGCTACGACACCTTGAATAATTCAAACCTAAGGTGTAGATGCTATTCTGCCCATTTGATTCATTTTGCCGGGCAGGCCTTGCCGTTCGTAGAATTCTCACATCCTCGGCTATCTCTCGGTAGAGCCTGCCCCTGGTGAGGCGTTCACATTGTTCTGTATCGACAATTCTCTCTATACTTGGGTGCCCTTACTCAAAGCTTGCAGTGTTGGCGTCTATCACGAACTCGACTACCGCATGAATCTACGTATACTGTGGTCTACATTGGTGAAACCTCCATCCAAGCACCATTAGCCAGATGGCCCTACAAGCAATACTGAAAACGCGTCAACTTCTAGAAATCATACCGTCATGGCAGACGTCAATCATTGGATGCAGTCAAGAGACTCGGCTACGCAGAGATTCAATGCCAATCCTGTCGCTGCAAGCCAAGCCGACGCTGCCGAGATCCATGACCCAGAACATGCCAAAGCCCGACCGCGACCGAAGTCAAGATTGGCCTCCTATCTCAACACGTATCGTAATGCGGAGAAGACTAAGCCGGCTTCCTTCGAGTGGTCTAGCCTACCAGTCAGAGACGGAATATACGTTCCAGGGCCAGATCATATGAGCAACACTCTTCTCCAACAGATCATGGCTAACCCGATGCACGACTTGCCGGCAGGATACAACAATCTCGTGCTGCACATGATTGAAAATTATCGGCATCTCGCCGCTCAGAATCATGAGCAGTGTCAGAGATTGCAGGCAGAAATTGAAAGTCACCTGGAGAATAACGAGCAATACCGTCGAACCTTACAGATGTACAATCATGAACGAAGTCTGCCGAATCCATCACCTCCACGACACAGCGCAACGTCTAGGGGGAACTGCCCGAGCACCTCTACCCGAATACTCGACCACAGTCTGTTCTCTTCAGATGACATGACGGAGGATGGTTCGAAGCGTGGTAAGATAGCCAATGCAACTAATAGCATATAGCTAAGATGGATAGAACACCCAGTACAACGTTACACTTCTCCATCTCGAGGCATGACCCTCATCAGTGGCGCCGTCCTGAAGGCGGATGGTGCAAATGAGGTATTATTGTCATCACCGGGTCAAGGGATAAACACTGGTGGATACGGAGCTACAGGAATTGATGTGCGATCAGACGGGATCGACAGCTGGTCTAGCCTTCCTACCGAAGATCGGTTGCCGCCACAACATGCCGCGTTCGTTTCCTGCTTGACAGCGCGACTTGCCAAGCGTCTAGATTGTTCCCAGATAGACCTGTTCAATGACATTGCTGAAGCCTGTATAGACACACTAGATCAGACCGTCAGTGACACTCCTGTCAGCGTTAGATCGGATCTCAGATCAACGACAACATCCAATCCATCGCGCGATGAACGCGACCGCAATGTGCAGAACGTCAAACGCAAGGACTTGCCGCACCCTACGTTTGCAGACAGTAGAATGGCCAAAGATAGTGGTCACCAGCGGAGCTTCTCGTTTCAACCGGGGGACGATGCCAAGACACCTTCCCTATTCAAGGCAATTATAGGTCCTGGTAAGGCGGAATCTGTCCGACACAGGATGCCTCCTAGACACGATAATGCGCTACTCCAAGGGAACCAAGTCGAACGCTTGTCTGACCAGACCAGTGGGGCGGCCTCACCGGACGTTCTCTTCTACCAGAACACTGGCATCTCGGCGGCCAAGAGTAGTCTGAGGTCCTATACACATCGAGAGAATTCATCCCGAAGCGTTGTCACGGCGATCATAGAAAGCTCCTACCGCAGCTCCTCCTCGCCACAGGAAAGATCCCAAAGGTTGTATCAGGCCACCGCGAAGGGCTCCCTCGGTGGTCCCGAGCAGAACTCATTCGCTATTGCTGCGGCCCGGGCTGCTGGTTTCCGGGATATCTCTGATGTGAAGGCTGGCCATGGCGGAGAAGCTGCCGCCTCGTAGCTCTCAAGGAGCCGGGCATGCACGGATTGATGAGGGTATGCTCCACCGGGAATAACCTAGAGCATATGGGCTATGAAATGGCTGTTCCGTATCACGCAATAAAGCTCGAGCAAAGTGTGTGTGAGCGATTCTGTAATGCCAGCTCCCAATAACCAACCGGACACGTCAGCGCCAAGTCCTCGTAGCAGCGACTTGGCGCCGTGCAAAGTTTTCTTCCTAAGAATTCTCTTCTAAAATTCTCACGAATTAATAGCTCTCTAAACTATAGTTCTACATACTAAATAGTTTTGTCTTGTATATATCGAAGAAGCGATGTTTTGTTATATATATATATATAGTTTTACAATATTAATTTGTCTCAATCTAAAAAATTAATTGTTTAACAAAATTATTAGACTAATTGTTCGAGTCGATTTTTTCCTAAAATCTAAAACTCGATCCGAAAGTTATATCTAATTAGACTAGATTTTAACCCAATATAGTTAATAATTTTATAATTTTATAAATTTAATTTCAAATTTATAAAAATTCGATTCTAAACAATTAGTCTAAAAATAATTAACTTAATATATAACACAAAATAAAATCTAAATAATAGCAAAAAACAATATAATATTTTAGAGTCTTAAAAGTTACAATATAAAAATTTAACTTATATTTAATATAATTTCAAGATTGCAAATTATATTATAAGAAAAAACTTTATAAAAAAAATACAAGATACAAGTATATCTACTCTTTGTTAATATACTAAGATATAAAAGATATAAGATACAATAAACTTATATTACTATATTTTAACTATATAAGATAGATAGTAGTAAAACTAATTGTTAAAGAACAATAAAAAATAAGTTTTCTTTTTATCTAATATTTGTTATAATATACAAGTCTATTTTTTGCTTTCTAATTAGAAAGAAAAACTATATTATTTAAAATTTTTATAGATAATCGAAATTATATACTTTGCTATACTCTAAAATATTAATATATCGAAAATACTATAATATTATATTTATCTTTTCTCTTAAAATACTAGTCTTTAATAATATTAAAAACTATATTAATCTTATTAAAGATAAAAATATCTGTTAAATACTAATATTACAAGAATTTATTAAAAATCTTCTTAAATCTCTTTAAGAATAAAGAGAGAAAAAGTCTTTTATCTAATAGAAATAAATTTGTACTTTAATTTAACATAATTTATAAAATAAGATAATAATAATAATAATAATTTATAATAAATTATTATTTTATTATTATTATTGTTTAAATTTTAGATAAAGTAAAATTAGTATTATACAAATACTAAATAAACTATAAACTATAAATATTATTATTTCTTCTTTTCTTCTTTTCTTTCTTTCTATTTTTTTTATTACAACTAATTTTTTGCTATAAATAAACTATTGCAAAAATAATAATATATAAGATTTATATATTTAGTACAAATCTTTAATTAATATATCTTTATCTTTATCTTTATCTTTTAAAAAATAAAAAAAATAAGAAAATAAAATTTTTTTTGTTTACAAAACTTATATGTTATAATTTATAATAATTTTTTATAAATAATTTGTATAAACAAATATATATATATTTGTAAAAAAAGAAATCTTTGTATTTGTTGCAAAGTTTTTTATTATAAATTAAATTAATATATTGTAATAAGTTTTACTTTTGTTTATAATATAACAATTACTAATATCTATTAATTTATTAAATACTTTTAATATTAAATAGAAAAACTTATTATTAATTAATATAAAAGATTTAAGATAATATTTTTTTATTATATAACAATATTTTTAAGATTTTTTACTAGAGTTTTTCTTAAATTATAAAGTTATTTTATATATTCTTATATTAATAATATCTTTTGTTTAATAAATTTATTCTTAATATTATAATAAATCTTAAGATAATTAGACTAATCGTTCGATTCTAATAGTTGGAATCAAATTGCATAAATTATAAAAATACTAACTATATTAGATTAAAACTTAATCTAATTAGATATAACTTTCGGATCAAATTATAGATTTTGGGAAAAAACCGACCCGAACAATTAGTCTAAAGATAATAATTGTATAATAAATAAAATAACAAAACTTTAATTAAAATATAATAATTATTGTTATAAATTGTTACAGTTTTAGACTAGACAAACTTTGCTCTTCGATTATTCTTCGAATCTTTATTCTTTAGTCTTAGATATACTACAAGTAATATCTAGTATCTTAATATTTATAGTATTATATTTATTTTCTATATATAGTTAGTTCTGCATAGCTAGTATTCTTATTAATTAACTATATACTAGTTATTAAAGCTCTAATTTTAATATAATACTAGCTATTTTTTTAAATACAATTTTGCAAATTATATTCTAAAAATATTTATATTTGCTACTTTTTTTGCTCTATAAAACAAGTTTTAGATATAAAATTATTAAAACAAATATTTTGCAAAATATAATTAAGTTACAACAATAAATATCTTTTAAACAATATACAACTTAACAATATTTAATTTTATTAATTTTTTATAAATTTGCTAGAATAAAATTAGTAAATCTACTAGAATAAAAAAACAATAGATTGTTCTAACTTTAATGCAGTAAATTTGCTAAAATAATATTAGTAAATTTGCTAGAATAGAATTAGTAAATCTGCTAGAATAAAATTAGTAAATCTGCTAGAATAAAATTAGCAAATCTACTAAAACAACAATTATAATATAATTTTGCTATTATCTTTAAACAATATTTTTGTTTTTATATATTAGAAGATTTGCTATATAACAATATAATATTTTAAATAATATTTATTTTCAATATCGAAAATTTTGTCTTGCAAATAGTATAAGTTCTTTAATAGCTATATAATATTAAATATATTTAATCTTAAATTTCTATTCTTTTTTACAAATATTTATACTATTTGTATTTTATCTATATCTACAATATAATTAATAAGAAAACAGTTTTAAAAAGTAAAATTAAATTTAGCTCTAGCAAAAATTACAAATTATTTAATTTTTTTTTAATAAATAAAGATTAATTAGATATTAATGTTATTTCTTATTATAATTACTATTTTGTAGAAACTTTATTAGATTAAAACAATTTTAAAGAAAATTTAGAGCTTAAAAAGTATTTTAATTTATTTAAAAATAATATATTCGAGTTCTTATTATTTATTTAATTTAATTTTTACAAAATTATAATTAATAAATTAATCAAATTAAAATTGTTTAATAATATAAAATTGTTAGATATATTAATTCGATCTTTACTATATTAGTTGCTAAATAGTAGTTTTGCACAATTTTACAACAAATATATTAAAAAAAAAGTTAAAAATAAATTAAATCGATATTGTACTCTAGTTAATTAACTTAACAATTTTAACAAAAATTAACAAAAAATATTTTAACTTCTATAAAAAGCAGTTAAAAATAATATAAAAAAATAGCTTTAATTGCTTTATAAGAATAGTATTATAATTGTTAAGTTTTAAATTAATAAAAAAATAATTTCGACTTTGTTTGCAAGCTAAAAATTTGAATTAATTTTTTAAAAATTTATTTAAATTGAGAAAAGTTAACAATAAGTATTTGCAATAAAATAATATATTGTTTTTAATATAATTACAACAATACTTTAGTTTAATACAATTTATTTAAAGTTTTTATATATTAATTAAAACAAAAGCTTTCTTTTTCTTAAAATAAAAAAACTGTATCTATTAAATCTATTTATATAATTTACAATTTTAATAGCAACAATAAATATAACTACTTTTATAGATTTAATTTATAAACAAGAAATCGATTTAATAATATTTATCTTGCTTGTAATTTTAAATTAAAACTATAAAATAGAAAAAATAATAAATACTTTTTCGATCTTTCTATTTTTATTAAAAATCTTTAAAAGTTTAAATAATAAATTATTGCGCTAATTTTTAAGTTTAGTAGTACTTCTTAATATTTTGTTTTTAAAAAAATTAAATTTAGTTTTGCTATTATTAAAATTATTAATAATATTTTTAAAAAAATTAAATATTGCTTACTTAATAAATCTGTTAATTCTTATTTAACAATAGATAATCTACTTAAAGATTTAAGTACTTAATAAAATAATTTAAACAAAAAACAATATAACTTTGTTAAAATTATATTGTTTAAATTTGTTATAAAGAATATCGAAATTTTTAATTAATATATTAATTATTTTATATCTACAATAGTCGAAGTTTCTATATTAGAAATTAATAAAATATATTAATTTAATAAGAATTTAAATTATAGATTTTAAAATTGCTATATTATCTTAATAGACTATATTATTTTAAATTAACTTATTAGATTAACTTGTAAAATCGATTTTAAATTTTAACAAATAACAAAAATTTGTTCAACAATTATTTAAACTTCTATTTATATATAAGTTATTAATAATATTAATAAGCAAAATAATTGTATTAGTATTTTTAAATTCTCTAAATATATTAATATAAATATTTGCAATAATAGTAACTTCAATATATATATCTTTATTTGCAACTAAATATAAAATATAGAAATATAACTCTAAGTTTTTAAAAACAAAATTAAGTTTCTAAATCTTTGTTAAAAGTATCTTAAGTTAGAATATAGATTATATTATAGAGATATTTTTTGCAAAAACAAATTAGTTAAAATTAAAAATAAAACTTTTATTAAGTTTAAAACTTATAATATTAGCAATTTCGAACTAGCAATATTTCGAGAAAAAAGTTTCTCTAATATTTTAAATAATAACTCGAATAATTTTAACAAATTAAAAAACTAAATATTCTTAACAAAAATTGCAATTTAATATAGAAACTAATATTTATAAAAAACAAAAAAAAAGAAACTTAAAGTTATATTTAATTTATATAATAGAATTTTGTTTGTTAAAGTTAAGCTTAGTTCTAACACTATTAACAACAAATTATTTAACAATTAACAACTAGATATTTATATTAAAATTTGTTTAAATTAAATTTATTTGCTCTTTAATAAATACTATATTAAAATAATACTATTTATTAATATTAAAGTTTTTAATAGAGTTTTTATTAATAAAAAGTTTGTTAAATTTTATAATCTTTTTATTATATTATTTTAAAATTTTATTAAATTGTATTTAGCTAATAACAAATTTGTCTCTAATATTATTTATATTATTTAAATTATTGTTAATTTTAGTAAGTATATTAATATTTTATAATATTTAATAAGTAAACTAGAATAATTTGCAATTATTCTTAATATATTTTAAATAAAGAAATATAATATATAAATTAAAGATAATATATAATTTCTTAAGTTTAATTTTAATTACTATATAAAGTACTATTTATTAAATTAGCAATTGTTAGAGATTTTTAGCAATTAATACAAATAGTTAGAATATTTGTTTTTAAAATCTCTTAATAAAGTTAATATCTATTAAATAAACATTTCTATATTTTTAAAGCTTGCTATTAAAGAAAATTATAAAATGGTTGTAATATTGCTTAAATACTTTGTTATACTAAATTAATTGAAAAAAAAAACAAATATCTAACTTGTATTATAAACAACAATATAATTAAAAATATTGCAGCTATTATTTTTAATAATTACAACAAGTTTTATATAAAATTTAAATAAGATTTTTTAAATATAAAGCAATTTGAAAAGCAAATATATTTAAAGTTTAAACAATAAATTAAACTTTTTAACTTATAAAAAGTTAATAAGTTGTTATTTAATAGAAATATTAATTATATTATTAATTTTGTTTTAGAAGTAACTTCTTTAATTAAAAAAGTCTACAAAATATTTTGTTAAAAAAAAGATTATTAAAGTCTATCTAAATAATATAAAGAGTAAAAGTTAAATTTGCAATATTATTTTATAATATATTGTCTCTACTTTTATAGTTAAAAAGTCTAATAGAGATTTGTATATTTGTATAAACTATAGAAATTTTAATACTCTAATAATTAAAAATTGCAATACTTTATTGTTAATTCGAGAAATCTTGCAATAATTATACAAAATTAAATACTATAGTAAGTTTAATATTATTGCTGTTTTTAATAAAATTTAAATATATTTTAATAACAAATATAAAATAGTTTTTATTACTTACTACAATTTTTACAAATATATTATAATATCTTTTAAATTGTACAATACTTTAATTATATTTTAGTTTTTTATTAACAAAATTCTTAGTTTCTATTTGAACAAATTCTGCACAATTTATATAGACAATATTTTGATTTACAATAATATTAAAAAGAAATATAAAAACTATATAAATAAAGTTCTTGCTAAACTTTATAACGCAGATCTTTATTTAAATATTAATAAGTCTTTTTTTTATTAAACAAATTAAATATCTAGATTTAATTATTACTATTAAAGAAATTTAAATAGATTTTAAGAAAATTAAATATATTTTTAAATAAAAAACTTCTATTTGCGTATACAATATATAGACTTTTCTAGAATTTGTTAACTTCTATTAATCATCTATTTATAATTATTTAAATTTAGTTAAATCTTTGTTAGCGTTTAATAAGTTTAAAAATAAAAATCTTAGTTTTTTATAACAATTTAACAATTCTGAAAATCTTGTATTTAAAGCTCTTAAAAAAGTTTTTTTTAATTAGTTTATTTTTTATTATTTCGATCTTAATCTAAAAATCTAAATCGAAAATAATATTTTTAATTTTGTAATTGTTGTTGTACTTTTACAGATAAATTTAAACAAATTATTTTATTTAATAATCTATATATTTAAAATTATATTGTTTGCAAAATACAACTATAAGATTTATAATAAAAAACTATTAATTATTGTTTATATTTTTAAAAAAAAAATTTAGAGTATATTAATATTATCTGTCGAGCAGTCTATTAAAATTATTATTAATTATTATAATTTAAAATATTTTATAATTACTAAGCAATTTAATTGTTGTTAAGTTTGCTAAATCGAGTTTCTATTTAAATTTAACTTTAAGATTATCTATTAATTAGATATATTAGATACAAAATTAAATAATCTAATTAAATAATTATAGAATTTGTTTTCTAATAAAAATAATTTTTATAATTAGTTTTAATAACAAATAATTCTTAAATAATATAATTTAAAATCGAATATAGTTAAAGTTGTTATATTAATTTTGCTACTATTAAATATTATTTACAATTTAATAATAAAATTAATTTGTTTGTTTTAAAACTTTATTAAATTTCAACTAATTGCTAATAAGAAAATTGCAAAAAATTTATTTAGATCTTGCTAACAATTAACAAAGATATAGAATGATTTATATTTTTATTGTCTACAGTATCTGTATTATTTTAACAAAATAAACTTTGTTTTATTAGATTTCTTTTCTTAGTTTTTTTGCTTGTTATTATTGTATTTACAATTTTTTATTTTATAATTTTTTTGTTTTTTGTTTTAGATTCTGTCTTTTTGTTAAATATATTTGTTGTATCTATATTTTAACTATCTATATTTATAATTTTTTTTACAAATTAATTCTTGCTTACTGTTGCAATTAATTTAACAAAAAAAAATCTAAAATAGAACTCGATTTCGAAGTTTTTATTTAATAAATATCAAAAATATCTATATAATAAAAAGATAAAACAGATTATTTAAACTAAAAAAGCTAATAAATAGAAAATTTTAACTATTTTTTGCAAAACAATTAAATTAAAACTTAAAAACTATATAGTAATTAAATATCTTATAATTAAAATTAAATATCTATTTATTTGAAACAAAATATATATTTTTTAAAATAAAAATAATATTCTTTGAGTTAAAACAATTAGATTTTAGTATAAATTATTAAATAATAAATATTTAAATTAAACAACAATATTTAAAAAAGTATAGTATTGCTACTATTAATCTATATTGTATTCAAATATTAAAAAATATATTAAAAACTATTTAATTTGCAAATATAAATATAATCTATTAAAGTTTCTATTTATTTTAGATTATTATTAACAAAATATATTTTGCAATTTTATTATTTTTTTGTTGCTATATTATTATAGAGAAAAGATTTTTTAATATATTTTAGTAATAATTAATAGATTATTTAAAAATAAGAAATTTATATTTATAAATTTTTTAGAAATTAAAATTGTTATTTAGATTTTTATTAATTTTGTCTAATATATTAAGAACTTTTTAGTTATTATTGTTTTTAACAGAAATACTTAATTTATTATTTATTTCTAACAATATTTTTGTAAAAAACTAAAAACTAAAACTAAGTTATTAATTATATTTTACTTAGAAATTAACAATTAAATTAAAAATATTAATATTGTTTTTAAATAATATTTTCGAATATATATATATGTAATCCGGTAGTCTGCCACCTCTATATATATTATTTCCCGCGGACGTTTGCAACGCGCAAATATCTCGCAAGTGCTTTTAATGTAGTTAATTTAGATTTTGTTCTGTTACAATAGTGTTTGCGCACGTGCTTTGATTCGATGCAATTACTATATCTAAATCTTAAAATCAATTTCTTCTGTAACTATTAGTTAGACAATTGTAAGTACAAATTTGACGTTGTGTATTCTAAAGAAATCTAATAGTCTAGATTGTATATTACGCTATCGCATAATACAAGACGTAGATATGTCTATTTAACGTAAACAATATATTGTATATAATCTCTAAATATAATATATAATATTGTTATATTGTCGCGACAATCTTTGAGCATATATTAAGTATTATGTTAAACAGATCTCTAAGTGCGCAATATATTAGGAATTTTTCGGTAATTCTGGCGTAACTCTAGATTAACTCTGAAATAATTCTGAAATAACTTTGAAAATAACTCTGAATTTCGAAACAAGATTTCTAGAAGAAGAGATAACTGTAACTCGATAGTTTGCTATCTCTATATATATTACTTCTCGCGAGTGTTTGTAACGCGCAAATATCTCGCAGATACTTTTAATACAATTGGTTTAGATTCTATCCTATTACAATATAATATAATTAGAATAACTAAATTAATTATTTTGCTATTATTAAATTTGTTGTAAACAACTATATTAATAAATCTACTAACTTATTATTTTTCTTTACTATTAAAAACTATTTATTATAATTAGATCTAAAATTACTTAAAGTCTTTTTTAATAATAGTATTGTAACAAGATAGAAATAGAATTCCAATTAGTAGACAACTATAACAACAGAGACTTATTGCAATATATATATAGATTGCACTATACAATCTAATAGTATATTAAGTAGCTAAGATTCTAAAATCTAAGTAAAAGAGATTGTATATATATTGCAAATAGATTGCTAATACTAATAACAAATATTTTCAAATCTATAGTCTAATATTATTTAATTATTCGACTATATTATTGGCGCTTCCGGAATCTCTGCTCAGAAAGTACTAGTTGCAAATTCTGCTAATTTAACTATTAGCTACCCCAAGATTTATTTAGCAGGAAAAGTCTTAGCGCTTGTTTGGCAGAGATCCAATTTTAATGTTCGAGATACGCACAAACTCTCGCAATGCTTTGCTCATATCTCTATTTGTTACTTGTTTATATTATAGTAATTTGTATAATAGAATCGAACAATTTGTAAGATTTCTACGCGCAAGTTATATCTTAACGTAAACATCTTTATTGCATAATTGTATTGTGCGCATAATAGTTATAAGTTGCGCTTGTAGATTGCGTTTGTAGATTGCGTCTATAGATTGCGTTTGTTGTAAAACTTAACAATATACAAAATTAGATCTTAATATAGCGCGTGTTAATTACGCGTCTGCAAATTCTGCTAATCGCAACTTAATTCTGCGCTTGATTATATAAAGCGAGCATATCGATATATTAGCTATTTTAACTATTTGCCACCAATATTACTATTAACAAGGATTTCGGAATTGCCAATAATATAATTCTTTTTCTTTTAGTAGTTATCTCTTAATTACTAAATCGAGAAACTTTTGTTTTTACTTATACAAAAATTGTAATAAAAAAATAAAAAAATTGCTTTTATTTTTTCTAGATTGTTAAACTAAATCTTTTATTTCTTTTGTTATTTAAATCTATTGTATAAAAAATATAATAAATTAGTTTGTATAGAACTTTTTTTAAAATCAAAAAAATTATTAAATCGAAATTAAATATTTAATAATAATTAATTATTATAAATCTTGTCTATTCTTTAAAAACAATAATAGTAATAATAAATTTTCTTTATATAGATTTAAAAGATTAATTTAAGAAACAAATAATAATAATAAAATAAATTGTTGCTATTGTATTTATATTAAATTTTTTAAAACAAAAAATAAATATATAATTTTAAAAGTTATTTCTAGTTTCGAAATACTTAATTTAGATTGCTAATTTAGTTTTAATTTATAATATTTTTTCTTAATTTTAAATTAAGATAGCAAAATTTTCTCTTTTTTGTTAAAACAAACAATTAAAAACTTAAATTTTGTTATTTTTTTTTAATTAATTAAATAAAAATCTAAATTATTTTTAATATTAAATTAATATATATTAAGTATTTTAGAATTTTTAAACTTTATAAATTGTATTTACAAATATAATTTAAATATCTTATTTTTTATTTTTTAAATCTTTTTTTATATTAATTTTATATAATATATTGTATATTCTTAAGTTTGCTTTATTAAAAAATTAAATTTCTTTATATTTTTAAATAATATTTTTAACTTCTTTATTATTTTTGTCGAGTTTTAAAATATATATTTTATAATAATATTTTTAATATTAAATATAAAAGAAAAGTTAATAGCAATTTTAAAACAATAAAATATATTAGTTAAAAATAGATTTAATAAAATTAAGTTTTAATAAATTGCAACAATATTGTTTTTTATATTTATTTAAAAATTCTTTAGAGTTTCTTTATTTTTTAATAAAATTATATAGACAAAAATATCTTAATTTTTGTATTAATTTCAATTTTTAAATTGCAATAAAAAATTTGAAAGTATACAATTTATATATTTTTAAATTAATAAAATATATTTATTTAATACAATTTTTATTCTAGTAAATTCTTTTTTGTTAATTTAGCTTCTAGTATTTCTTTATTTTGCTATTCTCTTTTTATTGCTTTTTGCAACTATATATCGATCTAAATATAAAAATTGTCTATTAAATACTTTTTACAAAATAGATTATTTTATATAGCAAAAAAAAGAATCGACTACAATTGCTAAAACTTTTAATAAATATTCTAATTTATATTAAGATTAAAATAATATTTTAATATCTAATTTTTATATTTTTCAAAAACTAACAAATATAGTATTGTTAACAATCTATACTTGTAATTGTTTTGTAGAAATATATATATTATATAAGAATCTAAATCTATCTATATTATTATTTGCAATATAAAGAACAAATTATTAAGAAATTATTTTTCTTGTTAATTATTGTTTTTTTGCTAATAATATAATATTATTTGCAATTTGTTTTAAAGTTGCAATTATATCTAATATTTCGAATCTACAATTAAGTAATAAATTAATTTTAATAAACAATAATTCTATATTAATTCTATTTTGCTAGATTAGTATTGTCTATTATTCGAAGTTAAATATTAATTTACTAAAAATTGTTAAATAGAAAAATTAGCTCTTTCTTTTTATAAATATATTATTTTAAGAAATTTTCGAAAACAAATAGATAGATACTAGACTTAAAGTTTAATCTATTTTATTTTATAAATACTAAAAAATTATTTTGTTTTTTGTAATACTAAATTATTTGTCTCTTAATTTAATTATTAAAAACTCGATTTATTTTTAACAATTTTTTTAGCTTTCTTTAATAAACTATATAGACAATCGATTTTAATATAATTGTAACTAGATCTTTTTTTTGTTTTTTTATCGATATAGCTAGTTTAACTAGTTGAAAGACTTTAATTAATATTGTCGAACAATAATTAATTCAATATTGCAAATTTATATTTACTTTTATATATAAATAGTTCTTTGCGTTGTTCTTTTTATTTGTTAAAATAAAAATAGCTATTGTTTTTAAAAAGATTTTTGCAATTTTAATAATTAAAATACGTAGTTTTATAATATTAACAACTTTAAATAATCTAAAATCTAATAAAAACAATCTTAATATCAAATTTTACAATTGTAATAGCCAAAAAAAGGTTTTTTTTAAAAAAATCTAAAATCTAATTCTTTTTTTTGGTTTTGTTTTTTATAAGTTTTGTTATTTTTAGATTTCGACTTTAATTTTAATTTTAAAATTAACAATTAGATTTTTTTTATTTGCTATTTCAAGTTTGAGCTTTCTTTGTATTTTCTACAAAAAAAACAAAATTATTTAAATTTTTATTTAACAAGTTTTTTTTAACTTTGTGTTTAAAATTCCAATTAAATTAGATTTTTAAAAACAATTTTTTATTTTAACTTTTAAAAGTTTTTGTTCGATAAATACTATTGTATTTTTGAATATTTAAATATTTATTTTGTTGTAATTGTCGATTGTATAGTTAGCAACGCGTTTCGATTCTATAGTATAGAATTTAAATTAATTGTATACAATTCGATTTAACTTTTTTTAGATTTTTGCGCTTCTTTGCTATTTGTAATATTGTTTCGATAATTAATTGTTTTATATTTTTAAACAATATATTTGCAATCTTAATAACTATAATTTGCAAAATTGAACTCAATTATTTTAAATTTGTAGTTTTTTGTTTTAATTAATCTTTTGTATTGCGTTTTTTAATTTTTGTTATAATAAATTATCTATTAGTACTTAAATATTTTTATTAATTGTTTGCTACAAATTTTGCGTTTAATTCTTAATTATTTTTAAAATATTTAAAATTGTATTTTAAAAATTTTTCAAGCATTTTTTTCTCTTGTTGCTAGTAGTTTTATTATATTAAAAAAAAATATTAACTACTTAAATATAAATACAATTTTTAATAATTAAATTGTTTTTTATAAATCGAATAATTATTTTTTGCAATTTAATTTAAATTTAAGTTTAAGAAATTTAATACTATAATATTTGTAATTGTTGCAATAATATTTGCTAATTTTATATTTAAAATAATTTAATTGAAAAAGTCGATCTTTAATTACAAAGAAAATATATTAATATTATTAAAATTTGATTTGTATCTTGTTTAGCAAATATAAGCTATTGTTTTTTACAAGATTTTTTTGTTAATATAAATAATAACTCTTGTTTTTAATCTTAATTTTTTAATAAAAATAAATTTTTTTTTTTGCAAAAAATTGTCTATATTTAGTATTTTGTAATTGTTGCTCTAAATTTGCTATAATATAAGCTCGATAAAAAAAATTTATACAAAAATAATAAATCGAAAAAGAGAATTTTGCAAATATAAAATCAAATTATTAAGTTATTATATTTTGATAAATAAAACAATAACTTGTTCTAAATATCTAATAAATATAGAGTTTCAAATATAGAAAATCTTTACTTATAGATTTAATTGTTGTTTGCAATATTTATACTATTAATTATACAAAAAGATTATATTAATATTTATTTATATATTAATTTGCAAACAAATATAAAGCTAATATAACTAATATATAATTTTGCTATTTTTATTGTTAAGAAATGTTTTGTAAAAATAATTGAAACTTGTTCTGTTACAAGATTTGTGTCTAATGCTCTTGCCAAATAACAAGAGAGCGTTTAACGTCTGTCGATAGCGCCTGCTTTCGAACAATTAAGTATAACTCGATTGTTAGCTTAGTTCTTAGACAATTACTTTTATAACTACTATAAATATTTGTCTTATTTACTTGCGTATCTTTTTATCTTGTTTAGTTGCTTGTTTTATCTTATCTATCTAATTGCTATCTTTTGTCTAGCAAATAATAGCTTTAATTAACAATTCGAGTTCATTGTCTATTTGATTTAGACAAACAACACTAATTGTTAGTTTTTCTATTTAGTTTTGTATTTACTACTAGATATTGAATTACTATATTAGAGTTGTTATTAATTTACATTCTGCATTTATTAGATACTAAATCATTGTATTAGAGTTAACATTTGTCTGCGTTTTGCAATTATTAGATATCGAATTATTATATTAGAGTCAATATTTATTTGTCTTTCGCAATTATTAAATATTAAATTATTAAATTAGAATTAATATTTGTCTATTTTACGCAAATATTTGTCTAATTGTATTAAGATATCTTTCTTAATTAAATTGATTAATTTTGCTCTTTTTGCTCTTATTTATCAAATTCTGCAGTTTTGTACTACTAAATATTAATATATCTTTTGTATTAGTAAGTTAATTAGATAAAGAACTAATAAGCTTTTTAAGTTTTTGTTTTGCTTATCTTTATTCGAATCTATAGACAAAATTTGTTAATCTACTTAATCTATTTAGTCTAATAAAAATAAGCAAATTTAATTAGCTAAATAAGTAATCGACAAGATTCTACTCAAATAAGCAATTAGTAAGTTCGAAAAAGTACAATAGATAGCTTTATTTAACACAATTAGCAACAAAGTTTTTACAAAGAAACTATTGTTTGTCGCAACTTATAACAAGTCTTTGACAAAGATATTATTGTCTATTGTTTTTAATTATTAGATTTCGAAAATATTATAATTTGTTGTAGTTAATATTGTTATTTCGAAAATATTATTGTCTTCTATATTAGATAATATTATTTCGAAACTATTATTAAAATTGTTTGCAAAACAATTATCTAAATATTAAAACAAATAGTTTGATTAAAAATATCTAAACATCTATCTTAATAATATTTTGAATTTGAAATTTTTTAGTTCGATTGTTGTTTTAGAGTATCTCGACAAAATTCTTGTTGTTTAGTATAAATTTGCGTCTTTAAGTATTTTAAGACTTGTTTTCTTATTTGTATTTTCTATTTTGTCTACGTTTTTATCTAAACAATTAATAACTAACTTTTTTGACAAACTAAAAAACAACAAGGCTAACAAATTAAACAACAATAAATTGCGCAAAAATATATTAGCAAATATTAACAATCTATATTGTTAAAAACAAATTTTCTCTTTTAAAAACAATAGTATAAATTGTTGTTATTAATCTAAATTTAGTTAAACAAATTTCGAAATAAACAATAAATTCAAAATAATAGATTTATGCTCTAACAATTTTTTGCAGAATAAATAGCAACAATTTAATTAATTTGATCTTGTTGCGCAATTGTACAATTTATAGCTATTTAACTTATTTAACGTTGAACAACATACTTAGTTCGATTAATAACAAAATATCGAATTTAATATCTTACAATCGAAGACAATTTAATTAAGTACAATTATATTTAATAATATAGACTCGCAACAATAGCAAAAACTTGTTTAATAGTTTTTTAATACTTAAATTAATTTAGTAGCTTTTAAATAAACTTTGTTTTTACAATTTAATTTTGCAATCTTTAAGTAAATTTCGATTTTGCAATTTAATTTTGCAATCTTTAAACGAACTTTAATTTTTTAGCTTAATTTTACAATTTTTGAGCAAACTTTATTTTTTGCAAACTTTGATCTAAATTAATTGCAAACTATATTGCATAAAAAAGATTAATATTTTTTAATAAAATAAATATAATATTTGTCTTAAAATAAATCGACTAATTATTATTGTATTTCTAAATACTTTAATAAATTTTTACAAAAAAATATAAATATATTTTCTAGTTAATTTAAGATATTTGATTTAGATTTCTTTTATTTAGATACTTTAGATAGCTATAAATTAGACAATATTATTTTTGTCTATAAAAAAACAATATATAGAGAAGTCTTTATATTTGTCGAACGTATAAATAATTATATATATATTGTTAACAAAGTTGTTGTTCGAAACAATCTCTCTCTTTGTCTTTGTAACTTTATTATAATATAATATTTTGGAAAAATAAACAATTTTAAATAATAAATATTTCGAAATCTATTTTTTTTAAATTTTATCAATAAATTGTAGAATTTTTTTAAAATAAAAATTAGCAAAATATTTAATAAATTAATATTAAAAATCTTTATTGTTAAAAATATTAAAAACAAACAAAAGATTACAAAATATTTGCAAAATATTATTTTTATAATATAGTTAACAAGTATCAAAAAAATTTAGAAACAATTAATTTAAATATAAAATTAGTTTAAGATAGAATTGTATTCTATTGTTAGTATATTTATTGCTTATATATTATCTCAAAACTTTATTAAAGAACTCGACACAAAACGCAAGATATAGAAAATAATACTTATTTATTATTTTAATTAGCAAAATTCAAATCGATTAAATAGATAATTAGAAAAACAAACTGTTTGTTAGTTTACACTATATATATCTTGCTTAATTTACTTCTTTTATATACTCTTTTATTAGTAGTTCGACTATATATATTTTTTTTAGCAATATTTTGCTAATTATAAATATCTTAGATAGTTTATATAGAATTTGCAAAATTTTAACAAACAATTTTGTTAATTAATTTAGCAAATATTGCAATAGTTTTAAATATTAAATTTTTTTGCAAGATTTGTAATTATAGCAACAACAAATTCTTTTGCAAATAGTTAGAGCAAAAACTCTTACTATTAGAATTAGAAAACAAAAAATAGATAGAACAATATATAGTAAAATTAAGATAACTATTAAGATAGATATTGCAAAGATTATTGCAATAATTATTAAAATAGCTACAAACAAATAGCAATTTATCAAACTTTTGTTGTAACAATATATTATATAAATTTTGCAAAATATATAGAGTTTATTTACTACTTTATATTTTTCGAAAATCTTACAAGCTACTACAGCAACTTATATATAAATACGATAGTATACTATATTGCTAACAATTAGTTCGAAAAAATACACTATATTAAGAAGAAAATATTAGCAATTATTTATATAATTGACTTGTTATAAAAAGCAATATATTAGACAAATACAATATATATTAAGTTAATATTAATATTTTTATTATTATTTTTTAAATACAAAAGCTATATTTTAATTTTTCTATTAAAAAACAAGCTTTTTTAATATATTAAAAACAAATACAACAAGATATATTGTTAAAAATTTACTAAAATATTTTATATTAATTCTATTTTTGTTAGAACAAATTTTACAAACTTAAAATTAATTAAGTTAGATACTTTATTACTATATTAGAATAGACTAATTTTTAGATATTAATACTATACAATATATTAAATAATATTTTTATAGAAAGATATCTTTTGTACTGTTTGCGTTAACAACAAATATACTATATTATTAATCGACAATAACTTTTTTAGTAACTTAAGACTAAAATATCTTACAAAACAATTTAATATTACTATATTTGTACGCAATATTAAAAACAACAAATATTTAATTAATAATTATCTTCAACTTTTAATATATCTTTAAAACAAAATAGATAGCAAAATAATTGTTGTTTACTTTTATTAAAGAATTTATATTGTAAAAAATCTAAAAACAAAGTTGTTGCTTAAAATAAATATTATCGATTTTAAATATATAGTTGTTAATACAAATAGACGCAAACTAATTATTAAAAACTATTAAAATCTAAAAACAAAGTTAAAAATAAAGCTAAAAAACAATATTAAAATAAAACAAGTTATTAAAATTAAAAAAAGTCTTGTAATTGCTATCTATTTTGTTTTGAAAATTTTAGTAATTGTATAGAACAATATCATGTTTAATAGAAACTATATTTTTAAATTAATTTTGCTCAATACTTATTTTTATATTGCAAATAAAAAAATATTTTTCGTATATATTTGTAACAATTATTTAACGTCTTTTTATATTTTATAATACGCAATACTTAAATATCTACTAGAATTTAAAAAACAAAACTATTATTAAATTAACTTTAACAAAAAAACTAAATAACTAAAAAAAATATCAAAATTAATATATTTAATAATAGCTATTAAGTAAATCTAATTAATAACGTTTATATTTATAGTAGTTTAAACAAAATTATTGCGCTTTAGTATCTCGTAATATACTTGCGTATTTTGTAAAAAAATATTGACAAAACTATTAATCTTATTAGAAAAGATTAATTGTTAATTCTATTAAATAGCAACTAAAACTCTATATTAGTATCGAAAATAAAATACAAAATTTATTTTTTAAAAAAGTATAATTGCAAAGTAGTTAATAAAGAATTCGATAAATTATATATTTAAAATAAGATAATATAATCGATTAAGTTTTTGTTATTTAAATTTTTTGTTTTTGTAATTTAACAAATTTTATTAAACAAAATTCGAAAATATTAAGTAGTAACTAATATTTGCAAACTAAATAGACTAATTACTACAAATAGATATTCGATATCTATTTAGACTAATATTATAGTTTAGATTTATAATTGTAAGTATATAAGTCTAATAAATAAATAAATTTTTTTTTGCAATTTTTAATTATATTGAAAAACAAATATAAGTTTTTCTTTATTATTTATTAAAACAAGAAATAATTTAATATTGCTACTATAAAATTTAAAAATTTGCTTGTCTATATTTAACAAATAATAGATAAAGAACTTTGTTAATTTAGAGAGTTCTATTCTATCTATATTAACAATATTGTTGTTTTTTTGCAATTGTTTGATATATATTTAGCTTATATTATTTAGTTGTTTAACAAATTAGTCTTGCTAAACGTTATGCTTAGTTTTAAGAAAATCTATCTTAACTATTTTAATATTATATTGTTAGAACAAAAAGTAGATATCTTTAACTAGTCTATTACTAAAAAGCGTATTATTGCTATTAAGACAATTAGATTTTTTAAAAATTTAAAAATACTTAAAATCTATTTTAGTTTTGTCAATTATTAGAGAAACAAAATTGTTTAATATATTTAGCAAGTCGATATTTTATAGCAAGAAAAAACTTATCTTTTAAAAGAATTTTCTACTATCGACAAACAAAAACAAAAAATATATTTAAAAAATATATATATTAAATACTTGTCTATTCTTCTTTAATTCTTTTATTAATTATAGCAATTCTTAATAGTTTCGAACTTTTTAATTTATTTTAACAATAGTTATTGTTTGTATATAGATCTAGACGTCTTTAAAAAATGCAAATTTAATATTAAGATATATTATATTAAAAACAATTTAATTAGCAACAACTTTAAATAAAACAATATTTACTATATTTTGTTTCTATTTAAAATTCTAAGTTTTGTCGAGATAAATTATTAATTAATTGAAATAAAAATAGCTTATCTTATATAAACAATACAAAAGACTAGATATCTAGTAAAAGCAATTAAAAGACTTATTATAGTCTATACTAATTACTTAATTACAACAAGTATTGTTAAACAAACTATATTGTTCTTTTTATTAACTAACAAACTTAATTTTTGTTTTATATATATCTTTTAATATCTTTTACAATTTTTACTCGATATATATTATTGTACAAAAAGACTATATATAATTTCGAATATATTATTTAGATTTCTTGTACTTAAAAATAAATATAACAAAAACAAGTTATTAATTTTAAATAAAATAGATAACTTTGCAATAAATATATAAGTTGTAACTAAGTTAATACAACAAATTTTCAAAAAAAAAAATCTAATTAATTAAAATATAATTGACAAAGCAATCTTATTTTACTTAAGTTTTATTTAAATAAATAAAATCTTTAAAAAAAGACTTCTTAAGATATATATTAAATTTATTAAATAAACAGAAATTCTAACAATAATTCGAAAATTATCTATATCTTTTGATATTTAGTTTTTTAAAAAAGATAACTTATTCTATTTTACAAACTATACAAATTGCAAGAAACTATATTTGTTTAAAATTTTTAAAATAGAAATCTTTTATCAAATATATAATATAAATAGTTATACTAACTTAACTTGTATTTATAAGACAATAATAATTAATTTTTATTTTTGCAAATTTGTCTTTTAGTTGTATCGATATATTGTTTATTGTCGAAAATACAATTTTTGTTAAATTAAACAATATTAACTATATAAGAGCTTTAACTTAATTTTGAGTTTTCTTGTATCTTTTTATATAATATATATCGATTTTGTTTTAAAACTTTTGTTATATTAGAATTTCGATATTGTCTTAATAACAATTTGCAATTTTTTTAAAAAAGTAATTGTCTTAATTAACAAAACAATTTATATTATAACAAACTAAACCAATTTTTTTTTAACAATCTTGTTAACTAAGAAATTTCAAAAGCGCTTATATATAATAGAAATTGCAAATTTATATCTAAATTCTAAATAACTATATTTTAGAAGCTAAGAGTTTAATTTCTAATCTTAACAATATACTATTTGCAAATAGACAAATAAAATAAATAAACAAATTAAATAGTTAAAATAGTCTTGCATTATATAGCAATTAGCAATTCTAATCTAAACTAAATATTTTTTTTGTTTGTACTTTGCACTTGTTTTAATAATTTATTCAATATATCTATTAAACTATTATTAAATAAAATAATTATAGATTTTAAAATATATAATCTTTTGTCTTTTTTTAGATTTAACAATATTTAGATAGATTAATTGTAAAAAGAAATTATTAATATTTTTGAAACAAAAGCAACAATTGTATAGACTAATATAATAGTTAAAACAATATATAACAAATATTATAAATCTATTAAGTTTCTTGTAAACAATATAATATATCTTTGTTTTTACAAAAACTATTTTTTATTATTTATTAAATTATTTAAGTTGTCTATTTAATATATCGAATTTTTTAAAATTTTTAAACAAAAAAACAATCTAATATACAAATTAAATCTTTCGACAAATTAAAAAATTTATTTAGTTATATCTATTGTCTATCTTAAGTTAGTATTAGATAGTAAAAATTTGTACAATTGTTTAAAATTAAATTATTCGAAAACTATTATTAAATTAAATATCAAATAGTATTCTTATAAGATTAAAACTTTTATTAAATATTGTATTTATTAATATAAACAAAATTGTTTTATCTCGAAATATCTTGTTTAATAAAAGAATTACAATACTAAGTAAAATCGATAATATAGCAAAAATCTGCTAGATAATTTTGCAAATCTTGTTAATAACTATAAAACAAAATATAGAATATTTATTTTTTCTACTATAAGACGTTTTGAAACAACTATTATAATATCTAAAGTAATTGTCTTAATAATTCTAATAAATATTCTTATCTTTGTAGTATTGTTAAAAAAGTATAATTAATTGTCTAAAATAGCAAAAAACGCATTTATATCTAAAAAAAGAGATAGATTGCTTAGAATTAAAACTATTACAAATAGCAAAAAAAACAACAATATTTAAATATTATCTTAATATTGTTGTTGTTAATATCTAAAAATTAATAACAATAAACTATTTGTTTAGATATAATATTAAACAATTATAATTTATTGTTTATTTATAGCAAATATTTTACAAGTTTTAGTTATAGAATACAATTTATTAGAGTACTAGTACAATTAATACTAATATTAACAATATTACTAAAACTTATTATCTTTAATTCTATTAACATATATTCTTGTCTATTATTGTTAGCTACTATCTTTATATTATTAATAGTAGTATTTTTATTATTATTATTATATTGCAAAATCGTTTATTTATTGCTATTATCTAATAGACAATTAATATAGTTTTTAACAAGAAAAACAAAAACTCTTATTTTAGTTAAAATATTGCAAAAGTTTGCAAACGCAAAGTTGTTAATCAAGCAATTAAAGACAATTTTGCAAATACTCTAAATTAGCAAAATAATAATAATTAAATTAAATTAGAAAACAACAAATTAAGTTTAAAAAATATTAAAATTAAACACAATTTTTTCGAGAAATATACTATAGCAAATATTGAGCAACTTATTTGTAAGATATTTATACTTAATAGCTATTTTATTATAGTTATACTTTGCAAAAATAGTAATATATTTTTTGTTTATCTAATTTCTAAAAATTAGATTCTAAATACAAAAATAGTTAAAATAGATATTGCTCTATTTTAATCTAACAGAAAGATAGATATTAACAATTATTTTAGCTATTTATTAAATTATATATATTTTATTAATTACAATATAAGTTATATTGTTTGTGTTAATATTATAATACGCAATTGTTTCTTTTTGTAACTTGCAACTTTTGATATAAAAAAAATATTTGTATATTATGCGTATCTCTAGAGTCTATCTTTGTATCTATAAGTACTATTAATATTTTTAAAAAAAAAATATTTTGCAAAACAATATCGATATTTAATCTACTTAAATTGTCGATTTGCAAAAAAGATACAAAACAACTAAAATAAAGAATTTTGTATATAATATTATATTTTATTAAATATTAATACATCTTAACAAGTTATTGCTTTTAAGAAAAAACTAAGTTTTTGCAAACTATAAAATTTACAAATTTGTTTTAAATCTTGTTATAAAAAACAATTAGTCTTCGAATCTATATTATAAGAAAGATTTTAAAACAAATAACTTTAACAAAAAGACTATATTAATTAAAACTTATTAAGCAATTATATATTAGAGTACAACTCTATCGAAAGTACAAAAAACGCAAAAGACAAATATTAATTATATTTTATTTAAAATAATAATATTGTCTTGTAAATATTTAATTTCAATTATAAAAATAAACAAATTAATTTTAATTTTAATTAAGAAATTTTTTTTTTAATTTTTTTTAATTTTTTGTTTCTTAAGATTTAAAGTTGCTAAAGCGCTACGCAAAAAAGTCGAAAATTGAGACAAAAATTGTTTGTTAAATATTAAATTTAAAAAATAAATTAATTTGCAAAAGTACAATTACTAGACTTGCAAATACTATTAAATTTACAAATATTTCTATTACTAATTGTTAGACAACTTGTTTTGCAACAACTGCTAAATATTTGCTAGACAAAATAGCAAATAGCTCGAACAAAATAGCAATACATTTTTAAATTATACAAAATAGCTACAATACTATTTTCGATTTTATTATTAAAATCGATATCTATATATTTCTTAAAAATATTGTTAAATTTGCTAACAAATTAATTTAAATTATTAAAATTGTTAAATTATTTAAAAATAATTTTTAGAACAATTTTGCAACAATTAATATAGACAAAATATACTTAAATATAGAAAAAGATATTTATTATTAACGCAACAAGAAGTTCTACAACAAAACTAAGTATTGAGAAAAATTGAGCTAAAATTATTTAGAAATATAACGTTTAAACAAACAAAAACAACAAATTTATTTTTATTAATTAGATTATTAAAATTTTAATAGAATAATAGTTAAATCTAGAGATTAAATAATATAGAGAATACAATATAACAAAAGTATTAATAATTTTTTTTTAAGAAAAATATATATTACGAGATTTGTATCTAATATTTTTGTTAAATAGCAAAAAAGTATTTAATATTTATTGATAACGTCTGCTTTCGAACAATTAAGTATAACCCGATTGTTAGTTTAGTTCTTAGATAATTACTTTTACAACTACTATAAATGTTTGTCTTGTTTACTTGCGTATCTTTTTATCTTGTCTAGTTGCTTATCTTATCTTGTCTATCTAACTGCCATCTTTTGTCTAGTACGTTCTCTATAATTTGAATTTTTTTTTGAAATTCTAGAATTTTAAATTTTTATTTTTGCTATTAATACTTTTAGTTTGTTTTCTAATTGTTAATTTTAATTAATTAGAGTAAATAAACAAATACTAGTATTATTTGTTTGTTTTTAATTAATCGAAATTGTTAGTATTTCGACTTTTTGATTTTTTCGACTTTTATTTGTTTTTTTTAAGTATTCGAAATTATAATATCTTGTAAATTACTTTATATACTTAAATTTCTTTCTAATATTTATAAATTAATAAACTTTATATTAATTTTTTTACAAATAAAACAAATATAAAAATTGCAATTTTTTCTTTTCTTAAAAAAAATCTTATATTGTTGTATAATTTAAATAATTGTAATAAGATAGCAATAATATAATAATTATAAACAATTTTTTGTTGCTTTAATTAAATTGATTTTTTGTCTTTTATATAAAACTATTTTTTATTTTTTTATTTTTGTTTCTCGACTTTACAAAAATCTAAAAATTTTAATTTCTTTTTATATATTTTTTTAATCGATTTTCTAAATAGATATTTTTAAGTTTTGTGCTATTAATTTTTTTCAAAATATAAAAGTTTTTAATTCTGTTTTTTTCTTTTATTTTAAAGAAATTTAATTATTAAAAAAATAGTTTTATATTGTATTTTTTATTAAGCTTAATATTATACAATAAAATTAAATCTTTAATTTGAAATAAATACATTTGTAATTAATAGTTATTATTAGAGATTTTTTTTTAAAACAATAAAGACGCAAAATTGTTTTTTAAATATTTTTATTTCTTCTTTCTAGTTATTTTGTTTGCAATATTAGTAAATTTATTATTAAACAAACTTTTTCTTAATTTATAATATATTAGATTAAATATTTTATCTTAATTAATAATATAATTTTGTATTCGAATTTAAAACAAAACAATATTTTTTCGATAAATTTTCGAATTGTTGTTCTATTTGTTTACAAAATTGTACACAAATATTATAGTTAATTTGTAAAAACTCTCTTAATTAGTTTAAACAAAATATTAACAATAAATTTATACTTTTTTTCTATTATTTTATTTGCTTGTAAATAATAAGTTGATATTGTTATTTTTTTAATACTATATTTTTTTAGAAATTTAATTGTTATTTTAACTTTATTTTTAAATTTGTTGTCTATAATTATTTTCTTAATACATTTATATTCGCAAAAAAAATTTTTTATAAAAACTTTATTATAACAAATATTTTAAGATTTAAAATTGTTTTAACTTTTATCTATTTTATTAAATTGTTTCAAACAACTACTAGATTTGTTTTAACAAATATTTTTGCAATTAATATATAAATATAGTTTATAGCAATTTTTTCTTACAAGTTGAAAATATAAGTCGAATATATAATTTTCTTTTGTTTGTTAAAAACTCTTTGCTAATATATTTTTTGCAAAAATTAAATAAATTTTGTTATCAATATCGATTTGTAATATATTAATAGATTATTTTTCTCTCTTTATAACTATTTTTGTTATACAAACTTTTTACAATTCAATTTTTGTTTTTTGTCTAATTTACTATTTTATGCAAAAATATATTCTTATCTATTTTTCGAAATAAACACTTTTCTTTTACTAAAAAATAAAAAGTATAATTTTTAAATTTGCAAAAATTCTTTTAATTTATATTTGATTTTTGTAATAAAATTAGATATTAAGCAATTTATTCGAATTTATCGAAATATTTGTTTTCGAAAATATTTTTGTTCTTTTTTAATATTATTACTTATGCAAAACAAACGCAAACACAATTTAATTAGCTATTAATAAAACTATTCATTTACTTTTTTTATAATTTTTATTAATATTGTCAAATAACTCTTTTAATTTTCTCGAAAATTTATTAGTTGCTATATATTTTCGATCAAATATATATTGTATATTAAAGTCGAAAAAACAAATCTAAATTAATTAGCAAGTTATTAAAATATTAAACAAATTTGTTGCAAAACAATTAAATTAAAATATTAAAATATTTGTATTAATTTTAATTGTAAATTGAACTTTATACAATTAGATTTTTTTTTTAAAATCTTTATAAGTTTTCGATATTTTTGTTTTTTAATATTGTATCGAAATTCTTGTTTGTTTCAAAATTTACTTTTATATTGTAAAAAATATCTTCTTTTTGTTATTGTATCAATTTGTATTAATACAACTTTTTAACTTTTTAAATTAGAATTTATAATTAAAATAATTTTATTAATTAAAATAGAGTAGTTTAAAATATATATTATCGATATATTTGTTAAAACAATCTTTGGTTTGTTTATAGCGTTTTGCTATTCGAAATTTTAAACAAATAATAGATCGATTTTGCAACAATTACAAATTCTAATATTTATATTCAATAATAGATATATATGTTTATAAAAATTCTAGTTTTAAAAATATTTTTATACAATAATTATTTAACAATTTTGATAATTTTAATATTATTAGAAAATTGTCTATTAAAATTATATACAAAATCGACAACTTTAATTTCTAATTTGCAAAATTAAGAGTTTTTGTCAAATATAATATATTCGAACAATTTTATATTTATTAATATTGTATTTAATTATTAAATATATTTTAAAACAAATAGTTTAATCTTTAAAATTGTTTTTTTGTTATTATAATTCGATTTAAATTCTTTTATATTTATATTGTTTACAAATAAACAATATTTAGTAAGAAATTTTTTAAAAATATATATTACAATTTTTATAAATTAAATAATTAAGTTAATAGTATTTTGTAATAAACAAATTATTCTAAGTAGTTTAAAAGAAATTATAAAAACAATAAAATTGCAACTTTTTAATACAAATTTTATTTAATTATATTTTGAAAAAAAATTAATCAATAATACAATTACTATTTCGACAAACTCTTTCGCAAACTCTTTGATATCAAAAAATATATTAGTATTTCGAATAATTATTTTGTTTATTTTTATAATTGTATTAATTATACAATACTTGTTTTTCTTCTTTTTATCTATTAGAAATTAAAAATTTTAATAAAAATTATAACAATATTTTAGCAAATTTATTTAAAAATATTTCTCTAATATTTTAATTACAATAAAATTTAATATTCGAAAAACTAAAAATTTTAAAACTTATTATATTTTATATTTTATAGTATAATTTTTTTAATTAGATACAATCTTTAATTTGATTTTATCTATTTTAGCAAAACTTTATATTAAAATAGTTTTACAATTAAAGAGTATTATAATTAAAATTTTCTATTTTTGCAAAAAAAATTCGAATTTTACAATTAATTTCTAAATATATTTTTTAATAAAACAAAAGTTATATTTAATACTTAAAAATTTAAATATTAAAAAGAAATTGTATTTTTTGTTAAATTTTTTCTAGAAATTCTTTGTAATTAATAATTTTAGCATTTTTTTTTAGTTTAAATATTTGTCTAAAATAGAACTATCTAAATTGCTTATATTTATCGAATTTGTTTTTTAAATTTTTTGCTTGTACAATATATTTATTCGAACAAATAAGCGCAACGCAATAAAAAATTAACAAAGAATATTAAACTTTCTAAACAATTAAATAGTAAAAATCTCTTTTATAATATATAATCGAAAAATTCGAATTATTAAAGATTTTAAAGATATTTAAAATATAGTTTTAATTTAAATATTTGTTTAATTTTAATTAACTATATTAATAAATAAACAAATACTAGTGCTATTTATCTACTCTAATTAATTAGAATTTTGTTAATTTTTTTTCGATTTTATTTTGCAATATTGTTATTCTAATAATTTTGATTTTTATTTTTAAAACTTTTTTGCAATTAGATTTGTAAAGTCGAGCAATTATATTAACTAAACAATTATCTAGAGATTTAAAAATTTCTCTAAAAATACAATATTTTTATTTTTGTTGCTAAAATAATTAGTAAATATTTTCAAAATACTAATATACTTTGTTTTGTTTTTCAAATAAATTATTAATTTCAAAAAGTTGTTATCTATATCTACAAAATTTATTCGAATATTTTGTTAAAAAGATTAATTTAATAGAATTTTATAATCGAATTAAAAAACAATAAAAATAAAAATATAAATTATTATTTCTTTAATTAATATTTTTGTATTTTTTATTATTTTTTCGAAACAAATATATATTTCTATAACTTCTATTAATAAGATAAAAATATTTTATCAAATAATTAAATTAGTTTTGTTTGCAAAATTTTTGTTAATACAATTAATTTTCGTACTATTATCGAATATTGTTTTAATTTTTATATTTTTTAACTATATTTACGCAATTAAACAAGCAACAAAATATAAAATTCTAAAAAATCTTACTTTTGCAATAATATTTTCAAAATAAACAATTTTAATAGATTTAGCGCTAATTAATTTTATAGTAACAATTGTTTTTTTCTTTTTTTTGTAAATTTTTAAAGTTTTCTTTTTGCTATTATAGTATTAAACTTTTTATTAAAATAAGAACAAAAGAAAAAACAACTTAAGTTAAAACAAAAATTTAAAAAATCTATTAATTTTATTTCTATTTTCGAGATAAAAATACTTTGAATTAAAATCTTAAAATCGATTTAATTTTTTATAGTTTGTAGTATTTTTTTTGAATATTTTGTTTGTTATATATAGTTTGCAGAAGTTTTTTGTTTTTTTCTAAATTTATTTTTCTAATATTTAATAGCTCTCGAATTAGAGTTAATTATTGCAAAAACATTTTCTATTATAATATTTTTTACTTTTGTTTTTACTTTTGTTTTTTTTTATATATGTTTTTTCGTCTTAGATTTTTGCTATTTTTAAATAATTTTCAAATCTAATATTTTTGATTTTCGAAAATCTCTCTTTTTTTTTCTTTTTTTTTAATAATTTTAATCAATTCCTTTATTAAATTTTTTTAGAGCGTTTATTATTTAGAAAAATCTTGTTTTAATCAAGTTTTTTAAATTTTTATTATTGCTTAATTCGATTTACTATTTTTTTTATCTTTTAACAAAAAATTAGTATTTAATTTTATTGCTACTACTATAATTATAGAATTTCGAATACGATTTTGCGTTCTCTATTAAAAACAAATTTTTATAGTATTTCTTTTAATTTTCGCACTATTAAGAGACAACTTTATTTCTTTATTTTTAGAATTGTTAAATCTATAACAAATTTTGTTGCTTTTATTTAGATAAAATTTTCTATTTGTTATTAAGATTGTTAACTTTAAACAAACTTATTATCTATACAAACTATAGCAAAACAAATATTTATTTAATTTTAATTAAGATTAATTGTATTTAGAAACAAGTGCAAATTCTTAATAAATATAAATTGTTTCTTAAAATAGACTCTAAATTGTTATTTAAATTTAAAAAAATACAATATATAAAGTATCTTATAATTGTGTTGTTATTGTTTGTTAAATTATCTAATAAATCTTGCTCTTTGTTATTTTGCAAATATTGTTAATTTTGAGATTTTTAAAAACTCGTGTTAAAATATTTAGTATTTTGTTAATTTTTGTATTTTCGATTGCTATTGCTAACAATACTAAAAAAGCAAAAATTGTTTTTAATATTTTCTTTTCTTTATAAGATTTTGCTTCTTGCTTATTATATTTATTAATTAATTTATATTAATATTTGCAACTTGCTAAGCAATTTAATTACTATTAATATTTATTTCTTGTATAGCTATTTGTTAGAATTAGAGCTTTGATAGCTAGTATCTAGTTAATTAACAAGAATACTAGCTATGCAGAACTAACTATATATAGAAAATAGATATAAATACTATAGATATTAAGACGCTAGTTATTATTTGTAGTATACTCGAGACTAGAGAGCGAGAACTCGAAAAATAATTGAAAAACAAAATCTATTTAGTTTAAAATTGTAATATTATTTTTTTCTTCTATTCGCGAGATTTGATAAAGTAATATCGAATTTTCTAGTTAGCGTTTCTAGTTAATTTTAGTTGATTTCGAATGTTTATTAAATACAAGCTTCGATTAATGTCGAATATATATCGAATATAGTTCGACAATTAGAATTGAAATTTTCGATATATATCAAACAAAAGAATAAATTTGTCGAGTAAAAAATAAAATTAAAATTTTTTAAAACAAAATATGCAAAAAAAATATATATATATATATATATATATTGCGAATAGTATTCTAGTTAATCTTCGACTATCTTTGATTAGTATTGGACACGTCTATTAGATACAATTTAATATTCGAAATAAAATATTGAGCAATTGTTAAGCAACAAAAATCGAGTTTCGAGTAATTTGTTAAGCAATAATAAGATTAAAAAAAGAGAGAAAGATAAATAAATTTTAAGAAAACATTAAATATAAAAAAATATAAAAATACAAAAAATTACTAACTTTAACTCTAAGAAAGAAATTCAAATTACGTAATGCAAAAATCGAGAAATCGACAACAAAATAGAGATTGATTGTGTTTAAGAAAATTCGAAAAATCGATTATATTTAAGAAAATCTAGAAGATCGATTAATTATATAATTTAAAAGAAGATTTACAACAACAAAAGAAGTAACAATATTAAAAAGTCGAAATTTGTCGAAATTTAATTATTTTTAAGCACGTTTGTCTAAATTTGCAACACAAAAAGAGAAAATAATATAAATATATCTTAATAGCAATTTATATACAATTGTGCGTATATTTAAAAATGCTAAGTTAACTCTTATTCGAAGAATTTTTAGAAAAAACAATTATAAAATGTTTAATAGAAGTACTATAGAAACAATAACAAGAATTGCAAATATATATTAATTAACTTTCAACAATAATAATATATCGATAATACGTTTTTGAAGTTCTTGTTAATTGCAATAGAAGATAAAATAATATATTAAATTAAATTTTGATTGCAAATATATAGCAAATAACTCTCGACAATAGTAATATATTAATAATACGTTTTCGAGATTAATTTTAGATACAACAACAAGAGTTGTAGATATATATTGAACAACGTTTAACAATAGTAATAGAAAAGCGCAAAAAATATTAAACACAAACTATTCTACTTATTAGATTCTTAATCAAAAAAAGTTTTAAATATCTAATAAGATTTTGTTACGTCTAAATATTTGTAATAGAAGTTAACAACAAAGTTAGAGCAATTATTAACTATAAAATAGTTTAGTTATTTAAATCTATTATTGTAGTTTGTATAGCTTATAAAGAAAATTTAATATTATAATATTTTGTATCTATAATTAGTAGCAATTAGACTTAAATCTATATTATTGTTATTTTTGTATATATTGTATTGTAATACTTCGATACTCTTAATATAGTATTCGAAATTGTTGTTAATATTGTTAACAATATTAACAAACAACAAAAGCTTAATTTGTTAATTTAATAGAAACTTGCTTTTGTCGAAATATAGAAATTATAAATAAAATATTAAATAAATTTTTATTAACTTAAGCAATTCTAATTCGTAGATATAATTGTTAATTGCTTAAATAATTTTATAGAAATCTATATTTTTATACTTTAGAGACTTGTATAATTAAGTTATTTTAATATTTCAAATATCAAATATAGCTTAATTATTAATTTTGAATTTTGAAGTTATAGCGTATTTGCAATTAGTAAACTCTATTTATTTAACTTAAGTTTAAACAAAATTTTAACAAAAAAAGTTTTACAAAATTTCGATTTTTTTTATTTTTTTGTTAATATTCTTTATATTGCAACAAGTTTTAAATATATTATTGTTAAAAAAGATTGCAAATAATTTTAGATTAAATTGTAGCAAATAGTTTTTAATAGCAAAGAAAAATAATAAATTAATAGATTTGTTAATATAATTGTTAATAACAAACTTAATAATAGCAAGATAACTATTTTAATTATTTCAATTATATTGTATATATATTCGAAGATATTGTTTAAAAACAATATTAATTTTTTTAATCTAACTATTGATTTTTAAATAAAATACAATTAATAATTTAGATTTAGTTTTTAGTCTTTTGCAAAAATATTACTAGAAGTAAACAATAAATTAAGTATTTCTATTCAAAACAATAATAACTAGAAAGTTTTCGATATATTAAATAAAGTCGATAAAAATTTAAACTACAATTTTAATTTTTAAAGAGTTTATAAATATAAAAATTTTATTCTTAAATAGTTTATTAATTACTATTAAGATATATTAGAAGATCTTTTCTTTATAATAATATAATAATAGAGAGATAATAAAGTTTCAAAATATATTTTGTTAATAACAATCTAAAATAGAGAGAAACTTTAATAAATTATATTTATATTTGCAATATAATTTAATATACTTTCAAATTAAATAGCTTTTAATATATTTTTTAACGTCTAAATATAATATAAATTAATAGTAGTAATACTATTTCTTTATAAGAGTAGTTGTTCGATTTAAATGCTTAATACTTAACAATTTATACTAAAATTTAATTGTTTTAATTCGAAGAATATTATTTGTATTTTAAGATATATATATTTTGTTTTAAACAAATAGATACTTAATATTAATTTTTAAATATTCGATTATTATATAGTTCTCAAGTTCTAGCTTAATTGTTTTGCAAAAAATAGTTAAAAAATTTTGTTTACTAGTTTCTTTAATTTAAATAATTTGTTTTATCTTCTTGTTATATAAATATATTTTTAATATTTATTAAACAAAAATTTTGAAATCGAGTTTTATTTTAAGCTTTTTTTCTTTTATTAAATTAATTGCAATAGCAAACAAGAACTAAATTGTAAAAAAAATTGCAAATATAAATAGTTAAGTTGTAGACAAAACAAATATATTTAAAAAAAAGACAAAATTAACAACTAGAGACAAAGAAACCATAAATTAAAAAATCTTAAATATAACAATAGCAAATAAAGAAACTAAGAAAAAAGATTTAGTAAAGCAAAATCTACTATATTAAAGTAATACAAATATTGCAAACAATAAAAATATAAATAATTCTATATTTTTGTTAATTATTAGCAAAATTTAAGTAAATTTTTTGCAAGCTTTTGCAATTCTTTTATTAGCAATTAATTTAAACTTAATAAAGTCTTAAAACAAACAAACTAATTTTGCTATTAAATTGTAAATAATACTTAATAGTAGCAAAATTAATATAACAATTTTAACTATATTTAATTTTAAGTTATATTGTTTAAGAATTATTTATTGTTAAAATTAATTGCAAAAAAAAAATTTATTAAAAACAAATTTTGCAATTGTTTAATTAAATTATTTGATTTTGCGTCTAATATATTTAATTAATAGATAATTTTAAAATTAAATTTAAACAAAAACTTGATTTAACAAACTTAACAACAATTGAGCTACTTAATAGTTATAAAATGTTCGAAATTACAATAATCGATAATAATTCTAATAAATTGTTTAACAAATATATTAATATACTCTTGATACTACTTTTTAAAAGCGCAAACAATAGTTAACAATTTTTTGTTATAAATTTTGTAATTGCACTTTGCAAACAATATAATTTTAAATATATAAACTATTAAGTAAAGCAATTTATTTGAATTTATTTGCAAAAATATAGCAACAATTAAAAAGTCGAAAGTATTGTTTTCGATTTAAATCTTTAGATCGAAATCGAAGTAATATAGAATAAACTAATTAATAAAGATTTTCTTAAGAACTTTGAATACAAGATTTTCGAGATTGTCAAATTGTTATAGAAAACTAAAACTTTTGTTTTCGAACTTACTAAATACTAACAAAGATTTAATTAAACTCAAATAATTATAGATAAAATATTAATAGAAGTTAATAAAGTCTAGAAAGATTTGCACGTTACATACGCAAATAGATTTTTTTTATTCGAAAATAGATTTAATTTTCTTGAAGTTTATTCGAATCTCTTCGATAATAATAATTAAATCTAGATATTTAACTTGTTTAACAAAGAAGATATACTTGTTAATATTTAAGTAAAGACTTGTATTATAAAGTTTAGCAAGAACTTTGTTTATATAATTCTTATGTTTCTTCTTAATGTTATTGTAGACTTAGTACTTATATCCATTTCCTATATATAGTTAGTTCTAGATAGCTAGTATTATGTTAGGATTAGAGCTTTGATAGCTAGTATATAGTTGATTGACAAGAATACTAGCTATGTAGAACTAACTATGTACAGGAAATAAGTATAAGTACTATAGATGTCAAGACGCTAGATGTTACTCGTAGTATATCCAAGACTAGAGAGCGAAGACTTGAAGAATAACCGGAGAACAAAGTCTATCTAGTCTAGAATCGTAATACTATTTTATTTTTGATTAGTTTTATAATTGTCTTGTATAACAATTCAAATATTATAGTAATTGTGTTGTTTAAATTGACTCTATATTTTTGCATTATTTTAGTGCAAATATTGCAAAAAAGATCTCTTAAATATTACAAAAATCTAATATATTTATCGACTTAATCAAGTCTAATAAGCTTCGAGAAAATAGCTCTAAATTGTCGACTATATTTACAAATATTATTTGATTCTACTTTTAATATATTTTTTAAAATTTTTAGAAATATATAAGAGTTAATTTTCTAATTTGAATTTCTATTTTTATATTTCTTTTTCAACTTATTTATTATTTCAAACTATTTTTTATTTGCTTAAACAATAATAGATTTAATAAAGTTCTTTATAAGCTTATTGCAATATCGAGACAAATTAATAATTTTATACTAAGAAATAATTCTATATTTATTACAAAAATTCGAAAATTAATTCAAAAAGTTAATAATATTAAATCTATTAAAGTGCGATGCTTTTAATATTTCTGAAAAAAAAAGTTAAAAATTATATAGTAATAGAATTCTACAATTTTTATAAAATTATTAAGTAAATTTGTTGTTAATATAGATATGTCGAAAAAAAGTTTTGCAATTTTTCTATTATTCTAAAATATTGTTTCTAAAAGAATAGCTTAACAACAAATAGTAAAAGTAACAACTACTAGATTAAAAAGACTAATAATAATAACTAATTTAAAAAATAATATTTTTAATTTGCAAGTCTCTTTCTTTTTTTTGCAAAAATATTGAAAAGAGATTTTTTTTCTTCTTCTTAATTTTGTGCTATTTTCTTGTTTATTGTTTCTCTATTTTCTTAATTGTTTATAAATAGATATTTTTAATCTATTGTTTTTTTAAATTAATTGTCGATCTATTGTTAACAAATATCTTTGCGTTAAAGATTTGTTTCAATTTCTATCGAAAAAAGAATTTAAATAGCGTTTTTGCTTCTAAACAAATAAATTAATTATATTGCTAAAAAAATTCTTTTAATAATATTATTATAGTTAGCAAACAATTTATTGTTTTAACAATAAATTTTAGTTGCAATTTTAATAAAATATTTTAATCTTCGAATTTACAATTCTTATTGTTATTTTCAATATTTTTTTTTATTTTTTTATTTTTTTTGCTTTTTAATTTAATAATATCTTAATTTCTTAGTTGTTAATTTTGTGTTTCTAATTTTTGAAGTTTCTAATTCTAATAGTTTGTTAAAATTAATTTGTTTTTTATACTCTTTTTTTTGTATTTTTGAGTTTTTGAATTTTTGAATTTCTAAAATTGTTTTTAGAGATACGTTAACAACTTGTTGTTTTAATATTTGCTATTGTAACTAAGTTCTTGCGTTAAATTTTAATATAACAAGATAGAGACAAAATCTCAATTAGTAGACAACTATAACAACAAAGACTTATTGCAATATATATATAGATTGTACTATACAATCTAATAGCATATTAAATAACTAAGATTCTAAGATTTAAGTAAGAGAGATTGTATATATATTACAAATAAATCGCTAGCACTAATAGCAAATATTCTTAAGTCTATAGTCTAATATTATCTAGTTGTCTAATTACAATATACTTAAAATTTGTTGCAATATAAAAAAAATTATTAAAATTATTAAAAAGATTAAGATTTTGCAAATCTTTTTAATTAAAAACTAATTTAAGTTTAAATTAAATAAATAAAGTTTGCTAATGATAAATATATTGCAATCTCGAAATTTAAAATTATTAATTAAATTATATTTAATATACAAAATATTAAAACAACTTAATTATATAAGTTTCTAAAATATAAAAATACAAATCTCTATAAAATTATTTAAATAATTAACAATTATATTTATAAATTAGAACTACTTAAGATAATAGAAATTTATTTAATATTTTATTTATAGTTTTTGTATTTTAATAAAAGCAAGTTTTTGTTAAACTAATAAATTAAATTTTTGTTGTTTGCTAATATTGTTAATAATATCAACAACAATAATTTCGAATATTATATTAAAAACATTAAGATATTATAATACAATATATACAAAAATAATAAAAATTTAAATTTAAATCTAATTGCTATTAATTATAGATATAAAATACTATAATATTAGATTCTTTTTATAAATTATATAAATTACAACAATAGATCTAAATAACTAAGTTAATAATTGTTCTAACTTTGTTATTAATTTCTATTGTAAATATTTAAATATAATAAGATTTTATTAAATTTTTAAAATGTCTTCTAATTAATAATCTAATAAATAGAATATTTTGTATCTATATATTTTCTATACTCTTCTATTACTGTTGTTAAATATTGTTTAATATATATTTATAACTCTTATTATTGTATCTAAAATTAATTTCGAAAATATATTGTTAATATATTACTATTGTCGAAAATTATCTGCTATATATTTGCAGTTAAAATTTTTTTTTTTTTTAATTAGATTAATTTAATATATTACTTTGTTTTTTGCATTAATTAACAAGAATTTCGAAAATATATTATCGATATATTATTATTGTCGAAAGTTAGTCGATATATATTTGCGATTTTTGTTATTGTTTTTATAGTATTTTTGTTAGATATTCTATAGTTGTTTTTTCTAAAAAAAATTAAAATTAAAATTAACTTAATATTTCTAAACATACGCACAATTGTATATAAATTGCTATTAAAATATTTTTATATATATTTTTTTCTTTGTATAGCAAATTTAGACAAATATATTTAAATATAATTAAAATTTAGCAAATTTTAACTTTTTAATATTGTTATCTTTTTTTGTTGTTATTAGTCTTTTCTCGAATTATATAACTAATTAATTCTCTAAATTTTCTTAGATATAATTAACTTTTTAAATTTTCTTAAATATAATTAAATTTTATTTTGCTATTAATCTTTTAATTTTTGTATTATATAATTTAGATCTTTTTTTTAAAATTAGAATTAATAATTTTTTGTATTCTTTTTAATTTTTCTATATTTAATGTTTTTTTTAAAAAAAAAAATTCTCTCTTAATTTTGCTGTTGTTTAAAAAATTGTTCGAAACTCGATTTTTGTTGTTTAACAATTATTTAATATTTAATTTCGAGTATTAGATTATACTTAATAGATATACTTAATATTAATCGAAGATAATCGAAAATTAATTAGAATACTATTTGCAATATATATATTTTTTATTTTGTATATTACTGTTTTTTGCACAATTTATTTTAAAAATTTCGATTGTTTTTCTCTATTTAACAAATTTGTTTTTTTGTTTAATATATATCGAAAACTTCAATTTTAATTGTCGAACAATATATAATATATACTCGATATTAAATAAAGCTTCTATTTAACAAATACTTGAGATTAACTAAAGTAAACTAAAAATGCTAATTAAAAGATTCGATATTACTTTGTCGAAACTTGCAAAAAAAAAAAAAAAAAATTATAATTTTGAACTACATAGATTTTGTTTTTTAATTATTTTTCGAATTTTTGCTTTCTAGTCTCGAATATACTATAGATAATATTTAGTATTTTAATACTTATAGTATTTATATTTATTTTCTGTATATAGTTAGTTCTGTATAGCTAGTATTCTTGTTAATTAACTATATACTAGTTATTAAAGCTCTAATTCTGATATAAATAAATTCTATTATTAGTAATAAATTAGTTTATTTTATCTATTTAGTATTAATATAAATATAAAGATAAAATTTAAAAGTTTAATTTTATTGTTTAATTAAACTATTTATCTAAAAATAAAAACTAATACTTAATTGTCTTTTAATTTATATATAAAAATATATAGTAAATTAAAAGATATTAATAAAAACAAATTTCTTGTTACTTATTATATTAAATAGCAATTCGAAATATAAAACAATTTTTATCGAAAAATACTTTTGCTAATTTTGCAATATTAATTCTAATAATTATAAATATATTTTTAATTATTTTTGTATAGCAATTAAGTATTATAAAAATTAAATTCTATATAAATTTATAATATTTGTTTAACAACAAATTTATTACAAAGTTTATAATAATTTTCTTCTATAATTTCTTTATAATAAGTAAATTAATTATATTAAATTAAATTATTAAGTTTAAGTTAATTTCTAATATTAAAATTAACAATTTAAGTTAATTTCTAAGATTTTAAGATTATTATTTTAGTAAATTTTTAATTTTTTGTAACAATTAATTAATAATTTAATAGAAATATCAATCTATTTAAATTAATTTATAAATATAATAGATTATTTTTATATTATATATTACTATTGTATATTATCTAGAAAATAATTAAAAAAAATCTAAATTTAAACTAAATTAAATTATTTTTAGAATTCTTAATATTCTTAACAATTAAAATTGATTTCTAATATTAAAATTAAGAATTAAGTTAAGTTAAATCGATTTAATTCTAGAATAATAGAAATCGAATTAAGTATCAATTTAATTTCTAATATTAAAATTGATAAATTAAATTAGTTCTAATATTTAAAATTAAAACTTAATTTAGTAATTGATCTAGCAATAAGTAACAATTAAATCAATTAAATTAGATTAAGTTATTAAGTTTAAATTAAGTACTAAATCTAAATTAAATTAAGTTAGTTTCTAAAGTTAAAATCGAAACTTAACTCGAAAAAATTTAACTTAAATTGTTAAGACTATTATTTTAATTATATTATAATTATTAATAGTTAATATATAATTAATATATAATTAATAATATTTAATTATTTAAATTGTAATAAGATAATATATTATAGTAATATATTATTATTTTAAAAAAAGAAAATTAAATTGTATCTATAAACTCTATAGAGTTTATAAATACAAATAATGCGTTTTATTAATAAAAAAATTTATTCTAAAATTAGTAATTAGTAATTCTTAATATAATAATACTATATTTGGTTTTTAAACAATTTAATTCGATTCTTAATTTTAAAGTTAAAAATCGAATTAAGTTAATTTTTAGAATTAAAATTTCCAGCTTAAATCGATTTTAAAAGTTGAAATCGAAACTTGATTTAACAATTAATCTAGTAAGAATCGAAGTTTATTATATAATTTATAATAAGAAATTTTAATACGTTAATAAATATTATATATTTTAATATATGCTTTTATTTGCTTTGTATAAAAAAATTAGAAGTACTTTTTCTAAAATAAATTTAAGATTTTCCTAACTTTAAAATGTCTTGTTAAAGAGTTATTATAATTCTTGCAATTTTTTTTAACAATTGTATTTTTTAAAATATAAAGCAATTTATTATATTTAACAAAACTTTTTTAATTTAAAGTCTATATCTTTTGTTTATAATAATTAAATTTTTAATTTTGATTTAATTTTTTTGATTTAAGTATTTTTAATCTAAAGATTGTTTATTAAGAATTTTATTAATTTTCAAGACTTTTTATACAATTTCTTTAATATATTTTTATATTTTTTTAAAATAACAATCTATATACTAGTTAATTAAAATAGAGATGCTAGTCTTTTAAGAACTTTCTCTTTACTTTATAATTGAAAAATCTTTGTATTACTAGTAAATACTTTTTTTAATTATAATATAAAAGCTATATTATTTAATATCTTTCGTTTTTTTTGCATTAACAACTTTTTATTAAACAACAATATCAACTTATTTTAGAATATAAGAATTAAATTATTTATTATCTTTTGTTTGATTTGTATTAATAGATTTTTCTAAACAACAATATTAATTTGTTTTGCAATATTAATAGTAATTTTGTATTTTATAATAAAATCTCTTTATAATTAATATATTTTAACAATTTATTTGTTAAATTTTTCTTACTTAAACAATAAATCTTTCTAAAGTTATAAATAATTAACTTAAGTATTTAGCAAATTAACTTAAGTATAGTTTCTTTTAACTTATAAATTTTCTAAGATTATTATAATCTAATTATATCTTAACACAATAAATACTATTTTTTAGATAGTATTTCTATTGCTTAAAAATAGTTACTATAGTTAGTAGTTTCTAATTATATATATTATAATTTTGCTTTGTTAAAATTATCTTTTGCGACTAAAATTTGCGACTAAAATACTATTAAGTGTTATTTTTGTTATTATTTTATTAACTTAAAATATTTGCAATTACAAAGTTAAATATAGACTAATTGCGTTAGATTAAATTATCGAGTGCAAATCAAGTACTCGATTTAAATTAGATCGAGTCGATTTCTAATAGACTAATCGCGTCGGGTCGATTAATCGAGTTCGGATCGATTAATCGATCCGAATCTTAACAATTCGGATCAATTCGATCCGAAAGTCTTGACAAGTTGATTCCTAAAGTTGAAATCGAAAACCGAGTCGGGTCGGGTCGATTCCTAGAATTAAAACTGAAATTCGATCCGAAAAAACCGACTCGAATCGCCAAGACTATTTAAATAATTATATAATTTATTAATAGTCAATATATAGTCAATATGTAGTTAATATACAGTGAATATATATTTAATAATATTTAATTATTTAAATTATAATAAGATAATACATTATAGTAATGTATTACTACTTTTTAAAAAGAAAATAATTAAATTGCATCTATATATTCTATAGAGTCTATAGATGCAAATAATACATTTTATTAATAAATTGCATCTATAAGATCTATAGAGTCTATAGGTGCAAATATTGTATTTTATTAATAAAATATTTTATACTATTTTTAGTAATTCTTGGCATAATGACGTAATTTTCGATTCCTTGGCAATTCGATTCGATTCCTAATATTGTAATCGAATATCGACTCGGGTCGAGTCGAGTCGATTTCAAAATAATAGGAATCGACTTGGGTTTCGGGTCGATTTCTAGAGTTGAAATTGTCGAATCGGGTCGATTCCAATAGTTGGAACCGAAACCCGACCCAACGGTCAGTCTAATTCCTAAAGTTAGAATCGAAAAGTTGATTCGATTTCTAATATTAAAATCGAAAATAGAATTATATAAATAATAGTTTCTTAAAAACAAAATATTTTAACAAAAGTAATATATATATATAATATATATTAGTAGTTATTATAATAAATAAATAAAATAAATAAAATAAATAAAATAAATAAAATAAATAAAATAAATAAAATAAATAAAATAAATAAAATAAATAAAATAAATAAAATAAAT
>JAABUS010000150.1_pt1 | contig 169512 bp, 87 predicted proteins | sample 5560161 | NCBI WGS metagenome assembly JAABUS01 (sample SAMN10711885, study PRJNA513376) | rock metagenome | isolation source: Antarctica rocks | place: Antarctica: Victoria Land, Trio Nunatak nord | collected 2016-01-04
GGTGGGGAGCGAGTAGGGGGGGCGTTATGGGGTTACATAAGAGGGATGGAAGGGGGGAGGAGGCGGTGGAGAGGTTGAGGTGGTTATTTGGGGATGAGTGGGTTGGGGATGCGTGAGTGGGGGAGATTGTTGATGAGGTATGCGTTCATGAATGAAATGCGTAAGGGATAGACAATGCATGCAATAGACTTGATAGCTTCGTGCAAGAGCAGAAACGGTTTGACTTCGGGAGTTCTTTCAGTCGAATACGACTTTCTTCCCCTGAAAAGCCACCGTCGTCTTCTGCTCTTTCGCTTTCTTCGCTGCTTCCCATGACGGATGCAAAAGCGCGCCAGCAGCAGGCTTAGGCTTCATCTTTCTCGCTGAAATTGGATCACTGTTCGCTCCGCTACTCATTGGTCCCCTTCCCCCACTCCCCCTTCTTCTACCACTTTCTGCGCTGAATCCACCCCTGCCTCGGCCTCTTTTGCCCCTGTCGTCACCCGCACTAGCACCTCGACGTGCGTCCCATCCTTCGTCTCGGTCCTGCGGCTGTTTTCTGACGTGGTTCGCATTCTTCCCAAATTTCTTCTCCCACAACGCTCGACGAGCCTGCTGGCCCATTCTATTTTTACGACCCTGAGGCTCTGTGTCCGAAAGACCTTCTGCAGACTCGGAGCCGGACCAGTAGCCACCCATGGAAAGTGAAGGGAGGAAGGTGGTCGATTTTGGGGCGGCCGTCGACGAAGCTTTTTTGGCTGTTTTGGGCTTGGTTATCATGTACGAGCCTTCTGGTTCTGATTCGGAGTCGCTCTCCGTGACTCTTTCGGGGTTGAGCTCCCCCAGGCGGCCATTGTCGCTAGCAGAAGCTCCGCTCATTGAGTCTTCGTCCGAGGATGCAGCAAGTCGCGAAGCGTAGATCCCGTAACCTTCCTCTTCAGAAGCGCCGTCAGTACCGTATTGTTCTTTCCCCCCTACGTCTTGATCTGAAAGTCCATCCCAGGGCTTGCTATCTAGGTCAACTCCAGTTGATGTTTTCTTATTTCTTGAAACGGTAGGCTCAACACCTTCTTGAGCAGGGGTCGCATTGGCATAGTCTTTTGCTCGTAGTCGCTTCTTCTTTGTCGCAGCCCTTGTTTCTTCAATACCAAGTGTTCTTCGTATACGATCCAGTGTCTCTAACATAGCAGCCTGCACAGGACCTGAACTGAAAAGCCGCGCCTGGACATTGGCAATTGGGCTATCCAGCGGCTTCCTTGCTGCTTCGACGGTAGTCTGTACATACCTTGGGAATGAAGGAGCGGAAGCGATGGAATTGATTTTGAGTAGCGATTTATATAGATGTAATTCAGCAGTGACAGCTAAATCGAAGCTCTACAACACCGTATCAGCGAAGCGGCCAAGGCTGTGCTCTAAGACATCCAACCTTCAGCGCAGCTATTTCAGTCTCCAGTCGCGCGGTATTAGCTTCCGAGTTTTCTGCCTTCGCTGTCTTCTGCCGCCTGCCCAGCTTCTGTCGCTCGAATCCTCTAGCAACTTTCAACGCTCGAGATAGTGATTTCTTGCCTTCTTCGAGTAGGGCTTCGAGCTGCTGCCGTTGTAGGCGTAGGGCCCTATCTGAGGAGTCATTACTGAGGCGGTCTTCCGAGCTAATATCTTCACGTTTGCGTTTGGGCATCGTTGGAAGGATGAATGTAGGGGATATTTCTTATACGCACGCCGAATAAGTTCCGATTTTCGGAGATAACAACTCGCTCGGCCTTATGGCCAGCTTGTTTTGTCTGCAAATCTAGGGCGCTCTTTTCGTCTACTTTTTGTCTGGTCTTCTTCGACCTTCATCTGATGATAATATCTTATACTCTGGTTTCGATGAGATACGTTGGTTTTGCAAGTATTCCACAGTTGCCAGCATCTGAGCCTTCTGCCATCTCTTTACCGTTGAATTTGGCTGCCCATCGTCCATCATGCCTTCTTTGATCACGAATGCCCAATTTGTCCTCATTTTTCTTTCAGCTGTTGGCTTTTACGCGACTTGGTATATACTCTTGAAAAATGGCACCACCGATTACATGTCTGAAATTCGAGATTTCGGCCCACGACTTCTCCCTGGAACCAAGGAGCCTCTGAAGACTGTCTATGTCGGAATTCCGGCGGTCGACTATCAATTGACAGTTTTAACACTCTTTTTCTGGGAGCAAGTGGATGGTTCCGACCCGAACAACTCTTTGTTCTGCTTCCATTTTGCTACCCAAGTTGCTTGTGGGTGGGGTTTGCTTTTGATTGAGGGACATAGGAATAGTAATAGATGGAGCATTGTATCATTGTAAGCAGAACCCTGATACTGTCTACCAGCAAAACATTATCGTCTACTAAAGGTGACAGCATCGGAATTTGGGGAGTCTTCGTCCAGAACGCTGCCTACGCGGTTGTCTTACCTATCTATTTGATCATCCACCTTTCGATGTCGAAGACGGTTTCTCCGAATCCCTCCGGGCTCTCGGTCTCTTTGCCCCTTCTCCAGGCTATTCCAATGGCTCTGGCAATCGGCTATGTGCTTCCTGCCGTCCTTATGTCGCTGCCTGCACCTTCAATCATCAGCTTTCAGCGTAAGCAGATGTATGTGGCTATTTGGCAGATGTTTCCTGTCTGGGTTTCTCTTGTGCACGAAGGCTTGACACACATGCTACGAACTCTTATTTATCGAGAAACTTCCAAACAGCCTAGTGATTTGCCCCATTCAATGTCCATGGATGCTCTGCGGATTTTATACATTGGTCTTCTCATCATCGCCGGAATCGGCCAAATCGCTACTGCGACAATGATGGCTACATCAACGTTCTTCCCTGACCTCTTTTCCACGAATTTTCAAGGCATTTTCAAGGCGTCGAAGGTCTTCCTACCAGCCGCAGTATCTCCCGCCAGCAAGATGCCTTCGATAGGGTCAGGGGCTCATATGTTACTTCAGTACGATGAAGCTATTGGCTCCTTGGCCATGATTATCTGGAGCACTGTGCTGTTCGTCGATGTCAACAAGAAGACGAGAGCGCCCCAGAAAGCCGTGTACCAAATCGCCCAAGCAGTGACTGTCTTCATACTGACGGGGCCACTGGGTTATGCTACGGCTTGTATCTGGGCCAGAGACGAAGTTGTGTGGGCCGATCAGATGGAGCCGATCAGAGGAGAAGAGTCTCTAGATGTCAAAAAAACCAGCTAGAAGTGAAGGCTGAGCTGTAAAAGAAAATTGCTTGCAACTTTAGTATACGCTGCAGCATGGCCCAGGCTGTGAATCAAATAAGTGGCAGTTGCGGCTTGCGAGTGGAGACAATCGTTGAACAGGGTAGGGCTATAAGCCCCTGTAAGAGACATCGTCTATCTGACAACAACTCAGGCCGGGTGTCGATTGGCCACCTTCTTTATTCCTCTGCATAGCCTATTAAAAGTTATGGCAATCTGTGGCTATTGAAGACTGCATTAACATCTTGCCCGCCAGTAGATTTCTGCGTAAAATGTGGAGCTGCCAAGCCTTCGCCATCTTCACGTATCTTGGTAGTGAATATGCAACGAAAGAAATCCTCTTTGGTATGTTCATTTCCTTCTACGACGAACCAAGCACCTAGTCAAACAAGGGGACACTTACGCAATAACCTGAGCTGCGAGGTACGGCTTTCCTATATTCGTATTGTCCTCTGGCTCACTTGTGAATATAGACTCTGGCCAATATGCCCACCTTCCTTGGATTGCCGGGTGAAGTGCGTGAAACCATCTACAGCTGCATTCTGCAGCGTTACCGGCCTTTCTATCCTTTGCAGACACTTTTGCATCACAACTCCTGGACTCACCCCTGCGACAGAACCCTCCAAGCGACCTGGACCAGGTAGGAAACCGTCAACACCGCACTCTTACGCGTCAATCGCCAAGTCTGGAAAGAGGCACTCTACATCCTCAATTCCAACACGGGGATGATCTGTGATTCGAAGCATGTATGCCTGACGCAAGGTCCCCACTTTACGCTATACATGAAAGACTTCAGCAAACGCTATGAGCGGATGTCTCCCGAGTACCAACGGTAACAGTTGGATCTTCAGCGACTCGCGCAGGAGTACCAGTTGATCAGGAATACATTGATCACTAACTCATATCCATCGATGATCCTTCATCTGGCTTCTGTACAGATAAATTTCGATTGGGCCTCGGAAGGCGCCAGTCAGCTCGACTTGGCGCAGAAGCACCTGATACTAAATGCTCCCAAGAGGTTAAAGGAGATCCTTGAGCCACTATGCGGCCAGCTAGTTCAGACCCTTCCAGACAAATGCAAAATTGTGGTTCTTCTGATCCCGTAAGAAGCCCTCTCAGCCTTTGCTGGCATGACTGACCTTGGTCTCTAGATCGACCCATGCCCTCGTGCCTAGAAGTGAGGACAAATTCTTGGAGCAGATGAAGCAATCGGGACTAGTAGATCTGCTCCAAATTATTTCAGTTTTAAGGGCTGTACAGGTCAAACATGCAGAGTGTGGCGATGAATGCTATTACGACAAAACACCCCTGCCGAGTTCGTCCTCTTTCAGCGTTGCCCTTGAGCAAGAGCTTAAGCCTTGCATATGAAGGAAAAGCAGTATGACGATAGCGAAAGGAGCCTACAGACGCAGTGGAGCAGGTGAATCCCGACTAAAAGACTCAAATGCGTTCCATTTGACCCGATAGACCCCATATCATTAGGTTGTCCGTCTAGCTGGACGGTCTATATGCTTGATAAGGGAGCCAAAGATAGAATGTCTTGCAGAAGCTGATTGACTGTCCTCGTAAGGAACGGACGGGCGAGATTGAACAGCAAGCGCAAAAGTCTTAGGCTGAGAAAATTTGTAGCTTCCACATGGCTGTAGTGGGACAAGATCGGGTAGTGACAATATGTACACGGCTCCATCGAATCAGGCTCTACCAGAGTGACATGATCGTCCAGGTCCCGGAATATTATCATACACCTGAGCCCCTCACTTCTTCTTTTCTTCCTCCTTTGGCGGCTCAGGCTTTGGCGTCGGCAACTGAAACTCCTCCGGCTTCCTGTCTTTGCCAGGTCCCACCTGCTCCCAAGCTTTTGATCTCGTCAGTACATAGCAGCATAAGATAATAGGGAGGATTTCTGACCTGCAGTGCCTCCTTCGAAGTTGCGGAAGGCCTGCGTAAGCTCCAATGGCTCCACCACGATCCGCTTCTTCTCTTCATCGTATCTGATCTCAGTATACCCCGTCAATGGGAAGTCTTTCCGCAACGGATGGCCATCAAATCCATAGTCCGTCATGATCCTCCTCAGATCCGGGTGACCAACGAAGAAGACCCCAAACAGATCGTACACCTCCCGTTCGTACCAATTGGCGCCGTCATACAGGGATGTGATACTCGGTACTGGCGTAGCCTCATCCGCGTATGTCTTGACCCTTATCCTTGAATTGTGTCTCACACTGAGAAGGTTGTACACGACCTCGAATCGATTGGACCTCGTGGGGTAGTCCACAGCTGTAATATCTGCCACCATGGTGTATTCGGCGGCAGTATGGTACTTGAGGAACGAGATGACGGGAATGACACCAGAGGGAGAAATATAGATCGTGAGCTCATCTTTCCAGACTGAAAATTGCTGGATAAATTTGGGCATGCACGAGAGGAGATATTGGCCGTAGGTGTGGAGGCTTGCCGCTTTCTCTTGGTACTTGTCTGCCGGGTTCACGACTGGCGCATGTAGCTTCCCGCCAGCTCAAGATATAAATGAGCGATCAATTGATGTTATGATTGAGACATGCACTTACGAGGCCGCCGAGCATGCCGCATATTTGGCGTGTAGTCCTGGGATGCCGTATCTTTTGCCCGCGTTGCTGTATAGGTGAATTGGCGGACTGGAAGAGACCGAGCTGGAACATTGTTCGAAAGCCTAAGGGCACCCCGTAGAGGCCTTGCAACGCCCAACTTCGTCGCCATCGCTGGTAGCTAGACTGTCATAACACAGAGCAGTTCGTCGCAAGCGGAAAGTGGTGATGCGATATATGCAGCCAGCCTAAAAGGGACTAGCAGGGCTGGACTAGCGTGACATCTAAAAGTCGAACTCTCGACCTTACCTAAAACCTTCATTTCATCGACTTAACCACGTCGCTCCTTTTACGTTCAGCGTGCTTTAACAGGCGTTGTGTTATCCCTTTCACGATATCTCTATGCCAGTGACGTAATCTAATCCCTCTCACACTGGCTTGCGCATCTCTCGCCCACTGGCCCCGAACACCCCTTCACCATGGCAAGCCGCGTTCAGCAGGATCTCTTCATAGACGACGATGACGAGTCATGGCAAGTTACATCTCATAGCTTAATTCTTGATGTGCTTTGGAAATCTTAGCTGACTCTTCTCCACCTAGTCCGCTATGTGTCGAGGAACTGGACTTGTCAGACAAAAATTTCAGACCATGCCCTTGCGGCTATCAAGTACGTGGGAGACTACAGCTATTTGCAGGAGACCTGCTTGGAACTGGCCACAGTCTCTCTCGATTTAGCCTGGGCTAACGTGCTGGTTTTACCAGGTATGCCAGTTCTGCTACAATAACATCAAGAACCAAATGAACGGTTTGTGCCCCGCATGTCGAAGACCTTATGACGATGAGAGCATCGAATGGAAAATCGTCAGCTCCGAGGAGTGAGTTCCCATTCCTGTGCTGGGATGCTTTCGATTCACTGAACCCCTACAGACAAAAAGCAGATATCGCCCTACAGGCAAAGAAAAAGGCTCAGGCACGGAAACAGGAAAGCGAACAGAGACAAGTCGAGACTACGAATCGGAAGAACCTTGCTGGCATACGAGTTGTCCAGAAAAACCTTGTCTACGTTGTTGGCCTAAGCCAAAAGAGCACCGAGGAAGAATTTCTGAGGACGCTACGAGGGCCTCAGTACTTCGGTCAATATGGCAAAATAACGAAGATTGTTGTCAGCAAAGCAAAGGAAGGACAGAACAACAACAATTCGATAGGGGTATACGTTACATTCGAGAGCAAGGATGATGCTGCCAGGTGTATTGCCGCAGTCGACGGCTCGCAGAACCTGGACCGGCCACTGAGGTGAGTAAAACAAATAGCGCTATTGTGCAAGTGCCTTTTCTAAATTATTGCAGAGCTCAGTATGGAACTACGAAATACTGCTCAGCATTTCTGCGCAACGAAACTTGCGGCAATCGAAATTGTACTTTCCTTCACGAGACCGGAGAAGATAATGACAGCTTCAGTCGACAAGATCTTTCTTCAATGAACGCCCTCTCTACCCAACGACCGGCACAGCAAACCTCAGCCTCACGGTCGAATCAACAACAGTCGCCCCAGCCACAGCCTCCACCCCAGCAGGCTCCTCAAATTGTATCTGCAGCAGGGCCTGGTCAGGCTGCTCGTGCGGAACCGATGAGTCGAAGCGATAGCGGTGATGGACCCGGCCTACCATCCTCGGCAACGTGGGCAGCGAAGAATGCACAGAATGAAAGTGGGAAATCAAGCCAGCCTGCGAGTGTGATAGCACCAAGCCCAGTGATCACAAGTTCAATTATTCCTCCACAGCCTTCAGAATCTCGGCAAGCAAAGGCCGAATCGAGACCCCCTATCGAGGCTTCAAATCCGCCGTCGCAGCCTCCACCAATGACCGTGCGGCAACCGTCTCCGGAACCGCCTAATCCCTTGGATGCTGTAATGAAGACTTTCGCTACGTCCAATTTCAAGTTTGTTTTTGACAGATCAATATACAGCGAAGATGAACTCAAAGTGATCGACGCGTTTCCACCTCTCTTTGATGAACATGGCGGTTTAGTCCGCTGGCGGAGGGATGAAGAGGACGAACGAAAACGCCAAAAGCTGGAAGAGGAGCGGAACACCCTTGGAGCTATGTCTGCAGTAGAAGAAGATGAAGCACCTGCCAGTGGCAGTCTTCAGCTGGGAGGCGAACCGGAGACCCAAGATGAGCCAAAGGAGAGCTCGGACCGTATGAGCGCGCAAAACCGGGGTGCCATACAGCCACCGTTTGCATTGGCAAACAACTTTGCTTTCGGTGGAGCGAATTTTCAAGCGCAAAATGTCACCAATTCTACTCGGGTACTTACCCCTCAGCAACAGCATCAGCTTTCACTCCTACGGTCGCACAGTAATCGCCAAAGCCCAGTGAATGCTAGCCAATTCCAACAAGGATACACAGGAAACACAAGCCTTCATCATCACCAACAATCAAACCCGTTTCAAATGCAGAATCAGGCTTTCAGTACCGCTCAAGGACATACAAGACAGGCCTCGCGGTTCGACTTTGCCAACGATTCTACATCGGCCTCTACCACAGTAAAGCCCGTGGCGAATCCTCAATTAATGGCCCAACAATCTGCCATGATGCCTTCAAACCAAAACAAGCATTTCCAGAACCAAGGACTTCAGCAACAACAGAGTGGTCATGGCAGTCACTTCTACAGTGGTGTCCAAGGCCCACCCCCTGGTCTTAAATCTAGCGGTACACCGCCAATTAGCGGGGGCGGCATGTTCGGACAAGGACACGGATTTGCGAGTGCCATGGGTGGCAGCGCCGGCTTTGGTGGAAATACCGGAAGCAAAAACAGCAACGATGAGCTCATGCGCGAGCTGATGCGAACGCGGAATGGGTCTATCAACGGACAGGGATCTGACATTGGAAAGCGTGAGTTTAAATTTCCTTTTGCACAACAGCCCATGACCTCCGATACCCCTGCCTCAAGGCTTTTAAGCTCGCTTTATGGGTCGCAGCTTGGCGCCCATCACGGGTACCAAGACCACAACCTCCAAAAGCAGAAGAAGAAGGGGAAGAAGCACAGACATGCTAACACTTCCTCCTCTGGGGGAGGTGGTATAGTGGATCTTGCGGACCCAAGTATCTTACAAGCTAGAATGCACCACGGTGCTGCGGGGCAGGGGCAGTTTGGTACCCAAGGTCAAGGTGGGTTCAATCCGAACAGCATGATATACGGTGGCGGCTACGGCGGCAGGTGGCAGATGTGATGATTGTTTCAACATGCGACTCCTCTCTTCGACAATGTCTTTTTTTATGACGGCGGCGCAGGAAATGCTGCTGGTGGCGATTTAGCGAGCATGGGCCTATAAGCAGAGCAAAAAGGGGGGGAACAGGGCGTCTCACCTGGCATCAACAGCAGCGACCGTGGTATGATCTGGGAAACATTTACGTGCGACATTTTTTCATCCTTGGGCCATCAATCCAAGACTTGCGTTGGCTACTTGATACCACCTACACCGTCATTCTCGTCATGGCCAGCATCATGTATGTAAGCACCCCTTCCCTGAACTCAAGTTCAGGCAGGAATATACCGATTTATTTTCTCACATCTACTCGCTCCATAGAGACTATTCACTTCTGCCATGACGAGATAGACGGTTACAGGCTGTGTCAATCTGCTCGTTGCTTAGACTCTGAGCTGCTACATAGATGTTTAATTTGGCTATTGTCTTGGCGCCCATGCTCGTGTTGTATCTTGCTTTGTCATGTTATTTTCGTTCTTAGCCGCCTGATATAGAACCTTTCTGGATTACACGCTAATTAGACTTCATTTCAGAGCTATCAACCCAGTCTCAACCTCGGAATTTAATCCCACCAACACATCTATCTTTCCAAGATGCCCCTGTGGACTCTTCGCTAGCGACAAATTCCAGCAAGGCAACAGTGAAGGCTCCTCCACCACCGACCTTGGTCCCACCAGGTCTATCTCTACCTCAGGATTTTCCCCCATTAGCAGCACCGTCAGCTCCACCGCCCATGCCAACATCAACCCAGCGAAAGGTCACGAACAAGATTATCAAGCCGGTGGTCCCTGTCATTCCAACCTCATCTGCCCGTGTCACAGCTATGCCGACAGATTCTCAACGTGACGAGCAAGCTACTACCAAGATGAAGCTCAACACTCCCGATGCTCCTTCAGTATCGGAGGATAGTACGAAGACCACCCCTCCTAAGGATCAAGCATCCGAAGATTTACAAGCATCAAAGCCTGCCACACCTCCTGAAGCTTCTGATCTCGATACCGAGGTTTTCCTTAACACCGTTGCTAAGGTCGCGGACAAGAAGCAACGGCCGGGTAAACTCGACATTGCGGCAGCGAAGGACGCATCGAAGGCAGATCCCACGGACACTAGGTGTGAGACCTCAAGTGCTCTTGATCTATCCCAACCACCCACCCCGGTGACGGGGGCTTCACACGCGTCTGTTGCGCGTCCAAGACAGCCGCGAACAATCCGACTTTCCAGAGAAGATATACCACTGGCCTCTCCTAGCATTCTTCCCTCGGCAGCTACTAGCCGACAAGCTTCACGTCGACCTAGTCCCACATCCGCCAATCGGCCAGACACACCAGCAAGTGAGAAAATCTCCGACAACGCGTCATTCACAACAACATCGATTTCAAGAGCCAATTCGCCACCTCCTAGCAGACTTGGTTCAGCACCTGTGAGAACAGTCACGAAGAGTCAGCAGAAGAAGGAACGCCAACAGCGTGCCAAACTTGCCGAATCCGCGGCGAAAGTAGAAGAGGCGCCAGCCAAGGCTGAGGAAGTTCAAGCGCCTATCCTTGGAAGGAAGAAGAAGGCAAAGAAAGAGAAGACGCAAGGTACAGCTGAATCAACACCTACGGTCACGCGGCCGACGTCACCCGTGCCCAAGGAAGAGGCTGTGAAGGCCAAATCCATCCCCGAACCTTCAACACCAGTGCAAGAGAGCAAGAAAACCAATTCAAAGATTTTTCCAGAAGCCAAAGACTTAGATACACCATCGAGCCCTGCTACCCCAGCCGGTGCAGGACAGCAGAGATCTTCAGTCACAGCAGCAGCCATCTTTGCCTCTTTGTTAAAAGCTGGCGAAATCAGTGCTTCAGCCGCAGATCTCTTCAAACCTGTCCAGGGGATCAATCATCGTTTCGAGCCTATCGAGCAGAACTACGTTAGTGTTGATGACATTATGTCCGAGGATCAAGCGCTCCTTCTCGAGAATGGCGAGCTAGTCCATGTGAACAACGGTCCCACCGACCATATCATCGTCTTTCCAGATCGTCGTATGCTTCGCGGCTTTACTGCCGAGCAAGCCGCGCGTTATCTCGAGTTGAGAAAAAAGCCTCTGTGGAACGGGGAGATTCCCTCCCATAAAGCCCTCGATGATCTTGTTCCATATCCTCCATCATTCGATCCATCAAAGGGTGCTACCAAGGAGAGGAAGCTTCACAACCCATTTGCAGCTCCAATCGCAAACCAGGAGCCAGTAGGGAGCAACACCACGAAGTATGGCTCTGCTATCCCTGATGGTGCTCTTGGCGGGGGTATGGTCCATAGGCAGGCTACCATGTCTGTTGCAGAGGCTGAGCAGGCGTTGGCGGCGTCTAGGAAGGAGACGGAAATACTGGAGAAGAAGTTGAATGCGGTTATCAAGAAGAATAGGCGTCTGTTGTTGGGGAATGGGCACTAGACACCCGGTAACGAGATAGTCCGGGGTCATTTATAGTTGGGAGTCAACTGTGGTCCGGAGTGACTGTGGTCCAGAGTGAAAGCATGTTCTTTTATGAAAGTGGAATGCAAAGTGCGTCGGTGTGCGGCTTTTTACGCGACACTGAAGGTCGCGTAAAGTGTGGTTGGGGGTGAAAATTTTACTATGGTAGCGGCATCGAAAGTGCTTCGGTGTTCGCCATTTTCGAGGCCTTCAAAGTCTCGGTTTTACAAATTCGGCATAGATGTGTGAAGGGACTTGACGCGATGGATTATGGGGCATCGTCAGCATTGGAAGAGGAGCCTTTGTCTGTCCCATGAGGGTGTTGATTGTACATTACCAAGTCCACTCTTTTAGCATAGTATCAGTGCCACTATCATGCAAAAAGTGGAATTCAATAGCAGGCCGTCCAGATCAAAAAGAAAATAGCGTGTAATTTACTATTGGTAATTAGTCAATAGATATTGCTTTCTATGCCCCGGATCTATATGATATGCAATTAGGCCCTGTTCGGTATCCATTGTCCGGAGATCCGCTTGATGTATCTATAGAGCCAAGTCAATCCTTACTGAGAGAGCATCTCTCGCTAGGTATGCACTCTTTAAATATCGCCCCTAGAGCTTTGAGAGAGTCGAGCCCATGAAAGCTCACCAAAGAGCTCAATGCTCTCTCCAGAGTTCAACACTCAGTCCCTCTCTCCCTCCACCATACCACTCGGTCAGGCTTGCTCGTGGGCTGTAACCAGGACTCTCTGCGAAATAGGACTATAGATGCGCGTCGCAAGGTCACTGTGAAAATTGGAGCATCTGGCGCGAGCGTCCCCTTTTACATGAATTTGTCACACGCAATGGCTGGTTGTTCTCTGACGGCTACAAGGTTTCATAATGAATGATCCGCCACTATTATTCCAATGAAAAGGTCTCTCGGCCCGCTCTCCTCCCTTGCGCACAGGATGCTCTCAACCAAAAGTAGTCTTCTTGTCTTCAATCGGGACATCCCCGCCAGTAGTACTCTTGTACTTGCCACGAATGAAATCAGAAATCAGCTCATCCTTTGCCTGCTCAACCGCCGACTCATTGTCTTGCGGTCCCTGTCCGAAACCATATTGCTGAACCGCATCTACACCTACAGCGATCCAGTACCGTTAGAACATGACACGGCTTCAGAAGGACAGTAGTGGGTTACCGACCTTTATCAAGATAGTCCTCATTCTTCTCGCTCTCCTTGCCTCCTCCAGCAGCTGAGTTGAACTTTTCACCAATACCACCGAGGAAACCACCTCCGCCTGAGCTCTGCTCGCCAGACTGAGTGTTTTGGCCTTGCTGGTTGTTGTTCCCGGCTTGCTTTTCGCCGCCCATGGCGTTCTTGACGAAATCCATTGTAATTGGTCGGATGGAAATTGCAAGGTAGTTCGCGAAGTCTCTTATCCTAGGATGTTAGAAATGATGTGTGAAGAAGGTGAAGACAATTGTTGATAGTCAGTGATGGTCGTGACGTCTGAGTGTTCGTGCAACGGACGTCGTCAAAAATTGGTCAACCGGCCAAGCATTGTCTACTGCAGCCAAGCCAATCAACGTTTGCTGGGTTTCAATACATATCATATTAGGTTCGATTCCTAATGGCGCTGGTTCAATGGTGTTGTGGTTTTGTTCGTATTCTTTATCAAGCGTCCCGGCAATGAAAGGCTTGGGCTGCCTACAAAGTGCAACTGAAGTGAATAATGATAGAGGAGTGGAAATTTGTAGGAGATCAGCTTCAACACAAGGCTAAGAAACAAAGACGGGAACGTCGCTCTCAACTGGTCCAGACATCTTCATGGATGCAGGATCTCAAGCTGATTGCGAGGGAAGTCAGCTCTCTCATGCAAAGGAAAAGCAAGATCGGCAATGAACCATTGGCCGGTTTGTATTAACAAGACTTCATGATTGCCTCGAGGCAGATAGAATTGGAATCTGACCAATCTCTAAGAGTCAACTACACCGAGCTCATTGCCAAAAGAATTTGAGAGCATGAGTGTTGACTATGCACTCCCACCGAACGTAGCCTTTCACTGACCATTCCGCATCATCCACCAAGCATGGCCGAGCCAAAGACCTATCCATCAATAATAGCAGCGACGCCAGTAAGAAAAAGGCCGTGGATCCCGCAACTGGGTACGTGTTCCAAAACCATGAGATCAGAGTAGCGCCACCGACGATCAAAGACATACCAACACATGCCCACACATGTGGGCCGCTATCAGTCATTTCCTTACCGTTCATGCCGAACACAGAAGTCACGAATGTGAGCGGAATGAAGACGAATGCAAAGTTGAATTAGGTGCTTAAGGGCTACAGCCTGGATCGTTTCGATGTCCCCAATTGCCATCAAGCTCGTTTCGAATTACATGCGGTCTCTGATCATCAATTCGATAGTATGGCCGGCGCTCAAGACTTCCCGACAGTACCTAATCGTATCATGCAGATGAGGCAGTTGCTTGTCGTCCCGATTCAATGCGTGACCGATGAGGGCATTGATTGCTCCCTGAACGTCATGCAAGTCGTCCATGAGGTGGTCCAATAGCATGGGGAGATTTCTTGGGCCATACCTAGGCTGTGAATCTTGAAAACCAAGATCAATTCGGATCTCGGCAATTTTACGAGCTATGCCCCGTATGCATGGTCTGATGAGGGCACTGATATACTCGTAGGGAGCACTATTGGCACTAGCAAGACTTTCCTTGTCGAAGTTTTCTAGTATTTCGCGGATAACGTGAGTGCCAGCAATTTGTTTCACGAAATCAATGTGCTTTGACGTATCTTCAGCAGCGCAAGACGTTTGTGCGAGGAAATCCCCGATAATCCCAGTCAGGGCGTATGATAACGAGCACTAGACAGCTTTAGCTACATTATTTTACAACGCCTTTGATCTCTGAATTACCATTGAATAGGTCATTGGCCACCTCTCGGGCGGCTGAGGTGATACAAGCCCAGAATCCATGTCTAAGAATTATGTCGCGACGACACGTTTCTGCATGTAGCGGCCAACGATGCTGGGCGAATCACGGGGATGAGCATTGTCGTGAAGAAGCCCGGATCAACCTCCAGCGCTAGCCCGAGTTCCTCCATAACCTCTGTTGGTAGCCGGACTCCCCACGCACAGACAGACAGTCGAGCGGCATTGTTCAGCTGTGAAAGAAAGTCGCCAACGCCCGCACCGTCGCGATGAATTTTTAACGACTGTTGTTGGATGGACTCGGAATTGCACTCCGCATAAGTACGTTAAGCCAGGGTCTTCGAGATAATGTCGGAGCATGTGGTATTCGGTATGAACTCCAGAGATTGATTCTACATATCCAAGATATGTTTTGGAGTTCTCGGGTGAAGCCGTCTCCGCTTCGTTCCTCTTCATCAGGGTCCTGGCTGTCCAAACCACCAACTTCAAAAAAACGCTGATTTTCCTCTCTTGTATCAGCGCCCCACATCTTTTTCAGCCGGCAGCCTGTTGAACGCTCCCTACAGGATGTATGATCTTTAGGCACCCTTCCTGTATCCGTCGTCATTCTGATCATCTTGTCATAGTAAGTGTCACTGAAAGTATCACGAGGGGATCGGCTAAGCTCACATGTAGGCAGCCGAAGTCTTCGCGGTCATTGTGCCCAGCCCCCCCATGCATGATGCACATGCATCACGAAAACACGTTTCAGCAACAATACGATGCGCAAGACTTCGGCTCCTCACCGGGCGTAGAAGCTCAATCACGCCCGATTTACCCTGAGAAGAGCGATGAAAATTCGGCTTCTCATAGCGAAGAATTCGGATCGCATCAACTCCAAGCATGTGCCCCACAGAAGGCGCTGTCACCGTGCAGTAAGCCCAGTGGGAATGAGCGCAGTCATTGCCGCTGAAGGACAGGCATCACAATGGCTCTTGGGCCTGCTGGAGAGAGTTCTATTTGCAGAAGGCGTTGTAACCTTTATCGTCCTATCATCTATCGAACATACATAGCCGTTATCAGTCATCACTGTTTTCGTTCCCTCTGTCCACCATTCCCAGCCTTCTTCCCGGCTGCCAGCTTAGTACTGGAGCCCTCTCCAACCTCGCCTCCACCCCTACCGCGACCCCTACCCTTACCTCTCGACCCGCCTCTGCCTCTGATTTTGCCACGCGGGTCCCTTCCACCTCTACCAGCCGGCTTCCTAGCTTCCTCCTCCTCAGCCTTGGCCTTACGGCTCTCCTCATCCCACCACTCTTGGAACGCCTGCTCCTCTTGAATCTCCTGCAGGCTTCTTTTTGCGGCAGCTTCCTTGATGATGTCTTTTTCTGTTTGTTGCTGGGATAGGATATCGGACATAGACAGCTGAAGGCTGGGTTCGACGGAAGGCGCAGTGTGACGAATTGATTGGATTAGGGCAGCCGAGTGGGTTGATGATGATCGTGATGGGCGAGGCGGTGTTTGCCCTGAGGCGAACTTGGAGGCATCTGGTGTAGATACGCTGCGCTTTTGCGTAGGTGCGAGAGTCGGGGCAGGGCCACTAATGGCTCTACGGTTGGCCGGAGCTTTGCCAGAGACCGTCTGTCTGAGGGTCATAGGTGAAGGCGTACGGGGGATACTGCCCTTTTGAGATGGTGTCGAGTTGCTGCTTTCTGCTCCGAGCACGTCTTTGAGAGATACCTTCGGACCTTTCGATGCTATCTGCCAGGGGGACGATGCACTCTTGTCTTGATTGTGCTTTTCTGCAAGCACAGGACTTCGTACCGCAGCTGGTTGTGGTGATTGAGATAGCTGCTTCTGTTGCTGCTTCTTGCGTTCACGCTGGGAGAGTTTCGCTGGCGTACCAGTAGAAAAGGTTTCACTCTCCTTTGCGCGAGGAGACAGTCCCGCCGAGAGATTCGAGACGCGATGGGGCGATGCCTGGGCCATGATATACTTCATTTCGGAAGTGGAAGGGCGCATAGTGGGAGCACCCCATGGTTTCTTGCTGTTCAGGGGCATTGGCTCTTCGGCGACCAGTCTTCGGCTCTTGTACGATGATGGACTGGTTGAGGCTGCGAGGGCGTCGTTTGCGCTGAATGAAGAGGTATGCTCTCGCCGATCCCAAGCATCATCGTCCATCGGCAAGCTTGAAGGTGGTAGGGTATTTTCGTTAGCCGCTCTGCTGGGACGACGGCGTCTGTTTGATGTGCTTTTTGCGGCGCTTTCGGTGTCTGATATTTCATCTTCCTCCATTTCAAACATGAGGTCAGCCGCAGATCTTTTCGCCTTTAGTAAAGGACTCTTTGAGTGGCTGTCGCGGTCTCGTGAGGATTTTTCTCTCGATCTCTGCGTTGAAGGTGACTGGTCAAAATCCTCGAGGAACGCGGCTTTCGCCTTTGATCCGCCGACGGACTTCGCTTCGCGCTCGTGGAGCCGAGTCTGCAAAGATATAGAATCTATTTTGATACCTTTTCCTCGCTCCATTAGGTCAAAAAGTGTCGGATATCGCTCCATGAGCTCAGCTTCAGCACTACCACTTTTTGCGATTGGTAAGCACGCGAGTTGATTTTGGCGGACAACTTCGTCAAGTTCTAGCATTAAGTCTTCATCGAGCACTTGTAGAAGACTAGGCACGGTTAGATAGCAGTCTCAATAATGCTAGATCGCTAGTGCTTACTGATTCTCGAGCATGCCCTCGAGGTTGAGACAGATGTATTCGAGTGCAGCGTCTTTGAATTGAGTCACCGAACACGGTGCGACGGCATTGAGTAGCTGACAGACATTGCGCGTATTGACTATTGAAATCAGCAATTGAACAACATAGACTCAAAGCATAGATAGTACCAAATCGTCCGAGCATCTTCTGACAGCATTGTGCCAATCGATCAAGCATCAGCTCGTTGGCCACAGACATGACCGCCATAACCAGGTCGAGAAAGGCGTCAATGTTAGTAGTGACAACATCATCAAACATCTCCTCGCCAGTATCCGCGTACAGATACTGCAAAACGTACTTGAAGATCTCGAGATCCACATGCTTGAGGTCTACACTAATGGCATCTTGGTGCTCTTGCATTTGCTCACGCCGCGAAGACAGCCACATGCCGGCGGCACGTCCTTGGAAGAGAACTTCGAAGAATGGGCACCGCTGGACCATTAGTGCACTGTGGACCTTCACGCTTTCGCCGTCAAGATCCACTCGAACGTCTCCGCTATCGAAGTATCCCGACTCAATGATTGCTCGCTCGAGATCCTTGTTGAGAGTCTTGGGTGGGGCGGTCATGACTCTGACCGCTTGTTCAAGCTTTGGCATGTTAAGATGCGAAGCAATCTTCATCAGCTCTGTTCTGATCTGCCGGTACCTGAAGGCCGAGGCTGGGACATGTCTGGTATGGTGCCACACATCAATGACGGAATCGGTGTATATGTACAATGCAAGATTGAAGATAGTGATTAAGTCGACTCCTTGGAAGAGGATGAATGTCTTTCCATCGCTATCATACTCGATGTTCAGAACCTCGGGAATGGTGAAGAAGTAAGCCTGACGGAACGTCGCCAGAGCCTGCCTCAAGGTCTCGCTTCGAGCTCCCAGCATGAAATCATGGACTGGTATTCGAACGTCCGATAGGGTGGTACCAAGTCGAACGTTGTAGGTAGACTCCGGGCCCTCTCGGTCTGTAAGGAAATCTGCAACTTGTTCTTCGAGATTTGACGCCGTCAGGACAGCTCTGCGGATAGTAGCAATGTCATCGCGCTGACTTGATGTCCAAAAGCGTGGAGCAGGATTCTCGGTATCCGAGTCTTCGTCTCCGAAACCACGAAATGGAACGAGGGAGTACAAGTCCTTCCACAAAGTATGGCCCTCTACATCTACCTGAGTTTTGAGCACATCGAAATCCCTGCGAACAGCAGCATAGGCGCCGAAAGTGTTGCTTCGTACTGCCGCGATTCTGGTCAGCCCCGGGACTCGTGAGAACTTGTAGTCCTTTGCTTTGTACTCCGAAAGCCCAGCAGCAGTAGCATCTTTGATCTTTGCACGCTTGACCCTCCTCCACACAGACCCGGATTCTGTACAGATGATAATGGATCCGTCCTGGCCAACATCGACATCCCGTACTGCCATATGGTCTTTCTTCAAAGACCATACTCGCTGAGGAGTCGACAATGCGCCTCGGATCTTCGCAGGGTTGGTAGTCGAGGCGGTAGCAGTCGAGGACTCGACTTTCTGGCTTACGTGCACTGTAAATACATCCCCCGTTCTTGACATGGCACATATAGTGTCTCCGCCAGAGGTGATTTTGCAGACATAACTTTCTGTACTTTGGCTTCTTGGACGCCAGACACTCTTGACAAAGTGATTCGAAAACCCTTCCAAAGGGAAAGACATTTTCGTGTACCCGTAATTGGAAAAGACCCAGACATCATGATTATCCAATAGACAAGTGGTAGCCTTGTCAATTGCCGACACGGCCTTTATCGAAGATGAGAATAGAGATGCAGCCACCTTACGTGGGATGTTCTGCACAGCCAATGAACGAGCGTCAGAGTCCACCAGACCAAGCTGGCCGTCATTCTTCCCAAAAGTATAGAGAGAGCTCAACGTATGGACAACGCTATGGATGCGGGACGCAGCAGCTCCTATTACAAGCTCGCGTTTCAGTGGCCCAAAAACTTGCTTCGGTAGCAGCTGTACAGGCTCCTCCTCTTTAACGAGGGATGCGCTGGGAGCGTAGCCTAGCTGACCGTACCCATTGCTTCCCCATGTGAATGTCTCTCCTTCGCTAGAAATTGCGATAGTATGATTTTGTCCAAGCCCAACGTGGTTTATCTTCTTACCCAACAGGCCTCCACTATGGATATTGATGAAGCCGAATCTGGTAGTCTCATCTCCGGTGCCCAGTCTGCCTCCAGAGCCGAAGCCGCACATGTACAGATTTGCTTCGGGATCAGTCGTCAGCACCGCTGAGTGCAACTTGGACAACTGGACGTCTTGAATGACGATCGGACGATATTGAACGGCTGCGGGCAATTGGTTGATCTGGACGGGTGATCCTCGTACCTCTGATGATTCAGGTCTTTTGGCCAGACTACTGTGGGTTTCAAACTCATTGTAAAAGCGTCGCAACAGAAACTCAGGTCGCTTAAGGTAGATTCGTTCAGGGAATTGACGATCGTCCTCGTCCCCGAAACCAAGAGTGAAATTTTTATTGCTGCCAAAGGCGAACACTTGGTCTCCACCGATGTCTATTCCAGGGGCGACGGCTCGGCCTGGTCTATCATCGTCTTCGGCATCGCCTGTCACTCCCTGCGCTATATCATCTTCCTCATCATCTGGACCACCACCTAGTAGTGGTATATCTGATCCGTGCCGTATGTTCCTGCTCGTTATTGAAGCCCCATAGACGTCAAAAGGACTGTTCCCCTCTCTGTCCTTGATTTTGATCAGACCACCAGCGCCGTGCGATGTAGTAATATTTGAGTGCTCGTATGCATCTCGTGTGTCTCGGTCCATCAGAGCTCGCGCGATTGTAGTATTACCAAAGTAGAGAGCCCGATGTAATGCCGTCCATCCACTTTCTTCATCCTGCACGTAAAGATCCAGGAGCGGCAGCTGCAGTAACGCGATCGCAAAGTCCGAGGCACTCTCGATCGTAGAGGAAGCAATGTGATGCAGCAACGTGACGCCATGGGAATCCCTCCAATTGATGTCCGCACGGCTTAGAGTTACATTTGACAACTTCGGGGTCGAATTGTGCGACGACGCTTTCGCGCTCTTGCTCAGAGTCGGGCTCGTAGATAAGCCCGGTCCAGGACTCCCAGCTACCCCAGTAATCGTATTCCCCGTGTGTCCTCCCTTGCCACCTCTTGTTTGCGCAGAGGCATTGAATGTAGCTCTCGCGAGCACCTGTCGAAAGCTATCGACGTCATTTTCGAAGTAGTATTTCCAGAGGAGGGTACTCATGTGCTAGCTGGAGAAGCGATGGAAGTGTGTCTTCCACTCGCTCCGAGAGACGCGCCTCGCTGTAACCTCGAGGGCTACGGCTTGTTTAAAGGCGGTGGAGGGAGGGTCGGAGGAAGTCGTAAAGCTTGCGCGGAAACAGCAAAGAACACGTTCGTTGAAGTTGGTCAGGTCAATGTGGTTCTAATTGGAGTATGAGTGCTTGGTTGGGGATTGCTGACGATGTGGCCAAATGCTGGTTTCGGTGGAATTGGGCGAAGCTGCTGTACTGAAGTGGGGAAGCTGAGTTGAAATTATACAGATGACAGTAACGTGGGGTAATCCGATACTTAAGGAGAGAAACAATGCAGAGGGGGAAGGGCGTTCATGCAACAATTACTTGCATTTTATCTAGAGATAATGCAGGGCGGAGGGCCGACGCGATGAACCCCAATCGGAGCCCGAGGCGTCAGGGTGTGCAACAATACTTGGCTACCGTCAACATCTTGATAGCCGGGTACTGTGTCAAGAAATTCCTTGAACCATCTGATGTATGAAAGGGATTTGCCAGTTGATTGGGCTATGGAATGGCTTTCTTGTCTTTCATCAGGATGGTTCAGAGGGTAAATACCTGTACATAAAGGAAATCTTAGGGGGATCTAGCTATAGTATTTGATCATTCGAATGGCTTGTTCCCTCTACGCTCTGTAGCATTGTGGGTAGTTACCATTGAACGAGGGAAATCGGAAGGGATTTAGCCCTAGAGATGAACCATTCGAATGGCTTCTGCTGTTTGACTAAGTTAAATTGATTCTTCAACGTCTTATACACTCTTTCGCTCATGATGACATTCTCTTGATATTCGGGAGGAGCGCCTCGCCTTCCCATCTCTGCCTGATCCAATCTGTACGAACCCGTTCGCTGAAATGCCTGACAATGAAACGCATGTGTGTATATATAACATCCAGAGTGGAAAACACAAAACAGTGGAAGGATCCAACGACAGACCTCGCCCAACGCCTAGCTAGATACCCATGTGGATGCATGCTGCAATGCTTTCGAATGCAAAAAACCGTTCAAAAGCTCTGGTAATGACTCAGAAGCCGCCTCTTCTGCTGGCTCGTCTTGAGGAAGCCCCGGAGTCTCCGCCGCCTCGCGCTTCCTCAAGGCTTCTTCTCGATTGCTGTACAGCGCTTAAGTCGCTCATAGCAAAGAGAAGCGGCTCATCATCCTCATAGTTGCTTGGGGGTCGTGTAAAGCTCAATCGCCCACCACGATTATCGGAGCTAGCACCACTTCCACTTCCGCGTTCCAAGAGACTGGAAGATGAGCCTTGAGGAGGCGTGCTGCCCCTACCGCTACCTCTACCTATCCGAGGTCGGTAGATGCCCCGTGTTGGGATAGAGCCACCCTCTTCGCCGCGCTCGAACGATGTTTTACGGTCCATTATTATGTTGTCTCCGCTACTAGGGTTGAACAATGGACCGAAGACCAAGTCTCGATTTTCAACGCTGGGTACGGCGACGACGGACCCGTCGTGTACCTCGCTTTGGAGGCCTGCTAACGCGCTAAGGCTGAGCGGCGGCCGGTCATCATCGACGCCAAGGCTTGCGCTACGCATAGCAAACGGAAATATGTCTTCGTCGTCGACTTGCGCTGTCCTCGCTTGATGGGCGGCGGAGCTGGATCGACGATAGCTCGGGTGGAAAGGCCGCGGAGAAGTGGGAATATCAATCGCGCCAGGGGTCGGAATACGATCAGTGACAGAATCATGGTGAGCGTCCGCATTCCCAGATTGTGCATGATGATCCGCTTCTCGACCCAATGACCTGTGGCTGTAGTCGATGGTACTATTAGCACTTAATCTTGAAGGTATAGTAGGAGTGTGCGGTGTGTGAGGCGAGATGGGTTTGCCTGGTGAGGATGAGGTCGATATGGAGGTCCCAGCTACCATGGGCGGCACACTCGATAGCTGCCGGCTTGAAGAGCTCGATGACCTATGCAAGTGAAGTGAGGAATACATGGAATTAGATAGAGCATCGTTCGAATCTTTCATGCGCTGGAACTTGCTCAATGCAGCACTTGTCCGTCTCGTAGATGCTTCAGCTGCCGCAAGGTCATCCACGGTGTTGAAACTTTTCAAGTCTTTCTTGCGGTCTAACATCTTGATAAAGTCGGAAATATTGTCGTCGTCCGTGTGTATAGATCCTGAGCTGGCTCCACCAACCTCAGCTAGAACACCAGACCCAGGCTGAGCATTAGAAGACGTGATGCTAGCTTTCCCACTGCTATTGTCATCTTCCGTCCTGCTACTTCCACCTGTAGATAATTTGGATTTCCTATGACCAAAGCTACTGCTAAACCTTTGCGGTGGCGGTGGTTTCGGCGAACTCGAGAACGACGAGGGGATGGCTTGGTCTGCCGGATTGGGCGAGCTTCGTGAAGGTACTGAACCATACGGGCTGAGAGAAGCAGGAGCTCGCGCCTCAGCCAAAGCTGCTAAAGGCGAAGATTTCCCATATGATCCTCGTGCAGAAGCCATCAACTGCTCGGTTTGTGAAGGTGAAGCAGACAAGGAAGGGCTTTTGAAAGGCATGAAAGACACCGATGGCCTTCTACCAATACCAGGAGCACCATCGGCAGAGCGCAGAGATGAACGTGACCCTTGTGCAGATCGAGTGTTGGGCGGTGCTTTTTTAGGCATCATATCCTCAGGAGATTCGGAACCCGCAGCTCGAGCTGCTCGAAGCGCTGATAGCGGACTCGTGCTCGCTGGTGGACCCATTTGGTGGAAGGTAGACATACTACCATAAGCTTGACCTTGCTCTGGTCGCGCATTATCCCTCCTCCTGTTGGACGGCAAAGAACCAACTTCTGTTGTGCCACAGCTAGGAACGTCTCGTGCTCGCCGAACAGCATCTTGTCTGCGCCCAAGTGATGGCTCAAAGTAGTCCTCATCCATACCCATGAATCTAGAACTTAGGAAAGCTTCGGAGTCATCAATACGAAAGTCGCAATGCAATCGATAGGTCACATTAATAGAAAAGGCACCAGCAGGCGAATCTATTGGATCGAACACAAACTTCTCGAGAACATCATCGTGGGTTTCAAATAAAGGTATGGACAAATGATCATTCTTTTGTGCTCGGTCAGCATGAGGGCCGTCGAGAATTCGGTACCTGAGTTTTGGCGATCTGACAGACGGTCTGTCTTTCGACACTCTCTTGCCGAATCTCCATGCGGGAATTAGTCTTGAGCAAGAATAGAGGGCTCTAAAAAGCACCACAGTGTCCTTGTATGTCCGAGGAAGAATTTTTGTTAGGTCCTGCGGAAGTTCTCTAGGAGAATCTCCGAGCTTTACAATCCATCGCTCCAATATGACCTCTGGTCTCGCAGATTGACCTCTGGCCCCTCCGGAGGACGAAGTTGATTTGTTCAATGCTTCTTCCACATCACGTCGTCTCCCTTGATCATCGATGATGATAAGGCTTTGATTGTTCGTCAGATCTTGCGTATCAATGAACATCTCGATGACCATTGGTGGAGGTCGATGGGTAGTAGCATCACAAATCTTCCAGGTAGATACATCCTCCCTCGTCAGGTCGGTCTCATCTATTTCAACATTAAACTATGATAGACGACTAGGTCAGCTACTTCATCCAGTGTTGGGTGACAGATACTCTTGAAACCAGTCTCACCCATTTGTTCGTTCTCCTGATACCTGAACTTGAATAAACAGGTGGGAGGACGATTCTTGAATGGAGAATGGTGAGCGCGGCTTTTGTGAAAAAGTTCTTGGTTCCAGTAGATTAGCTCGCTTGCTCCTGTATAAAGTTACCTCGACATACCTGAACGACCTGAGCTAACTTAGCCAGTGCTTCTTTGCTGAGACCAGCGCTCTCGTGGCCTCGCATCGAGGTATCTTCTCCTTCCCTCATCCCAATTGCATGGTCGCTCGACAAGCCTCTTCCCGAGCTCGGCCTCGATCCTCCTGTATCTTGTTCTCTAGAATTACTGGTTCTTGTGGGATTGGTACGTGGTGAATTCGCTGGGGACGCCGAGATGGGCCTTGGTCTTGGGTGTTGATGCATAATGGGGGATGTGCTGGGGTCGGTTGTAACGTAGGGTGCTTAGGGTGTCAAGTGTCGAAGGCCGGGTAGACTGCCAATTCGTATTCCTCGTGGGTGTAGATAATTTTGTGTCCAAATCTTTTATCCACATTCAATCAAAGTTTGGAAATTGGACGAAAAGATTACATTGTAAAGACAGGATATCGATGAGTTCCCCGACTCGCTTCGTCATTCCAGGTGTAGATGGTGAATTGGAAAGGTGCATGAAGGGGGTAGGTATCTCTGTTCTTTACGGCTCCATCGTTGACGATAAAGCGAGCGAGATGTATGGGCCAGGTACGGCTCAGGTGGGCGAATGTGTGACGCTGATGCCTGTCTGGCGCTTGTAGGACGATCAGTACACGAGGCTAGGCCAAGAGGTGAATCCGGCTTCGGTGCTTCCTTCCAGGTTCTCCAGATACACGACGGAGAGCCGATTTGAACTTCAGCCGCTCATGTTGCCGATATCGAACTTGGTAGAAGCGTTGATGACTCGAGGAGAAGAGTCATATGCTAGCTCGCGGTGCAAGGGCCCTCGACGTTCGTTTGCTGCTTTGTACGGAGACTATGCTTGTCTCTACGGATAATGCATAGCTTTTCAGAGGAGCAATGGCACCGGTGTCAATCAAGACTGGCGTAAGGAGCACGAGGAAATCTATGCAGCTGATCGTTTGTCTGCAGAAGCTCTTTGGAGCTGGGAAACTAGGGCCGAAATCGGACTAACCACGCTCAGCCCTACCTTATCTCCGCTTATCGTCTCTGTCCGCATTTCAGCCGGCCGGCTCAGCACGTGCCGATTGAGAGATACAAGAAAATGTGGTCATGTACTACGGCCTGGGTAGGATGAGAGTGATACAATGGTTTCCTAAGCTAGGTCTATCTATTTGCATCCAATCGTACTATTTGGGTCCGCATTGCGATCCTCTTGCAATTCACTAGGTAACCTCCTATGGTTCTTATTCGATGGTCCCCTTGGTAATACACACTTCTCCATCTCGAATGTGTTCTCCTGTCTATACTGAGCTGGTTGAGAGACTTCTTGACCCAGTAATTGGTCACTCTCCTTGCAAACGCTGGCCGAAGTCCTAGTTATGCGCGGCGAGGGAATGCCCGCGTGGGAATCAGGAACCTGTGAATGTACAAGAAGAAGCACATGATGTGTGTAACATCGTTGAGTCTAGACATCGTAGCAATAACGCCTCAAAGATCGCTATCCATACTGATTGTGCGAGCGCGGTTACCATTGTTTGGTGCCACGCTCGTCACTTGGACAGCACCGCCGATAGCTCCACCAGGGTGAAACCCCTTGAAAACAGCCGATGGATTGGGATGAAGGTGGCGAGCTGCAGCGAGCGCGAGTGCATCCGTCAAGGCAATGGCGACTGTCGTTGACGTGGTCGGAGCAGCAACGCCAAATGTTTGGACCTCCGAGACTGGAATGGGCGCTGGAAGAAGAATTGATAGTTGGCCAGGCCGTCCGTCAAACAAAGCACATGCGGATGGATTCGTTTGAGAAGTTACCGCTATGATTGGTAGAGTCAGCGGTAGATAGGGCAGAAGAGTAAAGATCTCAGGCGTCCGTCCAGAAAAGGTGATTAGAAGTATAGTGTCATTCTTTAGCGGCGGTCAGATCAAGGCAGACTTTGGCGTATATTCGAGCCACTTACTTCTCCAATGGTTCCAAGATCTCCATGCAAAGCTTCTGTGGGATGTAGAAAGACGCTTCGGATACCAAACGAGTTCATCGTGGCGACAACCTTCTTGCAAATCTTGCCACTCTTCCCCACTCCACTAACCACAAGCTTTCCACTGCATCTGATGGAGTTCGAAATCGCATTGACTGCTTTGGCGAGGCCTTCTTGGGCAACAGTGTCGGTCTCATACAAGTCCTCGAGAGCGGTCAATGCATCTCGTTCGATTCTGATGACGTGCAAAGCTGTTTTCAAGACGCCTTGGCTTGTTGAATTTTCAATCGATCCCGCATCTGACATTGCTGTCGATGAGTTGGAAGACGTCGGCGTCAGCGGCCGTTGGAACATCGAGATGGAAGCCATCGTTTACTGGTGTCTGTTGTGTGAATGTGTAATAAGGCCGGGAAGGGTCGGATTTGTACTTGTACTTGATCGGCCAATCACAGCCACACAGGGCGCTCGACGCGCGGTGGAGGCTGCACGCTCCTGGACTCTTGGAATTCGTGAATTCAGATGGAGACTCGAACAAAGTCGTTGCGAGCAATTCGAGATTTATCGTAATTCCAGAAACTTCGAGATAGAGTGTACCAAGAATGCGGCCCCGCATATCGCGAGGATCAGCTAGATCTGTAAGCAACTCGATTCATTATCAGCATGGAAAAGGTTAACCTGACAATATATGTCAAAATTTGAAAAGGCCGAGGCAACAGTGGGAGGCGCGTCCGTCGCAGACTCGCACGCCATTTTGAGTGCGTTAATAAGGGTCTTCGATGCGCTTTGTGTCAGCAAACCGTTTGCATAACGGCTAAACTAGGCCGCGTTCATATGGTGCATGAATCATTACTTTCTAGCGAACCATGAATCTGCCTGGATTGTTATTGTGAGGGGTCAAGGAGTCTTCGCCTGCATCGAGTTGCAATGATTCACTCGTGAACAAGAGCGCTTCACTATCGGGGTTTCGACTTGTGGAGTCGATAGCGGGCAAAATTAGGTCGTATAAACCAGTCACGTGCAATCCACGTGGTGGCAAAGTTCGTCCTAGTCTCCAATTGCATGAAGGCGGCCTTCGATCAGTTCACCAAGTGATAAAAGCAGTTCCTGCACATCGCATGTGTATGTGGAAGTGAGCTCTCTATTCGCAGGTTATCCTGTAATCTGAGGCGATGATTTCGGGGGCGGTCAAGCAGGCATCGTTACTATTCATGTAAATAATTTTCGACTACTCAGACTGGCCCAATCGATCTGGTTTTCCGATAAGAATTTCTTGCGACTCTTTTGCCTCTTCCCCCAAGAGAGGTAGTCTGCCCAGAGATCAGTCATTCGCCATCCAAGAAGATCAATTGGATTCACTCACCTTCTAAGCTCTTCGCACATTCAACAACAGTCGATCCGGCCACAATAGGTGCAAGTATCTGTCCGAAAACCCATTGCCTTACATTGTCCAACAAGCCTTGATTCGAGACCCGCAGGGAGGTTACCATGTAGACATGGAGTATGAACTGAAGTAGACCACCAATAAATACTTCACTCTGAGCGAAGCCGGGGTAGCCGACAGTAAAATGTTGCGCCAATGAGCAAGACATAGAGGTAGAAGGAGGTCACTCCGAGGTATATAGGATCCACATACGGATGTTTTGCATTTGGTGATGCTGTTCCTGAGGTGCTGTAGCATTGGCCGCTCCCATCGTCAGTTCAATCGTTGAGTCGAATTCTGAAAACGATGGAGAACGACAATTAGAGAATCATCAAAACAATTATAGCAAAGTACCTAACCCGCTAATCTTCCAAGCGATAGTTGTGAGCGCAAGACACGGAAGCAAAGATAGGCGCACTGTTGTGATGTTAATTCCATCGCGCGAACGTCTTGACCTAATCAGAGGATCGAGATCTTACGCTGTAGAGTTGATGGTGTCGTATACGATCCGTAAATGATAGAGCGATACCGAATTTGAATGGGCTAGAGCGCTTATAATGAAGGCGATGCCTTACGATAGATGTTAGCGCAACAGTCCAAGGGACGATGCATACGGCAACGCCACTTGAGGAAAGAAGTTTTGTATACCAGTCATATTCTGAGCGTCACTCACTGTTTAATAGGACTTTATAGATCAATCTTTGCTTCTTTTCGTTTCTCGCATCCCTCTCGGTAGATAAATGGCCGCTTCTATGATTCACGTTCTCTTCAGCAGTGTCGACCCGGTCAAAAGATTCAATGACCTCGTCGAGGTTCATTCGTAAATCTGAGATAGCCGAGTCTACGTAGTCCCTTTTCTTCGTCTTGTCCGCAAACTTCCTGGTCGTTGTTTTATCGGACGGTCAGTACACGCTTCTCTCTCCACCTTATCTGCGAGAATTTTGATTGCTGTTATCATTGGATCGTCACGATAGTTCCTTCTATTTGAGTCGTCCCCAACCGTTCTGAGGACTATTGGTTCCTAGTCGTCACGGTTAAGGACAACGTCAAGATCCTGCTGAAAGTAGCGATCCCTTTGCTGGTTGGACGAGTAAGGCTAGTATTTGATGCAATTCTTGAGATGTTCGAAAATATGGACGACAGCTTTCCTGAAAGCTGTCAGTATTGGCTCCCCAGGCTCGGCTTCTCGAATCTCGATCTAATAAAGATTAAACACGCCTAAAGCAGCCGAGTGGGTATTTGACGAGGTGGAGTTGGTGAGGTATTCAATGCTCGGCTTCTTCAAAACGTAGCAGCTAAAGATTCTGCAAGGGAAAGGCAACAATAATCTGGCCGTCAGGGTTGAATAGCCTGTACGAAGGTCAAGATTACCCGGTACTTGCCTCTATTCCTGCTATCTCTGGATTCGCGTCACTAGGAGTTGTGCAAGGCATGTCAATACAGGCAATGGATTGAATTCTTCACAACAGCTAGCCAGCAAGATTTTATACACGTTATCACAAGAGTATTCTAAGTTAATACGAAGGTGCGATCATGACGTATGAATAGTGAGAGATCATAGCATGTTTCAGCTGCGCTAGCGTTGATCAGTGCGACAGAAGTTTGCTGAAATCAGCCACCAGCCTGCTGAAGAAATTGTTATCACTGTGTCATGACTACAGTATCCTGGAAGGAGGGTCTCACAACTCCAGAGGACATCAGCTCCTGCCCGTTACAAACTGAGCGTCGGTAGCAAGATGAATTAGCGTGGCTGTGCAACGGCTGCTCCTTCCTCTCAGCCAACTGATGGCCCCCTCCCGTTGCTTCCCCAATTTGCTTCGCGTATATTTACCTCGTCTTTATTGTTTGATGCCTATTCCTAGAAATATATCGTTTAAATAAGATTCTGTGCCCATCCCACTTCGTCGTTGCTTCTCCTCCGCTGTCAAGCAAGACCACTGTCACGACTGTAGCAGATCAAACCAGCATCGGCTACCAGCCGAAGGACTTCCATTGACCAGTGGCTCCAGCCTGAAAACACCTATCGCCAGAGTCGACATGCTGGGCTCATTTCCTCCCCCAGCAAAACGACCCACCACCGACCCCCCAACCACATCAACATCACCAGCAATCCCCTCCCTCGAAGGCCACAGCGACGCACCTCCACCTTACACGTCCCCTCAAGTATGGGGCAGCACCTCCACCCCTTCCGACATTAAGAAGCCCCTCCCCCAACAGCCCTCTCAGCCCTTCGACGCCCCCTCCTCCTCATCCTCCGCCATCCCTCAAACCCTCCGCCAAGGCAGCCGCACCCTCCACATCTACCGCCCCGAGCTCTTCTCCCGCGATCTCACAATAATGGACGCCGACAAAACGACCGTAGCCTACAGCGTCGCCGCAAACATGGGCACCATCTTCAGCGACAAACCCCACATGCGCGTCTACAGAGGACCAGTACAAGCCCAATCCTCCACCACCCCCGCCGGCACAGCAACATTCCACCGCTACAGCCGGACCATAGATCTAGAACTACACGGTCGGCCCACGCCTATGGATTCAAAGGGGATATTTAGTTTCTCGCACGAATTCATGAGTGGAATTGGTCCACTTTCTTGGAAGAGTAACGGGTGGGGCTTGGATATGATATTGATGACGGCGGAGAATGAGTGGTTGGCTAAGTTTGAGGGGAATATGATGGCGGTTGAGAAGAGGGGGACGCTGGAGGTTGTGAGTTGGGATATTGGGGATGAGGGGTTGGATGAGATTGTGGTGTCTGGGGTTGCTATGGTGGAGTATTTGAGACGGAGAAGGAGGTAGTTTGAGGCTTGTCTTACTGCCAGTCTATTGATGATCACGAATCTGTTCAGGTGCAGTTGCCGATTGGCTATCATCCCAGTCGTTGTGTACTCGTACAAGTCCACGCTCGCTGTTGGTCAGAGCAGATGCTTGAAGTGTAAATTACCCCCAATGTTTACAGCTCCTACCCATTGTTGGGCACAAATCACGCGTCCAATGGGTATACTGCCCGTTGATATGGACTGGTTTTAACTCATTTATCGCTCGTAGAAGCACAGGTCTGATGGTTATGTTACCCTCGATTTGAATTCGTTCCCTGCTAGAATGCCCTAGAATTCCCTCATACTACTCAAAGTGGTTAAGATAACCCTCGATAGTGGCAACAGACCATTCTACCTTTGGCCCAATGTAGTCTTCAACAGCGGTATCGTCCCCCACGTTCTCATTGTTAGCCGGGTTGTTACCGACAGCAGCGTCAGCTAGCTGTCCCAACGCGCCGCGGTTTTCAAGATGGTCCAACTTTTTGGTGATGTAACCAGCGATCACAGTGTCCCATAAGGGTACCTTACCCTTGGTTTTCCTGAGTTGTCCGGTTTGGAGTGCTTCACGAAGGTCGAGTTTCGGTCTCACAGTATCCATGTCGAGGGGGAACTCTGCCAGTGTAATGGCAGCAAGAGCGGCCCAATGGTGCGTAAGCGGGCATGCTACCGGGTTTTGCTGCAAGAGCTTGACGATTTCCTGAGCACCGCGCTTGATTGGGGTAGGTTGCGGGCGATACATCCCAGGTATACGGGTAGCATTTGGGCTGTATAAGCCGAGATGTCTGTCCGCGAGAAGCTTGAGGTGTAAATATGCAAGGTGGAGATGTGGCATGGCTGGCAATCGACTCTGCACACTCTTGCGATAATTCTCGATATTGCCGTACATGACTCGGGCATGTGTTTCGGTAGAATGCTCTAGTGCTTGGCCATTGTAAAGAAACAATTCGGTCAATTGACCTAAAGTGTCTGAAAGCCCTGGTGTGTTCTGTTAGTCAACACGAGAGCAGAAGTTTATATCATACTCACGAGCTAGATGGTATGCCTGGCTTCCCAGTAGTAGTTCGTCCTCGTCAACAGGCTGAGCGTTGATCTCGTTGATCTGCAGCGCTCCAGTCATACTGGCAGCGTGCCATCGATCAAGTATAGCTAAGACCAGCCAAGCCCGGCGTCCCAACGCAGTGTTTGAGTCCTCATGGTCGTTGAAGATGAAAATGTGGGATGCGTTTAATTGCATACACTTTGCCATCCGTTCGGCCTCACCATACCAAGGAGACTTCTTGGCGTCCGAGGGGCCACTGTTGTCGGCAGCCACAATCATAAGAATTAATGCTTGGAGGTGGGTGAGATTGGTACTAAGTGTGCGAGTCCCAAGCTGTTCTAAGCGGAAGGGCTCGAGAAGGGTGGTAGCCTCCCGCAAAGAGCCGGTATCTGCAGAGTGACAAGAAGTGACTGCAGCGTTGAGCGCAGCAAAGAAGGCCTCACAAAGGCTCGATGGCACATGGTCAAGCGTAGAATGCATATTGAGCCTTGATTTATGTAGCGCAGGAAAGAGGGGGTGGATCACGTCGTAGTACCTGGATAGACTTCAGCAACAGCCAACATTACGCCCTTCATAGACTTACAGGTCGAGGTTGTGTGCATTCTTTGCCAGTGTGATATACATTTTGGATGCTGACTCTGGATTGTCGACAGGGGTATGAAAGGTCCTCGCGGTCTGGTCTTCTCGCTGTGAATCGTCTGAGTGGGGTATGTGTTGTTGGGGATTGTACTCTTGGAATTGGTGATGATGATGGTTATAGGGCGCGGAGCTTTCGAGCAGGTCAAAACTTCTCTTCTTAGCGCCATAGTCGGCGGAAGCAGGGTATGCCCCAGAGTTCCCCGGCATCGAAGGCGGATACTGCATGATTGGAGCAGCAGCCCCTAAGTGACTCTCAAGCCCTTGTACACGATGCTCTAGGTCCTTGATGTACCTATAGGCTGGTCAATGACCTTAAACGACTCCACAACATGTTTTAGCACATACCCTCTGCTTGGCCCTCTCTTCTGCGGTGGCCTAGTAAATGCACACGTCTGGTTTACACGTCGGCAAGCAGAACACTGCGTGCCAGGGTGGTCCGAGTCCGCGTCGCATTTGGTCTACGATTGTCAGCAACGTAGCGTCAGGAATGACGTGGCCAGCATACCTTCTTCCTCCTGCATTCATCACATGCTCTGGATGCTTTCGATCTAGTCTCTGAAGAACCTGACCCGTTTTGACCATGGCTAGGGCCTACAGCCAGCCCGCGTTGTGCAAGCTGCTGCGGTGTCGAGGGGTGAGGCTGTCCATACGCCTGCCCATACTGGTTTGCTTCTGTGTAGCCTTGCATATCTCTTGAATCCCCTTGTATGTTTGCTGCGGCGGGAGGCTGATGCTGCGGGCGCTCGGTTGGGGGCATTTGCTGTTGGTTCCCATATGGGTATCGGTGTAGCTCTTCGTGGTTCGCGTTAGGGGGCTCTGGGTAGCTGTTTTCTTGTGCCATTGTAACTCGCATATGCTTGAGAGGATGGATGCACCCGGTAATCCAGTATGCTTTAGTATAGTGCACGATCAAGTGTCCGGCAGGTGGTGGTGGCTGGAAGGTAAGGTGCGGCGAGCAGTTGAGGTTGAAAAAAGAATCTGGACTAGCGCCATTGGACGCGAGTTCCAGAAGTGACAGTTTAGGTATTCCATAGTGTCAAGTCTTTTACAACCATAAAAATCACAGTTCCTGTATTTCATAAGCAATCTGGTGTCACTAATCTACAGACAGCTGTTGTAGGAGCCTTACACCCTTAGACTACGGAGCTGGAAGCAAGTTGTTCCTAGTCACCGGGTCCGGAGTAACCTGTGAGAGCGATAGCCTGGGATTTATCCACATAAGCAGCAATATCAATGCGATAAACCCGAGATTGATGTAATTGCGCATTGTATTCAAGGCCAGCAGGGCTTTATAATGGTCGATTTGGCTTTACAGAATCCAAAACCGCTCTCAAGCATAGTCGTGTGGCAAGACCTTTCAGTCTAGTAGAGCCCAAGCAAATCACCATTGGTCCCCATATACCTAGAGCAACAGGTTTTTGGGTCAGATACCGACAGGACTGGTGCTGATGCGAGTAGTAGCTCCAAAGATTCTTCCTTCTCGATTCCCGTATCTGTCTTCGCACATATCCTCTTCGATTTCTTCTCCCCAGTTATAACTAAGCTGGGATGGCGGCCAGTATGTGGAGAGAGCAAAGAGCAAGCGGCTTTTGAAGGGCCCCAAGATTGTATGCAACAGTAAATTATTCTTGCTACCTCCTCTTCTTGCCGACCACTTCTGTGAAACCATCATCATCGATCTTAGGTTGGACCTTCTCCTTTGGGACCTTGACCAGCGCGGGTGCTTCATCCATGTCCACATCGCCATCACCATCCTCCTCTACCATATCGTCACTGTCCCAGTCCGTATCATCTTCATCCTCTTCTCGGTCGACATGCTGGAAATTGATCTTTCCACTGCCTCCATTGCCCTGCCTCTGTTGCCATTTTTGGTACATCTCATCCACTAAAGTAAAATCTCGTTGTAGCGTCAACTTCCTCAGCCCGACAATCTTTGCCGCAATTTCTTCCCCGCTGCCATCTTCCACATTGACATCGAATTCATCGTTCATGACCTGTAGCATGAACTCCTCCAGGTACTCTACATCGGCGTCTGGCGTAGATGCAATGAGGTCGGATATGGCGCCGGCGAACCAGTCGCGCTTTTCCGAGGATTCAGGGCCCCCCCATCCATTTTGAACGGCAAGAGTAAGGGATGTCCACGAGTAAAGGGCAAGGGCGATTGAGAGGTCGAATTTGCTTTCGATTTTTTCTATCGTATTCAGCATCCTGAACCTGGTAGGCGTAATTATTGGAAATACCGGGTGATTGTGGAAGTACGACACCTCCTTGAACATCTCTTACGGATTGCCCGTTGGGCACAGAGGACAGGGAGAACATTGCGAGTTGCGTAGAAAACACGATAGGACGCTGGTTGGTGGAGATCTGCACGGTAAATCTTCGGAAAAACATTTTGGAGGATGACGATTTTCGAGACCGAATGTCTACAACTACTTCACACCCCGGAAAGAACAAGTACGAAGAGCTGTACATTGTTGTAGACTGCTGCAAAACAGTCGAACACACTCATTTAATTGCTAACGAGTCTTTGAGCTCTCAATTGATCCCAGAGCTCTAGTATCCGATCGAGATTCCTTATCGTATCCATCCCAATTACGCAGGTCACATGCCTCTGGATTTCGGTCTAGCTGCTTGAATGCTCTGCTTTTGCAATTCGTATCACTGAATTCTGCCATGGTTTTCAATACCATCTCTGTAGGCACTGCCGTGACTCCTGCAGTGATCCAAACGTATCTCTCCCACGTACGTTACTGAGTCCGTCTCTGGTAGCCCAGGGCGCTGGCTTACATTATAGCAGTACCTTAACCGAAAGACTCTTCGGCAAAAGCCCACAGCTCATATCTCGTATCATGAGGGTGTTAATCTCATTCGCGAGTTCCTTACTTACGCTTCTCACCACACCGTAGAGGACATTCAGGGTTTCACTTCTCAATGGGTACCCAGTCCCCGCTGGGTCAAAGTCGAGGAAGCCACAATAGCAGAAGACTGCATCTCGAAAGCGGCTGACGCTGTCATTGCTCAACTTGGACACAGAGGCGTGGATAAGGTTGGGGGTCAAAAGTGGTGGCAATGGAGGAGAGAGGGAAGTACACTGCAGGCAGAATGGATTGAGATGAGAAGAGACTATACCAGGCGGAAAGCGAGTGGGGAGAAGGGGAAACGAGTCATGCTCTATGTACATGGTGGAGCGTACTTTTTTGGCAGTGTCGACGAGCACAGATATCAACTGCAACGACACGCTCGGAAATTGGAGGCTAGGGTTTTCGCCCGGTGAGTGTAGAGCCACGCAATTATTGCCTGTACTTCTACTAATAGCTCACAGTGAGTGTGCTCGTGATTGTATCACCCGTAATTGGTACTGACCCACAACAGCACGATACCGACTGGCCCCCCAATTTCCCTTTCCATGTGGTGTATTCGACTGCCTTGCCGCCTATCTATATCTTCTGACTTTCCAGGATTCTTCAGAGGTCGTTCTTGCAGGCGATTCAGCGGGAGCAGGAATGATTGTCAGGTAATGAGCAATGCAGCCAGTGGAAGTCCTGCGCTGACAGATCAACAGTATACTTGTAATTCTACGTGATAGAGGTCTTCCGCTACCAGCTGGCGCAATCCTGATATCGCCTTGGGTCGACCTGACCCATTCGTTTCCAAGCGTCGCAGGCGACAGCTCCTCTGATTACATACCGGCGCATGGCTTTCTCCACCGCCCATCAGCCTCTTGGCCACCCCCTAATACCGACGATATGGAACAGATAGCAATGCATGCAGTAGAGCAAGTGGCCGTATTAGCTTTGCCCAGGAAGTCAACCCATGCGCAACGGGAAGACACGAGGCAAGAGGCAGTTCAGGGTTTCTCAGTGGACCATACACCGGAGAACTTGAACCCAAGAGAAAATGCTGATAACCCGTTTGGCAGTAACGGTGCTGGCGAAAGACCCGGTAATACCATACCGGGTGCTGGCCACGACCTCTCGGTAATGATCAAAGGCAATCTTGTCGCCATCAAGGATCAAATCCAGATGTATACTACTAATCAATTAATATCACATCCGCTGGTATCGCCAGTACTCCAGCCTTCACTGGGAGGATTGCCTCCTCTACTTGTTTTGACTGGTGGCGGTGAGGTCCTGCGCGACGAGCAGATCTACCTTGCGCATAAGGCTGCAAACCCTGCAAAGTATCTGCATGGTGAAGCGTACTTAGACGAGTATCCCAATTCGAGGGATCTGATAGACAAATACAAGCCGACAGATGTGCAGCTGCAAATCTGGGATGATCTTTGCCACGTCGCGCCCACACTCAGTTTCACTAGACCTGCCAAGTACATGTACCGATCCATTGCTCAGTTTGGTGCATGGGCACTCGCTCGTGCTCAAAAGGCAGGTATCGAAATCATGGACGATGACGAGGTGTCCTTGATCTCTTCAGGGTCTGATGATGAAAGCGAGGAGGATCTGAAGAATCCGAAGGAAACGAAGTCCACGATGAAGAACGGAGTAGCTCAAGGCGGCACCGTAGTGAAAGATCAAGTTGGGAGAGCTGGTGAGGCACTACCACCGTTCAAGAACCATATGATTCGCCAAAGAGTGGATAGGCATGGCCACGTATTTCCTCTGGATGCAGAGTCATCGCTGCCTGCACTGCGAATGTTAGCCAATGAAATAGGCGTGATCAAACCGGGCCCTGTCCAGAAGTGGCTTGAAGCTAAGAAGCAGTGGGACACCAAGTACGCTCGAGAGAAGCGAAAGGTACAAAAGAACCGTGTCAAAGAGATGGCTCAAGGCTACCAAGGGTTTGGCGACGATGAGGTGCCTCCACCCTCTGCGTTAGCTGGAAGAAGGGGTCTCAACATGCCGAAAGAGGAGAAGAAGAGTAGGAGTTGGGGAATGAGTATGTGGGCTCTGTGGGGAAGCTCACATGACGAGAACACCGTACATTTCCCCACACTCTGTTTGAATTGTTCTTTGCTAATATGCTCTAGATCTCCCGTGAAGAAAAAGCAGAGAAGAAAGTGGGCACAAACACAGTCACCGATACTGATGTCGCAAATGCTAGTCCACCAGGGCGCGATAGGTCGAATAATCTCTCGAGGTCAAGATCACGGCGGCGGGCAGTCACTGATGCTGGACAAACTAAAGTTGAGAACGGACAAAATAGCGAAAGTACACCGCCCATCGAGCTACAAAGGAAGCAGGAGAGAAATGTTCCGACCAACGGTACTACCTCTGATCATAACCACTTGTCTCCGCCCACCATTACAGCAAGCCCGTCGACGCCTCAAGAGAACACAAGCGACGGACCTCCGGCACTTGCACCCACGAGTACCAACCGTCCCACAGCTGGCGGAGTAGCGTTTCCTTTCAAGCTAGGAACCTACCTGAACGATAACGCTCGCAACGCCAGCATTATCACTTTGCAGAGCCAAGCTGGCGTGGTCGCACCCCAGGGTGATGAAAAGGGCCGACAGTTGGGCGAGAGTATGGAAAATAGGACCACGGAAGGGAAGCAACCCGCAGAAAGCGATGAAGAAAAGGAGGAGGTAGGTAAAGAGCAGTGGCAACAAGCACGACAAGAACAGAAGATTAGAGATATCGCAGGCGATGACGATGAAGAAGCCACTAAGGGCAGAAGGGGAACGCTCGAGGATGCAAGGGGCGTGCTTCATCATGGTCCAACCGGAAGTGGAGATATGAAAGTGGACGGCGATGGAAATGTGGAGGCTAAGAGACTTAAGGTCGATAGAGCCGATACTGCGAGCTTAGACTAGACAGGATCTTAATACAACAGAAGTCGGGATGTAGTTGGCTCGCGGCGGTGAACGACTCACGTCAGTCATGGCAACCAAATCGAAGTTTTTGCGCCCTCAACTCTTCTAACATGTCCTAACATAGCGTCTTCCCCTTCTTTTCCAGCAGCAAACCACTTGTGCAAACAATCACTGATAAAAAGCATGGCCAACACGACCATCATCTGCTTGAAGGGTGTCTATCACATGGAATCCTTCTAATCATCTTTTCCTCATGTACAACTTTTCGCATGCTACGGAGCACGACTGCCTCGTCTGGCAGGACTACACCATCATAACAATTTGCCAGGGACTGCTGCCTCTAAAAACCTTTGGATATCCGCAATGCAGGCGCACTCCCTGCAAGACCTCGAAGCTATTCACGTTTAGTATAACGCCTCTAGTATGACTTTCGATGCTACCAATTGTCAATACAGCCCAATGCCGGACTTCCCACGTGTTTAAGCTAGTTACTTTCCCCAACCTCTACGATTCGGCGACAGAGCGAAGAAGCTCTCGCAAACCAGCAGGATTAGTCAAGAAACGCATCCCCTCGAACATCTCCAAGGCAGGGAAACAAGGCGATCTTGATAAATTCCAAGGTCGGGGACGAGGTGAGGTTGGAATGAGACGTTCAATCTTAAAGTTAGCGCCTGAAAAATGGCCCAAATAGGTCAAGCGCCTCATCGTTGTGTTGTGATGAACACTTTTAGGGTGCCAAGATATCAAAATCTTATCGTTGATATCAGGTTCTTATCGCAGAGAAGGTGGGGCCGGTTGTGTTGAGGGGAAGAGGGATGGAGTTGTGGGGATTGGATGGATGGTTTGAATATGTTTTTTCATGTCGATGTGGTGTTAGCGTGTCATGTACCCATCCCATCGTCCTGACTGCGTCCACACTAGCATATGTCCCCTTTCAAACCTAATCTACTATGCAGAGATGGAACGCTCATAATCATATGGATCTCACGGGCGTCCAATCCAGAGGGTACTATTTTGACCACTGGCCGATTCTGAACTCAGTCGTCTCAACAAATCTCTTGTAATTCTGCAATATATTGTAAGGGTTCTGCAACGGACCTGGGCTTTAATCAGCTTCTCCTACACGAAATGTAAATGGATCCACATCTACCCTTTGGTCAAAAGAGAAGCACGATGTGATCAGAAGCATCTTAATAGTGCAAAATCGCTAGGAAGACTTTGAATAACCTGCATGAAGTTGCTTGCGTATGAGGGTCGAATGTTTCCGAATCTATGTACTGACGCTTCAAGTCTATGTCCTGCAATTCGAAGATGACGGAGAGGATATTTGATTTCAACGCCAAGTACAAATAAACCCCCTCAAACCAGCACCCTCCAACGCCCCTCGGTTCCAGCAAAAGCCTACTCCCAATCTTCCTCCTCATCATCGTCCCTGTTCTCTCCGCTCCTTGCCTCCTTCGGACTGCCAGGCGCTCTGCTTGTCGCTCCACTAACGAGATCGTAGCTGGCGTCGCTGCCCTCTTCCGAGCGACGCGATTCCGTCGCAGGCTTGGAAGAGGACGCCTCTTCATCGGGTTTGCACAGCGTTGTGGAAGAGGATTGCGAGGGTGTTGGCATATGAGAAGATCTGGGAGTAGCGGTAGAAGTAGAAATGGGGTTTTGCTGGGGCGTGGATGCCTGTGCTTCGTCGTCGGAGTCGTCGTCCCAGCCGATGGTTTCTGTAGGTGCATTTGCGGCGCCTGAAAAAATTAGCAGGGAGACCAGCCCTGGAAAGGGGTTCTAGGTCGTTACCCTTCAGCATCTCCCGTCTTCGCTGTTCCTCTGTCTCAACGACCATCCGCAGGAAGTAGTACCTCGTCCAAAACACAGGATACTCCACTTTCTCTGGCACCAACTTCTCCATCGTCCTCCTTAGGTCCTCATACTTCTCCAATTCCGTCGCTATCGCATCCGTCTTCATCTCAACATCAAATTCACTCTCCCACTTCTCATACTCCTCGCTAACTGGATCCTTTGTAAAGCTCTCAAGACTCGACTGAATAGCGTGCAACTGCGCCTCAAATCTCGTCGTATGAATCACCCTTTTCCCATCCTGATCTTTGCTCTCAAATAGTATCTTCCTCGACCCATCTTTATTCGTCTCCTCCGTAGGCGGCGCAATCGTCACCGCATCCTTGAGAAATTTCCCAATATTAGCTCCGAACTTGAAGATGGCCGCATCAGCAGCCTCCTCCGCTTTCTCCAGATCCTTCAATCGCTTAGCAGCCTCAGATCGAAACCTTGCAATAACACCGTCCGACTCCCTCAGCGCCTCACTCTCCGACCTCTCCTTCTCCCCCTCTTTCAGCCCCTCCTTAGACGCCCCTGCCATCGGCGTCTCAGGTGGGCTCTGCTCCATACTCATCGACCTCGCCCTATTTGTGAGCGTGGTCTTCAGATCCGTAAAGCCCTTCAGTGCCTCTCCACTCGCAGCAGTGGCTTCCTGTCTCGCGCCCTCATAGTACGTCTGCCCTTGCTTCTTGGCATCGTTGAAGAAGCCACCGAGTCGAGCGCCCCAGGGCGATGCAGAGAAGGATTTGTAGGCTTCTTGGAATTCGGAGTTCAAGCTTGTGCTCTTCTGCTTGTTCTCTTCCGCTTCTTTCTTTGCGATTTCATCAGGTGAGAGGACTTCCTCTTGGATATGGTCGTAGGCGACATCCATGATTGCTACTCAAAGAGTGGTGAACCGAGAAAGTTTGGGGAGCTGTCGTAGGACTGTGCCCACTCCAGCGCGGTCTGTATAGTCTGGTATGAAGTAGCTATGGTTGTCGTTAGGTGCAACAAAGCGCCGCTTGGCGCTCCCTCCCGCCTACCTTCGGCCGGGGCGTAAAGCCACTCTACGAACATTACAATGTCGTGCATATTATGTCAAGGAGGCTCCTCTCGACTGTCAGAGCCTTACAGCATGAGAACCCTCTCGTAGGTCTCTTTACTGCATTCGAACCTCCCAACTAATGTCCAACGCTAGGGACTGCCCCGCTCAGGTGCCCCTCCTGAGCTCCCTCGCCGCCAACGAGGACTACCAGAGAAGCGCAACATTCGCGATGTCCGCAAGGTTATAGCTGTCTCTTCAGCCAAGGGCGGAGTGGGGAAATCGACAATCGCTGTTAATCTCGCGTTGGCATTCGCGCGACATGGATACCGCAGTGGGGTGCTGGATACGGATATCTTTGGACCGAGTATACCTACGCTGTTGAGTCTGAGTGGGGAACCGAGACTGTCTGCTAGTATGAACATGCTGTAGTGTGGGAGACGGGAGGATGTGCTGATAGAGGTGAATAGATAATCAACTCATACCACTTTCGAATTATGGGGTCAAGTCTATGTCTATGGGCTACCTTGTTGGGGAATCTGCACCAGTCGTATGGCGAGGTCTAATGGTTATGAAAGCCTTACAACAACTCCTACACGAAGTCGATTGGGGCGGTCTCGACATCCTTGTCCTCGATCTCCCTCCTGGGACCGGCGATACACAATTGACTGTCACACAACAAGTGAAGTTGGATGGAGCAGTCATCGTGAGCACGCCGCAGGATATCGCGCTCAAAGACGCCGTTAAAGGTATCGCCATGTTCCAGAATGAGCGAGTCGGGGTGGATGTGCTGGGCATGGTGCAGAACATGAATGTCTTTATCTGTCCCAAGTGTGGTGAAAGCACGCATGTCTTTGGGAAAGAGGGGGTGGAGAGGACGTGCAAGAGTCATGGGATTGAGTTGCTAGGAGATATACCACTTGATGCGCGGATCTGCGCTGATGCTGATAGGGGTAAGCCGACTGTTGTCGCGGAGCCGGAGAGTGAGAGGGGGAAGGCTTTCTTGGGGATTGCGGAGAGGATTGCGAGGAAGATAGAGCTGTGAATTGAATCGATTTCGAGGGCAAGTAGTGTAATGCTGGCTGCTTTGCTACTACGCAGGTAGTGTGTTTACAAGTGGCACATGGGTATTATGAGGATGACTGCGAGATCAGGATTGTGAATATCTTTGAGCACGGAACGGATGGATAATTGTGATGGAAAGCATATGAACAGAAAGGGGTATCTCAAAGCATTCGAAGCCCCGCTAGCCAATCTCCTCGAATTCGCTATGCAAACGCACAAGGTAAACACGCCAACTTCGCTCGTTATGTCCACCATCACTCATTTCCATCATACCATCATTACTTCTTCTCTTTCTCGACTAATGAAATTGGGCTGCTTCCCAGTCCCTCGTCAGTAATGCCGGTCTCTGACCTTGCCAGCGGACTGCCTCTCCTCCCACCATCCGCAGCTACCTGTCTGATGCCATCTTTCCAGCGTCTGGGAGGCGCATTACTCCTTCCCGAGCTCTCTGGAGTTCCGCTTCGTGGGCGACCCTTTAAGAGTAGCGGTGGCGTCTGTGGTGTGCCATTTTTTGGCGTTGACGGCGAGCGCTTCGGCATTCGGTACGTGTCATAACCTTCATCATCATATCTAGGACTCTCATATCTCAATTGGCTCCCGTATCCCTCATGGTCGCTATAGACTGAGGAATTTCCATCCCATTGCGAAGGAGTGCCTTCGCCAGCGCGGTACTGATAGTCCTCGCCTCTCCGCTTGATGGGGCTCTCGTCGTACGGGTCGAAACCGACACGCCGTCTCGCTTCTTCCCGGACTCGCTTGCGCTCTTGAGTATCGTTTGATGCTGCACCGGTAGTTGCTGACTCGCTGAGGAAGAAAGTGAGCAACTCATCCGGTATGGATAAATGAGGCGTTTGTTGGAATTGCTGGAGTGACAGGAGACGGAGAAGAGTCTCGAGTAGCGAAAGTGATGTGCGGATTGGAGGTAAAGTAGGGTCGACCTGTTGGCTTTGTGGTGTGCGTGGCTGGGGTGATGCAGAAGCTGTATTGACTGAGAGGCGGGACAGGGCGTATGTTACTTGCGGGTCTATTGATGGTGGACGAGAAGATCCAGAGGGCTGAGCTGGGGAGCTATCTGGCTCAGACTCTGACTCCGAGTCTTCAGCTTCCGTATAAACCTCAAACGCTATCCATTCAGGGTCGAGATCTGGTGGGAGGCGCCAAGGATCGGGAGCATGCACGATCTGCTGGCCTTTTGTTTGTCCTGGTGACGAGGATTGTTGTCTGTTCTGCGGCGACGCAATTACTGCTTGACTGTTGTTATGGTCATTCGTATCAACTGATCGAGCCACGTTTTCGTTATCTTCGAAAACTTGCTCGTTCTCATCAGCGAATCGGTCCATCATCCGTCGCGGTGGCACAGCATTGGTATCCCGCTTGAGGAGTAGTACAGGGCTGTTGGTCTCGCCTTCACTCCCAATGTTCAAGATCTTACCAGTGTCGGCATAGAAAACCTTGGACAATTCATGGATTGGCACTGCGTCACGTATACCGGCCATTGCCACCTCCCCGTATGGTCCAGGTTGAGGCTCATCTTCCCCGAAAGAGTGAACTCGGTCGTCCTCCAAATCTTCGACAATCACCAGCTGGTAAGCATACTCATCAGCTTTGACTTCGGCACCCATCTGCGACGGAAAGTAATCTTCATTTTGGCCTTCTCCACCCCGACCAGACTCATCGTAATTCTGGTTACTTGGCAAAGTGTACAAGGCATCGATTGGCACACGCATAAGTCTCACATCTGCCTTATGAATGACCTCCTTCCAAGTACTCTGTCGGACATCTTCCTCGCTTTGCGGTCGAAGATGGCCCGAAAAAAGCATGTACATCGACAGAGTAAAAGTCGGTCCTATTTGAACGTAGTTGGATGACGAAGACCCGTACAGTGAGTCTCCTGCCGTCAAAAAGGTGCTTGCTTGCAGCAAACGAGAAGGAGAAACAGTTGTTGGTAAAGTCGAGGAAAGGCTAGCTCCTGATGCTGTAATGGCCAGATTGATAAGTGGGACTGCATCCTCGATCCGCGCCAGCAATCTGCGGATCGCTTGGATGATCTGCTTCAATTCCATATCGTGCTGGGCTTTGTCATATACTTTTGAGCCCTTCCTCTGCATAAGCTCTTCGGCACTCGCTGCTGTTGCAAGACGCTGGCCCAAGGATTGGATCTCCCATCGCAAGGATTTGGTCAGAGAAACAGCCGACTCCAGAGAGGTATTACCGCGAGCAGAGCTACTACAGAGATCAGACCCTGATAACAATGGATAACGTCCAGACACCTACATACATCAATTCAATCATATCAATTGCTGGCGATATTATCTGTAAGGACCGATCAGATATTAGCAGAATACACAAAGTCCGATGATGACCCTATAGGGTCGTCCAGGAGATGCAACCATCTTGTCTCCATGAAGAGCCAAGGCGTGAGAAGTTTAGTAGACGGAGAAGACCTACTTTGATCTTGCTGTTAAGGCGCTCTTGCAAGTCTTGCAGCTCTTCTTTCTCCTTACCCTCAGTAGTCTGGCAAGAGAAGGATCAGCATGGCATTTTCGTGTTCGTGATATGTTTTGCGTTGCACCTTCAACAGCCGGGCAGACTGTTTGATCGCATAGCCAGCAGTAATCGTGATACCAGATCTGCACAAGGATTAGTGACAAGTCGAATTGAGGGCTTTGAAGTCCCTGGCACCTGATAGCATAGTTCATAGCCTGCTGGGTAACCTATGACTATCGTGAGATCCTTTCTAGCTTACATAGGCCGTAGCATACCTTTCCCAGAAAGATATCCATGGCTGCCCAACGCCCTGAATCAACAGTAACGAATACAACAGGATCTAAGCATCGACTAAGAACTCATCATGACATGGTCATCCTCGTTGAAGTCACTATAACACTTTATGAGATATCTACATATCGAGTTTGAGTGTTTGTGACACAAAATGAGTCAGGAATGAGTCCGCCAAGAAACAATATGACTAACAGCCTTATCATAGCCGAGCCGTTAGCGACGGAGATGGACTCTTCACGGTTTTCCGTGTGGGACCTCTAACTTTATAGGAAGCCTCGAAGCTCTTGCCATCTTTTCTACTACTCAAGAAACTTCCAGAAAATTAACAAACGAAGTAAGGAATAATACCGGGAAAGTTTCCAGTCGGGGTCCAGAAAAGGGAGCAAAGTACCTCCAGCCGCACTGGGCAAAGGCTCTAGCGGTCAAGGAAATCTCTCTACCACACACAATGTCGGGCCTCGATTCATGGGAGGATGATCCAGCGGCACAGGATGAAAGTCTCTCCCAACAGACACAACAAAACCTCAATATCAACGCGAGGAACGGGCGGGGCAACGCCTTTACCCCAAATTCGAACACTTTCCAGCCGGGAGCTAGTTCGTTCCAGCCAGGTCAACCATACCAGCAATATGGGGGTTACGATCAATCACAGCAATATGGACAATACTACAATCCACAGCAACAGCAACAGTACGGTGGAGCATACCCGCAGTACGGACAACAGAATTTCGGGCAGTATAATCAAGGCTACGGCCAGCAACCACAGAGCTACAACCAAGGCTATAACACGCAGCCGCAACAAGCACCAGCGCAGGGAGTCCGAATAGCGAAGAGGCCTTCAGCAATAGATTCAAAGCCTGTCGCATCAGCACCACCAACAAACCCTGCCGAGAGCTCTGGCCCACCAGTGGTCAAGACCCTCTCTATTGGTGGGGAAACTCCAGGTGCTGCAGCACCGAAGACCAAGGTCTTGTCCATAGGAATTCCTACGCCAGCCCCCTCCACTGCCATGGATGCTCCAGCAGAAGCTGGATCTAAGACTACAGCAGCGAAAGCCATTGAGAAAACTAGGGAATCCGTGACGAACACAAATGGAACTACATCTCCAGCACCTTCATCAGGAAGATCCAGCCCCTCGGCTGCCGAGGTCAGAGAAGCAAAAAGAGAAGCAGATGCGGTAGCAAAAGAGCAGGCTGCGCAAGTCGATGAGGAGGTCCTAGAAGAAGTGTACGGGAAAGAGCATGTAAATTTGATCTTTATTGGGCACGTTGATGCGGGGAAATCTACGCTGGGAGGCAGCATTCTATACGCGACTGGAATGGTTGACGAGCGGACGATGGACAAGTACAAGCGAGAGGCAAAGGAAGCTGGCCGGGAGACGTGGTACCTCTCGTGGGCACTTGATCTTACAAAGGAAGAGCGATCGAAGGGTAAAACAGTAGAGGTTGGTCGGGGTTTCTTCGAGACAGAGAAGAGACGATACACTATTCTTGATGCCCCCGGTCATAAAACGTTCGTTCCAAATATGTTGAGTGGAGCATCACAAGCCGACGTTGGTATTCTCGTCATCTCGGCACGAAAAGGCGAATATGAAACGGGCTTCGAAAAAGGCGGGCAGACCCGAGAACACGCCATCCTAGCCAAAACCCAAGGTGTAAACAAATTAATAGTCGCTGTTAACAAGATGGACGATCCGACCGTCGAATGGAGCCAGGAGCGTTACAAAGAATGTACAGAGAAATTACTGAATTTCCTTAGTCGGCAAGTCGGCTATGGCAAAGGTGACATTACCTTCATGCCCATATCTGCTCAAACGACCGTTGGTATCAAAGATCGTGTTCCCAAGGACCTCGCCCCCTGGTACGATGGCCCATCACTACTGGAATACCTTGACAACCTCAAGACGCTTGAACGGAAGGTCAAAGCTCCATTCATGATGCCTATCAACGGCAAGTACCGAGACATGGGTACAATCATTGAAGGAAAGATCGAAGCTGGCCAAATCAAGAAGGGAAACACATATATCATGATGCCCAACCGAGACGAGACCACAATCTCCGCCCTCTATGGCGAAACCGAGGAAGAGCTTCCTAGTGCCAGCTGTGGTGATCAGGTACGCATGCGTATCCGTGGGGTTGAAGAAGAAGATATCTTGCCTGGCTTTGTACTTTGTTCGCCGAAACGACCTGTTCATTGTGTTGCTGCTTTCGAAGCTCAGATCGCTTTGCTTGAGCTGAAGAGTATCTTGAGCGCTGGTTTTAACTGTGTTCTCCATGTGCATTCAGCTATTGAGGAGGTCACGTTCGCTGCGCTTTTGCATAAGCTTGAGAAGGGAACAGGCAGGAAAAGCAAGAAACCGCCAGCGTTTGGAAAGCAGGGTATGAGTATAATCGCCAGGTTAGAGATTACTGGTGGTGCTGGTAGGGTCTGTGTAGAGAGGTATGAGGACTATGCGCAAATGGGAAGGTTCACGTTAAGAGATCAGGCATGTAGCGCCACTTCCCCCTCTTATTTCGCTACCCATGACTAACATTGTACGACTATAGGGGCAAACCATTGCCATTGGGAAGATCACGAAGCTCATCACGGAGCCGGTGGCTTAAATAATTGAAACGCAAGCGCTCCATCTAGAACGCTCGATGTCCTTGCATGAAAAAAGGAGTTACGAATTAGGCACTGGCTTGAGCGACCCGTTGTAGATCTTGGGCATCATGTGAAAGACAAAATTTGTAGGTAGCCACTGGGCGAGTGTTTGCCTACCAAACGATGTCTGGTTCACGATGACTTCTGCAAAGTCCATTGACGCTGGTGGGTACACCGTCTGCTATCTTGAAAAATTGCCAGACGACGTCACCTTGTTCATTTGTATTTTACCTTCTATTTGTGTTCCCCTTTTTGAATTGTTCTCATCTTGGAACTGATGAGATCGATTAAGGCCCGGTCCTCATTAGCTTTCTCTATTTTCCCCCATTGCCGCCGTAGTTGTTGTCTTGCTGAATGGGACTGCGAAGCGCGATGCTGTATGCAAGAAAAAGAGTGTCGTAGAAACTTTGACGAAACCGTCGCAGAAGTTGAGACTTGTTAGCATCCCTTCCTTTCCCAAAATTCCTGCCCAACCTTCTCACACTTTCAAAGACATGGACTGAACATGGCCAACCAAGTCTCCGATATTGTCCATATCCCTGAGCAAACGGACCGTCGCCGAGCAAGGCTTCCTCAGGATCTGTTCAATTAACTCTTTGCTAGAGCAGTACTTGTCGCACCCAAGGAAGACGAACGTCCTGTAGATGTCCTCAGGCTGGTAACTTGGCGTAGGGTAACGACCCTCCATGTCTTCAGGGAATGCAGGGTAAGTTTCCTCGAACCTAATCTCGTGCACCCCAAAGATAGCATTTCTCAATATGCCTTGATGGTGGGAGATGAGAATGCTTTCAGCCAAGGTCCTCACATCAGCTAGTCGACGTTTCAGATCTCGTTGATGGCAATCGATGCTGCTGGGAGGAAAAAGTGAGGGGTCCACGGACACAAAGAGTTGCAGTCGTTTCTCAATCCCGGCCATATAATCCTGGACATCCTCAGCTTCTGTTTTTTGGGATTGCTGGCGGTTGAGATGAATGTGGACCATCGGAGTTGGTGGATAGGAATGGTCAACGCGAAGGCCTAAATCGACTGTCTCGAGATTGGGATAGTAGCGCAAGAGCAATTCTTCCATCATTGGCCAGGATTGTACGAAAGTTGCGATGTGGTGCTCCATATCGAATTCATCCTCGTCGCAGAAGTTGCTGTGGTATCCAGTGTCATAACCGATGGAAACGTTCTTGACCAGATCACGCGTCTTTTCCCCCAGACTACGTTGGAAATGGTGGTTCTCTATTCCAGTCCAGAGCGGAGGGTATTGCCCGAACCCTGGGTTCTCGTTATCGCGCAGGTCGCAGGTCAGCTGAATGGTGTTGTTGGTGTATAGGATTGGTAAAGCTTCATCCTTGATTGACTTGCACGCTGACAGGATAGAGCGGTATATGGTACTGTCGGGTGTGTCCCTCAGTCTGAAATGTTGGTGATCGTGGGGGCAGAAGGTGCGTGGAGTCTTGGAGTCTTGGGTGAGGAGCTCGTGGTAGATGAGGAGGCGGATTTCGACTGGGAGTCGCAGGAATCTGGATGCGCTTCGCGAGGATGTAGTGCTGGAGCTGATCATCATGGCAAACTCTACGTTTTCGTTTGACTTTGTGGGTTTTCCGGTGTGTTAAACAGTATAGGCCGGGGTTGTAAAACCGGAGGCAGCAATTTGTGTGTACAATTTTCCGGGGCGAAGAAAATGACATCACGCCTATAAGTGAATTTCAGGATGAATTGCTAATCTTGCCTAAAGATGTCTTTTGCCAGGATAGGGAAGAGCTCAAAGCCAGCCGGACACAATGTGGCCTGTGCTATTGGTATGGACAAATAATTCATACCTACGTAGGGCTTCAATAATTCAAGGGGCAGGAAGAAGAAATATAGTACCTTGATTCCTGTCTAGAAAGTCCAATCTGTTGCCGGTCCTGAGTAATTCTGAGTGCCACATAACAAGTCAAGTGAAAATTACGCGTCGCTAGCTGCAATTCAGCGCATCAGGTTTATAATTCGCACCTTTCTTCCACACGTGCGAATGGTGCAAAGCTAAGAGCCCGCCTAGTACAGACTCAATCCGCTCGTTCTTCAAAGCCCGATATCAGATGCAGACAAATACAGGCTTGGCCACCTTTTCAAGCTTCCAAGGTCATAGTAATGCACCGTGCCTACGGTCCATTTAACACAGCCTAAATTATTTCTAATTCCTGAGGCACTACATAACGAACGGCCTTCACGCCAAAAGTTGAGGTCTCGAGGTCACTTCGACGTCGAAAGAACAGTTTCATTGCGCAAGGTATCGCCTCTAAGTCACGTCTCGAATAGTTGATGTCCCCAACAGAGTCTGGGAGAGAATTCTGCGGGTAAGCGTGGTCATCCTGAGCGCGCTTTTCCTCGGACAGGCTAATCTGAGGAGCCAGGTCAACGTGGACATTCAGACATCCGCAATCTGTTATGTAACGCAAGTTGAGCGTAACACGCTCCAGATTCTGGTAGGCCCTCAAAAGAGTAGGTTCAGCAAACGACCATAGCGTTCCGAAGTGTCCAGCATCTTCATAAGTGTCCAGGAGTTTTTTCAAGGACACAGTCTTGACATATGAACGAGTTTGATAGTTCATGACCGCATACAGATCATCGCAAGTCTGCAATTCAGGCTTAGATGAATGATAACTTGGCAAGGGTAGCCCACATATTCCATGACAGGTCTTTAGTGGGTCATCGCAAACAAGCTCGAACGTGTTCTTGGAGTAGAGGAATTTGATTGCTTCGTCATAGATGATTTTGTTTGTCCTCAAAATGTATGGGTAGATGGTATTCTCGTACGCATGATAATGGTGGCAACTTTGGCATGCACACAGAGTGCGATGCGAGCCATCAAGCTGTACAAGGAGGTAGTCGTAGATTCCGAGGCAGATCTCGATCGGTAGCTTGAAGAATGGAGTTATGGATGCCAAGGACGTGGTATTGGCTGACATCGTATTGTTGGTTGGGCTTCGATTGTGAAAATGAATTTCGCACTTCAATACGTTAGTACTGTTTTTTCACGGTCGCTCTGGCGCTAACGTCAATACCGTTGCCTGTACAAGCTGCGGGAGATTCCTCGAAATTACTGATCACCGTGAGTGTGATCTATTGCTATGTTGAAGTTCTTTGGAGTTTTCCGAGGTGGGTGGTAATGTATAGTCACAAACGATGGAGGCGTGGTTAGTATTAATCGTGAATTGCCGCTCGCCGCCCACGTGACTTCGCTGAACAGTGAATGCTAACGTTCACTTGTCAGCCAATCTAATCATTGTCTTACTTATGAAACCGCTCAGGGCACTGGTGATAACTCGTTGCCCATTAATCGAAAGGGCGCAGGAAATCGGGAGGAGGTATTGATTCATTCAAGGAAATGTTAGCTAAGAGCGCGTCATCTTATTATCGCCAAGTACACTGAGCAATGCAAGCGTATGGCAGATACTGTCGAGACTAGAACCAGCGATGTGCTTTCACATGAATAGCCTTTGAAGGCGACATTTCTCCACCCTTAAAATTTGTCATCTTCTCTTGAGTGGCATTCCCATCCCTAACTCATATCCTCGGGTATCTGCGATAGAAATTCATCGCTCATAGCGTGTTTGTCATAGCCGAAGCAAACGTCCTCCATGGCTCCTGGGGACCTTGTCACTCGGGTCATCGGTACAGTTGAGGCTTTGTTCCCCAAGCTTGATCTTCGTCATGAGCCCGCAAGCGTGAGACATCACAATGGTATCATAGCATTCTTCTACTGTGTCAAGTATGATCTCTCTATATGCGAATGATCACCTAGAAGAGCTCTCAACAGGAGCAATAGCAGACCAAGGTTTAGGCTGTAGATAGAGATTCGGCGGTCGATTTATTGATGAACATATTGGTGCTGACGTTATGAATGCCAAGAATCGCTCAGAACGGAAATACTTGACGACACCTCTTCGACTTCTATATTTGCTTCACACTCTCCAGTAGCCCTCATTGTATCGGACGAATAAGTGTCTGTTTGTTGTCATGTTCCCTTCGCTTCTGGCATTACGAACGCTTTCAACCTAGTTGTGTATCATTCTGGTCGCGTAACGAAGTATATCTTTCACCTTTCGAAGACTGCCTAACCCGTGGATTTATGCGTTCTTGATATTTCTGTTGGTTTGGCCATCGCGTTTGTAGATTCCTAGTAGATTCCCCCATAATTTCAAAATCAGCACATCAAAAAGCCGCCGGACGCCGAGATTGCCTGTCCTGTAACCCAGCGACTGCTTTCATCAGCCAAAAACCCTACGATCTGAGCAATGTCATCTGTAGTGCCCAATCTGTTTCCAGCAGGAGTCCTTCTCTTCTGCATTTCGACAACCTCTTCCGGGATTCCATTAAGAAGATCTGTCTGCACCGGCCCTGATTCAATTGCATTGACAGTATGACCTTTCGGTCCCAATTCTACGGCAAGACATCTGGTCAAACCTTCGACATTTGAACCCTGATTGAGCTCCGACGGAACTCACATTGATGATTCGTCCAGGTGAACGCAAATATTTCGAAACCGCCGTGGACATACATTTTATAGCTCGGACGTTTAGGTCGTAGACGTAGGAGAAGTCTTCAGGAGAAATGCTACCAAGGCTTCTCACCAACTCACATCCAGCATTGTTGACCAAGATATCAATGCTTTCTCCGAATGCTTCGCGGGTGGCAGCGACGATGCGGTTTGAAGCTTCGGCTTGACGAAGGTCTGCCTAGATCCTTAAAGCTTTAGAACATTGTCTAATTCCCCAATCTTATTTACTAGCTCATCCACTCCTTTCTCGCTACTGTCCGAGGTGAAAGTGATAAAGGCAAGCGTCAGGTTTCTGATCATGACGAAGATCTAGCCTGAGCTGTTGCCATGACTAACATTGGCGCCGCGCTTTGCTAACTCGTATGCAACTTGAGCTACGATCCCATGGGAAGCTCCAGTGACAATAGCTACTTTCGCTTGGAGGCTTTCAGCCATGACGGAGATATATCAAGACAGCTCAGGGAAATTCATGCCCCTGGAAGTTGGCTTGATTGCAAAGCGTGCCCATTACTCGTGCCTCCAAGGCTGCTCATAAGTGCTGGTGTCAGAAGGGTCAGCGCTGGTGCTCATCGGGTTTGCCGAAGTAAGTCCGCTGAACCTAACCTACTTGGGTTTGTTAGACCCGAAATCCTGGACCAGGAACCAAGCGGTGATGAAAATTTGGATGTCGCGAAAGATAAGATAGCGCAACAATGATAAGATTTACAGTAAGATAGTCTATGAAGAAGCTGTAGATGAAGTATTGATCTAGAATTCTTCCGCCAAGAGTACAGCTTTAAAGGCTGCATTTACAGAGCTGGAGAGGCTGGAAAGAGAAGGCTTTCTTTCTCAATGCTAGCTCTGGAAATCCAATGTTGGATCCAGACAAATTTTCTACCCCAATTAGGTATAGCGGTCCTCTGATAACGCTAATCGCACTCGAGCTTGAGGACTAGCGCGGAAGAGGAGTATTGATGTACCTTTTCAACTTGCATTATCTATATCTACAACGACTACTTCTACGAACTTGACGCCGCAGAAAGAAACACAGATTAAGCTTTTGTCTAGAGTTTTGCTAGAGGATATCTTTACTTAAACCTAATCGCTGCTGAAGTATATCAAGTTTCGAAAAAGCCCCCACCAAAATCGTCAATCTTTTTGCTCTGAATTTTTTTCCCTCATTCCACCTTTTCATATATCAGGATCTGTCCCCATTTTTCTTACATCTCTTGTTTAAACCTAGGAGTAACCACTTCTACCACGCCGGAATCAATAGTAATAGAGCGCGGCACCCTCACCCCCTGGCGATGCCTCCTCTATGACCGGCCCCCCACCGCCAATGCCCCACTACCTTACAGCCGAAGGTCGAGCGGTCAGGCGTTCGCCGTCGAGGGAAATGCTATACGTAGGTCGACCGAGCCTCCCAATTGCGTCGTTCATCGAATAACCAGTGTGCTGATATCAGACGATTGCAGTGACAGGAGGTGCTGGTACACTCGCTCTTATTAATGCACGAGCTTTGCTCGAACATGGCCTCACTGTGCTTGCATTGCGATCTCAATCCCGACCACGCGCGCGCAGAGATAGATGCACTCAAAGCCGACTTTCCAGATGCGAAAATACTTGAGTGTAAGCGGATGTAGCAAGCGAAGAAAACTTAGCTCTTCATGAATCTCGTGGGTCGAGAGACTGGCATCATCAACATCCTTTGCTGCTTCGCTAGGGTAGTCGGCTGCGCACACGCCGTTCAGATGACAGCGAAAGAGTGGAAACGGACACTAGATATCAAAATCACCGGGTCTTTCTTGAGCGCGCAAGCTGTAGCTCGGTAAGCATTATCTCGCTTAAACACGGCATCGAATCTCAAATCCGGGTTTATCGAATTGACATCTCTGAAACCCAGTTTAGCAGCCGAATGGGCCGTCCACGGTATCCGCGTCAACAGTGTAAGCCCAGGCTATATGGATACCATACTCAATGAGGGGGGTGGGATTGCAGAGGCAAGGGATACGTGGGCGGCGAGGAATCCGAAGGGGAGGATGGGCGGGCCGGAGGAGTTGACGGGGGTTGTGGTACTGCTTTGTAGTGGGGCGGGGAATTATGTGAATGGGGCGGATTTTGTGGTGGATGGGGGTCAGTGTTGTTTTCAGGAGGGTTGGGGGGGGAGTGGAGGTGTATAAGACTCATGAGAGTGACTTCTGTTTGTTTTAAGCTTCGTTTTCGAGTATATAGGCTTGGTCAGTATATGAATTCGACGTACTTCCCCAAGACCGTGCCAGAGCTGCGGTTGGGAGGAATGTGGAATACTCTTAGGATAGGGCCCGTGACTATGAAGAAGGAATGACAATACACGCTAGGTAAATCCGAGTGATTGGAGGCAAAGGAAAGATACAAGCAAAACACGGTAGACACTCTCTAGCCAATCATGCATGCTTCATTGCTATCTCTATGCCGTCTATAATCACAATCAAAAGGGAGTATCAAAGAAGAATAGGAGTCATTCGCTCTCGCATCTCATCATTCCGAAGATCATCATAGCACGTTTCCATTCGCATTTCGTCACGCATCACAACACCCCCTTTCCGCCATTTTCTGAGCACCTGCTCGTGCGTCGCTCTACACCAACGCAGCAAGTCCCTCATACTTCCTCAACTCTTGCGGCTGCTTGGTTGCCACAAACTTTACAAGCTGGGTGATCTTCTCGCGCGTCTCATCCTTGATCTGGTCCTTTGGCTCCGGCGCCATCACCTCCGCCAAAACAGGAAGAATCTGGGGCGTGAGGCCGATGATTGTCTGGTCACCTTGAGAGTCTGTGACGAGGTCAGCTATGATCGTATTTGCGTCCCTCAAAATTCGTGTGACTCACAAAGCTTGACGATCATATCGTAGACGGGCTCGTTCTCATCGAAATCGTTCCTGAGAGGCAGAAGATCGATGAGGGCTGGTAGAACCTGGGCAGTTGGCACATTGGCCTTGTGTCGCATGATCATACGGGCTACACATCCAGCTGCGTTGTCCTTCGATCTTGCCTCATCTGTTTGAAGGAGTGGCTCAAGCTTGCCAAGGATTGTTGGGAAGTTCTTCAGTATCTCTTTGTCGTTCGTAGACTCTTGTTGCAACAATCCAATGGCGTAGGCGGCATTCGACTTGGTTTCGCTGTCTTCATCGCTCATGCGATGCAGGAGTGGCTTGAGCAAAGTACTAGTGGACGGAGTGACAGCGGGTCCCATTGCCTTGATACATTCCGCAACAACACCAACAGAGGTGCTTCGCTCGCCTGATTCGCTGCTGCTGACGAACTTCAAGATGGGCTTCTCAAACATCTTCCATAATTGGCCGAAAGTCTCACCAAGAGCTGCTGCGAGGCCTATCAAGACATCGAGGGCAGTGTCGATAGTCAACCAGTCGTATTCGGAGGTCTCTTCGAGCTGTCCGAGGTCTTCCTCGTCACCGTAGTCTTTTTGACAAGGATGGTTCTTGGTGATGATCGAAAGGAGAATCTCTGTGACTTTCTTGATGGTGCTTGGATCAGCAACGAGCGCGGGGCCTGAAGCTTTGAGCGTGGCGCCAAGGGAGCGATTGATTTCAGTGACGGTCGCCCTGTAGAAAGATCAGTATGATTGCTAGACCTACGAGCGCAGACGTGATGCGTTTGGGAGAAGCTTGATCAGAAACGATTTCGCTTTCTCAACAGGCACTATGGTGCATCTGAGTGAGCTGGGATTAACGATAATGTGTGTCATCATTTTACGTGGAAACTGGATGTCGAAGACCTTGTGTGGTCCGTTGGGTTGCGATGACGGATTCAATGAGACGAACGTACCTGTCCTCTTCCTCTTCCCAGATCATCAGGGTACCGGTCATGACGATCTCCCCTAGCTTCTTGATCTGCGGAGCAGGCTCTTTTGCCAGCGGCAGACCAGGAGTGTAATCCTTCTCCTCTGGTGATTGAAGCGTCCAAACCGCAGCGTACGCCCTGAAAAGCGTGCTAATTGCTGCCTTCTGCACTCCTTCGTATGGGTGCTTCAGAAGCGGGAGTATCATTTCAACAGTTTTCTCCAGGTACGGAAGGAAATTTAGGGTGTCATGCGTTAGTATTTCTCCCAATACCTCCACTGCAATTTCTTTTTCTTGCGCGACGGCGGTCACGACGTCCAGATCGCTCCAGCCGCCATCTGAGTCAGCAGCAGCCTCGTCGTCAAGGTCTTCGACATCGTCTGCCGCAACAAGATCGTCGTTGGTCAGAGCCGCGACTTTGATTTTCTTGCCGCCAATTGTGATTTCTTTCCCAGCCAGATCTTCAGCCCCATCGCCAAGGTCGACCTCTAAGTCAGACTCTTCAGTCTCCAGACTCTCGAACAAGGCCTTCAAAACTCCCTCCAGGAAAGGCTTGAAGTCGCCCTCGTAGACCTTCGCCATCATTCCCCAGAATAGATAGCTTGTCTCCTTTAGCTTGGGGTGGTCAAGGTGCATTGCTTCCTCTGTAGCACGCATCAGTGGCTGCACATAAGGCTGGAAAGCCTGCGGGCCCACAGCTGACGCGATATTTCCCATTGAGTCGCAAGTGAAAGACCGTATGTCCAGCTCCTCTTGGTTATCTTTTATCTGCACGTAATCTGATAATGCTTCCATAGTCTTTTCGAAGTATGGCATAAATCCAGACTTGGAACAGGCAGCTACTTGGCCGATGGCTCCGATAGCTGCGGCTTTGATCTTGTGATCGTCGTTTCCAATTAATCTAGCCAGCCGGGTCATCAATTCGGATATATACGGCTTGATGTCGTCAGTATCTAGGCCTTCGACTACTGAGTCGATACAATTGGTGCTTGCCCTAAGAATATCGAGGTTCTGTTTGTCGTCGGGTCCGGAGAAATTCCTCATAGCAATGTCCAAGTGCTTGACTAAAGCTGGGATGAGCTTCTGATGTTCTTTGCCGATTTCTTCTGGCAGCTCTTCCGCGATTCTCATGACGCCGTCTAATGCAGCACGTCGCACCTTGACCTCGCTATCCTCTAGTAGTCTCATCACCAACGGGAAGATCTCATGCAATTGCGTGTTAATGAAATCAGGAGCGCCTTCAACGCACTGGCCAAGAGCCATAATACCAGCTTGCCGTCTACTTGGATCCGGACTTGTGACGTACGCGCCAAGCGCATGCAGAAGTGGAACGACGACTTGCCCTGGCGGTAAGCTAGAAGCCATCTCATCGAGCAAGCCTAGAGCTGCCCTTGGTACCGTGATATCCTCCTCATCAGCATCTTCGTCGTCAATCTCGGTCACCATCTCCAGGCACTTGAGAGTAATTTGTTTCCCAACCTTCAAGCCCTGCATTTTTAGCTTTCGATATCGGATGCACTGCATCAAGAAGGTCAATGCCTGCGTTCTCGCATCCTCATCCAACGATTTCTCGGCTGCAAGGTTGATCATGAACTGTACTATATCGCCAAAGTACTTGTTCAGCACCACTGACTCGCATCCGAGAAGGGTCTGGAAAACCTCGAAGCTCTGGGTAGTACGGTCGTCATCTCCTTCGTCTATAGCCTTCTTAAGGACTGCAATCATGTGTGGAATGGCTTCTTGTATCATGTTGAGCGATTGTGTGTCCTCGTCTATATCCAAGACAATAGCCAATCGACTCAAGGCCAGCGAAGTGTTGATGCGTACCTCGGCACTCTCAGGGTCCCCTTAGTATGCGGTTAGTTAGACTGCACATCTTGTCAGGGTCGAGTCCAGAGTCTCACGTATTGTCTTGGAGAATATTTCCAGCATCTCATGGAAGCGATGCATCATCGCCTCTCCTATAGACTCCAGGCATGTAAATAGAAGATATGTTCCCACACCCCGCTGTCGAGGATCTGGGTTGCTGGCAGCCTGCAGCAGCACGTCCAATACGTCGAGCCATTCATTATTCTCCAAATCGATCTTGGCAACAGACGTAATTACCCGCGCCGCTGCATGTCTGATTATTTGCTCCTCTTCCTGCAGCGTGCCTTGCAACAGTTGCTGCCGATATTGGGTCTTCTGTTCTGCGGGTAGATTCTTCCAGTGCTTTGGCACGAGTTTGCGGGCTTGCGTTGCTGCCAGCTGCCTAAGTGGTGACGACCGATCGGACAGGAGAAGCTGCAGGAGGATCGTAAGTGACTCGGGAAGAGGATAGTAATTGTTTTGTAACGCAGCTGTGGCAGCCTTTACACGGTTGGTGTCCGCTAAGAACGCATTAGTACAGGGAACGCGGGCTTGCTCTGGGCAACTTACGGGCTAAGATCTCTTCAAAGAGACCCAGGAATTTCTGTGTATCCATAATGTCGAGACCTTTGTGTATTTGTTGTGGAATTTCTGTCAACAAAGGTTCGAAGTTTCTCGCATATCGCCTATCTGACTGCCGGAGTTTCTCCGATGAATAGGTCTTGGCAAGAAGATCTTTCAGACAAATGAAGCATCAACATATGTGGATAGTTCTATCATGACAAAGTGTGCAACGATTTGATTCGGACCAGCTATGACGAAATTTTCGTCGTCTTCTCGCAATAAAACTATGTGGTGAAGCTCAACGTCATCAAGTGTTCTTTCAGAGGACCCCATCCCGACTTCTCTTCGTTCGCACCTTCTCCAGATGGGCGACTTGGTTGGTGGAATGGTTATCACCCAAATGCTCGAGCTAACCCTTTTCTTGTCGTCCGTTCGACTCTTTGGGCTCCTCGGAACGGCCGAACCTCTTCTCCTCCGAGCTACCAAACGAACCGCGGGACAGAATGATAGGGAGACGGATTAGTGGACGCATGGTTGTTAAGCAGGCGCTCTGAAGATCTCCAGGTCAGCATTTACTTTCAAGGTGTGAAATTGAGTCATAAAGATATGCCTAAGGAGAACGTTGCTCTCCAAGCATGCGTCACAACTCGAAACATTTTACAGAATCGGAGAGTGGGTTAGAGAGCAGAGATCAGATTGGGTCGGAGAACACGTACAATGACGGCGGTGTTGAGTTCGACGATGATCCAGACTACGACACCAATATAGGTCCCTGTATATCGTCAGTGAGTTGCTAGCTAGAATTAGAAGGAGGATATTACAGGTAAGATCTTCAGTATTCATTGTCCGAAGGAAATAAATACGCAGACAACTGGCGATGCATACACTTCGCATTGTTAGTCAGTTCTTTAGCGAACCCCAGCGGAGACGGAGACTCACAATCAAACCAGCAGAAATATACCCGCAACGACAACAACCCTATGCCAGATGTCCCTCATAGGTAGCGCCAAGATCATGATATCTGCACAGATAATTGGTACGGCATTTGCAATGAAGAACTTCTTTGTGCTGAGACAACTCGAAGGAATGGTTTTGTCCCAGAACTCATGGACCGGGTTACACGAGAAGACCGTAACCAGTAGAACCGCGATTCCCCAGCAAAAGACGAAAGCTCCGACAATATTGGTGGCGATGGCAAGGCTGCCGTTTAGAAAGAATAGGGGGCGGTAGAGAGAGTACATAGAGAGTTTGGCAAGGACAAGAGTAAGGGTGCGAGGACTTCGGCAGCGAACAAGTTCTGCAGGATCTTGGTTATGCTCGCTAATGATACGAATTCCATGTGTCGTCCCATGGCCAACGAGACCTCGTACAGGCATGTGATGTTGGCGCCCCAGCAGGTTAGAAATCCTCCGAAAATAAGGTAGTCAGACGTGGCCAAAGATATCTTTTTCAGTCTCCGAGAGAGTATTCATAAGCTTATTGCAGGGTTGATAGTACTGCCATGGCGGCGATGCAGCGATAGATATAGGGTTCACGATCGTCACTGGAGTTGACGTTGGGTGGAACTGTGTACATTGCCATTGTGTTGACTGAGTGGTCTTACTCGGTGAGAAAGGCAGTATATTGAGTGGCTAGGGGAGTAGTAGTCGAGACCGAAAGAGGACCATGAAAAGATAGAGGACGAGAACAATAATCGCGTTTTCTTGTGTCCCTCCACACTCCATCATGCTCTTCCATTGCTGCGCTTTAGACCTGGAATTTAGTGGCTTAGGTATCTCTAGGGATTTTTAGATCAAGTGGAGTCAAGTACCCTACTTAGGAAATTTCCAACACCTAGGAACTAAATACAGCTCGAGAATCTAAGTACTCCGGTTTTAGTCACCTGGTCGCTTTCGAACTATGGCCGTTCGATTTTTATGCCGATGGACGTCTACAGATACATTCAAAGGCTGGAGCTTCGTTCCTGCAACGAATTATGACACTTGGATGTGAAGATAGCAGCGTCAGCGAGAATAAAACAAGCTCTTAAGCATGCAACAAAATAAATGCACGTCCAACGCTGGGTCCTTTAGTAGGGCAGGAACGTGCTTCTGCGTTGCTGCAAGTGTGCAAGCACAATTTTGGCAGCGCGCCATCCTGATAGTCGTAGATGTCAATGGCGCGGCTATAGGAGGCACGGCCGAGAGGTGCAATGAGGCTCGAGGCTTGAGCACTTGAAAATGCGTGGTACATCAAGCATTTCGATCTGGTACCTGCTTAGGGAGTTTCAGTAACTAGCTCCATCCTACAAACAGAGGCCGCTTTGACGGGGGATTTGGATCATGGGATTTTAGAGCATGGCGTCTCCAATCACTTCTCCGAGTTCGAAGATCCTGGCATCAATGGTGCTTAGGTTAACAATGATGCGGGATAGCCCTTGATATGGTGTAGTCCCAGCTCGAATTTCAGGGTTAAAGGTGATGACTTTTAGATCTTTCATCAAGCGATGACATGGATAACAAAGCAGGAGGTGATCTCGAATATCGGAGCTAGCACCAAGAAAGGAGAGTTTGCGTGAGCCGAGTCTAGGTCATGACGCAGAAGTTTGGCATCTTGGCCGTTGAAGAAAAAGGTGTACCGAGTAGGAGTACGCAAAGAACGTGTCCGATGAGTAGGAGACCCTCTCTGGCAGTACTCTAGTGTCCTCACAGTGATTGTGAGAGCCCTGTTGGGCTTCATAGACGCTCTTGCGCTGAGCCAAAAACTTTATTGTGCGATGTCAAAGTCAAGTTGCTCGGTGGCAGCGATGTGCGAGAAAGGAAAGTTTCTACTCTGAGCGGACTTGCCGCTTTTGTCTGCCCCTCGGCAGACCTCCCTTGCCCCTCCGCCTGCATTCTCCCTCTCTACCTTCATCAAAACGTACAGCCAACAACGTAAATTACACAGGTCTCACGCAGGTTCTTTTCTGCTCTTCGTAGGCTAATATATCTCAAGGTAGACAAAGATAACCGCTTGATTTGGGTAATTGACCCTCGCAAGAGTTAGATTATGCCCGGCTCGATATATAATCTAGGATCTACCAGGAGAACATGACCAAATGTGCGAGCTGCAGAGTGCGGCATCTAAACTGCGATACACATCCTCGATATCCTACCTGCACTGAATGCGAGAAGAGTGGTAGAGAGTGCGTTCGTCTTAATATCCGCTTCCGGTATCTCGTGTGTCCTTCGAAAAAGACCACTTGTCCGGATTACAGCAAATACGAATTTTTCTTTGACGGCGAGCAGACGTGGATTGGTACTAATGGCAAACTCGAATTCGTGGCTGGAAACGACATCAGCGCTGACCCTTCACCAACAAAAGAGCTACAGCACACTGTCTTTGATGCCGTCGACCTAATACGGAACCTGGGCTAGCTCTAGTAGAACAGCCGTCTTCGACGTCCGCGCTTGGATTGGCCTCTCATAATTCCACAGTTCAGGTGCCCGTTCTGGATGATGACCCACCAGACTATTTGGCAGCGTTGGAAAATGTGCCTCACGGCCCGCCAGGTAACATCGTTCTCGACGACGCATCGAAAAAGCCAGCCCATTTATTGAGAGAGGCATACCAACTCGGAGAGAAGCTACCCGCCGAAACGAGTAGTCCATACTTAGGGGGAGTGCTGCCTCCGTTGGAGGTGGCGCAGCCATTGAGAAGCTTACAAGAGGGAAAGCTCTTTCAGCATTTTATCACTAATCTCGCGCCATGGGTATGCACGAACGTCTTCTTAGTACGGTGAGCGTTGGCTGACTCGGATTTGAGTTCGACGTTGGCGATAGCAAGAGACACTTCGGCAAAATCGCACCTTGTATGGCAGCGTCAAGCCCCCTATTAATGACCGTAATCCTTGCTATTGCCGCTCTGCATTTTAGCCGACTCAGTGGTCAAATTGATCTGTACAAGGCGATGACTTTCCACGATAGATGCCTGAACATGATTGTGCCAATGTTGAGCGATTCGAATCGGTCAACATTCAACGATGATTGCGTACTCATAACTACGACCATCCTACATTTGTATGACGGTCTTGAGTGTAAGGCTTCCTCTCAATTGACTGGTCGTACCTTGTGTTGATCATTCATCTTCTAGCTGGTAACGACCTGCCACGACATCTCAAGGGGACCTCCATCTTCTTCCCTGCCGAAGCTATTTGTAACTCGTCTCAACTCCGCAGGGCAGTCTTCTGGCTACATCTCCGCCAGGAGATATACAACGCCTACCTGTATCAACGCAGCGTCATCATCGATCTCAGCAACTGCAACTTCGAGTCCGAGAACGACTCTTGGAATGACGACATGTGGTTTCACCAAACCTTGTACAATACTGCTCAGGTATCACAATGGGCCTTTGGCGAGGAAGCGTCCCATACCCGATGGTCCGAGCTTTGCAAAATGGTAGATATGTGGGAGAGCAGACGCCCAACCAGCTTCAATCCGATATACTTCCGCATACGAGACCCACAAAACGGCAAATACTTTCCCGAGATTTGTTATGTGACCGACGAGCACGTTGCAGCCGCTCATTTTTTCTACATGGCAATACTCCTTCTCACCACCCACGATCCGAATCTACCACGGATTGGACCTCGGATGAAGTCCGCCACATTAGCGATGCAGGAGACTGCGTTGTATTACGTGCGTACCCTTGTTGGCATCGCAGTGTGCAATAAATTCCTTCCTGCCAGATTCACGGCCAGTCTTGCTATTATCATTTGCGACAGTTGGTTCACGGATCGGAGAGAGCAGGTGGCCCTGCTCGACTTCATGCGCTATACCAGTCGATGCAACGGATGGCCAAGGCAGGATGCCGAGCGAGCGTTGGTCGAGCAATGGGGCTGGAAGGAGGAATAGATAAGAGAGCGCGGTACCTCGCATGAGGAACCGTCTTCAATAGACTCCATGCAGGACAGGCCAACCCTGCACTGGCCAATGAGGAAGACCCTCCGGTGTCACACAAGGCAATGGCCGGTTAGAGACTCCCAGATCTGTCAATAGAAGACATATCTCAATGAGACAGACTGGTACGATACACATACCCATCGAAGATGGCACCTTCACGCAATTTTATTGTACATCTAGCCATGAATCAACGATCGGTATTGATAAGTCCACGAGCTCATTCCCCTATCGAAATCGATTTGCGAGGATACACAGTTGGTCTAAATTTGCTGGCGGTCTAAAGTAGCCCGAAAACAAAGGCCAATTATTACCGAAACCAAACTTCCAGCTATGGGATATGTATCACCAAGGTCTTGGTAACGCATAGCCATCGATAGTAGGTGAAGCCGTGAGAAATGGTCATATTTGCTATCACCATAGTCAATGCGACTAAGAATGGTCATCTACCTGAAGTCTCTGAGGGCTGCGAAATATAGCATGAAATCTGAGCCAATATATCTGTGCAAAGCCATAGAACAAAATCAACATTCGGAGTCACTAGAGAACACTATATTTGCTACGACTGAAATGCACTGGTAGAACCTGGGAGAGTCGGTTGAAAGGACTACAAAGGTTAAGACTGGCACATGCATTCCACGAAATTGGGAGCGAAGTTTAATTGAAGTTATGGAGTCTTACAAGGACAGGCCTGCCAAGGCTTGATATCGGCTTTCGGCTACGAACGTTGGTCTACTTACAGCTTACTGCCCCTGCTCGCCCTTATCCTTCCAACTTCGTAGCAAATATGAACCTGTCCATTTCTCCTCCAAGCCAGCACTCATCCCGGTCCAGCGATTCTATCCTTTCACCTTGTGCTCTAGCAGATATACTAGGACCGCATGATCCGCAGCGCCCACCGCACCCTAGCAAAACAACGCCGCGGATGCTCTCAGGAGCCCCCCCCCAAGTTCCAATTACTCGCATTCACATCCGGTCACTCAATTGTGCTCTTGTTGCCTCCACTCAGATCCTCAACGGCATCCTGCTGCTCAGTCGTCCCGATCGAAGCAGCAGAACTCCGATCCCTTTCCTCTAGCCTAGGATCGTCTTCAGACAAATAGACAGCGAAGGTTGTCTGCTTCTTCATCCATATCCTTAGTATTCTCGTCTTCTCATAGATGCCGATAGCCTCCTCCAAGCTGATTATTCAACGCATCACCTCGCCCGGCACGTGACCCAGAAAGGCTCCACACTCCATACTTGTCGCGGCGCCTTGTGCTATGTACTTCACCATACTATGTGCCGCATCTCCGATCAAACTTACATTCTTCTGCGGCTAGGACCATGACTCCGATGGCCCTGTGACTAGCAACGGCCAGCGCTCTGAGGAAGGAACGAGATCTATTACGCACACTAGAGATTGGTAAACACAACCATCAAGCCTGCGCCTAGCGACCAAGGCAAAAGCTTGGATTTTCATCAATCAAACTAGATTGGTTTGGCTTTCGATGACTATTACCACTAGCTCCCTGCTTCTTTGTTCTCGATCTAGGATGGAATCCGAATTCGCTGCTCGCGAGAAGACTGGGGTCGAAGTGTCCGCTTCCATGCTTCTGCCCTATGCACATACACTCACTTCGATCTTTTCATGTCTCCTTACTCGCAAGGAATAGATGGCTCTAACTTCTTGTCTCGACCGTTCCCGATCCCATTCCGTTGTTCTTTGTATATGGTTCTGGTTCAGTCGCAAATCGTAGAAAGATGAAAAATGTTGGCTTTTCTTTCTCTGGCTGTTCGCAGCCGTTCTGAACCTATATGCTTTTCCTCTCATACTGTTCCATTATACGTAGTACGACAGCTATATATACTTATACAGTCCTTTCCAGTGTCTCATTCCATACATCATAGCGTTGTCTCATGTTAGTCAGCGGTAATTTCGATTGTAAGACATACGGACTTTCCAATGCCGACGACTCATCACCGCCAGGTCTGCAAGCATGTCGGGTTCTGCAAGAAGCACATGGAGTACTGCGACCACCACACCAAAGTATACTACTACATGCAAGGCACTACAGCAAAGGTTAAACGCTGTGGAGACTGCCTTAACGGCCGAGCAGCCTATACACCTAAAAAAAGAAAGTGAGGCAGCTATTCGGTCATGGGAGACCAAGCTGCTTGCCGAGGGAGGTTACAACTATGTGTGGCTTGTATCCTACAGGGCGACATATCGAGTAGGTAGCTCGTCGTTCACAAAAGATTCGGCTGACAATTAGACAAGGATTTGGACATTGGCGAAGCAGTATTCTCCAGGAAAGTCGTTATTCGTGAGCCAAAAGAGGAAGCATCGCCATGCCAGATTGAGAACGAAATAGCTTTCCTCACATACATTGCGAAACATCATCCGTCAATTCCAGTTCCGAAAGTTTATACTTTCAATATCGACCAAAAAGGATCAAATAGCCCTTTCATCGCTATGGAATTCATTGAAGGCCAGCCACTAGATTCTCAGTGGAGCGGCTTGTCCGAGCCTGAGAAAACTACCATTGTCGACGAGATTGCGCAACTTGTTGTTCAATTGGGTGAAATCGACCTTGGTGGCATTGGTGGTCTGACCTTGGACCATACGCTTGGGCCAACTGTTGAAGGTATCAAGCTCTTCAAAGGCCGGGTAAGTCATGTTGTTTGCGATAACCCATAGCAAAAAGGGTCTTTTTTCGCTAACAGCGTACTCATAGGATAAGTTCCACTCACCCGTCTGCTATGACATCGGACCTTACGCTTCCACTCACGCTTACGCTGTTGCCTGCTACGACAAAGAGATCTACTACTACACCCACGCCTCCTGCGAAGACCTAGACGAAGACCTCTTCGATGATACCCCAAAGTCTAAATTCGTCGCCGAACTACAAGCAACACGGGATAATCTATTCTTAGACCCCACCCTCTTTTCGCCTGAAGAACCCTTTGCCCTCCTCCACGGCGATTTCTGCGGTCGCAATATAATGGTGCATAATGGCCACATCAGCGCAATCATAGATTGGGAATTCGCAGGTAGTTACCCGTTAAGCGAGCTGCTTGGTGGTACTGGAGTGGAACTGTTCGAATTGGAGGACGAGAACTTGTTGGAGTATGGGCAGTGGAGTGATAGGATTAGGGATATGGTGGTGGAAAAAGCGCGTGGGAGGGGTTGGGGTGAGGAGAAGATCGCGCTGTTGGTGGGGGAAGGCAATAGGGAACTTCAGCTTGCGCGGAGGGAGATGGTACCAATGGGCGATTTTAGTGATGACGATGGACATCCTGGTGAAGGTGGTCCTGGAGCTGAAGATGAGGTTGGTGCTGTTAGTGTTGGCGATCTGGAAGTGTAAGTGTTGTGAATCGCGTATATATCCCTTTTGTAAATAGATGTCACATGTCTTATTATGTTCAAGGACTCTATCCTACCATGGACATAATCAATTCCCATGGTCTTTGCGTTATATTCACTTTGTTAGCCTGTTGATTATACGCAGGTGTACTTATAATACACCCGCCCAGAAGTAGCCTTTATTCGGATGATTGTGATATCAATAGCATCATCTTACCTATGATATGTCTTCAAGTATTTATAGCATATGAATAATGTCATCGCATTGAGTATACACCTTTGGGGTTTCCAAAGCCCCACAATTGTTCAAGCGGAGAATTCCACTGACGTCCAGTAAGATCATTAATGATCCATCAAGCGTCCCCTTTTGGAGCCTATTACTGGAGCAAAAAGCTCATTATTCGGGATCAGCCTTTGGCTACAATGTGAATTGCACATACAATCCCAAGAGATTTGCTGAGATGGCTTCATAGGTGATGCCGATGAAGAGCGAGGAGAAATATCATTTGGGAGGGGCCTTCGGATCATATTCGGAAGTCAACGACACTAGCGCTATACGACGACTCTACAGGCAGCCGAAATTTCCTTGCATACTTACACACTCACCATTTGTATTGTCTCTTATCCCAATTGCGGTCAAGCAAACAAAGCCAATAGAGGAGAATGAGCATCTATGGCGTCTTTTAATGAGCCTGAACCATCATTTCCTTTCCTACGATTGCCGGCAGACATCCGCAATATCATCTATCAGTACACCCTGACTCTCGATCCCTTGAAGGGTGCGGAGCTCTGGCGGCCGAAGAATCTTGGTTTTACGACAGAAGACGCACGACGAATACGACCGTCACTCCAGCTACTACGTCTCAGCAAGCAGATCCATCATGAAGCGTCCTACATTCTATTCCAATACGGTCATGTATGTATCGATGTGAACCTCGTGAACGGCAACAAATCGGCCGATCAAGTTGCACTCGCGACAGTATACCTGAAGAGCGTTCAGCGGGTCCGACACGTAATCGTTCGTATTATCTGGTTCGGCTTTCCGGACTGGGATAATATACCCAACTCCGAATTGAGGCTTCTCTGCGAGGCTTTGCCCGCTTTCACAAGTCTTCAGACATTGGACATCAGATTTCTAGGTTCGTCCAAATACATCCGTGGTGACGCAGCGTATCAATGTCCGAAAGCACCTTCGTTCGGCCGCTTGCTACAGCCTCTGGAGAATTTCTATACCAGCCATCCAGATCTGCGCTTCGAGGTTCGTGAAGAGGACCCATATTGGAAACCTAAGCCTCTTGTAAGCTATGATTTGTTACTCGAGCTAGAAGTGTATAACTGCTAATGACGCTTAGGAATCGAAATGGATGAAGGTTTGGAGGCTCGTAGGGAAAGAGTTGGTCGAGAATTATTCGGAGAAGGGCATGTAGAACTCAGACGTTCATCCCATTGTTTGGCGACCACGGTGCTTATCATCTTCGCACCGCCACATTTCACGCTCCCGACTGTCCCAGTAGAGTAAGTTTCAGGGTATCTTCAGCATTGACGGACAAGATCTGATACGACCTGGAGTGTGCACTGAACAACATGCTTGCCGAGGAATGGTAACACAGCCATTGAAGGCAACTTCTGAGAAGACCTGGAGTGGTAATGTGCCAAAATGATAAGGTTCGGAGTGGATCAAAGTCCTCGCGTAGCTCAAGCACGTATCAATATAGCAATTTTTGAAGGAGATCATTTCATTCTATTTTACCTATCCATAAATACTCAAAGAAAGATCTCACTAGTCTCACAACTCCACGTATGCTGGGAACCCGACAACGTAGCTGAGTCGAGCTGCTGAAGGTAAAACGTTGCGAGTCGATGGGATACTACGGCGGCAGAGTGCCGAATACTAGAAATCCAGAGGCCGCTCAATGTCCACGTTGTTGTCGGCTCCCAAACTAGAGGCGGTAGCCTGGAGAACGCCGTGCCAGCTGAGGATGAGCAAGTTTCGAGGGTTCTTACTTCGTGTACGAATCGACGCTTTGCAGTGCTCATGAGGTCTCTGGCCGCGACATCGACTCGCTTCCCGTTGAATATGAATGAGACTGAGTTTATATGCGATATAATGGCGCCACGTGGTCACTAGGAGAACTTGAGCCCCAGAGGTTTATTCGCACACTCGAAAGCTGATGAACCGCCGCGATAGCTATAGAACTTCTTTACCTTGCCACCCAGTGCATGAACCTCCTTAATCCTCTTGCTCGTATAGAGATGATCCACCCCAGGATCCACCCAACCTCATTGAGGAGCACAATACCTGCCTCTCTCGCAGCCGCCTCCAGCTCCTTGATTTCGGTCATCGTAGCATCGACTTTGCCAGGGTCTGGGTCCGTTATCTATACAAGCATATATTAGCAATAGTATTGCAAGGTTGATGGCTACAATACAAATCAAACCACTTACGTCGGAGAGATAGATGTGACTTGGCACGCGTTACCTGTTGATCTTCGGTGCTGAGGTCGGTGGTTGTCGAGTGAGCTGGTAAAGTCGTTGGCTGTTGATCTCAAGTGGTGTGGTAGATTAAGGTACTATAAGAGGAGGATATTACAATGAATTGGGCTGCGTCATGATCGCAATGAAAGTAACAGGTATGCAAAGAAGAACAGAATGCTTGAACGAAGACTTGGTTCAGGGTTGTGTCATGGTAGTGGAGGAGAAGAATGGAGAGTCATAGCCCCTGATCTAGCAACACAGAGAACTTCGCGGATTTAATGAATAAAGTAGCATCTCCAGATAGAAGCATCTTCAGGCGAGTCAACTGCCATCGAGATAAGGAACTACTAGCAGAACTGGCACGATTGTATAGATCGCATTTGATTTGGTCTATAATCTTGTGATTTGGTCCATTTCCTACGATTTGGTCTATATCCTATCGCTCTATGCGACGATCTTTTCCTTACACTCGATACTGAAAGCTCCGTTATCGCATGAACTTCCAAGAGATTGGGATAAGGAAAACTTACCCGTACTTCTCCTTCAACTCCTTTATCAATGGATCGTTGATCTTAGAGTTCATTGGCGCGAGGATACCTTTGTCGGAGATCGTGCCATTAAGTACCTGTTTGACGGCTGTATGACACAGAACGTTAGCAATTCTCAATTCAAGAGTGAATGGGGGTTGAGACACTGTTTGAGACTCAGAGCGGTCAAAGGTGAACCTTCAGGTGGCAATGCACCTTCACCTCTTGAGAATCACTGCAGTGCCGGAAGGAATCTCAGAAAGGGGGAAGACTAGCCGACTCCGCACGGTACGCCGACTAATTTCGCCATTGCTGAGTAGGCTCCAGTTCCAGTTGGAGCACCGTACTCGCAGAGAGTAGAAGTTCTGGTCTCCGTTCTACCGTCCTTGTTCTCGATCTCGAACTTATGTTGAAGCATCTTAAACTCTCGGTGTTAGCATTACTCTTTCAAGAAAGCCTTGGGTGCCGAAATAGTGCTTACCACTAAGTCACGCTCACCCTCCTCGAACTGCATCTTTTCTTCAAGAGTGGCGCACAGAGTATCCAGCGGATTTCCTTTTGGGGTAATCTTTGAATCCGAGAAGATTCCAACTACGCCGCGGTGTCAGTATTGTTCTTTCAAGAAGGTTCAGGGTGCTGAGACAATGTCTTAGGTGCATGTCCACGCGTAACACGTGGCTTTGCATCTTAGACAGTCTATGGCTTCACCTAAGAGAGACCAGGAATGGGAATATGAAGGTGCGCAGGGTTGCCTACCCCACTTGAGACCTGCCATCAACCGGTTCTTCTCATCGTTGTCCTTGAAGGTCGTTTTTGATGAAATTGCCCATAAGAGATCACTTTCGCTTGATGAAGAAGCACCAAGGATCTTCTGGGTGGCCTTGTTCCAGGTGATTGGCTCCTTCAAGAAGCTCTGCTCCTCGTCACTGAGGAAGCCAATGTCGACGAGGACCTTGACGAACTCTGGGAATCCTCCATATCTCAGAGTCTGTAACCCTGCGGTATTAGCATTACTCTATCGGGAAGGGTTTACTGCCTTTTGCATAGGCCAAAGGAGGGAGTTAAAGGGTGCCTCACACCACGGATGATGGTTTCCGCCTCTGGGATGTTATAGCGTTCCTTATATAAGGTTGAATCACGGTTGGGGTATGCGACGAAAGCGAAGCCTGGATGCAAGTAAGGACAGGATACCAGGATACCACAGACGGTTGGGGGAGATGCGCTGGGCAGACTTACCTGGGTAGATGTGGTATGGCTTGGCGGTGGCCATTAAGTCTTTTACCATGCGGTGTTAGCATTACTCTTTTGGGAAGAATTTGGTGTAAAGATATTGATGTTTAAGATCCAAGCAAGGTATTGCACCCCAGACAACCTTAAGTGGGATTCGAACCACCCGTACGAGCCAGAACGGGAATTTAGAGGGTGCGCAAAGTTGCTTACCTGGACCAGCAACGTTGACAACCTTTCCTCCTTGGTAAAAGCTTGCAGCATTTCTTAAAGCGAGCAAAACCCCACGGGATCTTCAGCCCTGCAGTGTCAGCATTACTCTTTCAGGAGGGATTTGGATGTTAAGGCAGTGTCTTAGGTGCATGTCCACTTAATGCACCCGGCTTCACACCTCAGAAAATCTAAGAGAGGACATTGTACACCTGGGACAAGCCAGAAGAGGGATTATAAAGGTGCGCAGGTTACTTACGACCAAGAGAACCTTCAACCCTGCGGTATTAGCATTACTCTTTCAGGAAGGTTGTGGGTGTTAAGACAGGCCAGGAAAGGGAGTATAAAGGTACGCAGGGTTGCTTACTTATAGCCTAATGGATTTCCAGAGTCTGAAAATTAGCTTTAGTAGTCTTATACATTATCTGTACCCTCATACCTTCTGGAGCTGGGAGACCTCCACAATATGACAAGAACGATATGATCTTTCCTCCTGCCTTATGTACGCTCTCGATCGTGGAAACTGCGTATAAATGGTCGATCCCAGGATCGAGCTAACGAATTAGTACCATTATGTTTTAAGAGAAGTGTGCAATGTTTATAACTTACACCAATCTCGTTCATAACGGTGATCCCCGCGTCCTTTACCTGTTGTTCAAGCTCGAGTATGGCTGGGGAGACATAACTCGTGGTGACAACGTTCTTCTTGTTTCGGATCGCGGACTTGATGACGGTAGCGTGAAAGGTGTATGGGATCAAGCTAACGACAAGATCGTGCTGTGCTACCGCAGCGTCCAGGGCTTTGTCGTCGGTGACATCCAGGGAGATTGGCTTTGCGAGCTTGACGCCCTCGGCGAGCTTACTTGCGCTGTCGAGATTTCTACAGGCTGGAGAGAGTCAGTGAAAGCTATAAGAAGTGTCTCTCGCAAGTGACTCACCAACAGAGACCTCAATGCCAGCGTCGCTTAAAACATCCAAAGTGGGCCTGGTAACGAAACCAGAGCCGCTGGGATGCTGTTAGTGTGTGGATCGCTGTATAGAGGGTCGACTTAGCACTTACAGCATCAGAACACGTTGAGGAGCCATGATTGTTGTTGTATGGGAGATGTGTGTAGACTTCTCGTCTGGAAGGGACTTTTTATCATGCAGCTGTGAACACCAAAAGTCTTGACTACATTAGCGCTGATTTCTAGGTCGGCTGGCCCCCTAGCAAGTTGGCCTGGAGACTGCCAAGCCGCATCGGACCGCGCACCAAGTCAGCGGAAATTGCCCCGATTCCGCCTGGAGGCCCTCCCTGGAAGCCCCCTTTTAGCGCAGGTCAAGACTTTTGGTATCTACTTCAAGGGCCATAGGGAGATTTAGTAAATGATCGTAGTATACTCTCAAGAGTCTCTAGGACTAAAATAGCATCAGTATAAACGTCTCCTTATTATTAATTACGATAATTAACGGGCCAAGATCTATAGAAGGGCGGATATACCGAGAGTCTTTTATAATTTCAAGAGATCTACTAACTAGGAGATCGAAAATACCGCGATATATAATCAGCGGTATTTTATAATACTAGGATCTATATATAATACCGACGTAGTAATAACTAGTATATAACCGCCCTTTTATAAAGTATATCTAGTATATATTATACTATATTAAGACTAGACTTTAGTAGTTAGAATTCGTGTCCAAGATTAAATATATAATATATAATCTTTACGTTAACCTTATTAGTTAATAACGTAACTAATAAATTATTAATATTATAATTAAATATATTATTATATATTTAGTTAATTACTCCTAGTTTTTAATTTTTTTTAAAAACTAATTCCTTTATCGAGTAATAAAGATCTTTATTAAATTTAGTTATTTACTTTTATATTACTATATATACCCTAGGTACTATAATTTAATAATATATATAAATTACTTCCTAGGGTAAAATTAACTAAATCTTCGAATTTATTATTATAATATTAATAGTATTAATACGTATATTAGTATTAAATATTTCAATTAATCGTATTAATTCTTAATACTCCTAGTTTAATAAATAATCTCGTATTTAAATAACTATACTAGGTTATATTTCTTTTTATAAAATTTTAATACCCGAGGAGATCTTTTAATTATAAAGATTTTAAATCTTTTATCCTAGTATTATTTATTATATAAACCAGTTTATTTTTAATATAATATCTTAAGTCGTAATTTAAATTAAGATACTCGTATTTAAATAAAATTATAACGAGGTTTATTATTAAGGCCGGGGGATTTATTTAAAAAATATATATAAAATTCTTTATAACTTTTAAGGTACCTCTTTATAAATTATATATTCTATATTTATATATAATATCTCTAGTATTATAATAGAGATATTTTCTTTATTTATATAAATTATATCTTTTTATTATTCTAAACTTTTAAATAAAGATTAAAATACTTTTATATTATTTTACGAATTATATTATTTAATTAAAATTTATAAATAAAGAAGCTTATTTTAGCCCGCGGTTATTTATATATATATATATAATATAAATACCCCGAATTTAGGATTAATAATTATTATTTTAATTCGAGAAAGAGAGTTAAATTTTTTAGAGGAAATATTAAATTAATAAAGAAAAATAAAAGAGAATAAAAAAGAATAAAGAGAGAGTAGAGGGAAAGAAAGAAGGGTATTACGACTTTACTATCGTAATAAAATATACGCGGATTAATAGTACTACGGAGGATACCTATTTTATTTATAATAATAAGTATTATAAATATAACTATACTCGCTATACTCGTAGGAGTAAATATAAAGAGTATATAACTTTTAGTATAATTTCCTTCTACTATATAAATAGTATATTTTCTAGTAGATAAAAACTTCGTATTTAACTTCTTTTAAAACTTTTAATTATAAATTCTAAATATAAATATATATTAAATTATTAATTAAATTTATTCAAATCTATCTAGTTATATTTAATTATTTATATAAAAACTATTATTTACTAATTCTTAATACTTCTCTTTAAAAGTATTAATCTAGGTTTTATTAATATTATATTAAAGTATTAAATAAAGAGTCTTAATATTTTAAATATTTTTAGGATAACTATTTTAGGATTAATAAAGACCGTAGTTTTAAATATCTAAAACGATATTAAAAGATATAATATTATAAAAAACGAGAACTATATTAAGATCTCCCGCCTAGAATAATATTATAAAGAGTATAAAAAGTTTAATAATTAGTTTATTTAATTTTAGTTATTCTTCGCCTTTAACGAGAGTATTATATTAATTAATAAATAAACGATTTTTATTAATTATTTATATAAGAGGTAACGCGTAGAGATAAACTAAATTATTTTTAAACTACTCTATATAAAAATCGAATAATATTAATAATTTAATAATAAAACTTTAGATAAAGAATCTCCCTCGATTTAAATTTAAAATTTATCGTATATTTAAATTTTCTAATAAGAGTAATATAATAATTCGTATTATTTAATATTTAATAGAGCGGAGGTCTACGTCTAATTACTCGGTATAATTCTAATATTATATAATATTAATAAATTAGGACGATATTACTTTTATAATAATATATCGGCGAGGACTAAAAGATAATATTAAAGATAAATTTATATATATAAAAGCCGATATTCAGGACCTTAAAGTACTTATAAAATAAATAATCGCGATCGACGATAAATTATATAAACGTATAATAAAGAAATACTATAACGGAGGAATTAACGGATAAAGATATTTACGGTAATAAATATAATTTAGTTAATTATTACCGCCGCGAGAGACTTAACCCGTATAATTATATATTAATAAAACTCGATTTTATTAAAAAAGGACCTATAAGAGGATTCTAGGAGAAGATTAAATAATAATATAAAGATAAAATAATAATAATTTATTATAATTATAATAAGCCGGGCTATATCGCTAGGAATTATTATTCGAAAAATATAATAAATCGATAATGATTAAATATACTTGAATAAGAGATACTAGATAATATAATTAAATCTTTTAAAAAATTTATATAAAATAATATTAAATTTATTAATTTATTAAAGAAATAAAAAGATATATAAAAGAAAATTACTTAAAGAATTCGAGAATTTAAAAAATTAAATAATAATAATAATAAAACTCTAAAGAAGGATTTAGAGGAAAAATAAGAATAAAAATAAAATATATTAAATTCTAAAGAATAACTTTAGGTACTAAATTACCTCGATAATTCTAAAATTTAATTTATTATATTAGAAAAAAACCCGAAGAAAAAAAGAAAGAGAAAAGATAATCCTCTAGAATTAATTATATTTATAACGAGTATTACTCACGATACTACGAAATATATTAAAGAATATATATAAATCAATATTATAAATACTATTATAATAATTTTAGGAGAGTGAAGGTATATTATAAAATTAAAATATAATTATATTAGAGATAATTATTTATAATATTTAATTTAAAAAAGAGAAAACTAAATCTTCTTAGATTATAATAAAGATTAGTAATTATAATTACGAAATTAAACGGGTTATAATAAAGAACTAAAAAGTTATAATTAAAATAAATAATATTATTATTTAACTAAAGAATACGAGAGGTACTTCGAGTCTAAAGAGTATTACGGATTTTTATCTTCGTCGGGAAAAGACTAGTTCCTTATATTAAAAGAAAATATAAAGAAATTAATATATTAATTCTAAAATAATATTATATTTAATTCAATATAGTATATATATATAAATACCGGTAAAGATTAACGGATATAAAGTCGTTATAATAATAAATTTAGGAGCGACTAATAACTTTATATCCCGAATAATAATATAAGTAGTCGGTTTATTAACTCGGGGAAAAAAGATATAATACGAGTTTTAATTAACTAACGGGTTAAAACTATTAATAAAGAGAGTAAATAAAGGAATATATTCCCGCTATTAATTATTATTTATTACTAATATAACGAAACTACCTTCGATATAACTAGAATAATTATTTATTATAATATTTTAAAAATACCTTAATTAAAGAAATATAATCCGATAATTAATTAAAAAATAAGATTATTTATATTTCCGTATATTAAAGACGTCGTTAATATAATATCGATATATTTATAAAGAATAATTATAAATAAGAAGTCGAATTATAACTTAGTCGAAATTTATAATATTTTATCTTTAAAGAATAATAACTTTATATAAGAATCCGACTCGATATATATTAATTAAAGAGATTAATAAGGCGAATAAATTAGAGTTTTTAAAAATAAAAATAAACCTCTTAATATCCTTATAGAGTATTAATAATAGAAGTACCTTTTTGAAGAAAAAATAACTATAAAAATATTATCTAAATATTAATTATAGGATTATAAAATCGAACTCGAACTAGATAAATAATTAATATTTAGACCTATTTATACTTTATTAGAAAAAGAACTTAGAGTATTTCGCGAGTATATTAACAAGAATTTTAAAAAAGAATCTATTTAAGAATTTAAATTATTAATAAATTATCTAATCCTCTTTATAATAAAAAAGAATAGAATTTTATAATTATATATAAACTACCGAAAATTAAATAATATTATAATAAAGAATTAATACTCTTTATCAAATATTAGGGAGTTATACTATTAGTTTATAATAATAAAAATCTTTATATAACTAGATCTTCAAGGCGCGTATAATCTAATTTGAATAAAGAAAAATAAAGAGTAGAAAACTACTTTTAAAATTAAATATAATTATTACGAATATTTAATAATACTCTTTAAATTTATTAATATACTAGTAATTTACTAAATATTAATTAATAATATTTTACGAGTATATTTAGATATAATAATAATTATATACCTCGATAATATTTTAATTTATTTTACTAATAGGGAAGAATAAATCTAATATTTATAAAATATTCTAATTTATTTATTATTAACTAGACTTCTCTTTAAACTAAAAAAGTACGAGTTTTATAAAAAATCGATTAAATTCCTTAAATTTATAATTAATATTAGAGATATTTATATAAACTCTAAAAAGATTAAAAGTATCGAAGAATAATTTATATTATATAATATTAAGATAGTATAGAGTTTTTTAGGGTTTACGAACTTTAATAAAATATTTATTAAAGATTACTCTAAGAAAGTTTTACTACTAACGGATATTATAAAAAAAGATACTACTTTCTAATAAAGAGAAGAAGAATAATAATTTTTTAATATATTTAAAAAGATTTATAAAAAGTCGTCGGTATTATATTTCTTTCGGAGTAATAAACTAGCTCGAATTAAAACTAATATTTTAAATCTCGCGATAGGAATTTATATACTATAATAAAGAAATAATAAATAATAAATAATTATATATTATATATTAATTACGAAAGATATTATTCGTAGAATAGAATTCTAATATTTATAATAGAGAATTATTAATAGTAGTATCTATATTAGAGTAATAAAGAGTATATATAGAAAATTATTTAAATTTTATTATTTTTATAAATTATAAAAATCTTCTTAACTTTACTATTATTAAATAATTAAATCGGAGATAATTTAGATAGTTAGAATTATTAAAATAATATAAATTTAAGATCTTCTATACTCTAGGAAAAGATAATAGTCGCGCCGACGTATTTAATAAACGAGAAGATTATATAAAAGAAAAGAACCTAGTAATATAATCTATCTTTATTTAATAATAAAATAGATCACTAATCCTAGTAAAATAATTAATAATAATACTATATATCTCTATTCCCGAGATTATTAATAATATCTAGAAGAGATATAAAAATAATATTTTAATTAAAATATTAAGAAGTTAGTAATAAAAAACTAAATTATTAGAATTTAATTAGAAAGTTTATTTTCTTAAAGATTATTCTAAGGAAATTTTTCGCGATTATTATAATAACTTAGTTTAAAGATACCCTAGAGTTATTAAAACTATAGGATTAATCCGTAGAGAATACAATATACTAGGGTTACGATCGTATATTAAGAAATATATTAAATAATATATTAAATACTAATAAAATAAGTCTATAAAATATATTAAATATAATTAAATTCATTCGCCCTAGTATTAAATATACTATAAAATAATATTATTATAGACTTCGTTATTAAATTATTAAAATTCAAGGACTTTAAAACGGATAATTAAACGGAGTAAATAAACTAGACGATAGAGGTATATTTAAAATACTATATTAATAAGAAATAAAATAATTAAATAAGACTTTTATTAATAATTTAATTAATATTTAATAACGGCTAGTACGATATAACTAAACTTATACTATTTTTTATTAATTATAGAAAATATACGAATATATTTTTAAAACCTAGAGACGGACTAAATATTTAAAAAACTTTAGTTTACGTATTTTAATTAAAAGAGGGAGATAAAGTATATTTTCTAATAAAAGATATAAAAAATAAAAGATTAAACAAGAAGTTAAATTATATAAAAATCGGATTTTTTTTAATAAAGAAAGTTAAAGAATTAATTAATTATAAATTCAATCTTCCGGCCGACGTTAAAGTATATTTAATATTTAATATTTTCTTATTAAAGCTAGTAGACTCCTCGATACTTTTATAAAATACTTTTTATTTTTATACCGAAGAAGGGACGAAATTCGAGGTTAAAAAGATTTTAAAATTTAATTATTTAAATTAGAAATACCTTATTAAATAGAAAGGATATAATAATTTAGAAAATATATAGGAGTTTAATACGAACTTTACGAATTATTAATAACTATTTAAGAAGTTTTATTAGGTTCTATCGACAAGTCCGGAAAAATAAATTTGTAAAATCGCTATTTAATCGGTGTAAAATGCGCATTTTATAGTCTAAGTAAATCTTAGCGCCAAGATTTTTAAATTAGAGTTAAGATCTACGCGGGAGCGCTAAACTTAATCGTAAAAATAACTTTATAACCCTATAGAGTAGCGCTAGTAAGAATCTAATTAAAAATTCGGAATCTAAACTAAAAATAGATTTAGTAAAATATTTATATTTCTATATAGGAGCCCTAGTCTAGATACTTTTAAAAGTTAAAATTAAAAAAAAAAGTTACTAAATCGGTATAATATCGCTACTTAATCGGTGTATAATATATTTAGAATACGGGATATGAGTAGATACGTATTTCTAGTATTTTATATAATTTCGGTGTAAAATACGTAAAAATCGGGGTTTCCGGACTTACCGATATAGAGGAAATAAATAATACCCGATTAATTAAAATTAATAAATAATTAAAATTATTTAAAGAAGATATTAAAGAAAAGATTCTCTAAATTAATAATAACGGACGTTATTTTCTTATCTTCCTTAAACTCCGCGATATTGATTTTTTTTATTATTATTAATTACTCTTCTTTATTCTTTAGGAATTCTAATTACTATTTAAAGCGATTTACTTTCGCGTATTACTCGGCTAGTTTTATACGAGTTTTACGAACTTCTTTTTTTATTTTTAAAAACTTATTACGAATTCTTCGTAATATTAAATAATAACGAAATAACGATATTATAATTTTATTTTAAACGAATACACTTTCTATATTTTTTCGACGATTTTTTAATTAAATAACTCTTTAAACTCTTTATATAATTTTAATAGAAATATATTACGAGGTTAATATTTTTTAAATTATTTAATAATTCTTTATAATAAATTATTATATTATAAAGATTAATTTAACGAGGTAATATAATAAAAAAGTAAAATACTTTTAGAATAAAAACTTAACGGGGAGAAAAATAATACTATAATTTTATTATTATAATAAAATATATACGGATTAATAATACTACGGAGAATATTTACTTTATTTATAAAAATAAATATTATAAATATAAATATACTTACTATATTTATAGGAGTAAAAATAAAGAGTATATAATTTTTAATATAATTTCCTTCTATTATATAAATAGTATATTTTTAAATTAATAAAAATATTATATTCAATTTTCCTTCAAACTTCTAATTATAGATTCTAAATATAGACGTTTATTAAATTATTAATTAACTTTATTAAATTTATCTAGTTATATTTAATTATTTATATAAAAACTATTATTTATTAATCTTTAATACTCCTCTTTAAGAGTATTAATTTAGGTTCTATCGATATTATATTAAAATATTAAACGGAGAGCTTTAATAATAAAAGTATAGAGATAATATATAAAGAAACCTCTTCTAGTAATTTTTCTAGAATTTTATTATTCTTTTTAATATTAATTTCTTTTCTTAATATATCCCTAGTACGAGATCTATATAATAAGAGAAAAATATCTAGAATTTATATTTATTATCGTAGATTTATCGAAGGCCTAATTTGCTTTAAAGAAATAGTCCGCGGAATCTATTAACTTGAGTAGTATTTAGAGAGAGAGTTTTAAAATTCTCTTAAAAAAATTATAAACTCTCGTAGTATCGCTCTTTATATAAAATAGCGGCCGATAAAAGAGAGAGGTAAACTCTTTTAATTATTCGATTTCGGATTATTTATTTCAAGATTTTGTTTTAATACTTTAAATTTACCGAGTTTATTAAATCTCTTCGAGTTAACTCTCGTTTATTAATTTCGTAATTGAATAATAATAAATCTAAATATAGAATTATAAAATACGTTAAAAAATCTTTATTTACGAAAATAATATAAACTTTAATATCTTAAATAATTATAATATAAATATTTTTCTCTATTTTAAAATATATATAAAGATAAATATTATATTAATTTATATTAAAATATTAATTTAATTAAATAATTTAGGATTTTAATTTATAACAAATATAAAGAAAAATATAATATATATTAATTTCTTTATTTAAACGAAAATTTAAATTTTTATAAAAGATATTTTAGACGACCTATATTTATCTTTATAAATATAACGAGTTTTAATAAAAATTATATATAATATTCAATAAGAGTTATTAGGTTTCGCGACGACGGAGTAAATCTAGAGCTAGTGGTTAAAAACTCGAAGAAAAGGTAAAACTATAAATACCTTAATACGAGATTCTGCCCTCAGACGTGGTAACGCTTGTTTCATTACTAAGCGTACCCAACCCGAAGGGGCTTGGCGACACCACGTCTGAGGCAATTGGGGTCCACTCTAGGCGGGGGTGCCTACCTTAGGTAAACCAACTCGCCATGATTGCTCGTCCACCACTCAAAGTCGGCTAGGGTTGCCTGCCGGGTTTCAGCTCTTGACCTCGAGGCTCGGTGCAGTATTCCTGGCACTGTTTCACGTCCCACCCTATCCCATCGATCTACGCACCGACTACGCCACGGCATAGCAGTCCAGCCTCTTGGTCTACACTATTCAGATAATGCCATCGATCCAGACGCTCGATGCGCGATACATTGATGGCCAAGCTCTACTGGCGCTGCTGACAAGGCTGTTTGGGCAGGGGAATTTTAGGGTTGATGTCTGTGATACCGCTACGCGTCTTTTGCCTGAGGATAGGGCGAGGTTACTGACGGGGACTTGGGTTGGTAGCATATAGATGATGTCTACAAGTTGACGGTTCCTACGAAACTCTCAAGGGTGAGTTGGCCTCAGGCAAAACTTCGGTATATTTTGGCTGTGGCTGATCGCAAATAAGGACCAGGAGCTTTCTGTTAGGACCGATGTGTGAGCCTGGAAAAGATCAAAAGATGCTACAACAGGCTTGGGAAATTTGTGACGAAGAAGAGCTGGGCACTATACGGCGCGAAACCTAGGGTCTAATGTAGTAGCGTTGGAGCCAGAGGTGTATGAAAGAGAGCTCTACACAATGTGAGACAACTTTTGGCTATTACTTGAAGATATGCGACCACTCTTTATAGAGTTAAAACATGCATCGATTGAGCTGGTCAATGACTTCGGCCTGGAATTCGAGTTGCTCTCCCACGTCATCTTCCCCAGCATTGTACTCCAAGCACTTCTTCGTCACATTCAGATAGGTTGGACCCATGGTCTTCCCCAAGTGCTCATTACAAAGCTTGGTATACATTGCTCTCAATTCGTCAGGGTGGGTCGTGGGGTGGCGTTCGTAAATGTTGCTCAATGATGTCCAGGTCCCGATCTCAAGCAGCACGAGCCCTAGGGCATAATAATCGTAGGACCTCTTATAAACCGTGATTCCCTGTCTGTAGTCCCGATGCAGGTACTCCTTGGCGCCTTGGAGCCTCGGACCCTGGCTGTATTCGCCTTTACCATCCTTTCGACTGTGATCGAACCCAATCATGTATGGCTCTCTCATATTGAGTGTCGACCAATCTCGCGCTGATTTCAAGAAGAAGATGATGTTGAGAGACGAGATGTTCTTGTGGACCCATCCTGAAGTGTGGAAGCTCTGGACACAAGCGACTAATATCCTCGCAAGACTCAGCTTCTCGTTCAAGTCCGGATTTACCTCGTACGGTTTGCGATGGCGCAGGAGCTTGTTCAGCCTGATTGGAGTGGTGTCTTCCCAAGGGAAGGCGTACACTACTCCGTATTCCCGTTGCCGTGGATCGTGAAAGGCTCCCAAGCAGTCCAACGTGCGAAATCCAACAGGCTTGGCGTTGTACTTCAGGACAGTAACAAGCTCTTGGACTCGACGGAACATGGCTTGGATGGCCTGCTGGAAGTCTTCGCTATGCATGTCGTGCTGTCGCTGCCAGTAGGGCATTGGCTCAACAATGACAAGCCGTTCTTCACCATGTCTGTAGCCATAGCTATATAGCCAAGAGTGTGGTTGAGCTGCCGGATCGCTTTGGGTGTTGGTTCTTCTGATCAGCGAGGGTTCTATGCGACATTGAGGATTGGGCTCCTTCCCGTGCTTTTCAACCAACAGTGTCATGTATTTCATGGCCGCCAGGGTCCTGACATCGTGAAGCTGTTCTGAATCTATGTTCAAGGTTGCCATTCGTTGCAGGGGTGGAAGCTCTGATATTGACATTGTAACAATACGAAATGTATCATCGATGGATCTCCTAATATCCTTGGAGAGGCGTCTGCAGAGGGCGTTATTCGTCTGGTCCAATTTACTCAGAATAAAGTCATGGTTGTCTTCGGTGCTCTCGAAGTGATTCCCTCCTTGAAGCTCTTTGAAAGCAGATAGTAGATCCTGGTAGAACTCGTTGAAGAAATCATAGAGCTGGTGGTCGTAAGGTCTTCCAAGTGGTGATTTTAGGCCGAGTGCCTGTACCCAGGCTGAGAGTCGGTTTCTTTGGAGCCGCAATTGAGTGATATATAAGTTGATATTGAGGAGATCTAGGCCGATGGTAGTAGCATAGGTATCGATGGAGCGCTGAATAGATTCTATGACCGCATCCACCAAAGCATCCATTGTTACCTGTGACAGAGACTGTTGCACTTCTTCGGAAGTTGGTCGAGCTCTTGCCTTGTGTGAGAACATTCTTCGCAAAAGGGTGATGAGCTGTCTGACCGAGCTGAAATGCGTCTGCGTCTCCATTTTGTCCAGATGTTGAGCCACGTTGGAACTCAGAGTCTCTCCGTCATGAAAACACCTTGTCTGACCAAACCTCTGCTCTAATATTCTGAGCTTCCGGAAATCTGCCACTCCATGAGCCCCAGTTCCGACATGGGTGAGTACTTCCGAGAAGACGCATGCTAGCGACCAAATGTCCAAAGCTCTTCCAACAGGGCCAGGAGCGAATGAATCGGGATTTCTGCATTCTGGTGCGCCATATTCGAAGGTGGTGCCCTTCCACATAGTCTGACTATCTTCATCTGCGCTTTTAAGCTTAGCAAAGCCGAAATCGGCTAGAATAAAGCTTGTACCGCGAACAAGGATATTCCTAGGCTTGATGTCGTGATGGCAGCCATGCAAGGAGCTTTCCCCTGCTTTTGCTGGCCTGGGTCCGAAATTGTGTAGATAATGCAGTCCTTCGGAAAGCCCGTGTATTGCGTGAAAGTAGGTAAAGTCCTTCTCAAACCCCTCTGGCCGCTCTGGGTGAAGCAGAAATTGGTGGAGATCAATGTCAGCAGGCTTGAAAATCAGGCTCGACACTCCCTCCTGAGTGTAAGAGGCAAGAAGCTCAACAATATTTGGGTGCCTTAGGCTGCCGAGGAGAAAGAGCAGTTCGGCTTCAGCCCTCTCACCTTGCCTGCAAGGCTCAAGCTGCTTGCGGACCAATTGCGCTGCCTACGATCCAGATCAGATAGTTTGAGATCAATGAGATATGGGTACTATAACCTCGGCATTCCGTGTCTCTACCATGTCCTGATGTGCAGGATGTATCGAGACCTTATATACCTTCGAAAATCCGCCTCCTCCAATATGCATCTGACCAACGTAAGGCAGGACACGATTTCTTGGCAGTATTCTATGGTACTGTCCCTTGCGAAACCTGTAGGCCATATATTTCCATTGAAGCTCTTCGAATCTCGCCGCGGCTTCCGGGATGAGACTACTCAATCTCGATATATCTAAAGGTAAGGCGGAATCGGTAATGTCATTCTCAATGAATTTGACAAGGTCATGTTCCACGTTGAGCTCTAGGCAGATTGCGAGTATCTTCTGCGCCTCATCAATGACGAGTCTGGCCATGCTGGCGACCTTGTGGTGGGGAATTTTGAAAGCAGGTAAGCCAAGAGCAAGCTCAAGGGCTTCTGTATGGAAAAGCTTGGCCAGATCACCGTCAGGCACGAATGTCTTCAATTCAGGATTAGTGATTGGGGTGGCTAGTTGCTGTAGCTGAGTCTTCATGCTCATTAGCGCCATGATTTTGTCGCACAGTTAATCGATAAAGTACCTTTGACATCAGCCGTACGACAAGCTCTTCGGCATTGGCACAGGACTGACGGGGCTGAAGAGAACAGCTTACTCTTTGCTATTGGCTAGCTTTGCTGACTCCCTGCATATGCTAGATCTAGATGCCGAGGCATTCAAGCCCAAGAGCACCACGAATGCCAGAAGTGAGCACCATCATGGACTATTTTCCTAGTGCAGCAATTGGCTCCTCAGAGGGTATTCCACTCACACAAATACGGACGGTGAAGCGCGGAGCCAGTAGCTTGGCTCATCCTGACTTGATCACGTTCCTCGCTGCAGCGCAAAAATACAATGTCGAATTTGTGCCTGTCTTGTGGGAGGAAGCCCTCGGGCTGCTTGGGAAAGGTGGAACGGCTGATATTAACCAATTGATGCTCCGTACGCAGTTTCCTGTTACTGATTATGATCCTCTGAAGAAAACTGAATCGAAGGAAACGAGTTTTGCTTTCAAACGAACATCCCAGTATCATCCCGAGAGTGGTGTCACTGAGGGCCCCGGTCTGTACGAGATCCTCACAATGGAGTTGATCGTTTTGAGGCAGCAAGCTATTTGTGATCATCCAAATATTGTGGATCTGGAAGGCATATCCTGGGAAGTCACGACCACCAATCAGATCTATCCAGTGTTGCTGTTTGAGAAAGGAAACTGGGGCGATCTGGGCTCTTTCGCCCATGGACTTCGGGGCGGCTACTGCACATTTAACGCAAAGCTCGGGTTTTGCATTGATATCGCGAAGGCTCTTCAAGTCATGCACGGACTTAGTAAGTGACTGAAATCGATACCAAGATCCGTCCTCAACGCACCCACTAACCTTGTGATAGACATAGTCCATGGTGACGTTAAGCCACAGAATGTGCTGTTATTCGACGGTGAACCTAATGTGAAAAGGTACACTACGAGTGGGACAGCCAAGCTTACTGACTTTGGATATTCCTGTTTCGGTGCTCAAGATTCCGATATTGTATCTCTTCCATACTCTGACATTTGGAGTGCCCCGGAATATCACGACAGAGGATTCGAACTTGGAGCGGCAAAGAAAGCCGACGTCTTTAGCTTTGGCCTTACGGCTGTCTATCTTCTATTTTATTGGGAAGTGTGGGACAGGCTCATTAGTCCAACTGTCCTAAAGATGCGCAGTTACATAAAAGATGGCAGCATGCTTCGAAGAGTTCAGAAAGCGATTGGGGAATATTACGACATCGACTTACAAGGAGCTTCTTTATTCCAATTTTTCAGTATAACGTTGGCGCACGAAGCAGGAGCCCGGGAAACAAATATGGAAAGCCTCATTCAACTTCTGAGACAGGCGCGGTGAGGAGATGGCCATTCCAGAGGTGCTGAATCTACTGCTGATCGCGCAAAGGATCATTTCAAATGTACCAGTTCTTTCCAAGAGCCGCTTTGTATCACAGCCAAGCGCGGAGCTAGTACAAAAGATCGTTGCAACTCAACCAGCCCTCTATGAAAGCCCGTCTGTGCCACAGCCAAGCGTGGGTCGAGTACAAAGGCTCGATGAAGCTGAACCAGCTCCCCCCCAATGCCCGTCTGTGCCACAGCGAAGCGTGGGTCGAGTTCATAGGTTACTTGGTACAGTGTTGTCGTATGAGACAAAGCTCCAAAAATTTGGATCAGGAAGTCTAGTGAGGCTTTTGCATAGAGCTCGGTACGTCAATCACCGTTCTCAAACCTATGAACTCGACCTTTGACTGTCCTATATACCAAAAGTTGACGACCTTCCCGTCATCGAGATTCCACGTCGATTACAGTCTCATCTGAGCTGGGAAAGTATCGCCCACGAGGACTTCAGTGTCAGTCCTTGACCTAATGATGAAACAAGCAAATTCTGAATTCAATCCGTGATATACAGATTTCCAAAATGATGATGGCTCTTACTTTGACCGACTATCGGGTTCGACAAGAGATCTGTTCCACAATGGCAGCACGAATGTTTGATACCCCGACCACCCTTCTACGATGTTGTGAGCCTTGTCTGAGACGCACGGCATTCCAACTAGCCTTGTGCTATAACCTTGGCTTTGGGGTCCCCGCAGACCACGAGAAAGCAATGGACTCTCTAGCTGCAAGTGGAAGAAACGAGTCCGATCTTCGTGATGAAGTTTTGAGGGTCAAGCAACTATCTGGATTAGGATTTGCCGACCTCCAAAGCCGATCCGCGAACCTAGTGGACGATGGAATCATAGTTGTTTGGGATTTCGTGGACGACTATCGTCGTAAAGGTCTCATGCTCAACGAGGTACAAGACTACCATGTCAGAGAATTTACTGATATGGAGAGTGTGCTAGGTGATGATAGCGACCTAGTAAGGATGCTGAAGGCCGTCCTAGCGAGAGTTTACGCGCTGGGAGGAGATTTCAAGCACGTCGAACGATTGCGTCGGGAGTTACTTCAATCTAGCATTGGAAAATTCGGAGATCAAGGTCTAGAAACTCTATATGCTAAAGAGAACCTCGGTATCGTCCTTTTAGGTACTGGAGAGCTCGCGGAAGCAGAGGGTCTCCTACACTCAGCATTTGCTGGGATGAGCAGCATACTAGGAAAAAGTCATTTGGCGACTCTGGCGGCGCAAACTCAATGGTGCGAGACCTTGAACATGCGAGGGCGGTACGCAGAGGCCATGCCAATTTACAGAGGGATATACCATGAGATTGCCGCGCTCCTAGGTGTAATGCACCCTGAATCATTAACTGCAATGGGAAATTGGGCTTCAGCGCTGGGTGCCATAGGCGATTTCAAGTTTTCAAAAACCCTGCATGCCTGTGTTTTAACGAATCGGGAAATAATCCTTGGACCAAGGCATGAAGAGACGTTAAACAGTAAAACCGCTGTTGCTTCGGCTCTGAGACGCCTGGGGAGCTACCCAGAGGCTGAGAAGATGCACCAATCTGCGCTTGATGGTTTCAACGACGTAGTAGGAGCAAGTCGTGCGAACACCTTAACTGCGCTGGAAGAATTTGCTTTGACTCTCGAGGTTCAATACAGGTTTCAGGAAGCTGAGGTTCTTCGTCGGCGAGCACGTGGGCTAGTACTCGAGAAGGAAAAGGCGCTCCAAGTTTAGCGTGTGCAGAAAGCTGCGGAATCCTTGGCATTTTTCTAAATTTTTTTTCTCCCCGCACCTAGGCCATAATTACTAGCAAATAGGCAGAGATATTAATAACTACTGAATAGTAATTACTGAACGCTTAAAATAGGTATTTATAAAGTTATATATAGCCCTAACGTTAGTGCTAACGCTGTTATCGCTAGGAATTATAACTGGGCCACTCGCCCCCTCTTTACGCGTATATATCCTCCGCTTTTTACTCCTAGGCTAGCGCCCTAATACTATCGCCCTCGAGGTATATTATAATAAAACTACTATTTATAATATAGAGCGGAATCTCTTTATATATAGTTTTTTATATCGGTTTTAATTTCGCTTTAAAGATACCCCTCGTAGAATTATTAAAACTACTAAGGATTCCCTAATAAAGTATTTTAATAAAAGACTATATATACTATAAAAGGAACTAGTATAGTTTTTATAAAAGAAGTAGGGTATTTAAGTCTATTAATTAATAATCTCTAAATATTTAAAAAGTATATAGATAAATAATAAGTTAACGTAGTATATAGGGTATAAATAAAACGTAGAGTTTAAAATAAACTAGGAGTTATAGATACTTTACTTTATTATTAAATAACTAGTATTTATTAATAAGTCGTTATTTAACGAGTTTATAAATTAGTAGTATCGAGTATATATATTAGTTAATTACCTAGCTCGTTATTATACTAGCCGAAAACGAGGTTATTTATAAAGAGTATTTCCTACTTATATAATTAATAAATATCTATTTTATACTATTATTAAGGAAGGCTAGTTTAATATAGACGAGTTTTTTAAATAAATTATTAACGAATTATTTCTTTATTATAACCTATTTTTAGGCCCTAGGAGTATAATTATTATAAATAATACTAACTTCTATTACTACCCCCGAATAATAAAAGTTATTCGAGAATATAATTACGATATTTATTTCCTATCTTTTTATTTACCCGATTTTAATTTAATTAAATTAAATTTTAACGTTCTAAAGATATAGTTTAGACGATATTTTAACTATATATAACTATAGTTTAACGGGACCTTTAGCGACTTCCTATAATACGCGGTAAATAGAAGTCGATATAATCGCTTTATAATAAAGTACTTTAGGTATAATATTAAAGAATATATATTTAAAACTAATATAAAGTAATTAAAAGAGTAAATATTAACCGGCGATATATAAATCGATTTTAAGTAATAAATAAAAGCTAGATTTATATTATAAAATATTTATTATTTTATTTTCTCTACTCTCGTCTTTACTCTCGCTTTTTAGTTTTATTTTATTTATTTCTTACTCTTCTTTTTATCCTTTATACTCTAGAGTTAAAAGACTCTAAATTATTTACGCCTAACGCTATTAAAGTTTAAATATCTTTAAATTATTTTAAATCCCCGCGCTATTTTATCGGGAATCCCCTTCGTTATAATTATATAGTATATAAATAAGGCTATATCCGATATCCCTTTTAAATCGTTAATTTACTATATTTATTTAACTACTATTTATTATATCTTATATATCCGGTTTTATTTATATTTATTATATACCTTATTTATTTTCTAATAAAAGAATTCTTTTATAATTTTATCCTCCTCCTTATTAGTATTTAAAGGGCTAGAGCGAATAACTAGTTATTATAAAGAAGTATATAGAAACTAGGGGAGCCGAGGCTTTAATTAAAATATTAGTAGATAAACTAAATACTATTACTACTACTACTATTACTACGGTAGCGGCTACTACTAGTAGGACGGAGGAGGATAATAAAAAGATTAAGAATATTAAAATTAATTAAGTTATTTCCGTAGCCTTAAAAATATTCTTTTTATACTATCGGTAATGATTTCTACTATTCGTAACTCTATTTATTATTTATTTATAACTATAATATTATTTATCTAGTTTTTATTTTTATTCCTCTCTACTTTATTTACCTTTTTCTCTTTATATACTAGTCCTCTACGGGATTTAAATATAACGGGGCTATTTAAACTCTATTATAATTTATATAAATATATTAAAGAGCGCTCGAGTAATATTTTTATATTACTATTAATTATAGTCTTACTCTATTATACTTATTTAAAATAAACGACGTTATAATATTTTCTAGAAAAACCAACGAAATAGAACCTATTTTTATTAAAGTAATTAATATTATAATATTACTATTTATTTATAAAGTCGGCGTTAAAGTTACTATTTATTTTAAAACTCTCTTAATAAATATATATTTAATCTAGTAGTTTATCGGTTTATATAGCCTTATACTTCGGTATTTACTCGATAGGATCCGATAATAGTATTTTATAAAAGCGCTTTAACTTAGCCTTCGTAGGTATTATTACTAAAATCTTAATTTTTATTATAAATTTAGGCGTCTATTTAGTAGCCTTCTTTAAAATAATTTTTAATATCTTTTCTTATTCTAACTCTAAGAAGTTATTAATTAACTATTACTTCTATAGAGCTCGCGGCTTAGTCGTTTTTATATTAATAAATTAATTCTAGATTTCTTAACCTAATTTAAAGTTATCTCTTTTATTAATAATATTAACTAGTTATTACTCGAAATTATACGGGTTAAATTAATCGGCCGGTATCCTCCCGAGGGATATTATCTACTATAGACTCTTATTAACGCGTAGAGTAACTAAAATAATTAGAAAGAGGTTAGTTTATTAATTATTTATTTCTATTTCGTTAAACTTTAATATTAATAGTTTTATTAATATACTTTTTCGTTACTCCCTCTCCTCTCGCCGACGGCGATATATTTCTAGTTTATTATATTTAGCGATCTTTTTATCTTAATTTTATTATTCTTTTTACTCCCGTTTTTATTTATATTAAATAATAATAACCTACCTATTAAAGGTCTTTTTCTATATTATATAAATTTACTAGGTAGTAGTATTATTACTAGATATATTCTAACTATTTAATTTAATTATATCGAAAGTATAACTACCTCGCGATAGAAGTAGTAGTAATAAAAATATAATATACCCGTCTCTAGTATAACGTTACCGCTTCTTTTACTCCCAGTTTTTATTTTATTTTTAATATAGTCTTCGTTTAAATTCTTCCTAATTAAACTCTTTTAACGATAATATTATTAATTCGGTATTATTATATTTTATTTACTCTTTAAGATATTCTTTATTAATACGTTTTTTTTATTCTACTCGCTCTAAGTCTTCCCGTTACTTTTACTCTTTTAATTATTAAGTAAAATATATTTATTTAATCTACTTTTTACGCGTAGTTAAAGTACGGGGAGTATTCTTTTATTCTTAATACTTTTATAATTATACCTCCCGTTAATGTTATTTAAATTAGGTACGAGTAGACGGCTTTCTATTCTTAATAAGAGGAGATTTAAAATTAGTAAAAAACTCGTTTCGACTATAATAACTAGAAGATATAGTATTATAACTCTAGGAATTAGCGTTAATAACTATATCTAAACTTCACTTAATACTAATAAGGCGATAATTATATTTGTTTTAATAGTTATTAATATCTCTACCTATTTGCTAGTAATTATGGCCTAGGTACGGGGAGAATTTTTTTTTAGAAAAATGCCAAGGATTCCGCAGCTTTCTGCACACGCTAAGTCTCGGCAAAACTATTTTAGACTCCGGTAACGCTCGCGATTGAAGCTTCTCTAAATATATCGTGCAACCTGTTAGACTCTTGCTAGGTTGGGACTAGCTAAATATCAGCTTGGCATATGACTATACGTCTGTCTTCTTCACGTCTTTGATAGCAAACTCTCTGTCATGCCATTCTGGAACCTGCCAGCCTGCTGTCTTTGCCAATCAAATCAGATCGGTATCTTCACACCCAACACAAGAATATCCGAATTCTATGATCCTAGCGAGGGTCTCCGTTTGGGAAGATCAGGATGTTTTCCGCCTCGATATCGCTGTGGATGATACCTGCCTCCAAAAGTAAGCCAATTTTACCAGTCCTTCTTGCTCTACATGGTCCGTACTACACGAATGCATAGACCAAAGCGCAGGCCCGACATCTTGACATAGCCCCAAATTAGCCCCAAAGGACAAGACCTCAAAATTGGAACTCGAAAAGGAAGCTAGATCTTCGAATTCGGATTCCTCGAATTCCAAGACTAGTAGGACTTGAGGTATGCCATCTGTGCCAACGCTCTAGACTTCCCAGCTAATTCTATAGAAGTTAGTGATATTCGCATGGGCACGAACGCTATAAGGCCGAAGAACGAAGATCTCGGATATTAATGTTTTGAAGTTGGTAGCATTGTCTCGTGGGGCGTCGTGACCAGATCCAAATCTGTTGAATGCAAAGCTTAGCTGCAGATTTAGGACAGACAAATTGATCTGGCTTGTACCGCCGGAAGCAATACCCTGCGGATCAGGCTGCTATGTTATTGGAAGGAAATCAACGACAAGCTTCTGTGCGATAGCTTGGAAAGTCACTAAGTCAGGGTGAGGCAATGCCGCAATCAGACCACGGAAGTCTGGAGTCGGGGGAGACAAGAAGAGTCTCATTCGGTGAGGTGGTCAAGTTGAAAGGCATAGCAACGTGGCTCCAATGAAGACAGAGAGATAGATAAGAGAGAATGCAGCTAGTGGCATGGTTACTGCGCAACGATCGACGAATGCAAGGCGCATATTAACCCTAGCGGACATTAAGCCGCTGTGATAGGTCGCCTCTACAAGCATTAATCTCTAGTTCCGGTGATTGCATGGCCTAAACTTTTCAGGTGCCCCTCCCTAGTCTTCGGCACAAATTTTCGGTTGATGCTAGCCATGAGCTTGCCCCCATGCTAGGGGCGGGCCCAGTTTGACAGCTGACAATATGCCTCACAGATCAAGGCCTGAATTGTACTAGAAGTGTCGAGAGAGTGTATCTAGACAGTAATGGATGCAGTTCACTGGCTTCAATGGCGGCAATCCTCAATTTAAGCCAGGAATGGGAACATTATCCTTGCAATCTTTCACACTCATTCTGCGTTACAGAAGGGAAAAGCCAACGACAAGTATTGCAGCATGATGCTTCTCGTCTATTTTCTGGCCGTGATGATGTGGAGGTCTGGAAATACGATTACATTGATGATGGTACTATGAAGCCGTTGATACCCCCAAAAGCGTAAGGCTGAATTCGAGTAGACAGTGTTAGAAAAGAGAAATTGGACATGGTAGGATATATTTCATTGATTGGTAAATGTCGCAACAATGGTTTACACGAGATATAGCTAGCCTTTGAGAGGGTTGCGGACAACAAGGCCCCCAACATTTGCATCTAGTAAGTACCTCCTCAGGGAATGAGGGATGCCTGTCCACCAGGCTGATAGGTGCATTCAGTTTTATTCATCAACGCTCCTCATGGGGCTATCTCCAGGTCTCTGCAGAAACATTTCAGAAGTTATTGGCCGCTCATTCGGTCACATCCGCCGTCCTTGACGCCGTCCATTCATTTGGAGCAAAGGTCACCGGTGAAGATGACCCGCTTTTCAACATCTGCCACTGCAGTTCGTATACCTCGAAAGATGAGGACCAGGTGATCTCTAGAGAACATGTTTTTGGTGAGCTAATCAGCACCGTCCCAATGACGAAACGCGAATAGCTCAAGAGCAATTAGAAGTCTGTTATATCCTACGCTATTATGAGAAGCATGGCAGAACGGAGCTCAAACAAGCATGTGCACTCAGACAAACATTCTTATACCATAAATACGACTTTGAGACGCAAAAAGCAGTCTGGATAGTGCTCCAACCTATGCAAAAGTACAAAACAGAACTGGAAAGTCACGAATCTCAAGTACTGCACCCATTGACAATGCATTCAGTATCACTGAATTTAGGACTGAGTAATTGGAGATGGTATCTTGACGACATAAGGAAGACAATCTTGCAATTCGTCAGTAATCCTCTTCACCCATCACGAAGATCGCAGCTCATTCGTGAACCGAAAGACCGAAAAGGCGTCATATTCTTCCCTTGGCTTTCGCGAACATGACTATGACACCAACTTCACGGACGCCCAACGACTGCAGACTCTCTGCGATAGATTGACCTTAGCCACTTCCATCCTCGACGCAAATATGGACATAGCACAAGCGATCAGAACTCATTGCCGTGACCTCCGCCGCCTCAAAACCCCCAATTTGCCAGACGACAACGACGTACTCACCCGGGTCAACCTGGATATTCAGCGCCTCAAGGGCTTCAAGCGCACGGCTGTAGCTTTACGGGTACAGGCACAGGGCACCGCACAGCTAGCCAGCAAAACACCCACCCTACCCACAGACTCACTCGCTAATGCCATCCACAGCTAATGCAACTCCTTTCCTACCGCCGCGCCGACATTTTAAATTCTCACGCCGAAGCCCTCCGCGGCCTTACAGCCACCTCCACAGCCCAGAGTGCCAGCCTGCGCGACCTGACCGAGAAGACCCGCATGGACTCACGTTGCATGCGAATCTTGACATTCATCGCACTCATGTATCTTCCCGCAAACTTGATTGCGGTACGTCCTTGCCCGCCCTATCTCGCGGCGCCAGAAAGTCTTGCTCTAAAGTCAACGCCACTAACCATCTGGCTACTGGCAGTCCATTTTCTCCGGCGACTTGGTGCAGATTCCTCGTGCAGTGACGGTCGTGGGCCCCAGCGGGCTAGCTGTGCAACCCGCCCTATGGGTATATGTGTTGGCGAGTATTGCGCTGACGGGATTGACGCTAGCTTGCGTGGTAGTCTGGGACCGCAGGAATGGATGGCTGCTTATTTTGGGATGGAGACGATAGAAGCGTGTGCGTAGAACTGGACACAAGCAAAAAGTGCGCCAGGATAGACAGGATAGGCGTGCTGAACGGCAAAACACTTACTCGTGGGTGGATTTCGAGGAAGAACAAAAACGAGAAGAATGGTTTAACATATAGAGGAGTCGTTTGACAGGATGTGACGAATGTGCAAACGAGAAAAGCCAACCTTTGGATGGTATATACAAAAATGTACTTGGCTTATCATGAGCCTTTGGACCACCCTATATCTACCTTCATAGCTTGAATCCTGTTCAATCCACACTGAAACCGCATTGCTCTAGAATACAGGCTTATTGATAGGCATTGGTGGAGGTTGAGGAGTGATTATTTATCAATGGAATTGGTGTTGCCAAATGCCGGACCTCGTCGAGATCTGGGAGAAACACGATAATTCCACAACGAAAGCCCCAAGTAAGAAATTTTGAGTGACAAAATTTGAGTTCTTATGTAATCCTACTATCCACTCATAGAAAGTTTTCTCTTAAGATTACTTATTAGAAATTTAGAGGCAGATCAGGCTAAGTCGAAACTGTTGTTCAAGCGCCAAGATTTGCGGGCACGAGGTCGATTATGAAAAGCTAACTCGATAGTATTTCTTCACAAGGCTGAGCGCTAAACCTATTCAGGCTAGACTATTACGGAGATTCTCCCCTAATACCAATACTCCTACTTAGAAGCGCCGACGTTATATATTAATAATAGTACTCATTTACTAAAGAATAAATATAATCGATAAGTTGTTAATATTATAATTAAATATATTATTATATAACTAGCTAGTTACTTCTATCTCCTAAAATTCTTTAAAAATTAATTCTTCTATCGAGTAATAAATATCTTTACTAAGTCTATATATTTACTATTATATTACTATATATACCCTAGGTATTATAACTTAATATTATCGTTATTAAAATAATAATATTTAAAGTATCTAAAATATTTATCTAGATATTTAAATAGAAGAGTATTATTAATAATTATATATTATTAAAAGTAAAAAATAAAGTTTTATAAATCCTTAAAAAGATATAAGTATTTATATAAAAATATATCTTTCTTATTAAAATTATTAAAGATAATAAAATTATACTAGTTATTATTAAAAAGGAGTATTATTTATATTTAATTTCTTTTTTTCTCTCTTTTTAAATATTCGTATATATAAATATTTATACTTTTTATATATTTAAAGAGACTAAATAATTATATTTAATTAAATAATATCGACTTTATTTCGTTATAAATACAAGTGGTTTAATAAAATATTATTATACTTCTCTACGTTATTATTAAATATATTAATATATAATTATAATTTAGTTTTCTTTTTTACTTTCTATTAGGTTATAGTATTTAGGGTATTTATAATAATATAAAAGTAAATATAAAGCCTTAATAGGAAAATAATCTCTATATTTAAAATAATAGAATTAATTTCTAAAGAGTTAGAGCGAGGGCTCCGAGCCTCCTATTTCTAAAGAAACTCCGGAGTACCGGAAACTATAATATAATACTATAATATAAATAGTATAACCACGCCGTATACTCCTTTTATAGGATTTATATATTATATTTAATAGTTATTATAAAGTTAGTTTTAATATAGTATAATAATTACCTCCCCTTCTAGGGGTTTCGCCCTCGAAATTAATAAATATTAATTTAACATTTTAATATTTTTAACGAAAGAGTATAATATAAAAGAGTTTAAATCTAATAGGGTATATATATAATATTTATATCTCTTATCTAATTCTATTAATCTTCTATTTTAATAATATTAATATATTAATAAAAAACCTCTAAACCTAGTAGGAAAAAGAGAGGGAAATAAATTATATTTTAAAATTAATAATATATCGTATACGTCTCGCGTACTAGCGTAGTTATATAGTCGTAGATTATATTAGGTATTTAATAAAAATTTTAAAACCTAAAGAGAAAAGTAAAAGAAAGAATATTATAATTATTATTAAAAACTATAAATCTTTACTACTAGTAGGGTTTTAACGATATCGGCGGTAAAGTAAAATATTCTACCTTATTATTTAAGAAGAACTCTAGCTATATAAATAAATATATATAGATAACGGTCTTAATATAAATATAAAATCTTTACCGATCTTTAAACTTTTCTTCTTCTATAATATCTTATTATTTTCTATATATATAAACTCCTATATATTACTATTAATAACTATACTATATTTAGATTTTTATTAATTTATAATAGTCTCGGCCGTATCTTTAAGTTTTTTCTCGAGGTTATAAATATTATATATATATTCCGTAAATAAAACTAGAGTTAATATATTATAATTTAAATAAATCTTTCTTTTCTTCTTTTAAATTCTTTCTTTAATCTTATAATTATTAAAGTAAATAAATAGTTTAGACTATTTTTAAATAAGGTATTTATTTATATTTTTAAAATAATTAATATTATTATAATAATTATTTTATTTTTAAATTATTAATTTTATATTTTATTTTATTAGCGATACGTATATAGCTAGATTACTTTAATATTTAATATATTAATTTAATCTCTACGGTATATAATATTAATAATAATATTTAGATATTTAATATATTTTTGATTCTCGCTCCTCGTAAAATAAATACCCGCTTTACTTTTACCCCGTCTTTATTCGTATTTTTATATCTCCGCTACTCTAAACGGATAAACTTAAATAACTATATCCTATATAATAAAGTAGTATATATAAAGTATATTTATAACGTAAAGAATAAATATTTATATAATTTTATATATCGTTTATATTCTAAAACTAAATTATATTAATATATCTAGATTTCTTTTAAATTTCATACTTTTATAAATTTTCTTTTTAATTATTTAGAACGTCGAGGCTCTAATAAATATCTTCGCGAGTATATTATTAAATATATAAAAGATATTATAACCTTCCTTCGGGAGATTAAATCTAAAAGTAATAATATTAAAAGAGAGAAGAATATACTATAATTAATATCTCGGTTTATTATAAACGTCGAGGGTATAAATAATACCTTTTATACTTTAATAAATTAATATAATTTAGATATAATTTATATATTAATAGTTTTTTAGGGAGAGATTACTACCTAGGATATAAATATATTTTAAAATAAAATTATATAATATTAATTTAACGATCTACTCGAATCGACGAACGAAGATAAAGCCGATTATAAAGCGGAAGATAAGGTTTATATACGATATATATAAAATATCTCCGAATATAATTTTTCTCTCGGCCCTAATCCCGTTATTAATTAATTTAATATATTTATTTTTAATAATCTCGATATTATTAATCCTACTTTATTCTTTAACGGTATATAAAGAGTTATAAAATTTAATTATAAATTTTTTTTAATTAAAAATACTATAAAGCCTCGCCTTTAATATAATAATATAAAGAGTATAAGTCGTTATATTTTAAATAAATTAATATCTTCTCGCGAGGTTTCTAAGGAAGAAATTAAAGATAAAGTTAATAATTTTAATTTTAATTTTATTTTTAATTTTTATTTTCTAGCTCGACTTCCCGCTCGCGTCTCTATTTATAAATAACCGAGTTTTAATATTAAGAAAACTAGCCGCTTTAGATATAAATTTATCTACGAGCGCCCCGCTAACCGTAAAAATATATCTACGCTACGGAATAGGGAAGGGAAGGGAAGGGAATAACCCCCGCTCCCTTCCCTTCTAGCAGGGAAGGGAGCGGAAGGGAAGGGGTAGGGACTACTAAGGGAAAAAAAGGATTACCTACTATTCCCTTCCTCCCTGCTCTCCCTATAGGGCTGCCATATATGGCCATATATGCGCGCATGCATACCCCATTGCTGCCCCCATATATGGCCCATGTATGCGCGTATGCATGCCCCATTGCTGCTCCTATGTGGCCTATATATGCGCCCATGTATGCCCCATTACTGCTCCCATGTGGCCCATATATGCCCCTATATATGGCCATGTATGCGCGTATGCATGCCCCATTGCTGCTCCCATGTGGCCCATGTATGCGCCCATGCATGCCCCGTTGCTGCTCCCATGTGGCCCATGTATGCGCCCATGCATGCCCCAATACTGCTCCCATGTGGCCCATGTATACCCTCATATATGGCCCATGTATGCCCCATATATGGCTATATATACGCGCATCCATACCCCATTGATGCTCTTATATATGGCCTATATATGAGCCTATTACTACTTTAAAATATAGTCCATTCTTGCCTATATATCGCTTATTGCCGCGTATATATAGGCTATTACTGCGCTAGTCCAAATTAGGTATAAGACTTAATGTTTTAACCGTTTTCTTAATTATCCTAATCTTTATACTCCTTAATAGAGTATATATACGCGTTTATATAGGCTATATATAGGGGTAGTAATAGAGTATACGTATATATATAAATTATATAAAAGTAGTAATAAAATATATATACACGTATATATAACTATATATAGGAGTATATATAGGTTATATATAGAGGTATATATAAACTATATGAGAGTAGTAATAAAATATATATACACGTATATATAAGTTACATGAGAGTAGTATTAAGGTATATATACACGTATATATAATTATATATAGGGGTATATATAAACTATATAGAAATAATAATAAAATATATATAAATATATATATAGACTATATAGGAGTAGTAACGGGGTATATATACACGTATATATAAATTATATAAAAGTAGTAACGGGGTATATATATACGTATATATAAATTATATAAAAGTAGTAATAGGGTATATATACGCGTATATATAGACTATATATAGGGGCAGTAATAGGGTATATATATATATATATATAACTATATATAGTAACCCTATAGGGAGAGTAGGGAGGAAGAGAATAATAGGGAATTATTTTAAATTTATCTCTTTCCTTCCCTACCTCTTTCTCTAAGGAAAGGAAGAGAAGGGAAAGTAATCTCTACCCTATTCTATAGCGTAAATATATCTCGCTCGAAATCTATTAATAAAAAGTAACTAGTAGTAGTTAATAATTAATAATACTTTCTTTTCCTAATTTTTATTTTCTATACTTTTTCTATCTTCGTATTCTCTTCGAATATTTTTTATAATTCTAGCGCGTTATTTAAAATATCTATATTAATTTATTTATTAAAGGTCTCTAGTTATTTTAATTATTTTATAAAATAAAATACCTCGCTCTTTATTTTATTTTATTTTAGTACCTTTTCTACTTTCTATTCATTCGTATTATTTATTAATTCCGGTAGAGGTATATTAGGAATCGAAATATTACTCTACTATTAATAATATAACTCTAAAAGCGATATATAGAAAATATTATAAATATAATAACTAGTTAGTAATCCTAGGCGGTACGTTTATATTTCGACGGTATTTAAAATCTTAAATAGTTTAATTACTTTATAAAAGAGCTTTTTATTTAGTTATTTTTATATTAAGTTTTTAATTAATAATAGTATAAGGTTATTTATATTAAATAATTTCGACTTATATCTTCTATTATAACTACGTTTCTACGCCTCGACCGCGATAATTTATACTTTTATTAAGTACTTTCTTAAAGTATTTAATTTTTTAATTCTTTTTTATATCGTCGGTATTTCTCCTTTATATATCTCGCCCTTAAAACGCGGTTTAAGAGATAGATTATAACTATATATAATTATAAATAATATCTATTTTATTATTTTTACTATATACTATAATATATTTATTCTATTATAGGTAAAAGTATTATTTAATTATTTTACTCGCTTAAATAAAAAGTTTTTAAATAATATTCTAGGGTTTAATTCTAACGTTTTATCTAATTATTTATCTATAAATAAAATATAGTATTTAAATATCTCTTAATTTTTATTAAATAATATACCTCTAATTAAAATATATTTATAAAGATAAAACCTCTATTAAAAATAATCCTATTAGGAACTCTAAATTTTAGGATAATTTTTTCGAATATTAACTTTATTAACCCCGTAAAGTCGATCGTTTTAGTAGTTAAAATATATCGTAATATCTTTATATACTTATTTACAATTATAAATACTATATTATAAACGCGTCCGTATTATTTATTTAAAGATAAATTAGTAATAAAATTTATTATAATTTCCTTCTACGGCCCCGTAGGATATAGTAGAGAATTAATTTTATTATAAAGGCGGTATCGATATACTTTAACCCGCTAGTATATATCGTATATATTAATATATTTTTATACGTCGGTCTTAAGAGTACTCTAGAAATATTTTCTAATAAATAACTTTATTATTTTCTTAATACTAAAGTACCCCGTTAATATATCGTTGTAATATCGTTCTAATAACCCTTCGCGGACTAATTTTTCTTTAAATATATAAATCTTATTATTATATTTAAAAATTAATATAGAATTTAAAATTTATATTTTAACGGAATACTAGTAATCCGCCTATATAATTTCGGCGATTCTTATTTACGAGAAGGAATTATCTTTTTATAAAGCGCGAATTATTTTAATTATTAATAAACTTTTAATATTATAAACCGTTTTATAAAATACTATTAATTTAATAATAATATATAGAATAAATAGTTTATAGCCTATAGTTCTAGTAATAAAATTAAATAGTTTCTCTACTATATCGTAATCGATTTAAATAAATATCTCGTTTAAATTCTTTAGAATTTTTTATCTAGGTATTAACTCCCTAGGCCTAGATAAATATATTATTAAAAAATATATCTTTTTTATAATAAGCCTTAAAGACCCTAATAACGTAAATTTTATATATATTAAATTTTACGCGATATCTACGAATATATTATTTAACGCCGGCGGAATACTATTTATATCTAGATCTTCTATATCTATAAACGTATTTTATATTATAGTAAAAATAGGGCCTTAATTAATACCTTTTAAATTTCATAACTTTTAATATAATATAAATAATATATTATTTAAAAGACTATCCTAGCCTTTATAATTAAAATAATATAAAGAGTTATCGACTAAATTATTCTTTCTAGAATAATACGAAATTAAGAAGTTAAAAGATAAAAGTTTTATTACCTAGCGCGCCTAGCGATTATTTAGTTATTTAATATTTATAAAACTCTTTAGGTTATTATAATTAGTTAAAACTTCTATTTTATATAAACTACCCTCGAGGTATTATTATTATTATTTAAATATTATAATAATTATAAGAAGCTCTTTATTATAAATTTTATATCGAATTTTTAAACCTTATATCTTATAGGACTAAAAAGCGATAAGATATTATTTATTATTATCTTATAACTATATTAAAATCGCGGCCACGGCGAAATTAAAAGTATTTATTTTAATCCGAATTTTTAATTCTAAATTAAAGTATATAAGAATAGGTATATATAAAAATAAATCGCGAAATAAGTAAAATATTTACTCCGCCTTTTTAGGTTATTTAAATAGATTAAATTTTTTATTATCTTAACTACTTTTTAATAAACCCGTTAACGGGCCTATTATCTATAAATAACGATAAATAAATCGACGATAAAAATTAACGAAGCCTAAAAATACTTATATATTATAAAAGAACTTTAGTTTCGGCTAGGACTAAATTATATTAATCCTATATTCGTTTATTAAAATACTATTATAATTAAGGTTCGTTAAGAACCTTAGTAGATTTAATATATTTAATATACTAAAAGACTACTTACTACTTGACGTAGTATATAAACTAATAAATAGGTAAACGCTTAATTATTTATTTACTCGATACTAAAATAAACGAGTAAATAAATAAAGAATATAGTTTTTTCCTTTTATATAGATTATATATTTTTTAAATAAATAAAAGCTTCGTATTTAACTTCCTTTAAAACTTTTAATTCTAAATTCTAAATATAAATATTTATTAAATTATTAATTTAGTTTATTAAATCTATCTAGTTAAATTTTATATTAATATAAAACTTATTATTCTTTAATCCTTAATACTCCTCTCTACGAGTATTAATCTAGGTTTTATTAATATTATATTAAAATATTAAACGGAGAGCCTTAATATTTTAAATATTTTTAAGATAAATATTTTAAAATTAATAAAGGCCCTAGCCCTAAATACCTAAAACGATATTAAAAAACGTAATATTATAGAAGAAGGAGACCGTATTAAAGTTACCCGCCTAAACTATTACTATAAAGAGCGCGAGAAATTTAACGACTAGTTATTATAACTCTAGTTATTCTTTATATTTAACGAGAATACGATATTAATTATTAAATAGATAACTTTTATAATAACCTATATAAAAGGTAATATATAGAAATAGGTTAAACTATTCTTAAAGCGTTATATAGAAGTATTAAACGATATTAATTAATTTATATACCTACTTTAATAAAACTACTCTCCTAGTAGGGTTACTAGCGGCGCCTACTAACCATTAAAGAAACCTCGTCGGTTAAAAACTCTAATTTATTAATAACTTATTTCCTCTTTTTACTAGTTAGTAGCCGATAGCTTAAACGATATTAATAATTTATTAATAAAACTTTAAATAAAGAGCTTCTTTAAATTTAAAACTAAGATTCGTTATATATTTAAACTATTTAACGAAAATAGTATAATAGTTCGTATTATTTAGTATTTAATATAACGAAGGTCTACGTCCGATTACTCGGTATAATTTTAATATTATATAATATTTACGGACTAGGACGATACTACTTTTATAATAATATATCGATAAAGACTAAAAGATAATATAAAAAACAAATTTATATAAATAAAAACCGTTATAAAGGACCTCGATATATTTATAGAATAAATAATTAAAATTAATAATAAGCTATACGAACGTATAATAAAGAAATATTATAACGGAGGAGTTAATAGATAAAGACGTTTAAGAGTTTATAGTAATAGATATAATTCGGCTAATTATTACCGCTATAAGAAATTTAACCCGTATAATTATATATTAATAAAACTCGATTTTATTAAAAAGGGACCTACGAGAGGATTTTAAAAAAAGAGTAAATAATAATAAAAGGGTAAAAAAGTAATAAATTATTATACCTATAATAAACCGGGTTATATCGCTAGGAATTATCGTTCGAAAAATATAATAAATCGATAATAGTTAAATATATTTAAGAAGGAGATAGTGGATAATATAACCGGGTCCCTTAAAGATCTAGTATAGGATAATATTATATTTAACGATTTATTTAAAAAGTAAAAAAAGATTAAAGAAAAGATTATTTAAAGAATTCGAGAGTTCGAAGAATTAAATAATAATAATAATAAAACTCTAAAAGAAGATTTAAAGGAAGAATAAAAATAAAAATAAAATATAATAAATTTTAAAGGATAACTTTAAATAATAAATTACCTCGATAATTTTAAAACCTAGTTTATTATATTAAAAGAGAAACTCGAGGAAAAAAAAAAAAAAAAACGATAACCCTTTAAAATTAATTATATCTATAATAAATATTACTTAAAATACAGAGAGATATACTAGTTAATATATATAAACGAATATTATAAATATTATTACGATAATTTAGGAGAGCGAAAGTATATTATAAAACTAGGATATAATTATAATTAATAGAATAACTATATTAAATATAATTATTTATAATACCTAGTTAAGAAAAGGGAGAATTAAATCTTCCCGGGCTACGATAAAGAATAATAATTATAGTTACGAAACTAAACGAGATATAATAAGGAGATAAAATATTATAACTAAAACGAATAATATTATTATTTAATTAAAGATTATAAAAGATACTTCGAGTCTAAAGAATACTATAGATTTTTATCTTTATCGGGAAAAAACTAGTTTTTTATATTAAAGGAAAATATAAAGAAATTAATATATTAACCCTAAAATAATATTTATATTTAATTTAATACGGTATATATATACGAATACCGGTAAAAGTTAACGGATATAGAGTCGTTATAATAATAAATTTAAGAGTAATTAATAATTTTATATCTCGAATAATAATTTAAATAATTAATTTATTAATTTAAGAAAAAAAAGAATAATACGAGCTTTAATTAACCGACGGGTCGAAGTTATTAATAAAGAGAGTAAATAAAGAAATATTCCCGTTACTAATTATTATTTAACGTTATTATAAGGAAATTACCTTCGATATAATAAAAATAACTATTTATTATATTATTCTAGGAATATTTTAATTAAAGAAATATAATCTAATAATAAATTAAAAAAGAGGAGTATTTATATTTCCGTATATTAAAGACGTCGCTAGTATAATATTTATATATTTATAAAGGATAGTTATAAATAAGAAATCGAACCGTAGCCTAGTCGAAGCCTATAGTATTTTATCTTTATATAAAAATAATTTTATACGAGGATCCGACTCGATATATATTAATTAAAAAAGTTAATAAAGCGAATAATTTAAAGTTTTTAAAGGTAAAAACGAACCTCTTAATATCCTTAAAGAATATTAATAATAGAAGTATCTTTTTTAGAAAGAGATAATTATAGAAGTATTACCTAAATATTAATTATAAAATTATAAAATCGAACTCGAATTTAATAAATAGCCGATATTTAAACCTATTTATACTTTATTAAAAAAAAACTCGGAGTACTTCGCGGGTATATCGATAAGAATCTTAAAAAAGGATTTATTCGAGAATCTAAATTATTAATAAATTATTTAATCCTCTTTATAATAAAGAAGGATAGAAGTCTACGATTATATATAAAGTACTAAAAGCTAAACGATATTATAGTAAAGAATTAATACTCTTTATTAAATATTAGCGAGCTATAAAATCGATTTATAATAATGAAAATCTTTATATAACTAGATCTTCGAGGCGTATATAATTTAATTCGAATAAAAAAAGGCGAGGAGTAGAAGACTATCTTTAAAATTAAATATAATTATTACGAATACCTAGTAATACCCTTCGGATTTATTAATATACTAATAACCTACTAAATATTAATTAATAATATTATACGAGTATATTTAAATATAACGATAATTATATACCTCGATAATATATTAATTTACTTTACTAATAAGGAAGAATATATTTAATATATATAAGATATTCTAATTTATTTATTACTAACTAGACTTCTCTTTAAACTAGAAAAATATGAATTTTATAAAAAATTAGTTAAATTCTTTAGGTTTATAATTAATATTAAAGATATTTATATAAACCTTAAAAAGATTAAGAGTATTAAGGAATAACTTATATTATATAATATTAAGATAGTATAGAGTTTTTAGGATTTACGAATTTTAATAAAAAGTTTATTAAGGACTACTCTAAAAAGACTTTATTATTAATAAATATTATAAAAAAAGATATCGCTTTCTAATAGAGGAAAGAATAATAATAATTTTTTAAAGTATTTAAAGAGGCCTATAAAAAACCGCCGGTACTATATTCCTTTCGAAATAACGAACTAGCTCGAATCGAAACCGACGCTTTAGATTTAATAATAGGCGTTTATATACTTTAATAAAAAGACGATAAATAATACCCTATTATATATTATTCTAGAAAATATTATTAACGGAATAAAACTATAATATCTATAATAAGAAATTACTAGTAGTAGTATCTATATTAGAATAATAGCGGGTATATATAAAAAATTATTTAAACCTTATTATCTTTATAAACTATAAAAATCTTCTTAATTTTACGATAATAAAGTAGTTAAACCGAAGGTAAATTAAATAATTAAAATTATTAAAATAATATAAATTTAAAATCTTTTATACCTTTAGAAAGAATAATAGTCGCGCCGATATATTTAATAAACGAGAAGACTATATAAAGAATAAGAATATAGTAATATAACTAGTCTTTATTTAGTAATAGGATAGATCGCTAGTCCTAGTATAATAACTAGTAGCGATTTTATATATCTTTATTCCCGGAATTATTAATAATATCTAGAAAGAGTATAAGAATAATACTTTAGCCGTAATATTAAGAAGTTAATAATTATAAACTAAACTATTAAAATATAATAAGAAAACGTACCTTCTTAAGGGATATCTTAAGGAAATTATTCGTAATTATTATAATAATCTAGTTTAAGGATATTTTAGAGTTATTAAAACTATAAAATTTATTTATAAAAAATACGATGCGCTAGGACTAAAATCGTACGTCGAGAAATATATTAAAGAATATATCGAATACTAGTAGAATAAGTTTATAAGGTATATTAAATATAGTTAAATCTAATTCACTTTAATACTGGAAGTATTATAAAACGATATTATAATAGATTTCGTTATTAAATTACTAAAATTAAAGGACCCTATTATATCGGAAATCTTTAACTCTATAATAATAATCTATAATAAATTTAATAAATATATAATAATAATATTAATTAAAGAAATTTATAAGGCCGAATAAATCGCCTTTATACTATTAAATCGATTTATTAAAAATTATAAAATATCTAGATCAATTATTTTTAACCGAGATAAATAATTTACCTCTAATTATTAAAAGATATTAATTAATACTATCGGAACTAAGTTACGAATATTAATTATATATTACTTATAGACGGATAAGTAGATAGAGCGGATAAATTAAATAATAAAAACGTATTTATAATATTACGTAAATAAGAAATAAAATAATTAGGTAAGACTTCTACCTATAACTTAACTAGCGTTTAATAATATATAGTTTAATATAACGAAATTTACATTATTCTTCGTAAACTATAGTAAATATATTAATATATTTCTAGACCTAAAATAAGGACCTAACGCGTATAAGGCGTTAATTTATATAATTAATATAAAGATATTATATAAGGAAATATAAACCTAGATTAAATTAATAAATACTCGGATTAAATTAATAATAGATAAATATTAAAAACAGTATCTTTAATTAAAGGAGGGGGATAAAGTATACTTTTTAATAAAAAATATAATAAATAAAAAACCGAGTAAGAAACTAAATTATATTAAAATTAAATTATTTTCGATTAAAAAGAGTAAAGAACTAGTTAATTATAAATTAAATTTTTTAGTCGACGTTAAAGTATATTTAATATTCTATATCTCTCGATTAAAATTAATAGATTTTAAAATACTTTTATAAAATATCTTTTATTTTTAAATTAAAAAAGAAACGGAGTTTAAAATAAAAAAGATTTTAGGTTAAAGAAATTAAAATTACCTTATTAAATAAAAAGAATATAACGAATCGGAAAATATTTAGAAATTATTAACGAATTTAGTTAATTATCGGGAACTTCTAAAAAAGTTCTAGGAATAATAATATAAAAAAACTAGTCGAGGGTCCCTAGCGAAAGGAATCTTAAAAATATAAAATTATCGAAATATAAAACCGAGGCTACTATATATTTTATTTTACTGAATTTCTTAAATTCTTCTAGATATTTTAACTCCTTTATATTTATAAGACCTTTATTAAATATTTTTTATTTACGCTCTTTTAGGAATTTCTTTTATTAAAGAAATCTCTTTAACTTCGTATTCTTTTAACGAATAATATCGTTCGCCGCGGACGCGGCCTCGTTAACTATTTTCTATATAATTTTAATCTTTTTTTCTTCGCGTTCTAAATATTTTAAAACCTTATTAATTTTAAAGAAATTAACGACGGACTTTAAAAATTTATATTTTTTTCTAGTTTTAATATACTCCCCGTATTTCGACGATAAAGAGGATAATCGATATTCGGTTTAATATATTACGTAATATATATATATAATTATAGCTATAAGACTTTTAGAAATAATCTACTCCTATAATTTATTACGTTACTTTATTTAATAAAAAGATATAAATTATTTTTAAAAATAAAGAAGGTTAGAAAGAAGGGGTAATATTACGATTAAAATTCGCTAAAATCTTAATAAACTTAATATATTTAATACGCTAAAGAATTATTTACTACTCGACGTAGTATATAGATTAATAAATAGGTAAGCGCTTAACCGTTTATTTACTCGATATTAGAATAAACGAGTAAATAAATAAATAGCGTAGTTTCTTCCTTTTATATAAACTATATATTTTCTAAATAAATAAAAACTTCGTATTTAACTTCTCTTAAAACTTTTAATTATAAATTCTAAATATAGACGTTTATTAAATTATTAATCTAATTTATTAAATTAATCTAGTTATATTTTATATTAATACGAAGCCTATTATCCTTTAATCCTTAATACTCTTCTCTATGAGTACTAACCTAGGTCCTATCGACGTTATATTAAAATATTGAACGGAGAGCCTTAATAGATACTTTCGGTATTTACGATAAATTTTAGAAATTTAATTAACCGAGTAAAAAACTCGTATTTCTTAAAATTTACGAATAAAGAATATTTTTATAAGCGTTCGAGTATTTATTATATATAATTAATATACTCCTTTTTTTAATTTAAATAAATTAAGATATTATTTAAATAAATAATATAAAATATATTTATTAAACCCGTTAACGATTTATTAATATAGATTTAAAAAGTAATAAGTATATTTATTAAATTAAAAAATATTATTATATATTTAAAAAAATTATATTATATACGAAATATTATCTTTTATTTATCGTCTTCTTTAATTTTTATTCGATAATAAATATTTTTTAAATTAAGTTTCGTAAATTATATAATATTATTTAAATAATCTAATATTTCATTAATTAAAAATAATAAATAACGATTTTTAATAATAATTTTATTAAAACCTCGGTAGTCGATATATAATCGTAGTTTATTATTCTTCTTTAAAATAAAAAGGATAAAAGTCTTAACGGGGTTTATAAAATATTTAATTTAACTCTTTATTAAAGCGTCGTCTAGGTCTCTCCTTAACTTTATTAATTCTAGATTCGATAGATTATAAAGAGGCCCGTATAACGGGTTACTCTTTATATTAATTATATAGTCGCCGTCTTTATATAATAGTAATCGACCTACTTCTTTATTTAAAAAGATATTATTAAAATTTATAAATTCGTCGGGAAACGTAGGCGGTATAATAATAAAATTATTAAAAGATATTATATTAACGATAGTATAGTTTTTCTTAATTTTATTTTTATTAATAGGATCTTAATAAAAGGGGTTAACTTTAATATAAATTAATATATAAATAACTAGTTACGTCTTTAATAATTTTATAAAATCCTTAAATAATTCTAATATATATATATTTAACGCGATACCGAACCGTTAGGTATATATATTATAGTTAATTTAAATCTTTTCCTTTTTTATAACCGGTATATTTATAATAATAGGCGAGCCTTTTTTATTAATAAAATAAAAGATATTATAATACTCTCTAGTTTATCTCTATTAATTAATTAACTAGTAGACGATATTATAAATATTATAATAATAAATAGATTACCCGCTTATTTATTTAAGAGTCGGTAGCGGCTCGTCTTTAAAATACTCTAAATTATACTATTATATAAATATCTCGTTAATAATAATTATCTCCGCTCCTAGATCTTTATTTATTTTAATATAAATAATTTTTATATCGATATTAATTAGGTTCGTAATAACTTCGTTATTAATATTTATACTCGGTCGGGTTTTTATTTCTTTTTATTCCCTTAAAATAAAAATTCCCTAAGAGTTTATTATTTTTTAACTCGGCGGTATAATCGCCGATATAATTAATAGTTTTTATTTTCTTCTCTAGATATTTATTAAAGTAGTAACCGAATTTATAATAATTAGAATATTTAATATCCTTAAGATTCTTATCGCTCGCGCGAGTCGTATATATTTTATTTATATTTCTACGATTATTATTATTAAAACCTTATCTCTTTATATTAGATTTATTTTTATTATCTCTATTTTTTAACTTTTTTTTATACTTTTTTCGAGGTTTTAATTAATTATTTTAATTATTATTTTATATTTTAAAGTCTCGACTAAGATTATATTCGTAATATATCGTAAATAATATAAATTCGGTTCGTTTAATAAAAATATTTTAGGCTTAATTAATTTCTTTTAAAATATTAAATCTTAAACGGGTTATTAAATAAATTATTTATTACTCTTTATTATAGAGAGGTAGTTCGGTTTCTAGAGTATTAAAATAAATATCGAAATCTTATATTAATTAATTATTCCTCTAGCGCGTATCTTAATACTTAAGATTTATATTTATAACTCGGTTTAAAGGGTCCTCGATTACGTTAAGTAAATAATCCGTAAAGAACTTCTATATTAATATATCTACTAAATAAAGTTCTTTGTATTTATTTTATAACTTTTTAATTTACTCTTTTAAATAGGGTATTATTATTAAGACTCTCCGTTTAATACTTTAATATAATATCGATAGGACCTAGGTTAATACTCGTAGAGAGGAGTATTAAGAATTAAAGGATAATAAGCTTTATATTAATATAAAATAAAACTAGATAAATTTAATAAACTAGATTAATAGTTTAATAAATATCTATATTTATAATTTATAATTAAAAGTTTTAAGAGAAGTTAAACACGAAGTTTTTATTTATTAAGAAAGTATATAGTTTATATAAAAAAAAGAAACTACGCTATTTATTCGTTTACTCGTTTTAATTAATATTAAATAAATAAATAATTAAGCGCTTACCTATTTATTAATTTATATATTACGTCGAGTTATAAATAATCCTTTAATATATTAAATATATTAAATATATTAAGATTCTTAATGAATTTTAATCGTAATATTACCCCTCCTTTTTAACCCTTTTTATTTTTTAAAATAATTTTATATCTTCTCGTTAAATAAAATAACGTAAAAAATTATAAAAATAGGTTATTTCTAAAGGTCTTATAATTATAATTATATATACGCGTTATATAATACGTTAAATCGAATATCGATTATCCTCTTTATCGTTAAAGTACGGGGAGTATATTAAGATTAGAAAAAAATATAAATTTTTAAAGTCCGTTATTAATTTCTTTAAAATTAATAAGACTTTAGAGTATTTAAAACGCGAAGAAGAAAAAGTTAAAGTTATATAAAAAATAATTAATAAAGCCGCGTCCGCGGCGAACGATATTATTTATTAGATAAATACGAAATTAAAAAGACTTTATTAATAAAAGAAATTCTTAAAGAAGTATAAATAAAAAAGATTTAATAAAGATTTTACGGATATAAAGAAGTTAGAGTATCTAAAAGAATTTAAAAAATTCGATAAAATAAAGTATACGGCGATTTTAGTTTTATACTTCGATAATTTTATTTCTTTAAAATCTTTTTCGCTAGGGACCTTCGATTAACTTTTTTATATTAATATCTTTAAAACTTTTTTAGAAGTTCCTAATAATTAACTAAATTCGTTAATAACTTTTAAATATTTTCCGATTCATTATACCCCTTTTATTTAATAAAATAGTTTTAATTTTTTTAACCTAGAATCTCTTTTATTTTAAACTCCGTTTTTTCTTTAATCTAGAAATAAAAAATATCCTATAAAGATATTTTAAAATTTATTAATTTTAATCGAGAGATATAGAATATTAAATATACTTTAACGTCGGTTAGAAAATTTAATTTATAATTAACTAGTCCTTTACTTTTCTTAATTGAAAATAGTCCGATTTTAATATAGTCTAGTTTTTTATTTAGTCTTTTATTTATTATATTTTTTATTAAAAAATATACTTTATCGCCCTCCTTTAATTAAAGATACTCTTTTTAATATTTATTTATCGTTAATTATATTCGAGTATTTATTAATTCGATCTAGGTTTATATTCCCTTATATAATATTTTTATATTAATTATATAAACTAGCGCCTTATACGCGTTAGGTCCTTATTTTAAATTTAGAAATATATTAATATATTTATTATAGTTTATAAAGAATAGTATAAGTTTCGTTATATTAAATTATATATTATTAAATATTAATTAAACTATAGATAGAAGTCTTACCTAATTATTTTATTTCTTATTTATATAATATCGTAAATATATTTTTATTATTTAGTTCGTCCGCTTTATCTACCTATCCGTCTATAAGTAATATATAATTAATATTCGTAATTTAGTTCCGATAGTATTATCGGTAACTTGGGAAACCCCGATTTTTACGTATTTTACACCGAAATTACATAAAATACTAGAAATGCGTATCTGTTCATGTCCCACATTCTAAGTATATTATGCACCGATTAAGCAGCGATATGGCACCGATTTAGCAACTTTTTTTTTTTTTTTTTTTGGACTTTGACTTTTAATAGCATCTAGACTAGGGCCCCTATATAGGAATATAAATATTTTACTAAATCTATTTTTAGCCTAGATTCCGAATTTTTAATTAGATTTTTACTAGCGTTGCCCTATAGGGCTATAAAGCTACTTTTAGGATTAAGTTTAGCGCTCCCGCGCAGACCTTAACTCTAACTTAAAAATCTTGGCGCCAAGATTTACCAAGGCTGCAAAATACGTATTTTACACCGATTAAGCAGCGATTTTACAAAACTGTTTTTCCGGACTTACCGATGTATATCTAGTATATAATTTATTAACTCGGAGTTTAAAATAAGGAAATATATTTATAATTTAAAAATAAAGATTTCGAAATAACTAAAACTAACTTTATACGAATTCGAAAAGAAATAAATTTATAATAAAGGAAAAATAACCGGGAGGTTTAAAAATAAACGGATAATATAATATATTAATTTATATAATAAGAGTTTAGGAATAATACTATATAAAATATAAAATAAAGATATTTAATAGAATACTTCTTAGAGAAAAGACTAGTTAATTTTGAAATATATTATATAATAAAGCTTTACTCTTTTTTTATATTATATATTGATAATTTTAGAGATCAATTATTTAAATAATACCGGAATTTATTTCTAACTATTATAGAATACTAATTAATAAAATATATAATAATAAAGAGGAGAATTTATTATCCTTAATTTAAATCTTATATAATCGGTTAATACCTATAATAAATTAACTAATTTTAGAATTAAAATTTATATTAGAATTAATATTTATATATATTATATCCCCTAGTTTTAATACGGTATTACGAATTATATATAAATTAATATTTTATAAAATTATTTTAATATTATTTTTAGCCCGAAATTATAATCTCGCTTCGTATAATTAAATTATAGGTTAGAAATAAAAGTAATAATTTATATATATATTATATTATAATAGGTATTCGAACTAGACCTCGAATTCAAATAATATTATATATATAGTACGAGTATTTCAAATTAACGAATCGAGTTATAATAGGCCTAATTAATTAAAACCGTAACTAGGATATAAATTTAATTCTTCGGAAATCTTTATATAATAGACTAATTCTTAAAGAATAGAAATACGGATATAATTACTCTCTTTATAATTTAATTTCTTATTATCCGTTTATAAATCGAGTAATTTATAAATAATTAAAATATTTATTAAATTTATAAATAACTCTACCGCTTAAAACCGATTTTAGAGAGATTATATAACTTATTTTAATAATTAAAAATAAAGATTAGGAATTATAATTTAAAGATAAATACCGAGAAATTTAAGAAACTTCGGCGGGATATTATTAATTAAGATAAATTAATTTCTTTTATCTAATTATTTATATAATATAATAATATCTAACTCTTTCTATTTTTATATATATATTATATAATTACCGTCGAGCTCTTTTATCTTTAAGATTTATATTATATAATAATATCTAACCCTTTTTATCTTTATATATATATTATATAATAAGCGCTGAATCTTTTCTATTTAAATATTTAAATTATATAATTAATAATTATAAAGATCCTTATTATCTTAAATTAATAATACGAGGTTAATTTTCTTATATAAATAAAGATATATATCTTTTATTATATACCTTTATATAATATAATAATTTTTTATATAATCGAGGCTTTAATCTCTATTTACCGCTAGTAATTTTTGAATATTAACGCGAATTACTCTAACTTAAATATTATTAAATCTTTTATATAATAATTAGTAATTACGAAATTAATAAATATAAACCTAGATTAAAATACCATTTAAAATTAAAAAGTAGATTTAATTAAAATAAATTAAATTAGTAACTAATTTATAATATATTATCAGGGAATTTATTATATAAAAAAGTTTTATCCGAATCCTTCGAGGCTTGACTAAAGGCTCTAATAAATATCGTATAAATATTTTCTTATATAATAATTTATTTAGTCTCTCGTCTTATCTTTAAAATTTCTTATATAATAATATTTAAATCTTCTCGTATAATAGTCTTTAAAGTTTCTTATATAATAGTTTTTAAAACTTTTTATATAATAGTCTTTAGAATTTCTTATATAATAACTTTTAAGATTTTTTATATAATAGTTTTTAGAGTTTTTTATATAACAATCTTTAGATTTTCTCGTATAATAATATTTAAAATTTAGATTTTATTATATAATAATTTATCTTCTCTCTAATTTCCTTTTAACTTTATTATATAATAAATTTAAATAAAGATAAACCTCGGATATAAATATATATATATCCTTATTTTTAATAAGTATATACTCGGGATCTTCGATATTATAAAGTTTATAATATTATAAATCCTCGATTAATATAAATCTTATTCTTATTTTCTTATTATTATATTATTAAGTTTCTTAAATAATTAATATCGATAATTTATTTAAATTAAACTATATTTAATCTCCTTTATTATTAATTTATATTTATTTTATTTTATTATTAATTAATCTCTTTATTATAAAGATAAACGCTATATAAACGAGTCTCTAATTTATATATAATAACTAGAGCCGGTTCTACCGAAATTCGAATAAATTAAATATTAAGGCTCTCCGTTCAATATTTCAATATAACGTCGATAGGACCTAAATTAGTTCTCTTAGAGAGGAGTATTAAGGATTAATAAATAATAGGCTTCGTATAAATAATTAAATATAACTAGATAAATTTAATTAATTTAATTAATAATTTAATAAATATTTATATTTAAAATTTATCATTAAAAGTTTTAACAGAAATTAAGTATAAAGTTCTTATTTACTAGAAAAATACGTAGTTTATATAAAAGAAAGAAACTACGCTATTTATTTATTTATTTCTTTCTTTCTTTCTTTCTTTATCGAGTAGATAAGCGGGTAAACGCTTATTTATTTATTAATTTATATACTACGTCGAGTAGTAAATAATCCTTTAATTTATTAAATATACTAAATCTAATAACGTTTAAAGAGAATTTTAATCGTAATATTATTCCTCCCTTCTAACCTTCTTTATTTTTAAAGATAATCTTATATCTTCTTATTAAATAAAATAACGTTTTAATTTATAGGAATAGATCGTCTCTAAAGATCTTATAACTATAGTTATTTATATATATTATATAATATATTAAACCGAATATCGATTATTATCTTTATCGAAGAAATATAGGGAGTATATTAGGACTAGGAAAAAATATAAACTCTTAAAGTTTATTATTAATTTCTTAAGAATTAATAAGGCTCTAAAGTATTTAAAGTGTATAGAAAAAAAGATTAAGATTATATAAGAAATAACGAATAAAATCGTTAATTAAAAGAATACGAAATTAAAGAGGCTTCGTTAATAAAAGAAATTCCTAAAAGAGTGTAAATAAAAAATATCCGATAAAGATCTTATAAATATAAAGGATTTATAGCGTTTAAAAGAATTTAAGAAATTTAATAAAATAAAGTATATAATAACTAAAACTCCCTACTTTAATAATTTTATATCTTCGAGGTCTTTCTCGCTAGGGACCTATAATTAACTTTCTTATATTTTTATACCCGAAACTTCTTTAGAAATTCCCGATAATTAATTAAGTTCGTTAATAACTTTTAAATATTCTCCGATCCGTCGTATCCTTTTTTTTTAACGAGATAGTTTTAATTTTTATTATTTAGAATCTTTTCTACCTCGAACTTCGTTTCTTCTTTAATCTAAAAATAAAAAATATTTTATAAAAATATCTTAAAGTCTATTAACTTTAATCGTAAAATATAGAATATTAAATATACTTTAATATCGGATAAAAAATTTAGTTTATAATTAATTAATCCTTTACTTTTCTTAATCGGAAATAGTCCGATTTTAATATAGTTTAGTTTTTTACTCGGTTTTTTATTTATTATATTTTTTATTAAAAGGTATATTTTATCCCCCTCCTTTAATTAAAGATAATTTTTTCGATATTTATCTACCGTTTCCTTTATTCGAGTATTTATTTAATTAATTTAGATTTATATATTTATATATAACGCCTTTATATTAATTATATTAATTAATATTTTTTATATATTTAATCCCTATTTAGGTTTAAGAAATATATTAATATATTTATTATAATTCGTAAAGAACGATATAAGTTTTATTATATTAAACTAGTTATTATTAAATATTAATTAAATTATAAATATTTAATCGTTCTATTTCTTATTAACGTAATATCGTAAATATATCTTTATTATTTAGTTCGTCCGCTCCGTTTATCTATTTATTTATAAATAATATATAGTTAATATTCTTAACTTGGTTCCGATAGTATTAACTAGTATCCTTTAATAATTAGAAATAAATTATTTATCTTAATTAAAAATAATCGATTTAGGTATCCTATAATCTTTAATTAATTAATCTAATAATATAAAAGCGATTTATTCTACTTTATAAATTTCCTTAATTAATATTATTATAGTATATTTATTAAATTTATTATAAATTATTATAATAAAGTTAAAGATCTTTATTATAATAAAGTCTTTTAATTTTAATAATTTAATAACGAAGTTTATTACAATATCGTTTTATAATATCTTTAATACCTAGGCGAATTAGATTTAACTATATTTAATATACTTTATAAACTTATTCTATTAATATTCGATATATTCCTTAATATATTTCTCGATATATAATTTTAATCCTAGCGCGTCGTATTCTTTATAAATAAATTTTATAATTTTAATAACTTTAAGGTATCCTTAAACTAGATTATTATAATAATCGCGGATAATTTCCTTAAAATATCCTTTAAGAAAATAAGTTTTTTTATTATATTTTAATAATTTAGTTTCTAGTTATTAACTTCTTAATATTTTTATTAAGATATCGTTTTTATAACCTTTCCGGATATTATTCATAATTCCGGGAATAAAGATATATAGTATCGCTACTAGTTATCGTACTAGGATTAGCGATTTATCTTATTATTAAATAAAAACTAATTATATAATTACGTCCTTTTTCTTTATCTAGTCTTCTCGTTTATTAAATATATCGGCGCGATTATTATTCTTTTTTAGGGTATAAAAGATCTTAAATTTATATTATTTTAATAATTCTAATTATTTAACCTATTTTCGATTTAACTATTATATCGTTATAAAGTTAAGAAGATTCTTATAATTAATAAAGATAATAAGATCCGAGTAAATTTTTATATATACTCTTTATTATTCTAATAAAGATACTACTACTAGTAATTCCTTATTATAAATATTATAATTTTATTCTACTAATAATATTTTCCTAGAATAATATATAATAAGGTATTATTTATCGTCTCTTTATTAAAGTATATAAATATTTATTATTAAATCTAAAATATCGGTTTCGATTCGAGTTGGTTCGTTACTTCGAAAGGAATATAATACCGGCGGCTTTTTATAAACCTTTTTAAATACCTCGAAAGATTATTATTATTCTTTTCTTTATTAAAAAACGATATTTTTCTTTATAATATCCGTTAATAATAAAGTCTTTTTAAAATAATCTTTAATAAACCTTCTATGAAAGTTTATAAATCCTAAGAAACTTTATACCGTCTTAATATTATATAATATAAATTATTCTTTAATACTCTTAATCTTTTTAGAGTTTATATAAATACCTTTAATATTAATTATAAATTTAAGGAATATAATTAATTCTTTATAAAACTCGTATTTCTTTAATTTAAAAAGAAACCTAGTTAATAATAAATAAATTAGGATATCCTATATATATTAAATATATTCCTCCTTATTAGTAGAGTAGATTAAGATATTATCGAAGTATATAATCACCGGTATATCTAGGTATACTCGTATAATATTATTAATTAATATTTAATAAACTACTGGTGCGTTAATAAATCCGAAGGGTATTATTAAATATTCGTAATAATTATATTTAATTCTAAAAATAGTCTTCTACTCCTCGCCTTTTTTTATTTAAATTAAATTATACGCGCCTCGAAGATCTAGTCGTATAGAGATTTTTATTATTATAAACCGATTTTATAACTCGTTAATATTTAGTAAAGAATACCGATTCTTTATTATAATATTATTTAACTTTCGGTAGTTTATATATAATCGTAAACTTTTATTCTTTTTCGCTACGAAGAGGATTAGATAATTTATTAATAATTTAGATTCTCGAATAAATCCCTTTTTAAAAAAATTATTAATATACCCGCGAAGTACTCCGAATCCTTTTCCCGATAAAATATAAATAAGTCTAAATATCGGTTATTTATTTAATTTAAATTCGATTTTATAATCCTATAACTAATATTTAGATAATACTTTTATAATTATCTTTTTTTTAAAAAGGTACTTTTATTATTAATACTCTTTAAGGATATTAAGAGGTTCGTTTTTATTTTTAGAAACTTTAATTTATTCGCCTTATTACTTTCTTTAATTAATATATATCGAGTTAAATCCTTATATAAGATTATTCTTCTTCGAAGATAAAGTATTATAAATTTTAACCGGGCTACGATTTATCTTTTTATTTATAACTATCCTTTATAGGTATATAAGTATTATATTAATAATATCTCTAATATATAGAAATATAAATACCCCTCTCTTTTAATCGATTATTAAATTATATTTCTTTAATTAAGGTATTCCTAGAATAATATAATAAATAATTATTCTTATTATATCGAAGGTAATTTCCTTATAATAATATTAAATAATAATTAATAATAGGAATTTTTCTGTATTTACTTTTCTTATTAATAACTTCGACCCGTTAGTTAATTAAAGTTTATATATTTTTTTTCTCGAGTTAGTAAATTAATTACCTAAATTATTATTCGAAATATAAAATTCCTAGTTACTCTTAAATCTATTATTATAACGACTTTATATCCGTCAATTTTTACTAGTATTCGTATATATATACTATATTAAGTTAAGTATAAAAATTATAATAAAATTAATATATTAATCTCCTCGTATTTCTCTTTAATATAAAGAATTAATCTTTTCCCGATAAAAATAGGAATCCGTAATACTTTTTAGATTTAAAGTATTTCTTATATTCTTCGATTAAATAATAGTATTATTTATTTTAATTATAGTATTTTCGTTCTTTATTATATCCTATTTAGTTTCGTAATTATAATTACTAGTTTTTATCGTAACCTAGGAAAACTTGGTTTTCCCTTTTCCTAATTAAATACTATAAATAATTATTTTTTATATAATTATTCTATTAACTATAATTATATCCTAGTTTTACGATATATTTTCGCTCTTTTAAATTATTATAATAATATTTATAATATTCGTTTATATATATTAATTAATATATCTCCCTATATTATAAATAATACTCGTTATAAATATAGTTTATTTTAGAGGGTTATCTTTTTTCCTTTTTTTTATCCTCGGGTTCTTTTTTTAATATAATAAATTAGCTTTTAAAATTATCAAGGTAATTTACTACCTAAAGTTATTCTTTAGAGTTTATTATACTTTATTCTCGTTTTTATTCTTTCTTTAAATCCTCCTTTAGAGTTTTATTATTATTATTATTTAATTTTTCGAGTTCTCGAATTCTTTAAATAATTTCTTCTTTAATATCTCTTTACTTCTTTAATAAATCGTTAAATATAATATTATCCTATATTAAATCCTTAAAAGATCCGGTTACGTTATTCGATATCTCCTTCTCAAATATATTTAATTATTATCGATTTATTATGTTTTTCGAATAATAGTTCCTAGCGATATAGCCCGGCTTATTATAATTATAATAATTCATTATTTTTTTTCCTTTATATTATTATTTACTTCTTTTTTAGAATCTTTTTACGGGTCCCTTCTTAATGAAATCGAGTTTTATTAATATATAACTATATAGGTTAAGTTTTTTATAGCGGTAATAATTAGCCGAATTATATTTATTATTATAAATTCTTAAACGCTTTTATCCGTTAATTCTACGTTGTGGAATAGGGTAGGGAAACTCTTCCCTTCCCTAAATAGGGAAGAGAACCGGGGAAGAGAAGGGAAGAGAATAAAGGCTCGATAATTCCCTTCCCCGGAGTAGAGAAAGAAAGAGAATAATAAGGAATCCCTTCCCTACCCTCCCTATAGGGCTGCCCCATATATGGCTATATATAGGGGCAGCAATAGAGTATATATATACATATATATAACTATATATAGAGGCAGTAATGGGGTAGTAATAGAGTATATATATATATATATATATAGCCATATATGGGGGCAGTAATGGGGTATATATATATATATATATAACTATATATAGGGTAGCCCTATAGGGAGGGTAGAGATAGAGAATAATAAGGAATCCCTTCCCCTCCCTATTTTCTTTTAGTATTCTCTTCTCTTCCCTATCTATTCCCTTCCCTACTCTAGGGAAGGGAATAAGGGTTAGTTTTATCCCTTCCCTTCCCTATTCCGCGGCGTAGTTAATTCCTCTATTATAATATTTCTTTATTATATATTCGTATAATTTATTATCGATCTTAATTATTTATTTTATAAATATATCGAGGTCCTTAATACTAATTTTTATTTATATAAATTTATCTTTAATATTATCCTTAAATCCTCGTCGATATATTATTATAAAAGTAGTATTATTTTAGTCCGTTAATATTATATAGCGTTAAAATTATACCGAGTAATTAAACGCCGATTTCCGCTATATTAAATATTAAATAATACGGACTACTATATTACTCTTATTAGAAAATCTAAATATATAACGAATTTTAGTTTAGAAACGAGAGAAATTCTCTATCTAAAACTTTATATTTAAATTATCGAAGTCGTCCGATTCTTTTATATAATATTTTAAAAATAATTTAACCTATTTCTACGCGTTACCTCTTATATAAATAATAGTAAAAATCGTTTATTTATTAACTAATATTATTCTTTTATTAAAGACGAAGAATAATTAAAATTAAATTAATTAATTATTAAACTTCTTATACTCTTTATAGTATTAATTTAAGCGGGCGGCCTTAATACGGTCCCCGTTATTTAAAGTATTATATTTTCTAGTATTATTTTAAGGATTTAGAGCTAGGGTTCTTTATAATTTTAAAGTACTTATTTTAAAAGTATTTAAAATATTAAGACTCTCCGTTTAATACCTTAATATAACGTCGATAGGACCTAGGTTAGTTCTTTTAGAAAGAAGTATTAAAAATTAATAAATAATAGGCTTTATATAAGTAGTTAAATATAACTAGATAAATTTAATTAATTTAATTAATAGTTTAATAGATATCTATATTTAGAATTTATAATGAAAAGTTTTAAAGGAAGTTAAATACGAAGCTCCTATTTATTAAGAAAGTACGTAGTTTATATAGAAGAAAGAAACTACGCTATTTATCTATTTATTTATTTATTCCTTTATCGAGTAGATAAACGGGTAAGCGTTTACCTATTTATTAATTTATATACTACGTCGAGTAGTAAATAATCTCTTAATTTACTAAATATACCAAGCCTATTAAGATTTAGAGAGAACCTTGATCGTAATATTAAATAACGAATATATTAATTAAAACTACCTCTAGTTGATTAAAATAACGGACGGAGTATTAATTCTTAATAGTTATTTATATTAAATATATTATTTATATATATATACGAGAGGCTAGAGTAAAAGAAGAGGTTCGCGTCGTATAATTATAATTATATTATTAAATTAGAATAATAAACTACTTTTACTCGATATTTTTTATTAAATTAAAAAACGAAGGCTTTATTAACTAATTAAGAAATTTAGATTAATATATAAATATAATTATATAAAATATAACCTATTTTAATCGGAGGTATTCTAAATAATAATATTATATATTAACTCGATATTAAATATTTAAATATTTAGTCTCTTTAATTTCTTAATTATATAATATATTTATATTATATATTTCTTAGATTCGGTAATTATTTATATCTTATAACGCGAAATTCAAACTTATTTTAATTTTATAGAGAATATTTTTTTATTAAAACGAATATACCTTCGTAAATTAAACTATAATTACCCAATTCTTATTAATAAATAATTCCTTATTTAAGTCGTTAAGAATAAGGTTTTATATAAATTACCTAAAAATACTTTATATATTTATATAATAAAATAACTCTCCGAGGGTAATTAATTTAAAAAAACGAATAAAGATAAAAAAAATATAATTATTCTACTTTATTAAAAATTAATATTTTTTAAATAATTTAATTTATTAAAAATTAAACCGGAATTTAAATTTAAGGAAGAAAATAAACGACTTATTAAATAAAAAGTAAATCTTCGTATAATAAAAGAATTTTATTATTATATAATAAAACCTGAACCTAAATTTTATATAATAATAAAGAACGAGCCTTATATAATAATTAAAAATAAATCTTATATAATAATTAAAAACGAGTTTTATATAATAATTGAAAACGAATTTTATATATAAAATCTAGAGTTAAAACTAAAGCCTTAGATACTAGTCTAGAAATAGTTTTATATAAAGTTTTCTTAGGGCGATAATAAATTTCTTAAAGATCTAATTCGTTACTACCTCGATTATATAATATTATTTTCGGTATCTCTTTTATTAAATAATCGGACTCGTATAATATTACGAGATCGAAGTTTAAACTTTATTACAAACGAAATAAATATAATCAATTATTCTTATTACGTCGGTAAATCGAAAACCGGCTTTAGCGGCTCGGGGTCTAAAAGTAAATTATTTTAAATATTTAAAATAAATTTAAAACGCCTAAATAATCTTAAATATACGCCGAGCGCCTCTTCGAGTAGTTTTAGACTCGATAAACACTCGACGGGTATTTAAAACTATTATAAAATAAACGTCGAGCTCCCTATAAACGTAATTTAAACCCAGAACTTTAAGAGCCCTAATTTTAGAAAATTATATAATTTACTACCTAAAAATTTTAAAAATCTTAATATTTTATAATCGCCTTTATCGACGATAACGACCCCTCGGAACGACCTCTAACGCTAGTAAGTTTTAATACCCGGAATCGATCGATTCAGGCGAAATCCTCGTGGGGGCGACGCCTAGGTCATGCGCCAAAGTATACGCTAGCGGTAGTTATAGGGGTGCGACAGCTATGGGGGTACGACAACGATAAAGTTATAACTATAATTATAAATAGAATAGAGTCATAGTTATAAATAGGGGCTATGAACGGGGGTTAAAATTAATAGCGCACCCCTAATTTAGCGCCCGTTAATAGTGGTTATAGATTTACTCGGTGTGCGCCCGAGTAGCCCTAGGCCCCTTGGCTATATACCTCGAGCGTACGTCGAGTCTATAGATAAACGTTTTTATTTCTAAAGTAATACTAGTATTTAGTATATAATAACTTCCTATATACCCCTAGGCTAGTTTTCTCCCGAAATTAATACGTGTCGCCTATAGTAATAGCCGGAGATGCGTTACTATAGAGTATACGCGTCGCTATGGGGGTTTACGCGTCGTTATAGAGTAAATCCGTTATGAAATCATGGAGGTATATTATCGTCATAGAGTACGAGCTCCGCCATGAAGCCATAGTAGTATATTGTCGTTATAGGGGTATATTGTCGCTATGAGGTGAAAACTCCGCTATAAAACTATAGAGGTATACTATCGCTATGAGGTAAAAGCTCCGATATAAATAAAAATTAATATAGAAGTAAAATAAGATTTATATTACTATCGCTATTTATTATTATTATTATTTATATATAGTTATCGCTTAATTCTAGGCCTAACGTCTTTATTATTTATTTTATTATTAATTTACTTTTATTATAATCCCCGCTCTTTACTTATTTATTAAATTATATCGTCGTTATTTTTAATATCTTTATATTTCTTAGTATTTACGTTCTTATATTAAGGTAGCTAGTCGGGATAATATTTAATTAATAAAAATTATATATAATTTTTTCCCTCCGCCTACTCCCTTTTGATTAAGAGATTTTTATAAATATAGTTTTATTTTTATATATAATCCTCCTCTTTTTTAATTACTATTAAAGTTACGGTTATTATAATTACCGTTATTATAATTTCCATTATTAACTCCGATATAATTATATTAATAACTTTTTATTTAATTAATATAATAATAAGGGTAAAGTTATTAATCTAGGAGGATATAATAATATTTCTAATTTCGAGGCTAAAGAATAAAAACTTCTTTTCTAATTTATAATATTTATTCTTAATATTTTCTAGAACCTTTTATAACTTTAGATAGTATTTTATATTAATATTATTTTTATTATTATTATAATATTTTAGTATTAAAACCTTCTAAATATCTTTATAAATAATAAATTTATACTTTTTGAATATAATTATTTATTCCGCCTATCACTTTAAGGTAATAATATTAAATAAAATATATTATTATTAAATATAACGATAAAGTAGCTAGTACTAATAGTAAAATTAATAAATTTATATAAATTTATCTTTATTAAATTTACTCTAGATAAATTTATTATATTTTATTACTTTTTTCGCTAGTTAAAGCTATTTAATAAGTAATTTTTAAATAAAGTCGATAAACTATTTTAATTTAAAATATTTAGAGTATTTAATACTTCTAAATATATATATTTTAATTATTTAGTTTTACGTACGCGTTTTCTAGTCCTAAGCGATAATAGTGATATAATTTATAATTCTAATAAAATTAAACTTAAATTAATTACCGCCGGTATATTTTTGAAGAGAATTATACTAGGATTTAACTCTATTAATCGATATATATTATAAAAGAAGATAAGAGTACTAGCGGGTATAATATATTTATTTTTCGCGTATATCTTATTATTCTTTTTAAATATATCTCTACTTTTTTAAAGACGTAATATAGAGAGCCGTTATAATTTCGTCCTTATAACTAGTTTTAATATAATATATATATAAGGCTTTATAGAGGTACTCGAAATAAACGGTATATTTTTTATAATTTAAATATCGCCGTAGAATACATTCTGAATAAATATAATAAAGAAAATAATTTACCTCCGTTTTATTATTAATAAAGCCTTAGAAAATAAATTTAACTATACGTTATTTAATTACCGAGTCGTCGGTAATAAAACAATATAAATTCTAATCTTTATAGAGGTAATATTATTCTTTGATTTACTTTAAAGTAATAATTATAATATTATTATCTTTATATTTATTTAGGAAATTAGTATTTAGGATCTAGATATTATTTTTATCGTATATTATAATTATAAATAAAAACTACCCTAAATAATTAATTTTATAAATAGAATCTATAAGAGTAAAGTAATTATAATATATAAGGATTTATAAATACTTTAGGAAATATTAATATAAATAATAATTAAATAATAAAGTAAGGTTTTTATCTAGATTTACCTAAATAATAATAAAAGAGATTATTTTATTATATTTATATTATACTATAATATTAGTAATAATATTACCGGTTTATTATTTTTTATATAAATAGTCCCGTTATTATTATATTTATTTCAATTTATTACCCCGAATTTTAATATTAGAATTTACCCTCTTCTAGCTAGTATTAATATTATAAATATAATTTAATATAATATAGGAGCCGCTAGTATTTATAAGAATATAATAATTAATAATAAACTTTATATTTTTTAGATTATTTTTAATTATATAAATTTAATAACTTTAAATTATTTTAGTAGTAATAGTATTTATAATAATAATAATAATTTTAATTAAATCTAAATAATCGAGAGTATAATTATATTCTTTATAAATATTATTATCGTTATTACCCCGAGTTTTATATAGAATTATTTCGACGCGGTAGAAGAAAGAGTCTAGTATTTTAGGGTAAAAAGAGTCGTAGTATTTAATTAATTTTAATTTTATCCTATTAATATTAAAAGTACGCGATTATTTATTATAGATTTTTTAATTTTTATAGCGCCTCTCCCTTATAGCGCAAAGGGTAAAAAGGTATTAATAATATTTTATTAAAATATACTCTTTATAATTCGGCTTCCTTAAATACCGGTATTATATATTATTAATAGATAATTAATATAAAAAGAACTACGCCCGGCTCTACTCGATAAATTTAATAATAAAATAAAAAAAATACTATCGCTAGGTTATAATATTATTAAGTATATTAAAAATAATAACTAAAGATTTTTTATCCTAACGGGCGTATTTTATTAATTAAATATAATTTATAACGGGGGCGATAATAATATAAATAATAATAATATTAATAATAATAAAAAAGAGAAAAAGAGGTAGAGTTAACGACGGTAAAATATATAAAAAGATAAAAACGCGACGATTATAATATTTTATTTTTATTTAAACTTCGTAGATTAGTTTATTTATTTACTCCTCGCGTCTCTAATTCCTACTATTATAGAATAGTACTAGATTACGGAGATTAGCGGACGGGGTAATAATAACGAATATTTTTATTTCTAAAATAACATTAGTATTTAATATATAATAATTTCCTATATACTCCTAGACTAGTTTTCTCTCGAAATTAATATATATCGCCTATAGTAATAACCGGAGATAAAAAGGGCTAGATTAATCTTTAAAATAATATCGACCCAAATTTTAAAAAAGTATTTATTCTATTATTATCTCTAGTTGAAAAAGATAAGACGAAAGTTAAGCTAATAGGATTTCACTACTCTAAAGTTATAAGGTTATGAAATTAGTTAAAATAAAAAAGAATAAAGATAATAGAGATAAAATTTAAGGTACTAGGGTAAAGAGTAAATATAAACTACTAACGCGTTCTAACGTAACGAAGATATCGTAATAAGAAAATAAAATTAATAATTAAATAAAAGGGTATAAAGGGGGTGTAAAAACTTTAAAAAAATTAATAATAATTATAATAAAAATTATAAAGAGTATAAAATATAAAGAGATATAAGAAATAATATATTATAAATTATAACTAATATAAATCGCGCTAGGAATAATCTTTAATTATATATAAGAATTAATAAAAAAGTATAAATTTTAAAAGGCCTAAATAAACTCGCTAAAATAAAAGATTTAGAGATTTAGAGCGAGGAGTATACCTAGGTTATTAATATAAAATTAGGTTAATATTACTCGTGGATATATATTTATCTTATCGAGATATATAGCCGAAACGAACCCTCCTCCCCCGGTAATAATAATTAACGCGAAAGCGAAGTAATTAATAATTAAAATAAATAATATTAGAATTAAGGGATAATTTAAGAAGGTAATTAACTTTTAATTAATTAAAATATTCTAGAAGAGAGCCTACTCGGTAGCGGAGTCGATTATCGGAATAAAATAAATAATAAAAAGAGACTTCGTTTTATATTATATAACGGTAGAGGTAAAATAAAAATAAAATAAAATAATAAAATAAATAAAAAGTATTAACCCCTCGGCGAGAGTATTAAAATAAATTTATATAATAATAATATATAATATAAGAAAAGAGGCCGTCGATATAAATAATTAAGAAACGATAATAAAGATATTAAAGAAAAATAATTATAAATTATACCTAGGATTAAATATTATAAATATAAAATAATTAGGATTCGCTTTTAAACTAGACGAATACGGTTGTAAAAAGAAATATTTAATACTACTTTTTAAGATCCCGGACCTAGATATAATAAATAAATTAATAACGGACGGGTTCTTAAAAAGCGAATAATTATTATTATATAAAAAATAGGAGAGAATAAATAATTTAAGGTAATATTTTAATTATTAAAAATACGATTATATAGCCCTAATTTATAAAAACTAGTTTAAATACGAGATATATATAGAACTTTATTAATTATACAAATATAGTACTGAAAGCCCGAAGGAAAAACGTTATACGGTTTACTCTAAATATTATAAATCTTAGAGTAAAGTATATTTAATTAGGTAAAAGGAGATATACCGAATCCGATAAAAATTAGAGAATAAACCTAGGTAATTCGCGGTATTATCGAGGATAATAACATTAAACTTTTAGGTATAATTAATTAATAATAAACTTATATTAATACCGGCTAAAGGTATAAGAAAGAGGAAAATAATAATTAATATAATTAATAAAGTCTAAAATATTATTATTATACCTAGGAAGGTAGGGAGGCCGAGATAAAATAATAAATTAATAATAATATTTAGGTAAACGATTCTTTAAGTCCTAAATAACCTTTTAATAATAATATTTAATTGATTAAATAAAAACCGGCTAGAATTAATACTACTAGATAATTAAAAAATAAACGAGGAATTTACGAATATAATATTAATATATAATAAATTATAATATTTAATTTAAAATTATATAGTATAATATTAAAGAAGAATCGAAGTTAATAATAAAGTTACTCTAAAACGAGTAAATGAAAAATATCGATATTATAATTATTTAAAAGCCTAGTTAGAACCCTACTACCTAAATATTATATAATAATAATACTAGTTATTTTTACTTAATATATAAAGGAGGCCTAAAGACTTATATATACTTTTATATAAATAAAAGAATCGATATAAATAACTAAAAGCTAGTTTATTATAGAGGCGATTTATATTTTATAAAAATTATATTAAAAGAGCGAAGAAATAAAAAGGAACCTCGGTTAAATAAAATTAAAAAAGAGGAGGCTATTAATCGAGGAATCCTTTATTATAAGGAAGTATAAATCTATAATATATATAATTTATTATTAATATAATATACCTTGACTAATAATCCGTTAATATTATTATTATTAAAAGAAGTATTAATAGAGGAGGACGAATATATTCTTTTAAAGAATTTTAACCTTTATTACTTTAACTAGAATAATATTAAGTAATATATATATTATATTATAACCGATTATCTCCTAGGAATAATAAAGTCGAGGGAAATAAAACTAGAATTACTAGAAATATTTATTACGTAAAAAGCCTAAGGATATAAAAGTATAATCGATTTATCGTTTTTTATAAAAGGAGTATATTAAATTAAAAATAACTTTATAGTCCACGAAGATTTATATTATAACTCCGATTATAAGTTAGTAGTAACGAAATTCGAGTAAATATAAAAAGAAGTAATATTATATATTTATTATACCTAAAAGAAGATTAAAGATAACGTTATTTAAAAGGAAATATAATAAAGCGTAAAGTCCCTTTATTAAATATTAAGAAAACTAAAATTTAAAAATAAAAAAAATATCGATTAATACCTAAATAAGATAATAGGAGGTTTTTAAGAAATTATTAAATTTATAATCTTATAGGCCCGTTTATATTAAAGAGCTAAATTTTACTAAAACTCCCGTTATATTAAAATTATATTAAAGATAAAAGAATATATAAAAGAGTATAAATAAAATTAAAATAAATAATAAAAGAATATATATAATTCGAAGAATAAAGATATTTTTTTAACGGGAGAGTATATATAAAATCTTATTAAAGTCGATAAAAGTATAAAAACTCGTAAAATAAAGAAAGGAGAAAAGTAACTACCTTAAAGAACTCCTTTAATTCCTAATTATTAAAGACGATAAAAGAGGAAAAGTTAAAAACTTTAAAGATAAAGTAAAAGCTCTATAAAGGGTATTTTCCCCCTCTTTATTAATAGTAAATTTAAAGAATATCGACGGAATAAGGTACCTAGAGCCTATTAGATTTTAGAATATATATTTAATTATAGATAATAATAGAGGTAAAATAGTTAATTATTATCTATAATATTACTATTATTATATACTTAGTATATAAAGCTAGTTTAATAAATAACGCTAAATTTAATTAAATTAAACTATAATAGAGATTCTACCTAAATACTAATACTCCTATTTAGAAACGACGACGTTATAAATTAATAATAGTACTAGTCTATTAAATAATACCCTCTATAACTAGTCCTAGTATTACTAGTATATAAGCGAACTTATTAAGGTCTACCGGCTTCGTTATATAATTAATAATTATAACTAACGTATTAATATAGATAATTTCTAATTTATATATTTCCGATATTAATTACTTTATAAAATAGTAGTAGTTCTAAATATATTTAGTACGCGAGTAGTTTACCGGGTTTAACGCTATTTTAATAACTAACTAATTATTAATATTAAGGCGAATAGGGTTAAGGTTATTATTATTATATTTTAACTCTTTAAGAAGTAAGTTAAGGAATAATAACTTTTTAATAATATTAATTTAAATTATATACTCAATTTTAGTAATCGATAAAGTATATAGGGTTTACTATTTAAATAACTAAATAATAAGTTTATTCTATAACTATAATATATAATTTAATATAATATAACTAGTATCTTTATAGTCGGCCTATAAGTTATTAATCTAAAGTATTAATTTACTTTTAAGATTAAGACTAGTATTATAAATATTCGATTTATAGTATAATCCTAGGCTTGAAGTACTAATTAAATATTTATAAATTCGCTTTATAATATTAAAATAAATACTAGTAGGTTTTATAGTATAACGATTATATTTATTAATAGTAAATACTAGATCGGGTCTAGTTATAGTTACTAATTATTATAGTACTTTTATTAAGGATTTATATACTTTAATCTGTTTCTTATTAATTTTATAACCGTCGGGAGCCTTCTATATATCGTTACCCTAATTTATAGAGGTTACCGTCGGGTAGTATTTAAATATATTAATTTACTCGAGTAATTACCTAGTAAAACTAGTCTAGTTAATATATATAGTATAATTAAAACGATCGCGAATGACCTTTATATCTAGATACTATAAGATTTTACTTAAATACTTTACTTCAAAGTATTTATCTAGTTATTACTTTAGTAAACTAGTACTAGCCTTATTAGGGGCGAGAATAAGAATATCGTTAATATAAATAATAATAATTATTCTATCCTTATAAACGAATACCGAATAGTTTTTATTAAAACGCTCGTATTTATTTACCTCGAAGAAGATACGTAAAGTATTATATTATTCGCGAGGTAATTATTTAAGGCTATATAAAGTACACTTTAATAAATAAATAATTTTACGATCCCTATTAATATATTTATATAGTTATTCGATATAGATATCTTTTTATAATAATACTTCTAGGAATATTAAAATTATATTTAAATACTTTAGTTCCTAGTCGTATTTGGCCTTTAATACTAGTAGAATATACTAGTTTAAAGACTTTACTATTAATAAGAAGATTTTATAGTAATTAAGACCCTCGATTTACCTAAATCCTTTAATAACTTAACGGGTCTTATACTAATTAAGTACTTTTATTAAATCTAGTTTAATAACTAGTATTTACCGTTTTAATAATACTCTTTTACTTAGTAGTACCGGAATAAAATCCTAAACCCTATTATTTATAAGATTATTTAACTCTTCGGTAAATACTATATATTATTTATCTTTATCGGGTTTATTTAGTACTTTTTATATAATTAACGGAATAGTAGGAATATTATCTAGTTTAGCTTTATTAACTCTTAATATAAATCCGCGCTTAATATATTCTCTAGTATTATAGAGTTCGCGATAATTATTTTTATCCTAGTTCCTACTAGCTCTTCATTAAAGAATTAGTTTATTATCTAATATTTCTACTTCTTAAATAAGTAATTCAAATTATAATTCAATTTCTTTAGGAAATACCTTTACGTTATTAATAAATAGTATTATTATAAGATTATTAATAATAGTATTACCGTCGAGGTTATCTACCTCTTCGTTTATAAATCGTACTAGTATTAAATTAACATTAATAGTATTTTTAGAAAAGAAATCCTAGGAGTTATTATTATACGTTTTACCCCCCGTTTCTTTATTAATAATAGCGTCGTTAAATCTCATTTATAAAGCGCGAAAGATTTATTTATCCTTAGGGTCCTATAGACGGTATTGATTTAATCCTTTATAATTAAGAAATTTATATTTTCTACTCTTATTATCTAGTTTCCTAGATACCGGATTCGTATTATATATATAAATAACGTAGCCGAAAGTATATATATAATCGAGTCGGGGTTTATAACCGTACTAGGTTTTAGAAAGAGTTATTCTATTAAGTATTTTAATAAATAAACGATTTTTATAATAAATTATAAAATTTAAGGCTTCGCCTTATATAGATTAAAATAAACCGGTATTATTTAGAATATTTCTTACCCTCTCGAATAAAATACGAAAGGTATATTTCGTAATAGGGTTTTGGTTTAGATTATAAAGAGTAGATAACTCCTATTAAATTCTACGTTCTTTTAGAAAATCCTGAACCTTATAATTAATATAGATAGTTTTATTATCGATATTAAGTCGTTTTACCGGGTAACCTTAAATCGATATTTAATTTAAATAATTCTTAATAGTAACTAGCGTATCGGATTTCCTCTTTAATAAAATTATAAAAATTATATCGGTAGTATTATCTATAAAGGATTCGGTATAGGAGTATTCTTTTATTATTTATTTAATTAATCCTCCCCCTACGAGGTTAGAGTATATAAATATACCCTTTATTATTTCTCGTTTATTAGGGTTCTAGCGACGAGGTTAACGAAATAATTCCTTAATCTATTTCCTTATTATATATAATTTATATAGTTTATAATCTGGAATTAACTTCTAAAGACGATTTACTTCGTTAATATTAATTCTTTTATTTATAGTAACTAGCTTCTTTATATCCTATATATTTAAATATACTAGACGCTAGTACTATTTATCCTAGGAGTAATGATTTACCGGGTAGTTATATAACGATTTTAATATATATAGAGTTTTCGAATACTTTAAATCTAGTAGGTAGTTAGTATTAATACGCGTTCTTAATAGTACCTTCTTATTATTAGAATTTATAATATTGAATCTATTATTTATAATAATAGTAGAATATCCCTTTTATTCGAGAGTAGTAATTAAGAGTAAGTTATAATTTATTCTAGGTATATAGTATATATTAATAAAGATAATTTAATTTAGTTTACTATCGATAATTATTAAATAGTATATAAATCCTATACTTTTTATACAAAGATATTAATTATTAATCCTATTTAAGGAATCGTTATACGGCTCGTAGGAAATAAATTTAGTTTTATCCTATAATATATATATATTAGAGGCGGTATCTATATAGATTACGTCCTCTTTAATATTATATATAATATTAGTATTAATAGATTTCTATTTAATTATAAATAATTTGATTTATATACCTTTAGAATTATTATTATCCTAGTTTTAAACCGTAGTTTTATTCGATTTCCTATCGATATTCTCTTTTATATAACCTTCTTTACCTTTAAATAACTTCTAGTCCTATAGGTATATTTTAGGGTAAAGATAATAATATTCATTTTTACTATAATAAGGCGATTTATAATAAAAGTAGAGAGGTTTCCCTTTATCCTTTTTATCTTTCTCGTCTTTATTATTATTATTATTAGTAATAAAAGACTTCTCTTTTCCAGGCTTATCCTATTTACTAAATTTAATTATATAAATATACTAATTTTCTTCTTTATCTTTAATTATTCGATTATATTAACCGAGAGTAATAATTATATTATTAATACTAGGTTCTTATTTCTCTTTAATACCCTAAATTGAATTAAATAATAGGGGAGCTAGACTCTCCTCTAAACCTATATAAAAGAAAGTATTAAATATTTACTCTAATAATAGTAGTCCTATTTTAATTAAAATTTAGTATATTATCTTAATTATTAAAGTATAAACCTCGATAATAGTATATTTTAACGAGTCGATTTTTAAGATTTTAAATATTACTTTATCTTTAGTATCTAGATTACTCTCGTTATATAACTTTATAAATATAACCTATTAATTAATAATATTCTCGATATTTTTTATATACCTTTATAGGCTTTCTTTAATAAAGAATATTAATTTAGTTATAACCCTAGTATTCTTTTTATCCTAGGTCTTTACCGTCTTTTATTATTTAATTAACTCTTTTTTATAATCCTCCTTTTCCTCTTTAATAGAGAGTTCTTTTATTTCCTAGATAAATTTTATAAAAGTAATAAATCGAAGCTCTTTATTTAATACTATTTAATCGACGTTATCGAGGACGTATTTATCTATTATTTCGCGCTTGAATTTAGGCTAGTTCTTCGGCCTATTTAACTTCTTAATTTTAAATTCCTAATAATCCGTTATAATTATTATTTACTACTATATAGACTAGGATCTAGAGGTAAATCTAGAGGTAGTATTAAAATCGTTATATACGCGGTTTAAAAACTTCTTTAAACGTATTTATTAAAGGGTAGTAAATATTAAACCTAGATTTATAACTCTTTAAAATATACGTTTAATTATAAATAGTAATAGAGGTTAAATAGTTAATTATTATCTATAATATTACTATTACTATATATTTAGTATATAAAACTAGTTTAATAAATAATATTAAACCTAATTAAATTAAAGTATAGTAGAGATTCTATTTAAATACTAATATTAGAATAAGTTAGGAAATAATTAGGATAAAAATATATAAGATAATATAGTACCTAGCGGCCGATAAAGTATTAAGAATAACTAGAATCCCGAATCAATTCCTAAAAATTATAATAAAAACGGAAGTAATAAATATTATTATTTATTTATTCTAGGCCTATTTTAAATAAAGATACTACCCGAGGTACTTTAAAGAGGCTAATATAATAATTTTTAAAAAATTGAAGAAAGGCGATTATTTAGAGCCAAAATCATATAAGTTTATTATACTCCTCGATAAATTTAATAAGGCGCTAGAAGTAATTATCTCTAGAAAGTTAAATAATATAGCGGAGGAGTATAAATTATTATTATTATAATAAATAGAGGCTAGACGAAAGTATTTAATAAAAACCGCGTTAGAGATCTTTATAAATATAATATATACTATATAAAACTATAGTAGGAACGGGAGGGGAAAGATAGTAAACCTATTATTATTAAATATAACGGGAGCGTTTAATAACGTTTTATAAAAAAGACTATTATACGATCTACGAATAAAAGACGTTCCGCGCCTAATTATTAATTAAATAATAAACTTTTTATCGGATAAGGTTATATCCGTAATATTTAAAAAAAGAACGAGTTTAATAAAGGAGGTAATAACGGGTATTCTATAAGAATCGCCTATTTTACCGGTACTCTTTCTATTTTTTAATATATTATTAATTAAAGAGTATATTAAAATAAATTTATTAATATAGATTAGAGGATTTATAGACGATATTTACCTACTCGCCTATAACGAGAGTATAAAAAAGAATTATACGAATTTAAAACGGGCCTATAATATTTATTTAAAATAAATAATTATTTATAATATATTGTTTACTTTTTAAAAGTACGAGCTAGTCTATATATCTCGAACGCCGAAGAAATTTAATATAGAAATAACGATAAATTTTAAAAATATAATTATTAAACCTAAAGCGAGTATTAAGATCTTAGGATTACATCGATAAAGCGGGGAGCTAGTATTCTACCGAAAAATATATAAAATATATTTAAATTTATTTAGTTTATATACTAGCCCTAAAGATTATTTTAATATCTATTTTCGTTAAGAGTTACTAAAAGTAACCTTTTCCTATTAGTAGTTACTATTTACTATCTTATATAGTTATATTAAATACGAATACGCGCGAATCGTATCGGGCGATTATATCGTAGTCGGAGTATTATATTTATTAAACGCGTAAATTACTATTAATGAATCATATTTAATAAGCGTATATATCGCTATTAGGATAATACGTTTATTAAATATATAAGTTTATATTATCGTCCTATTTATTTATATTATTATCTGTAGTCTTATCGACTTTAATAGTTTCTTTGTTTTTATCGCTTTATTAATTTTTAGCGATTTCTCCGCCGTAACCTAAATCGCCGCCCTTACCACTACCGCTACTATTATTAATATTATATAAATTTACGCGTTTAGTACTAAATATATATTTATTAAAACTTTATAAATAATTACTAATTTTATTCGATATATAATTATTATCTACCTTTTTCCGACTTCCTTATTATATTATTTAATTAATATACTACTATTTATTAAATTTTACGTAAACTATATCGTTATCTTTATACTTCCTTAATTTCATTTTTTTTAAATTTTATTATTACTCGTAATCTTTTCCCTAGCTATTTAATATAAACTTTATATTTATTTTTATTATCGCTCGATATAATCGAGTTAATATTATTTCTTTTATATTAAACCCGATTAGGTTCTTCCGGTATAAAGACGGCCTAGAATTCCTTAAACCTCTATAATTTAAAGATAACTTAATCTTCTAGCTATTTTTCTCTTTATATAATATTAAAAATATACTTCTCTTTAGGTTTAGAAACTTTACGCGAGCCGCTTTATACTTTAATCTTTATATTATTATCGGGTTCTTTTATTCTAGCGGAGGTTTATCTAAGATTCCGTAGTAAAGATAAAAGCGAGTCGGGGACGATATTCTATTATAAATAATAAATTAATTAAGTTTAAAATAGTTACACTTTATTAAATTTACGTATTAAGAACTTAATACCGGCGTTCGGGTAATAATAAAGATTAAAGATATTAAAATATACGGGTTATAAAGGGATAAACTATAAACGCCTAATTAATTTATTTTAGGATTATCGCTTTACGCGTATTAACCTATATTACTTTTATATTATTAATTAATATAAAAAGATTATCTTAGAGTTTATTATCCGAAAGATTAATTTATTCGTCGTTATCTAAATTATTAACGAAGGGTAGATCGTATATCTAACGATTATTAAAGTTTATTATAACCGTATCGTTATTAAAATCGAATTTTTTTATACTTTTAATAATATCCTTTACCCTCTTTAATAATACTTTACGAATACGGGTTTTATACTTTTTATCGTCGAGATTTATTTATACCCTTTATATTCTTCTTTATTAATTTAATACGGACTCTCGTTAGCTAGTTATAATATATTTATCGGTAATAAAAAAGAATATAAATACCTACTCTATACCCTCTCCTCTTTAAACTTCTCGACTTTATACTCTTTAGTAAGGTACTCCGAGATAATATATATTATTATTATAACGGTAAATATAATCAAGAGATTAGGGAGGGGTTTAAAAAAATTTCTTATATTCTCTTTATTAATAAAACCGTTCTCCGATAGTTTAAATACTATATAAACGAGTACTTTTATTAGAATAAGGTTCGTTTATTTATCTTTTTTATTATCGACCTATATCTTCGTTAATTACGTTATTAGACTAGAGTATATCTTATATTAAAATATATAAAAGTTTGGCGGTATAATAATCTAGTAGCGAGGGAGATTACGTTTTACTACGAGTCGTTCTATATATATATAATAATTATTATAGTTCGTACGATCGCTAAGGCGTAGGCGCGTTATTATTTAAAAAAGTCGAATAACTATATACTAGGTTAACTTTAATATAAAATATCTATTTAAATAAATCTAATCTTTTATACTTCGGTTAAAATAGGCCGATTATCGACTTTATTAAACTTAATTCCGATTTTAAACCCCGAGTTCTTAGTTACGACGTCCTATATATATTATATCCGATTATTAATCTATTAAAGATTATTATCTAGTTAAAGCTCTTTATTTTTACCCGGATTATAAATATATCTAGTTAAAATAATCGCTTTTAAAAACTTCTCGTAATTAAGAATAATAATAGTATATATCTTATAAGACTTTATCTTCGTCCGGCGTTTCGTACTACTCTAAAGGTAAAGATTATATTTATATTAATTCTTATAAATATTAAATAATCGTAGAATATAAATTAACCTTACCGCTAGAGCCTCTCTTTATTTAATTTTCTATAAAATAACTTACCTACGGTAACTCTAACCTATAATTAAATTAATTAGATTCGATTATATATAGTCCGAGATATTTACTCTTATCTCTATATATTTATTATCTAGGAAAGTTTTCGAGTAACTCTATTTTTTATTATTTTTAGGCTACTCGTTCTCTTTATCGCTAGAATCCGAATCGTTATAATTATATTTTAATTCCGAGTTAAAGTAACGATTATTCCGCTATAAATTCTTATAGGACGCGTTATCTCTATAATAATCCTAAAAGGTAACCGGATTAATATTAAATATCTTTTAATTATAAATCGTAAATTTACCCTATTAGATAGTATATTATTAAGGTATAAATTACGAACTTATATACTACTTTAATCGGATTAAATAAAGCGGAAGAAGGGTATTAAAAAGTAGTAATTATTAATAAAAATAAAATTCACGCGGTCGGGGGAAAGGGGGGAAATTACTTATTTTTAAAAAATTAAACCCTAAAGATCTAATCCTAATTCATCGAATATAACTAATATTTATTAAATATTATAAATATTAATTCTCGAGGTTTATATTAAAGAAGCCGGCTATCTTTAATTATTAGATTTATTATTATAGTTAATACCCTTTTTCCTATTTAAATTTAATATTTTCGTTTTAATCGTATATCGAGAGCCTCGCCGCCTAGGCTATTTAAGTTTCGGTTAAAGGTCTCGATCCTTTAGGGGGGGTTTATTACTATATATACTATATAATACTCGACTAATAACTCTCGGATATTAAAAGAAAAACGCTTAATACTTTAGGGATATATTTCTATTAGCGCTACTCTCTATTCCCGTTCGTTAGAGATAATTATATTTAGTAGACTAAAACGGGCGTAGATAATCGCGTCTTTTTTATTATCGTAACCTAAATCGGTTTTAATTAAGGATATAAACTTTCTAAAGTTAAAGTTATCTATACTCGTTAGCCCCGTATATATACCACTTTTTTAAATATCCTAAACTATATAGATTATACTCTAGTCTATACCGTTTCTAATATATAATATTATATAGCGGATAAAGTTAATCCGATTAATATTTTTACTTATATAGGTAGAGTTCGGCCTATTATTTAATTCTTTTAATAACCCGGCGCTCGGGAGTCTCTAATTTTCTTAGGTATTTATATAACGTTATTTAACTCTTACCCGTCTCTTTCTATTATAGTTATTTCTTTAGGCGAGGAAAAATAAGTACTAGTTCTTCTATTATTTAAAAATATTACCGAATATATAAACGAACTCGTTATAGATACCGGCGAAAATAGGTCGTAAATAATCCCTTATATTTATTATATTTAGTCTTTAACCTAGGAGACTTATAACCTCTAATTATTTTTATAATTATATAAAGATTAATAAATATACGGCCTTATCGATACCTAGTTTCGTTTTTATAATCTTCGCCGATTATACTATATTATTAAAATCTCTTAAACTTATTCTTAATTAGCCCGTCCCTAACTATCGTAAATATTATATTTAATAATCTTCCGTATATTCGCTAATATCGAGGTATTACTTTATTATTTATTTATTCCGGCGGTAAAATCGGGTAATAAGAAAAAAACCGAGCTCTAGCTCTAATTAATATAAGAGTAATTAACCTATATTTTGTAATAGAACGATTTCCTACTATTTATAATCGAATATACTATAATTTACCCCCGTAGCTTATCCTATAATATTTATTATCTTAATTATTCGCGCGTAGTTTATAAATTAAGTAGTATATTATAAGTTTAAATATTATATTAATTATATAATCTACCTTCGCCTACTATAATTATAGTAGATTTAATTATTTATTAATATCCCTTATATTAAAAAGTCCTCGTTATAGATTAAATTATATAAATCCTAATCGGTATAATTATTAATATAAAATACGTTATCTTTTCTTATAGTTTTACTTATATACGCCGGTATAATATATATACTCTTTATAATTTTTATTATAAGGATAATTTAACGCCTCTTAAACGTCCTTTATTTAATAATTAAATTTACCGGCTATAATTCTACCTCTATTATATTATAAATCTTATACGGAGAGTCTTTATTATAAATTTTTAAAAAATCGACGAGGGTATAACTATATTAAAATAGTTTACTTTTAACGTTTTAATAGTTTATATCCGATACCGTTAAAAGAAGCCGGAGCTAGGTAGGACTTTAATTATAAAGAGAAATTATACGAGACTACGGTTATATTTCTTATATTAAAATATAGTTACGTCTCTACTCTCCTTAACTCTATTAATTAATTTTATATATTACGCGGTCCGTAATTAAATTTTTTAAATTTTCTAAATCTTTCCCGTCTAGCTTCTAATATTATAAAGACGGATAAAGATAAATAAAATATAAATTAACCTAGGTAAAATTAATTTCTCTCTTATTTATAATTTTAATAGTCGTCGGTTCTTTACCCCCCTCCTACCGGCGTTAATATATATAAACGGTTAATACCTCTAAAAAATATTCGATATATAATTTCTTTTATATTACGGATAGTAGGTATTAATATATAATATTAAATTTTATTTTTAAAACTCTTTTCCTTTTCTAAGGTTTTAAATTATATTAGAATCTAAATAATCGAATCCCGCGACTAAGTTTTAATACCTTAATTATAAAGACTACTATTTTTAAAGTAAATAATCTTATTATAAAATAAAATAAATTATCCTCTATAACTAATATTCGTAGGTAACGGGAAATATAATAGATAAATTATTCTTAAAAGACCTCTCGTTTATTAATTAGCTCGAAGAAAAGTTTAATTAAATAACGATATATTATTTCCCTATATTCGGTATTATAGTTATCCGTAGGGCCGAATATTCGAATTTACTCTACGTAATACGTTATTATATAAAGCTTTAGGATATTAAAATAACTATCCGGGTTTACTCCGTTATTTAATTTATACTAACGAAAATAATTCTTTAGTTTATTAAAATAATAAAGTACGTTTTAAAGATATCCTAATATTTTATCGTCGTATAAACGGTATTAAATAATTAATATAAAGTTTATAAATACCTATACGTAATAGAGTTCCCTTCTATATAAATCGGCTAGTAGCGGAGCGATTACTAGTATTAATTATTATATAATTACTCTTCGGTCTTTACCTATTTATTATATAACGGCGCTATAATATTTATAGTTCTTTAAATCGTAGAAGATTAGAATAATACGAAACCTTTCGTTTAATTATATTATTTTTAATATATTTTTTAATTTTACCTTCGCCCTCTTTAATTTCCTAATAGTAGGCGCGCTCTCCTCGATAATTAAAATAATTTATTTAAAAAGATAATTAACCGTACCTTTAAATAATTAATATAATATATCGACTAGTATAACTTTATATATATTAACTATAGTATATAATTAGACGAAATTATATATTAGATATACCTATTAATTATTATTCTCTAGGATATTTTCTTCGCGCTATTACCGAATTTAGGACTAAATAAAAGAGTAGGTTCGGAGGCGCTATTTACTTTAAAAATTTCCTCGTTTATTTAATAATATTATATAGATCGTATATTATCGGCCGTTTTTAATTCTTATAATTAAAACTTACTCCTTATAATCTATTATAAAGCCTACGATAATCGGATAATAAAACCGGATCTTTTAATTTATATATATAATAAAGAGACTTATAATTATTATAATTCTAATTATTAACTTAAAATTAGGATTTTAAGATTATTTTAGGTAAAAACTTCTATTATATTTATAGTCGAGTATAATTAATATAGATTTATACTATACGTCGGATTTAATATATTCGCCGTTATTAGGTATAATAGGTAGAAGTTTTAAAAATACTAAATCTAGTCGTTTTTAACCTCGCCGTATTTATACCTTTAGATTCTTTATAGTAAAATAGATTAATTATACGATTCAGTTACCTTTATACCGTATAAATAAAATCTTATCTATAGAAAGAAGTAATAGTACTACGGTAACTTTATTAAGAAACTTCTTTTATATCTATTATTACTAGTCGCCGGTATATATCTCGGTATATACGCGTTTATTATTATTATTATACTAGCGCACGGGTTTAAATATTATTTTATTTTTAAATAACCGGTACCCTAAAAGAAATCGAAGGGCCTTAATAAATATCTCGATATAAAATATTATAATTCTTTAGCTCGGTCTCCTAGATCTTTAATTAAATATTAAATATTTATTTTATTTATTCATCTTCGTCGATTCCAAATATAATACTATCTTATATTTCGGTTAGGTTATCGGTATTCTTATAATTAAAAAGACTATATAATAGTTCGAGTCGAATATTATAGAAAAACTCATTACGACCGCCTTTAATTACTTTTTCCTCGTAAAACTACTAGGCGAGCGCGTAGTTATATATACTCGGAAATAAATAATATACTCCTCTTATTTTATTAATAAATTAAGAATATTTATTAAACTTTATAAAGTTAATATTTACTTTATTAAGTTTAATATTTATTTCTACGCGACGATTATTATCTTCCGTAAACGTTTCTACCCGAATATATAAGAATATAAATAAAAGACTCTTACGCCCGATATTAAAAGATAAAATTAATAACTTCTCTTATTTACCGTACTCTAAATTATTATAACTAAACCGGTTCGAGGGCGTTTAATAAATAGTAATCTCTATATTTATATCGACGTTTTTTATATCGACGGTGAAAGACTTTATGTTAATTCCTTTTATACTATTTATTTCTATAACCTCGTTATCTTTCTAGGTATACGTCGCTAGTCTCGTCGATTATAGGAGTCGCCGAGGTAAAAAGGGTAAAACTCGCGGTTTCTTATATAAATAATTATCGACGAAGACTTTATAATACGGTAGGTATTTATTAAATCTATTAGAATTTACGAAATTCCGCCTATAATACTTATATATATATAGTACTATAATATTTATTTACCGCGGTAATACTATCGCTTTATAATTATTATACTATATATATAGTTAGGTAAGATCGGATATCCGAAATAAAAATCGAAAAGGGGGCGTTCGATAAACGAGTTCGATATTTATTAAATATACTTTCCTATATAATATATATTATTAGGTAATATTTAATTTATTTCCTACTAATTTATAATCTTCCGTATAATAATAAAAGTAGATTCTTCGAATAAATACGCGGGCAATATCTAGATTTATTATATAATAAAATTTTAAAGACTACCCGCCGCGAGTTAATTTACGCTAATAAATAAATAATATCTTAGCGGTCTAATATTCAGATTTTTTAAGTCCTTATCTTTAGAATAATCTACTACTAGACGTTCCGCCGATATTAAAGAATAACGGTTTAGTTTATTTATAATTTTACTAGTTTATATATACTTAGTCTTCCCTATTATCTAATTTATTAATTATACTCGGGATCAAGGCTATTAATAACTATTATAATAAAATAAATAAAAGGAGCTATTACTAAAAGATCCGAGACGTATATATATTCTTTATATTTATACCGATAATAAAAGAGGGAGTAATATAACTCCGAAACCCTTCTTTATTAAGAAAACGAAAGTATTAAGGACTAATAATAGCGATAAACCGTAAGGGCCTATAAATAATACTTAATTTATAACTATAATAAATAGTAGTATATAATATAATATAAACGATATTAATAGTCGGTTTCTCGAAGGTTTCTATACCGCGTATTAAGCGAAAGTCTTTTTAACTAGCTCAAAAATAAATTTAAATTAAATCTTTCGTCTCTTCCTAATAAGATTTAGCCTTTATACTACCGATATTTTTAATCTATTAATTTATAAAAGGAATAAATAGTTTACCCGTAAATTATCTTGACTCGCTTTTTATTTAATTTAACCGTATAACTATATCGAGAATATATATAATTAAATAGAAGGGTTATTAGGGCTACGGATATTTATTTCTAACTATAAAAAATATATCGGCTCTAATAATCGAGTAGGTACTTTATTTATAAATATCCTTTATATTATTATTATAATTAATTATAAATAAACCGGACCCGTTAAACCTAAAATCGTTCTCGAGAAGTATACTCCTATAATTAAAATAAATATTAATATTAATATTCTTATTAACGGCGAGTAAACCCTACTACTACTCCTAAGAAAAAGGCGGGTATAAAGTATAAGGTTACTACCGTCGAGCCCGATTTAATTAATAATAAAAACGCTAATAATAATATCGCTATAGAAGATATTACCGTCGTTAATAAAAATACGGCTACCGAAGGTACTCCCGCTAAAGAGAAATATATTTATAATCGTAAACTTAAATACCCTAAGGCTCCTTTAGTTAAATACGCTAAGAAATACTCTATAACCGTAGTAACCTTCGAGGACGATAATACTACTAGTATAAATATTTAGCTCGCGGATAAGAATTAATATAAAAATAAGTTTATTTCCGGAAATCGGATTAAAAAGGAATAAGAGGATAAAGATTAGTCTTTAAATAAAAAATTATTACTTCGTAGATTAACGGGGGTTTTTATAATAAATACTAATAAAAATCGTACCTTATATCGAATCGCTTTAAGGTATAGTTTAATTAATTTATTCTACTCGGCGGCTTATAAATATAAAGCCCGAATATAAGGTTATTAAATAATTATAGTTATTTCTCTTACTTCTATCTTTACCGAAGATTATTTATCGAGGGTCAATTTATAAAATAAGATTATAATAACGAAACTAAACCGTAATTCTTAATACGTTAATTTATTTAAGACTGGATTTTTTAACTTTACTCGTTTTACCGCCCTATTCCCGAGTACCTCGGTAATAATAACCGGCGAATATACTAGTATTTATATATATTAAGATATTTACTATATAACGAGTTAACGTCTAAAATACCCGCCGATTAAAACGTTTATTATCGTGAAATTTATATTTTTATATTTATTAATTATTTACCTTAAAATAGTACGAGTTTCTTAGAAATTATTTATCTAAAATCTATATAAATATCTAACTATAAATACTCTATTACTAGAAATCTTACCTCCTATAAATATTATTAATTAATTATAAAAAGTAGGTTATTACGATTAATACTTTACTTTACTCGTTTAACTTTAAATATAACTACGCTACGAAGAGCTTAATATATTTTTAATTATTATAAATACCTTTATACCTCTATCTACCGATTATAGTACTTCTACCTCCTTATTTATATATAATTATTATTAATAAGAGTAATTATATACGAGGAATTACGAGCCTCGTAAATAAATAATTATTATTACTTTAGGATTCCGTTAATAAACTCCGTAATCTTATTTTATTAAACTTAATCTACGTCGAAGGTTTTTATATTTTAAGTTATTTATAATTTATTTTACTTTTTATTTAATTTCCTTATATAATCGCCGAGTTAGGAGTAATAGTATAAAAAGAAATTACCTTTTATATAAATAAATAATTATTATTAATAAGAATTTTAATTAACGGATTTTATAGTTTCGCCTCTTTAAACTCCTATTTATTCTATATCTCTTTATACTCTAGGTAATAATATCTTATTAATTTATTATACCGAGTAAATAATAAACCGCGGTTACTCGCCTAGATAAAGATAACCCCGGTAAAACTACTAGCGACGTATATATAGATTCTTAAATCATCGAGCGCGACGAAGCCGATAATTTTATTAAAAAGCGAGCCGATAATAGTACTACGCCTATAAAGAAAAAGAACCCTTTGTATAAAATAAAAATTATCTTCGAAGGCTAAAGTAAACCTATTAGGTAGTTTAAGAATAAAGATACTTATATAATATATAAGATTTATATAAACGAGAATAATAACTAGTCGTTTAATATATATATTTAGATTAAGGCTTTTATTAATAAAAAAAGACCTACTCCCGATTACTCTCGCGAAAAATAATTACTCTATATTTAAGTATTCCGGCTAAATATTATAAACGATATTTAAAACGAGCCGTTAGTTTATATATATTTTAAGGTTTTCATAAATAAGCCCGCCTAAAATAATTTTATTAAATAAGTATACCTCGATTATTATATTAAATTATAAAAGGTCGGAGTAGTTACCTACCGTACTATAAAATAATTAATATATATAAAATTTTCGTTCCGCCTAGCGAAGGCGTAGACTAAAGGAATTTTATAAAAAACCGGTAATCTAGGCGTCTTTTAATATATCTAAAATTAATTACTCGACGTATTTACTAAATTAAAAAATAATATAATTAAGTTTACTACTTTCTTTTCGACCTCGGAGGCGGATTTATTTTTTATCCTATATAACGAAATATTATCTATATTTAATCTTAAGCGAGTATATATATTATATATTTATTAATTTAATAATTTAGCCGATACGAAATATAAAGTTTAAAAAAATTAAATTATATTAATAATAAATCGTCTAAAAGTTAATTTACCGTTTAATTTAATATATATTAATAGTAACGAGTACTAGATTACCGAGGGTATATCTATTATTTACTAGGAGGAGAACGAGATAGAAGATATTAAGAATTCTTAGTTCTAAAAATATTAACTACGCGCCCTAATAATTATACTAGAGGGTAATTATATTTATATAAATCTCCTCCGCCTACCCTCGAACTATAAATATTACTTTTCGACGGAAGATAACTTCGTAATTAAATTTCTTATTAAAGAATAAATAATAATTATCCTATTAAAACCCTTTCCTTATATTAATTCGCTCGATTATACTATTATATTTAACCGCCTTTAGAAGTACGAAAAAAACGACTAAAATAATCTAAAATTAGAGTCGGTCTTTAATCTAATAAATTCATAAAATATATTACGCGAAAAGTTTAAGAAATTCTACTTCGACGCGGAGTTAATAATAATTAAAATCGTTCCTCTTTTATCCGATATCTTATATAAATTTAAACTAGCCGCTATTAAAATACTAAATCCCGTATATAAAGAAGATACAAATTATATTTATAACCCTCGATAATAACGATTTATTATCGGATAAAATTTACGTACCTAGACCGTAATTAATATTCTTTAAGAAATAGATTTTAAGACTAAACTCGGATAATAAAATATCGATTTAAATAAATTTTAAGTAAGTATATTAAAATACCTATTATATATACCTAATAACCTCGGACTCTTAAAGGGACTATAAGGAACCGGGAAAATAAAACTCGATATAATTATTATTATACTATTTATATCGGCTAGTAAAAAAGTAAAGGTCTTAAACCTAATAAATAAAATAATAAACTCTTTTATTATAAAACTAAATACCGAATTTACTCGGCTCAGTAAAAGAGGAATTAAAATTATAAAGAAATATATAATTCGCTTTTATTTATTTATAACCGAATAAACCGTCGTCTAAAACGAGAACTAAAGATACGTAATTTACGATACTAGTAATTTACGATAATAACTTAACTCTTCGCTCCTTTAAAGTTAATATAATCGGCTCGCGATAATTATAATAAATAAAACTAAAAAGATACTTTTTAGTATTATAAACCGTTATTATAAACTTTATAATACGAGCTTCGGTACTTTATTATTATAAATCGTAAATCTTCTCGGTCGACCTAATTTAAATACTAATCCTACTTTTATTAATAATATTATTATAGGCGGTAATAATACCTACAAAGATATATAACTAGACGATAATAAAATTATTAAAAACGGCGAGTTATAAAGCGAGAGCGATTCTTAAACCGATATAATATAAACTAGTAATACTCTTTAACCCGATAAATCGTAAAATAATTAAGAATAAAGAGGCTCGGATTATAATAATAATAATTTTATTAATTATAATAACGAAGATATTATCTTAATAAATAATATAGACTTCGAGGACTACGGGGGTAGAGCGGGGTTTATATTTAAAAATATAATTTCTTAAAAAATTAAAAAGTTATAATAAATAATAAAAGAGAATATTAAGTATAAATTAAATAAAACCGAGAATATAACCTACCGCCAAAAACTCTATAAATACTTTCGTAAGATATTCTATAAAGTTAAGAACGGCGATACGTTCGATAACGAGGAGAAATATTATATATTAAAAATACTCGAATTATTACTCTTAAAGAATATTTTTATAAAGGATATCGTTATCGTTATTATAACTTTTATTAATTCGGGTTATATAATCGTAAAGAAATTTTTTAAAGAGGATTATATTATTATCTAAAAAACTAGTAAAATTAATAACGGGGAACTCTTCGTTACCTTAATATAATATAAAACTACTATATATTTATTAAAAGACGATAAGTAACTACTATTTAAAGAGTAAAATATAAAGTATAATCCTTTCGCCAAGTAAATAAATAAGAGTATATATAAATATTAAATAATCCTAGGCTACCCTAAATACGACTTAACGAAATAATACCGAATTATTATAAATATTATTAATATTATCTTTAGAATTTAGTATAGAAGTTTTATTACTTTTACGATAAATCCGGCTAATCGCCCTAATATTATTATAACTACCGACGTCGGTAAAACGAAAAGCGGCTCGATTGTAGTTTAGGGCGCTCGACGGGCGCCTAGAGAGCCTTAAACGTTATATTTATTTACCGACTCGACGTACGCCTAAAGTGTATAGTTAGGGGCTTAAGGCGTATATTATATATTTTAAGGCCTCGATTATTAATAGTAATATACCCGGAGACCTAAAGGATATATATATTATAAAGAACTATATTAATAAATATTATAATACTACGATAATATAAAGTTTATATAGTTCGAATACGCTCGACACTATTCGATAATATATTAATATTAGATAGAATAATTATTCGGTTAATTAATACGTAATTACTATATTCCTCAAATTATATAGTTCGACCGTGTTCGACTTTATTCGATAATATAATAAATATACGTAGTTCGACTTTATTCGAAAATATAATAAATATATATAATTCGACTTTATTCGAAAATATTTATTAGATTAGTTAATACGCCTTTACTATAATTAATCTATAAAGGTTAAATACTATTAATTAAATAATATTATAAATAGCCGAAATATTACTACCTAGACGTTTATAGATTTATTTACTATATTATTAAATAACTCTTAATCTCTTCTCGTTATTATTTTATTAATTAAGAATACTTATTATAGTATCTTTTATATTTTTTATTATTATACTACCGGCGAGTACTTTCCTTTAGATTTTCTTTAAAACTAATATCTCTCTTTCGTTATTTATAAACGCCTATATCTCCTTAACGCGTTTAGAGGTATTTATATATTTATAATTAATTTTATAGTAATCGAGTATTATTCTAGTAGTTTACCTTCGACTTTAGGACCCTCGAAATTAATAGTCCGTTTCTATCTACTCTTTTATTCTTTTATTCCGTTAATAACTAGAGTAATAACGAATTATACCGTAACTAGACGAAGAGGAGTAAAGAGATCGTATATTATAAATAAAGAATTAAGATTTAGATATTTATCCCGAAAGTAGATTTTAATAATCGTATATACGATTATATTAATAAGGGACTTTTTACGCCCTCGAGTTTAAGGATTCTAAATAATAATATAATTAATTAATCGATTAAGCCGGTAACTAGGTTATTAATATATCTTTATATCGCGATAATCCTTTAATAGGAAAGTATTATTTAAAAGAAATTTAATAATTAGGACTTATAGTAGTACTATTATATAGAATTTATATTCGTATACGATAACGATCCTAACCTTCGTTATTATATAGCTCCGGAATTAACCGACGTAATTAAATAACTAGCGGATTAATTATATTTAAATATAAAGAACGAAAATAAAAATAAAAATAATCTATATACCTTTCGCGCTTTAAAGTCTTTAGGTTAAATATTAATATCCCTATATATAATCGATCCCTTTTGGACCAAGACTTTATAATATATCTATACCTCCGTTATTATGATATTAGCCTAGCTAGGATTCTTTTTAAATTAAGGAGTTATATAACGATTACTACTACCTATTAAAATTATAGTTTATATATAATAGAATGTTTTTTATATAACCTCTTAATACCTAATTAAGGAGTTATTATATTAACGTCGATAAAGATTACTATATAATAAAGTAGGTAGCTCTTTATATTTTAGGTAGTCTTTAATATTATCGCTAAAATCTATAATTAATAAATACTACCGACGATATTTATTTAAAAAAGAAGAGGTAAAGGATTTTACGGGTACCGAGACGCGTACAATAATATAATTATACGGACGAGGGTTTAAGGAGTAATAAGATTTAATAATATCCCGGCGCTATATATTATTAATTATTTCGTTTATAATATTATAATTAGGCTTACCCCGTAGCGAACTCGTTTAATTTATATTCTCTTATCTTTAATATTTTCTTTATCTTCTCTTTTCTTTTATTCTTTTTTTTATTTTTCCCCGTAGTATCCTCCTCTCTTAATGATTAGGTATTTATAATTATATTCTTCTTTAAACGGCTCTCGGCGGCGTTTATTAATATTTTTTAAAAACGATAACTCGTCTTTTAATATCTTATTAAAATTTATTAACGAGAGTAGTCTATAGCCGGTCTTTACCGATAATTAGGTAAAAAGTTTATTACTATTAACTAGTTTCTTAAAATTAATTATTTATTAATAATATTAATAAATCTCCTATTAAATATATAAAGGAGTAATAATATATATACGATTTAATATTATATTAGAGGGATTTATAAACCTAGATTTAATTTTAAATTTAGGTATTTTAATATTAATAACGGCGGCTCCTTATAATATCGTGAACTAAATACTCTAGTTTTAGTAGAACGCTTAAAACGAAGTATTAATATATATAATATATAGTACGCGAAGGGGTCTTTTAATCTTAAAGGAGATAAATAAAATCGTAGTTAACTAGGTATTATAATACGTAAATATAAAAAAGAAGACCGGGAAATATAAATTAATAACTTTATTTAAGAGGGTATATATACTTTTTAAAATAAAAATTAATATTTATTAATTTAGAGATATATATACGTTATTTTAATATTTTCCTTATTTAAAATCGTTTATTTTCGTTTAATCCCGTTATTTTATACCTAAATTAGTTAGTATTATTAGAAGTATATATTTTTCGCGTAATTCCGCTCGATTTTATTAAAACCGGTTAAATTTTATAAATTTTCTTCTTCTATTATATGATCTTTATCGAAGTCTTTATAATTTTAGGTAGTTTTTCTTTATAAAATATATAGAGCCTTAAGTTCTAGGTAAAGTAAAGATAAAGGAGTTTCTTTATATCTTTAAATAGTAAAAGTAATAAGATTTATTATAATAAATAATTTATTATAATTTTTATTAGACTAGTACCCCTCTTCCTAGAGATAAATACCCGAATAAACGGTGGATAAAGAGGCGGTAATAGTTCTGTAATTAATCGCTCTTTCTTCTTTATTATTAATTACCCGACGGTATTTTACGACTCGATTTTTATATATATTTATAGTTATTAATCGACCGCTATAAGACCTACGCCGGGTAGTATCTTAATATAGATATAATTATTATTATCGACGATATATTAAAGACTAATTTATATATAGATATTATATACAGAGTTAAGGACTCCGTAGTCTATAATAATATAATTAAGGAATATTATATTAACGCCGTAGAGGCTACCTAAAAAGTCGAATATTTAATATAATAATTTAAATTTATAAAAGCCGAGGAATATTAGTAGCGAACTACGTAATTTTAAATTAACGGCGATCTTTAGTATATCTATTTTAAAGTTATAACTCGGGATATAATTTTAAATTTATGAATATCCTAGAACCTAAACCGATTCGGGGGAAAATCGGATAGTTTATTATAATAAAAAGTGATCGAGGAGCTAATAGGAGAGAAGGTCGTTTATTAAATATTAAATATAATAGTTCTCGATTCCCTAAAGCCGATAGATAGAAAAGTAAAATTAATATATATTCGATCTCTTCCGTTTCCGTAGATTTTAATAAGTTATAATTTTTTACGAATTATCTCTATAAGCGTATATAGTATTATATTAATTCCGTTATTTCTTAGCCCGGTCTTATTAGATAAATATTACCTCTAGCTTTTTATTATCCTATTTATTTTCTCTTCCTTAATATAATTTCCTATTATTCTTTAAAGTAAATAATATATCGGTATTATCTTTAGGGCTATAGTATACCGGGTAGATATTAAACCCTAATTATATTTATTTATTTAAATATATCTCGATTAATATACCTCTTTATAATTATTTATTTACGATTTTAAGCGCCTTTCCCTTACCTAGTTTATAGAAGATTCTCTTTATAACTTTATCGAATTAAATATCCTCTATTAATATATTAAGAAATTATTCGAATTAAATATTATCGATCTCGATATTTAAAGAATTCTTATTTAAAAGTAATATTAAGTCCTACGGCCGGTATATTATTATTATATTATTATCTTTCCTCCGAATATAAATTATAACGTTATTAAAGGTAGATATTAACGGAGCGTTATATTACCGTTTAGTTTATTTTTTAAGAGGTATTATTATTAATGACTCTTTAATTAAAATCCTCCGCCTTTTTTTATTATTATTATACTTTTAGGTTAAATATATTAAATACTCCTCCCTCTACGCGTAGTCTACGTCTTCGAAAACCTCCGGGAATTACGTATATATACTATAAAACGCGGGTCGCAGACTTTATTTCGTAGTAATATTATTAATCTTATTATATATAGTATTATATATTTTAATCTATATATCTAGGGCCGCGTAGATTCTTCTATAAAATTTTTAGTCGATAGCGAGACCTATATATATAAAATCGACCGAGTATAATTTAATAATAAACTCTCGTTATATCGCTTTCTTTAGGCGCTTTAAGAACTATATAGTATTCGCTCGACTAAACTATATTTATAATTAATCCGACGAAAGATCGGCTGGGTAATATTATAGTTTTTAGATTTATAATAATAACGGCTAGGATATTATATTCTTTATAAATTAGAATTATAGTAGAGGTATAGAAAACGATCTAGTTAATAATAATAATATTTATTAATAGGGGCGAGATTACGCGCTAATATTAAATTTATTCGAAATCGTTTGAATATTAAGCCTATTTAAAATCGTTCGAATATTAAATTTATTCGAAATCGTTCGAACGTTAAATTTATTCGAGAGGGTAGTAGTATTAAGGGGGGACTAATTATTTTATTCTTTATATAAAATTCCTAACTCTAAGTAACGACGCGACTATAAAGGGTTAATATAAAACTATATATTTAAAATATAATACGGTCTTCGATAGCGCTGAATTTTACGATAGTTTAAAAGAATTAATATTTAACTTTAATAATTAAATATTTAATAATTCGGCTAGTAGTAAAAAGAAAACTAAGAAAATTAATATAAAATAAATCGCCTTCGATAATAAGCTCGTAATATCGACTAAAGTTATTATTATATAAAACTAGATCGAGAAATAGCTCGAAGATAAACCTAATAAAAAAATAATTATTTTCGGTTAATTCTTTATAATATTAGTTTTCCGAATCCTCTTTTAGCGACCGTTATTTATAGTGAATAAAATATAAATTCTTAAATATATCTACTAAAGAAAGAAATAGAAAATATTAATACGAATTAAAATAAACGAGATATAAGAGTTTATAAATTTACCGTAATTAATATTAATAAACTATTCCAATTATTTAATAATATATTAAAGTCTTTTAGGTTATCGTTATTATTATATTTTTCTACTTTTAAAATACCTAACTATATATTAAGCCGCCCGAGACTCCGCTATTAAGAAATTTTTATTATATAATAAATTAAATTAATCCTAGTCGATATAGTTATTAATATAATAAATTAATCTATCTATTAAGCCTCGAGGGATTATATATATTATATATATAATATTTAAAGAGTTATAAATTCGTCGGTTTATATAATTATATTTAGGGTTAAAATTTAATCGATAATACTCCTCTACCTCTATTATATTATAAATAGGATCTATATATTTACCGGATCTAAATTTAAGGGTTTAAATTATAATATTAATATATAAAGAGTATCTACCCTTTATATCTTCTCGACTAAGATTTATTATTATTAAAATTATAAATAACTTACCTACTAACCTTTTATCCTACGGGTATAATATATTATTTCGATTATTACTTCCCGCCTCGTATTCCTATATTTAAATATAGTTATATCGCTATTTACTCTGGCCCTATTAATTCGGGGTATATCGAGTATAATTTTTTATAACGCGATTAAAATTAATAGTATTACCCGTTCTTTTCTATAATATTAAGGAGTTATATATTTTTACGGGATAAGAAACTATCTATTTTAAATCTTTATTTATAATTATATTAATATCCTAATTAATAATAGTAAATATTTAATCCGAGTATTTTTATTTAATGAAATTCTCTAGAGTAGTATAAAGATCTAGGATTCTATATTAACGAGCTACGGTAGATATATAATTAATAATTAATACTTAACCGGAGCCTTTAAATACGTCGTTCCTCGGTTTTATTTAATAATTATTAGAGTTCTCTTCGGTCCTTTACCTTTAAAACTATATTTCGGATACTCTTTATAAAGTATTTTAAATCCGAAAAAGGCCTGCCTATTTTATATCTTTTAATATCTAGTATTACTATAAGGTTTAAGTATCGAATATTAATTAGGATAATTTACTTCTCGAATCCTTATCGTTTATTCGTCCGTTTAAAGATATCTTTTATTAGATTAATATAGTTAATTTTATTAATATTTATTAAATACCCTAAAGTAGGTCTAAATTAACGGATATAATCCGCGTAATATATTATAAAGTATTATTTAGGGAAATCGAAATCTCCTAAAGACCTAAATTTATAAAAAGCCTCTTTACTTTTATTTAATTAAATAAAGTAATATTCTATATACTTTAAAATTTTATTTATATAGGAATTATACTATACTAGAGTTATAAAGTTTACGATCCCGTATATAGTATATAGAATATTACTCTCTTTAGTTATTAGGAGTAGTATAATCACCGGGACTAATTAACGAAATATACTTTTCTATTTTTTCCCCGTCTATTATTTAACGTTATTATAATAATTAAAATACTTTAAGTTTATAAATAGGGGTATATAACGAAATAATTAATCTAATTAAATAATTACTAATATTTTAAGAATACCCTTTACACCCCGATTTTTAAACTTTTTTTAACTCGATTTTACCGCGGCCCCTATAACCTTAACTATTTATTTAAGAAAATAATTATAACCGGCGATGCCTTTAACTAATTTATATAGAATATTAATTATTATAAACTAATGAATATTAATATAGGGAAGCTACTAGGCGAAGTTATCGAAAGTATAAATATATTTAGGGTCTTCCTCTAGTATCTATCCCGGTATATACTATTTTCGATATTATTATTATATCTAATAATAATCGTATATCCTCTATTCTTCTTTTTTATTTAATTATCCGAATTCTACTCGTAATATATAGTAAATAAGGTATTATTATAATAATTTAACTCCGGTAATAAAGATTTACTCATCGTAATTAACCGAGATACTAGCGAGTATTAAATATCCTCGATAGACTCTCCCGTCTACGTAGGTAATAAATATCCTATAACGGCCGTATTATCTAAAGACTAATAAAGAATAATCGTTAAATATATAAATACTAGTATATTAGGATACTATATATTTACACTTTATAATAATATTTATAATAGTATAATATACCTTTACTTTAGTATAAAGATTAATACTCTTCGGGATTAGTATTAAATTAATAAAAATATTATTAAACCGGCCTCTTTACCTTCGCGCTTGATTATTAAAATTTCTAATAATTAAATAAATAGGCCACGCTAATAAATCGCCGGAAAGATTAATAAATTAGGTTTTATCGCTAGTTAAGAGAACCGAGATTATTATAATATTTTTAGGAAACTATTTTTATATAAACTACTACTAGTCCGTAGTATATATCTCGGTATAAAGGTAAGAGTTTATATCCTCGATATTAATCTAACCTAATTCGCTTATAATATACCTTCGGATAAATATATATAATAGATTCTTTATAAAAGGACGGTAACCGAGGAGAAACTCGATTACTTTAATAATATCTCGATAGTATATAGAGTACTCTACTACTATAATATATTTAATTTTTATATCGATAGTAATTACTTATTCCTCCTATTAATTATTTAGGATATTATTTATAATTTTAGATAAAAGCTCCCTTTAAGTCTCGTTATTTTAAAAAATAATATATTATTATAGAGGCCGAAGTCGGTAATTATTAAAGAAACCGTTAACTCTATTTTTAGTATACTTAACTCTAACTAATTATTCCGTAAACGCGAAATTAATTTTATCGCGAAATAGTAAGAAATCCGAATACCTAGTAGTACGAGTATTTACGGCCTACCGATAATAAGTAAAAGATTTACCGGCTCTAGTATTTATAATATTATAAAAGAATTTTTCTTCGATATTTATAATTACTAGAAGGATATTCGGTTAAACACGACTCGAATAATTAAAAGAATTAAATCTAGGATCTTTATATTCTTATATATCTTTATTATCTAATCCTCCGTTTATTTTAATAATATATTTAACACTTTAATCGCTAGTATCTACCGCCGTAATTATATTTAAATCTAGTTTCTTTATTATTCGTTATAATTACTTTTCGACCTCTTTAATAATTTTAATAACCGTATAAAGTCTTACCCGAAAGGGTTCTTTAAATATTATAAAATTACCGTAATATTTTCGGTATGAATATATATATATTAAGAAACCGCGGTTAATTTTAGTAATATAGTTATAGGCTTTATAGACTTATATAAATATTTTAAATAAAGTATATAAAATCAAATAGCGGAATACTCTATTAAATATTTGAAATTATAAAAAATTTCTAACCTAGAGAACTTATTAGAAAGCGCTCGATAGTATTCGAAAATATTTAAAATTTTTAAGGGCTTTATAGGGCTAAGGCCGATAAATTTATAAAAAATAATAACCTCGCTAGTCCTAAAATAGTCTTCCGATCCGTGAACTATATATAGATTCTACTTATACCGAGTAAAGAGTCGTAAATCATTAAGTTAATAGTTTATAAATAGTAAATTATAATATAGAGGTATTAAACTTAATAACGAGTATTATTATTTAATATAAACGGATTATTAAGAGCCCTATTTATATAGTTAATTTAATATAATTATCTATTTAGCGCCGGCGATATCTATATTTATAAAGCCTCGCGATTTATAAAATAGTAATTATAATAACTTTAACGGTAAGAAGACTACTTTAAAAAGTTAATAATTTAATATTATAATTTATATATCCGTTTCTAAAGGTAAAAAATATGGATTTAATTAAAATCAAGACATTTTATATATAATTATCAGAATTAATTTACTTCGTATTAAATAATAATAAATATCGTATAAGCGGGGTACTTTAGTTTAGCGCTTAAAATAAAGTCTATATACTTTCAACTTTTTATTCTTATCTCTATAATTATTTTATCTTTATAATTATCTTATCTTTATAACTATTTATCCTATTTTTTTAATTTTATTTTAATTTACCTTAAATATACTTTTTAATACTAACGTTAATTATAATAATCGGAGTATAACGAGTATAACCGACACTACCGTAAAGAAGGCTCTAAATATTAATAACTATTAATATAAGTTTATTAAAGATATTATTAGAGATTACTTAAACTAAAATTCTCTTCTAGACGTTAGTCTTAAAGATAAAACCAAGGTAAGAGTTTTATTAAATCTTTATAAATTTATTATTTTAAATATTTAGGCTCGGGTAGCCGGTAATATAGTTATTAATATCCCGGCTTCTTACGTAACCTACTAATTATATATAGTAATAAAGAAAATTAAGATTATTACGAAGCGAAAAGCCACTCCTAGGAAATATTTAATAAATAAAGTATTAAAGTAATCGGAATCTAAAAGATAAAGAGTTTTACTTTTTTTAAAATTAAAATCCGAGTTCCTATTAAATAGCGTTACCGCGGGGAAATTATTTAAATTTATAATATTATCGCGTCCGTTACTACTCCCTTTAAACGCTCGATTAATCGATAATATATTTATTTATTACGGTCGTAAGGGTAGTATAATAAAGTATTATATAATAGTAATAAAGATTTTTACGGAAATATATACCTAAGGTAATAAACTACTTTTTATAACCGTAAATCTCGAAGTTTTTATAAAATAATTAATTTTAGGCTAAATCTTAATAGAGAATCTAAGCGATAAATTATTAGGCTAGATATATAATATAAATAAAGAGTTTTTAATATATATAAATAATAATTAAATATAGTTCCGAGTATATATTTTATTATAATTAAAATACCCGAGTTATAATAACCTAAAGTTTATAATTAGACTTTTTAATAAATTACTCGTCGAATATATTTATATCTTTCCTCTATTAATCTTTAATTTATTAGGATCGAATCCTTTATCTCGGTCTCTCGATATACTCGGTTAAGGGTAGAGTTAATCTTAACTAGTAAAGTAATAATATTATATAAGAAAAGACGTAGGTAGTAATATATTTTAGATTACCCTTACTTAATAAACGAAATATTAATAAGGGAGTAGAAAAGAATTAATATCTACTTACGCTACCGCCCGTTAGATAATATAAAGCGATATATTATACTACCCCTTCCCCGAAGTACTTTATATTATTTAGAGTAATACTTCTTTTTATCCCTCTTATTAAATACGTTAAGGCTACGCTATTTAAAAGATTTATATATAATAACGCCGATATTTAATTATTAAAATATATATCCTAACTCTCGCTAAAAAAGGAGAAAATAAACGGCGAAAAGTAACCGGTCCTATTTTTAGATAATAATTCGGAAAAAAGCGAAGATAAAGAGAATTAAAAATTAAATATAAATAAAGAAGAAGAGGAAAAAGAGGAAGATAACGAATCTAATAAAAATTATAAAAATACGGAATTAATTATTATATTTATTATTTACGATATTATTAACGATGATATTTACGATAATAAGGTTAATTTATTAATAAATATATAAACTCTTCTTTACAAGCCTAGCTAATAATAATTTATTAATATAATAATTCTAGGAAGTAAAAACTTACCGATATAATACTTTACGAATACCTAAACGAATAAAATTTTATTTAATATATATATATTCTTTATAATGCCCGAAATTATTTTATATATTAAAGAGTAAAAGGATCCCGGGTTAAATAAATCTAAATTTATTATACCGAGTTTTCTATTTCTAGGAATGAAATTAGACTCTTATTACTATTAATTTTTAGCGGCTTTTATCCTATTAAGGATATATAATAATATCGGAGATAAAGGAATCCTAGTTAATAAGATAAGGTATGGTAAAATTAATAATAACGTCCTTACTCGATAATATTCGAAGTTATTTAATAGAACTAATTTTCGTCGCTAGACCTTTATAGTATAATTATAAATTATAATTTAACGCTGGGTTAACTTAAACGAATACGATATATATACTTTATGAGAAAAGAATAACCCTCGATATTTAATAAGAAGTTTTATCGGTATTTATCTAGAATAAACTAATTAGCCTATACTATATTAATATATAAGGGCGAGTATAATTTATAAATTCTATATATAATATAACTTAAATATTATTATCGCTCCCTTAACTTTAATATTAATATAACGGAGCGAGTTTCGGAAATATTAAGACCTAGCTCTATTTCGAAGATTAGGCCTCGAATAAGTTATCGGTTATTTTATAATAAATATTTCTACTAAAATCGAATACTAGATCTAGGTGGATAGTATTAAATAAAAAGAGAATATTTATTATATAAATTATAAGTTAAAGGGGAAACTAATTTAATAATTATAATAATATATAATTATCGCGAGTACTAAAAGTTTCTAAAAATAGGTCCGTAAACCTTTTAATATAATAAAAGATTATTAGGAAATACCCGAAGGTAGAATAAAATTAATAAAATATATAAGATATATCTAAAGGCTAGTAGTAGAGAGATTATTCGTTAACGAATTTATTAATATAAAAAAGGTAATTATTAGATAAATAATACTATTAAAGAAGCTTAAGAAATAATCTTTCGAATAACGATATATACTCGTCGCGTTATTTAGAATATTATAAAATAAATTATTTTTAAATCTTAATAATATACTCGAGGTCCTATTAATAAACCGGGCGGATAAATAAAAATAATTAATAATCTCCGTTATAGTTTATTAGAGAAATTCTATATTATAATCTTAATATATAATAATATAGCTAAAGGAAAATTAAAGAGTATTAAGGCTATAAATAATTTTACGTAAAAAAGAGAAAAACTAATTAATCTTCTTCTAGATATTATAATTATATATATAAATACGTTTATTTAGGTCGGGGGCGAATAAATATTATATCTACCTTTTTATATTATTATATACGAGATATTTCCTTTCTTTATAATACTTAAATAAGAATTTATCTAGGTCGAATAAATAGTTAAAAAGGATATTTAGTAATAATTTACGGAAACGGGCGGTAAATTCATAAAGGGCCTATTTTTTAGTAAATTAATTAAGACGCGATTAGTTTTATTTATACCGGGCCTTATTAAATTTATTATTAACTTTAAATATAACGTCGATTTAACTTAGATATTATTTAATAAATAGTATATTATCGAATATATATATATTAAAGTAAATAACCTTTATTATAAAAATATCGATATACTCGGTTAATACGCCCTTAAATTAAATTAGATTTAATAGATAATATAGGGCCTAGGGTATATATAATTTAAATATAATAATATTAAAGTATAGGAATAAGTACCCGAGAAGTTTATTATTATATCGAACCTACCCCTAGTAGTATATATAACGGCGAAGGTAATTATTACCCCTTCTAGCTTTTCTAGGTATAAATCTTATTATTATTTTATATTTAAGGCTTTATTAATTATTAAATAATAATTTAAAGATAAATTTAAGGCGTCCGGTCGTAATCTTATTATTAAATTTCTCTATATAGGTTATACTATCGAGGAGTATTAAAACTACGTCCGCGCTTTCTAAAATAATAAGGAGGTCTCTTTAAAAATCGATATTCTTATTTATTTATATTAGTTATTTATAAAGGGATATATTATAACCCGTATTAAATAATTAATATTAATAGATATAAACTAACTAGACGAGACCTAGGAGTAAATTAAAAAACGGATCCATTATATCGGGTCTCTAAATAATACGACCGTATATATCTAATATACGGATATTAAGATCTATAAAATAATATTTAATTTATAATAAAAGTATAAAAAGGGGCGGGAGGGTACGGTTAGATATTAATAAAAAAAAGATATATTATTATAAAAAACGTAAACGGCTAAAGAGAAAAAGCGGGTAGAGAAAAAGACTATTATTACTATTTAAATAATATAAAATATATATATTTATACCTAGCTTTAGCGAGTAGTATTAAACCTATTAATAAAATAAATTCTTAAAGAGAATAACGATAAAATAATTACTTCTACTAGAAATAAATAAAATATACTTCTATTATATATAGTTTTAACCGTAAAAAAGCCTATTATTATTCGATATTATTCGAAATCGCTCGAAAATAATTACTTCTATTAGAAATAAATAATATATACTTTTATTATATATAATTTTAACCGTAAAAAGGCCTACCTTTATTCGATATTATTCGAAATCGCTCGAAAATAATTACTTCTACTAGAAATAAATAAAATATACTTTTATTATATATAATTTTAACCGTAAAAAGGCCTACTTTTATTCAATAATATTCGAAATTATTCGAGAGTATATTAACGCCCTTTAATAAATAAAAACTCGGCTACTAACTTAATATCGAAAAATATATAATATTAGGTATATAGATCCTACCTACGCCGAGGAAATAATTATATTTACTAAATTAATAATTTATAAATAATAAAGGGTAATGGATAGATATTATATCTAATAACGAGATTTATTAATTAATATAAACGGTATATAAAGAGCCCTTTTTATATCGCTAGTTTAATATAACTATCGACCTAGCGCTAGCGAGGTCGATATTATTTTTATATTATTCGAAATCCGCTCGAAATTATTCGGAATAATTTTTAGCGTTAAATATACCTTAACGCGCCCTCGCGCCGGGGGATAAATAAATATTTTAATTTATTTTAATTATAATACGTTTTACGCCGTTTTAATATTAGATTTCTTTTATACTCCGTTTAACTACTCTATCTTTATTAATCCCGTTATAAATACGTTATTCGACGTAAATTATAATAATAATCGGAGTCTAGGGATAATAAATAATACTAATATAAAATAGACTCTTTATATTAATAAATAGTAATATAAGTTTATTAAAGAGGACGCCGGAGACTATTAAGTATCCTATAGACTTTTATAATTTAATTTTAAAAATAGTATAACCGTAAAAGTTATATAACGTCTTTATAGACTAATTATCTCGGATATCCAAAGTTAAGTAGTTATTAAAATATTCGCTAGTATCTCGGTTTCTTATATAGGCTACTAGCTATATATAATAAGAAAAAGATTTAAAATAATTACGAAGCGAAAGTTATTTTTTAAAAATATAAAATAGATAAAGCTTTAGAGGTATCGGAGTTTAAAAGATAAAGGCTTTTACTTCCTTTAGAATTTAAACCTAAATTCTTATTAAATAGTTTTATTACGGAGGAATTATTTAAATTAAAAGTATTATCGCGTCCGCTACTACTCCCTTTAAATACTCGATCGATTAATAATATAATTATTTATTATACTCGCGACGATAGCGTAATTAAGTTATATTTTCTTTTATAGGAAATCCTTATAGAAACGCGCGACCTAGATAGTAAATTATTTTATATATCCGTAAATTTTAAAAATTTTAAAAAATAGTTAACCCTAGGTTAAATTTTAGGGGAAAATCTAGGTAAAGAACTATTTAATTAATTATATAATATAATTAAAAAGTATTTAATTTCGGTAGGTAGTAATTAAATAATATTTCGAATATATTTTTTATTATAGCTAAAGTACCTAAAGTATAAAAATTTATAATTTATAATTAGACTTTCTAATAAATTACTCGTCGAATATATTATTATCTTTCCTTTATTAACTTTTAATTTATTAGGATCGAATTCTTTATCTCGCTCTTTTAATACGCCCGGTTAAAGATAGAGTTAATCTTAACTAGTAAAACTATAAGGCGATAAAAAAGAATATATAAATAGTAATATATATTAAACTATTCTCGCTCGATAAATAAATTATTAATACGGGAAAAAAAGAAGATTTGTATCTACCCGCGCTACCCCTTATTAAATAATATAAAGTAATTTCTTATTCTACCTCTTCCCCGTAGTACTTTATATTATTTAAAGCGACGCTTTACCCTACTTTACCCCCCTAATATACTCGGGCTCCGATACTCGGTTTTTTTAAATATAAAAATACCGATATCTATTTATTAAAAAGAATATCCTAACTCTCGTTAAAGGAGGAGAGGAAAAGCGGTTATAAATACCCGATTTAAATTTTAAAGGACTAAAAGGAAAAGGAAAAAAAAGAGGAATAAGATTTAAATATAAAGTCTAAAGAGGAGAAATATAAAGAGGAGGGTAAATATAAAGAAAGAGTAGTAACGACTATGATATTTACTAAAAACGGGGATAAATTTAATAATAAGGAAATTATATTATTAATAATATAAACTCTCCCTTATAACCCTAACTAATAATAATTTATTTATATAATAATTTTAAGAAATAAAGGCTCGCCACCTCGGCCCCCTATAAATATAAAAATCTTTAGACTTTAGTAGAAATATATTTATCCTTTTAAATACCTAGAGTTATTTAGGAAATTAAAGAGCGAGGGAATTCTAAACTAAATAAATTTAAATTCATTAAGGCGAGCTTTTTATTATAAAGATTAAAAAGTTTATTTTATTATTATTAATTTTTAGCGGCTTATATTTTATTATAAATATATAATAATATCGAAGATAGAGGAATTTTAATTAATAAAATAAGGTATAGTAAAATTAATAATAATACTATTACTCGATAGTATTCGAAATTATTCGATAGAATTAACTTTTATTATTAGATCTTTATAATATAGTTATTTAATAATATTTAATAATACCTAGCGGTAGATTAACCTTAAATAATTCGATATATATATAATACGATAGAAGAACGATACTCGATATTTAATATAAGGATTTATTAGTCTTTATCTAAACTAAACGGAGTAGTCTATATTATATTATTACGTAAAGTCGAGTATAGCCTAAAGGTACGTTATATAATATAACTCTAACGTTATAAGTTTATTTAGATAAATAATATTATTATTTAGGATAAGAACTTTAGGAGCGAGTTCCGAGCTAGATTAAATATAAAAATTTCTTCGAGAAAGAGCTACAGATAAATAAGTTATAAAGAATGAAATATTACTTTATAAAGTACCCCTACCCTAATATTAATATAATATAACGAATTTATTAAATACCGGGACTCTAGACTAGATTAAAACTTAGGCCTTAAATAAGTTATCGGTCATAATATAATAGATAATTTTATTAAAATCAAAAAATAGATTCGGGTGAATAATATTAAATAAGAAGGGAATAACTATAAAATAAATTATAAATTAAGGAAGAAACTAATTTAGAGCTTTTAATAACGGATTACGAATATAAATATTTAAATCTTCTCGATATAAGTCCGTAAGTAATTTAATATTATAAAAGATTATTTCGAAGTTTATCCAAATAGAGTAAGATTAGTAAAAAAGTAAAAATAAATCCGGGGGCTACTAGTAGGTAGAATATTCGTTAATAATTTAACGAATATTAAAAAGATAAATACTAGATAATAATACTAGATAATAATACTACTAAAAGAGCTTAAGAAATAATCTTTTAAATAATAATATATACTCGTCGCGTCAATTAATACGTTATAGAATAATCCGTTATTAAACCTTAATAATATACTCGAGGTCCTACGGTAGAATCGGGCGAACGAATAAAAAGAGTATAATAATCTCTACTATAATTTACTAAAAAACTTTTATATAATTATATTAATATATAATATTATGATTAAAGGAAACTCGAATAATATTAAAATTATCGACGATATTAAGATTAAAAGGGAAGAATTAATTAATTTTTTTCCCGAAATCATAATTATATATATAAATAAAATTATTTAAATTAAAGGCGAACGAAGATTATACCTACCGCCCTATAATATTAAATATAAGGTATTCCCTTTTTTAGTAGTATTTAAAAAAGAACTTATTTCGGTCGAAAAAATAATTAGAAGCGAAGTTTAGCGATAGTTTACGGAAATAAATATTAATTCTATTAAAGGCCTATTTTTTAGTAAATTAATTAAGATACGATTAATTCTATTTATACTAGGTTTTATTAAATTTATTATTAACCTCTAACTCGATATCGATTTAATTTAGATATCGTTCGTAAATTAATATATTAACGAAAAAATATATATTAACCTAAATAACTTTTATTTTGATAATATTATTATACTCGGTTAAAACGCCCCGAAATTAGATAGGATTTAGTAGATAGTATAAAGTCTAAGGTATATATAATTTAAATATAAAGTTACTAAAGCGCGGGAATAAATACCCGAGAAATTTATAATTATATCGAACCTACTATTAATATTATATATTACGGCGAAGGTAATTATTACCCCGTTTTATTTTTCTAGGTATAAATTTTACTATTATTTCGTATTAAAGATTTCGCTAACTATTAAATAATAATTTATAAATAAACTTAAGGCGTAGGGTAATAATCTTATTATTAAATTTCTCTATATAAATTATTTTATCGAGAAGTATAAAACCTATATCGGCGCTTTTTAAAATAATACCTACGACGATACTAGAACTAATATCTTTATACTCTTATACTAGTTATTCTCTAAGGGTTATATAATAGCCTAAGTAATATAATCGGTACTAATAAATATAAACTAGCTAGACGAGATTTAGGAATAAACGAAAAAACGGGTCTATTATACTAAATATTTCAATACTACGACCGCGTATATAGTATACGGATATTAAAATCGATATTATAATATTAATTCTATAAAGAAAGCGAAGAAAAGAGCGGGAGAGTATAATTAAATATTAAAAAGAGTAAATCTTATTAATACTTCCTAGCGGTAAATAGTTAGAAAGATTATATAAATAAAAATAAAAACTTTTATAAATAAATCCGTTTATTTAATATAATCGAAGGCCGTTCGATAATATTCGATAATACTAGTATAAAGGGATATTTAATATTTATTTAGTTCGGCGCGGGTAGTAATTAAAACTATTAATAAATACGTTTATTTTAATATAATTTAATACCGTTCGAGAGCGTTCGAAAACACTCGATAAATAAAATATTTAATATTTAGTTCGATTAAAATAATAATTCTAACCTTATTCTAAAAGTTATTAATAAAGCGCTCGAATAACTAAATCTCGTTAATCGGATATTTAAGGAGCGCTCGGGGGGCCCGATATATACTCGAGAGCTCTAATACTTTAAAGACTTTAGGGGTAAAAAAGGCCCCTCTAACGAATCTAATTATAAAGATTTTAGATTAATGGTTTTTAAAGCGCCCGAGGTATAACCCTAGAATACTTCGGGCTTTTAAAGTTCCGTAAATACCCGTTTAACGGCTTTAACTCTCGAGGTATTCTACGCTTTAACCCCGAGCCGCTAAAGCCGGTTTTCGATTTACCGACGTAATATAAAAGAGTTAATTAGAAAAAAGAAAACCAAATTTAATAAAATAAAAAAAACGAGTTCGGGCTTTTTTATCGGAGATTTTAAAGAAAAAAAGGATTTACTCGTTTTATTATTAGAATTATCTCGGTAAATAAAAATATAATTAATATATTTACCTTTTTATATTTCTTAAAAAGAGAGGCGATAATTTTAAATTTAAAGGATATTTTTTTAAATATTATATAATCTTTACCTAAGATATGATTTTTTAATATCCGATTATTATTTTTATTTATATACCGGTTCTTAATCTCTTTATTAATTTATTTTTAATTATATATAATTAAAGAGACGGAGAGATAAGGTAAATAATTATATAAATAGAGGAATTATATTACTATAAATACCTAATTAATATTAATATTAATCGCGCGGTTAGGATGATTCCGTATAAATATAATATTATATTAATTATCGTCTTAATAAATTAATCGTTTTATAAACTTCTTTATTATTAAGGCTTTTTAATAAATAACGAGGGTTACGTAATATACTTTATAATTATAAAGAAAATTAGTTTTAAAGATACTTTAATAAAGTTTTTTAAATTTAATAAAATTAGAATCTTTTTAATTACTCTTTTTATACCGCTATATTAGGAATTTAAGAAGTAAATTCCCGAATATATTTATTATATTATCGAATTCTTATAATCGATTATTTAAACCTTAATATTTAATAATAATATTAATAAAAATCTTTAGGCCGGCTAGTTTAAAGGGGTAATATTTATATTTAAAATTATTCTAGGAAATATCGTATATAATATTTATTAAGGTTATAATATCTAGTAGATCGGAGTTAATAATTATTCCGGATATAATTATAAATTAGAAGTAATATTTAAAGCGAGTTTTCTTTATTATTTAAAAAGAATTTTATAAATCTTTATTTAGATTCTTTACCCTATTATATTTAGTTATAATCGCGAACCCGTATTAAAAATAATAAATAATTTTCTCTTTAACTATTTTTTTTCTATTCTTTATAAAGAAGTACTTATATACTTTATTAAAAACTTTATTAACCGTTACCTATAATTATTATATAATAAATATAAATATAAAAGTATTTACTTCGTTTAAGAGATAATATTATATAATATTAATAAATTTAGTACTTTTTAATAATTTTACGTCGGAGTTATTCGGGTTATATATTATTTATAATTTTATTATTATTTATACGTTTATTTAATAACTAAAATCGGTATTATTATAATAAATAATTATAAACTATACCTTTAAGGCCTTAAAATCGATTATTAATAATATTTTAATACTTTAAATATTAAGGTTAACCGGCGGGGTAAAGAATAATATAAATTTATTAATTAATTTAATATAAAAAGCTTCCGAGTCTAGTTAATATAAATATTTATAGGATTATTAATTTATAGGATATTTAGAGCCCGCGGGAGTATTTTCGCGGTAGTATTAAAATTTTATTAATTATTCCTTTTACTCTCGTTAAATCTTTATTTATTTTTAATATAATTAAAAATAGAATACCGCGGAATTTATAATTTTAAAGGTTTATAAATAAATAAAATTAATCGCGAAATTTAAAAAATATATTAAAAGGCTTTACTTTATTTAAATCTAT